>Ga0193743_1001220_pt1 | contig 19219 bp, 18 predicted proteins | sample L2c2metaG_FD_143038 | JGI IMG/M metagenome (GOLD analysis project Ga0193743, IMG submission 143038) | Soil microbial communities from a riparian zone of the East river system, Colorado, United States - L2c2 | ecosystem: Environmental > Terrestrial > Soil > Riparian zone | place: USA: East River... | reverse complement strand
TCGAATACATCTCCTTGTACCGGAACTTCGGTAAAGCTGCCTGTTTCGAGTCGTTCAAGTACGCTCAGGAAATCGTCAGCAGAGGATGGTTAGGCGTGCTCGTGGTTCTCAGTGGCCTATATTTCGGCAAGGAAATCTTCGGCAAAGAATGAAATCGCTCCGCTCGAGTGCAACGCGATGTTCTCAAGTCATAAGTCCTTCGCAGCGTCTTCAGTTGCTGCCCCTGCTCTCCAAAATCGAACCGCTTCGGCAGATGGTTCTACAGCTTTGAGAAAAACGAGAGCATAGATGGCTTCTGTCAACCACCTATGCTCTCGTTCTTAGTTGATGCTAAAGGCTAAGGTAGTGGACGCTACTGCCCCTGGATTGGCGGCTGTGAGAGTGGCAGTTCCGGCATTGGCCAGATCGCTTGCTGGAATCGCTACCGAGACATGAGCCGCATCCACAATGGTCGTGGTCCGGTAGCTGCCGTTCCACAACACGGCTACTCCAGGCAAGAAGTTGCTTCCTGTCAGCGTGAGACTGGTGTTGCCTGCTCCGTGAGTGGCAGAGGTTAACGAGCCTGCAGTAAGGATGGCCGCGGAGTTGACGGTGAGCAGTTGCGGGACGACCGCGCCACCGCGAACCAGGTAGACGTGTCCTCCGCTGCTAAGGACGGCAAGACCATCCTCGCCCCAGCGGACTACCTCGACTCCGGTGACCCCAGTCGTTCCTTCGATGGCTGTGACCGGAAGTGGGATTGCAGTCGTTGGCATGAACGTCTGGTTGCTGAAAGCGGTAATGCTGTCGAAGATTCCCGAGTAATTGTTCGGACTTGCATCCGTCAGGTAAAAGGACAGTCCTAGTGATGTGTCGGGAGCCCAGGCTCCTATTGTGACATCGTTGACGATGCCCGCCAAGCCTTCGAAAGTGCCCAGTTGAACGGCCGGAGATACATTTGCGTTAGCGACTCCACCCGGTCCGGCGTACAGGATGCCTCCGTCCAGTTTGGAGCAGCCGAAGCTCTGTAGGTTCGACGCCACATAATAAGGGTAAGGATCATTGACGAGTCCATTTGATGTGACGCTGTACGTATTCAGAGTCGAGCCACCGGTGAGGAGCAGGCTGGACGCATTGGGGAACACGATACAGGTTCCTCCACTGTAGATGCCTGTTGCAACGCCTCGCCTTACAGCTGTCTTCGAGGTCAGGTTCAAGTCGAAGATGGACATGCCTATATATTGGCCTTCATTGACGGCGATAGTGTTTTCTGTACCCGGCTGAGTGGCAATGCCGTCAAGACCGACCTCGTAGCCTGTCGCTTGAAAACCTGAAACCGTGAAGTCGGGTTGCTGGGTCAGCATGTTGAAGCGAGCAATGCTACCCGTGGTTGTGCCGGGTAGGAGAGCGTACAGGATCTGCCCATCAGATGTAAGCGCGAGAATCGTTGGCGTCCCGCCGATCGGTACCGCAGTACCAAGGGTAGCGGTATCGGGTGTGATCGCGACAAGCGAGTTGCCGGCAATCGTGGACGTACCTGTCCCGACGCTCGCCATAATCTTGCGCGAGTATGGATCGTAAAGAATATGGTTCGCTCCCAGGTTGAGGACAGAGAAGATGCTCAACGGAAGGGCGGAAGATATGCCTCCGCCCGGAGCAGGGTTGGAGACGACGATCGGAGCCCAGCCGAGATTGGCAAGATTTGCTGCAGGCACTGTGGCGGACAGTTGAGTACTGCTTGTGAAGCTCGTGGATAGGACTGTCCCGTTGAGCAGCACAATGGAACTGCTGCTGAAGCCTGATCCGTTCACAGTGATCACGGTGTCGCTGGAACCACTCACGATCGCCGCTGGGGAGATCGTAGAGAGGGTCGGAGCGACGTTGTAAGTTCCCCCGGTGATGTTGATCGTCGAGGTAGCCTGGTTGTTCGCTGAAACCGGATCCGTCTCCGAGGCGTTGACCTGAACCGACATCGCAGCGCTGCCTGCGCTCGTTTGCAGGATGTTGAAGACGACGGTGGCCGAAGCGCCATTGCTTAGACCACCCAGGTTGCAGAGTACCGTGCCCGTCGTCGAACAAGAACCAGTCGATGGCATAACAGAGGCAAGGATGCTGGTGGACGGGATGAACGCCGTAAGCCCAACACTCGATGCTGACGCAGGGCCATTGTTCGTGATGGTCGCAGCGTAGGTGGTGGTGTTGCCGGTGCTGTTTGTCCCGGATGACGTGATTGTGACGCCCAGGTCCGCGTTTACGGTCGAGAGGTCTTGTACCAGGCTGGCGCGCAGGCTGACAAAGCCGCCAGTTCCACGGAAGGCGAGTCCATTCGATCCCCAACGAGTGAGACGGGAACCCGTGGGGCCTGCGTACTGGTAAGTGGCCCTGTAGGTGGGAATAGAGATGGGAATCGGCGCAGACGACGTGGCCGTGAATTCCGACGTATTGAACGCCGCAAGCTGGGCAGTGCTTGAGCCGATAGTACCGGTGAAACCGCCAAAGGCGTCGGAAGAGCCTTCCAGTACGAAAGCTTTTCCCAGTACCGTGTCGACGGTCACCGAACCTTGCGCGGCGGTGGTGCCGCTGGAGTAGAAGGTGCCCAGCAACGAGCCGGACTCAGGGTCAACTACTTGGCCGTAACTGGTATACAGGCGGCCACCGGCGATTTGAACGTCGTCGGTATTGTTGGCTGCGTATGTCAGATTGGATGAAGTAGATGAATTGAGCGTGATGCCAGCCGCGCTGTACTTATAGGTGTTGTAGCCTCCGGGATAGACAAAATTCCCGGGTCCGTAGATCTCATTTTTTGTCCCGTCGACAATGAGTGCCCATGGAAAAGGGTCAAAGTTGAAAGAGATGGCTGAACTTCGCGCCACTCCGGTGTCGTAAATAGTCAGCGAGCTGACCGTCGAAACGACAACTGAATCTGTTGCACCCGGGAGAGCAGCAAGGGCGGCTACGGTAACGGCACCCCCTATGGAGAACTGCAAGCCCGCAGTACCTGTCACGAGGTCGACCTTGCGGACAGCTGCTGCGCCATCTAACGCTACCCAGAGATACCTGCCGTCTGAGGTAATTGCAAGCCTGTTTGGTTCGCTACCTACAGGGACAGGTATGCCAATGGCGCCGGTAAGGGGATCAATCGAAACCACGGTGTTTCCATAGGGCGCGCCTGCCGCGCTTGGGACCGACAGGTAAAACAGCCCATTGATCGGGTTGTAGATCATGCTGTTGTTGATGATAGGAACGTAAGCCGTCAGGGAGAGCGGGGCGCTGGTACCGAATGGATTACTGACGGTCAGAGTGTTGATGCCCGGGGCAGGCAGAGCAGATGCGGGGATCGTGGCGGTGATCTGCGTGGTGTAGATAGAGGTGGAAGGGATGTCGACTCCGTTCAGCGCGACCGTAGATGCCGGCGTGAAGCTAGTGCCGTACAGTGTGATCGTTGCGGCCTTGCCGGTGGGAACCAAGAGCGTCGAGAGCGAAGTCAGGGTAGGTGGTGGCGGATTGACGATCTTCACCTGAATGACATTTGAAAGCGGCGGCGTTGCGGAAGCATTATTGACTGTAATATTCGCCGTGCCGGTGGTGGCGAGGAGGTTGGTCGACACCGTCGCGACCAGGTAGTTGCCAAAGCTACTGTTGAAGCCGAATCCGGTCGGCAGATTCGTTCCGTTCCACTGCACAATCGCTGCGGGGATGAGATTACTGCCGATTACTTGGATGTTGGTATTCGCCGAACCAACAATGAGCTGAGCGGGAGAGACCCTTGAGATGACCGGGGTTCCGGCAGGAGCAGTCACCGTGAACCTTGCAGACGCGGAAGTTCCGCCGCCGGGCGCAGGATTCACGACATTGACCTGGAGTTGACCGGCAGCAGCTTGATCAGCAACCGTGAGTTGGAAGCTGAGTTGGGTTGAACTGACAACCACGGTGGGACGTGCTGAGCCATTCACCTGCGCTACAGAGCCTGAGATGAGGTTCGTTCCCATGACGGTGACAGTCGTCGTCGTTGTTTTGCCGGCTGCGACAGAGCTTGGTGTGATCGAGATCGCGCCCGGCATTGGATTGGATACCGGCAGAGAAGCTCCAGCAGACGTACCGCCGCCTGGAGCTGGATTGACTGCCACCAGTGCCAAGCTGCCGGGATTCGCGAGATCGTTGGCGGTGAGAGTCGCGTTAACCTGCGTTGCGCTGACGTAGGTTGTGCTACGGATGTTCCCGTTCACCTGAATGACAGTGGCCGGGATGAAGCCCGATCCTGTAACGGAAATCGTGACTGGCGCTGCCCCAGCCAGAAAGCCGGTCGGTGAAAAACCTGCGATGACGGGAGCTAAATTGTCGACTTCAAGGCTGATCGCCGAGCCGCCATTGGCGCTGCTGCTGGTCCCATTGAGTACAGCAACCTGAAGCATCGTCCCGATGACGAGGGAGCTCGCAGGTACGACAGCGGTCAATTGTGTCGCGCTCACATAGGTTGTCGGAACGGACACGCCGTTCACTTGAACGGTGCTCGCACTCTGAAATCCGCTACCGTTCACCGTTAGCGTTAAGGCCGTAGCTCCCGCCGGAATAGATGTCGGCGAAATTGAAGTGACAGCGAGAGCGACGGTTGGGGGCGCCTGTGAGGTTCCGCTATTTGGAGCAGTGGTCTTCGAGCCACCGCAACCGGCAATTATGGCGACTACCCAGAGACACACTATGGCAGAAAGAAGAGAGAAAAACGAACAGGATTTCATGATAGGAAGCAAGTATATCTGGGGCGGGTATAAACGGTGCACTTTAACGGACGCTATCAGGGGAATTCCGTCAAAAACGCGCCTTTTTGGCGGTCTCGAAACCCGTCGTGAAATAGACGAGGAGCTGCAATTCCACATCGAGCAGCAGACCCAGGCAAACATCGCTGCAGGAATCGCACCGACGTCCTCAACAACCCTCTTCCGGTATACGAGAACACTGACCGTGAAAGGAGTGAGACGGTAAGAACTCGGGGTAAGGTCGACGTGCAGTTCCTACTACGATTTTGACAATCTTCACTGTGTGTCGATTTTGCTGAGCTTTCCAACTTAGGCAGACTGTGAACTTTCTCCCTGAACAGGGTGCCCAGGCTTACACGCCACATTCGTCATGGGCTTCAATGGACCGGACTGCGGTGATCCAGAAACCCCTGAATGATTATCCACGGTGTGGCGCATCTCCAAATCCTGGGATTTAGCGGAGCCCTACCTCTGATCTGATTGGCACAATCATGCTCTTTCCCCACCTGATTACCTTTTCTTACTCTTCATAGAAAGCAAGTCCATCTCCGCATACGCTAGCCGATGGGGTTTTCGTTTGTGAAGACGGAGGCGAGATGGGCATCGCCTGAAAATGCCTGCGTGTGTAGGCATGATGATCAGGTCGAACCTACCATTTCGAGCGACCTGGGCGATTTCGGAGGCTGCATCGCCGGAGGCCAGAATTCTCGGAAAGTCGCTTGCTGGAAATTCGGCGGCGAGAAACGAATCGAGCCTTTCCCGGCCGACGCTGAGATGCTCCTCCTGTACCTCGAACGGCGACCTTTCATAGAGCTCGAGCCCGCTATATCTTGCGGGATCGACCACATGAACGAGAGATACCTTGGCTCCAAACAAGGCTGCCGCTCGTTTGGCATAGGCAGCCATGGCAACGCAGGAAGGTGAAAAGTCCACAGGACAAAGAATGTTCTTGATTAAGGCCATAATCGACCGTCAGTCCTTTCGTCACGTATTCGACGGAAGAGTTTTCTGTGATGATTCAATTTCTTCAATGTGTCACAGTTCCTGCGGCTCGGTAGACTGTCGGCCGGTGGAGTTGCAAGCCGTTGCCGTAGTGACTAAGTGGCGCGGGCGGTGGTCTCTGCGCGTGCAATGGAAAGGCTCCCGTCGTTACGCGAGAGTCGTTCTTTTGAATTTTCGCCAAGCCGTGACTACAGGGAACTAGGGGTATCCGTGCTGCCTCAGCCTACAAGCCACGCACAGCAGGCAGAGATCATGCGCATCATTGATCGCTCCAAGGAGCGAGAGAATCTGCTCTCTCGTCATGACTGGCCTCTCAACCGATTTGGTCTGCGGCTTGCTCACGTCTTCTCCGGGATCTTCGCTAAGGTATTTCTATTTCTTGGCAAGGCGAGTAATTGCGCGGATGTTGGTGAAGCAGTGACTAGGCGGCCGTCCTTAGGCAAAGGAGGGCAGCGTATCCGAATAGTCCCTCCCAGATGAGTCGAGTTTGGCGCAACCGGCCTTTGCTCGGTTGAAAAGCTAGAACTCGTACTTGAGCGCAAACTGCACAAGTCGGGGTTGGTAGGAAGGTAGTGTGGAGGTAAGCGCACCAAAAGTGGCGGTCGTCGTGATAGAGGTTGTGGGATTAGAGAAGCTTGCCTGGTTCGCGATGTTGAATGCTTCCGCCCGAAACTGCAGCTTAGTCTCCCGGTAGACGCTGAAGTCCTTGAAGGCCGACATATCCCAGTGACGGAAGTGCGGACCATGGTACGGGTTCCGGCGCTCGTTGCCGATGGTGCCGCTTGGCTGCACCGCGAACGCTGAGGCATTGAAGAACTGCAAATTAGTAGAAATCGGAGTGATGTTCTTGAACGGATCGCTGACAACGTTGGGCCGATCCGCTGAGCCGTTCGGGCTGGTGTTACTAATGTTGGAACCATTCAACACCGTGAACGGCAATCCGGTCGACCAGAGGTTGAGTACATTCAAGTGCCATCCAGCTTCCAGTGCCCTGCGGAAGCCTGCCGCCCCCTTGCCGAAGGGCAGGGCATAGTTGCCCGTGACAATGACGCGGTTCCGGATGTCGAGATCGCCGTTGCCATAGTCGTCGGAGCCCTGGGTTGCGAGGATCTGGCCAACGCCGTTTCCGCTTTGTCCGTTGATATTCGGAGCGTTATCGAGGAGGTGGGCCCAGGTGGTGTTCACGTTGAAACCGAGACCGTTCGAGTAACGACGCTCAAAGCTGGCCTGCAGGGAATGGTACGACGACGCACCTTTGCTCAGGGTTTGGGTTATCGTGGTGACGTTGGGCAGCTGAGAGGCATATCTGCGCAAAGCTTGGCTGCCGGTGGTGTTCAGCGGAGCCCGGTTAATGTCGAACCCGGTAGAAAGTCTGCGGCCAACGGCTCCCACGTATGACACTGTCAGGGTGTTGCCGCTGAAGTCCTTCTGAACCGTAAGGTTGAATTGTTCCAGGTAGCCCGATTTGAAATTGAAGTCGATGGTGGCCGGAATGGAGCCGACGATACCAGCGCCCACCGTGTTCGGGTTCTGATTAGGAAGCGGCATGCCGTTCTTGAACCGCGTATAGGCATTTTGGCAGCCGCTCGTCACCGCCGCAGCCTGAACGGAAGAGCAGTTACCGTAAATGGAGATGTTCGGAGTGTTCTTTAGATTTGTGGGTGACTGATAGTTACTCGGGAAGAAGGCCAGACCAAAGCCTCCACGAATCACCGTCCCGCGTCCGGGCGAATAGGCAAAGCCCATGCGGGGAGCAAGGTTTGTGTAGTCGGTTTTAACGCCTGCAGTACGTCCGACACCGTTGACACCGGCTTGGATGATAGTTGCCGTTGTTGGATCAAAGTTGGAGATGTGGTCGTTCTTCTCCGTGAAGGGCGTGTAGACGTCGTACCGGACGCCGAGATTCAACGTCAGGCTGGAAGCAATGTGCCAGTCATCCTGCACATAGACGCTCGGTTCCCAGGTCTGGTAGTAGGGCGGAAACAGGTTGTTGTTCCGAGTGGCTGCGGAGAAGATACCCTCAAGCAAGCCGGGAGCACCCGTACGGAAGGTCAGCTGCCTTCACCCTGATTGTCCTGAATGTTCAGCGCAATGCGTCGGATGAGCGCCGCGCCCATGCGAACGCTGTGGTTGCCATGGCTATAGATCACGTTGCCGTTGATCTGGTAGGTGTTGTCCTTGTCCTGCAGCGGCACGAAGTTGCTGCCATTACCCAGGCCGGTGAGACCGGCAGGCAAAGCAAGCGCCAGGCCCGAGGTGAGCTGGCTGACGTTCACATTCGGCTGTCCGAACTTCGTGTTGGGATTGTTGTTGTAGTTCAGTGGGTATGATGCGTTGTTGATGTACGTCCAGGCGGCCCCGAATATTGTGAGCAGGTTCGGCGTGAACGTGTGCGTATAGACCAGTGAAGCATTCCGTGCCAATTGAGGTGACGATCCGAAACCATTCCCAGTTTGAGGATCGACGGGGAAACCGTTTGCGTTCGAGATGGGCAGCGCTCCGGGCGAAAGGGTGAAGACATCATTGATGATGTATTTCGCGAAAAGAAGATTGGACTGATTGAAGTGATAGTCCACACGGACGTCATACACGGTGGAATATTGCTCGTTGTTGCGGACGCCTACGTACCCATTGGTGCCGGTGTTGGGCGCTGGATACAATTTGAAGTACTGCAGACCAACAGGGTCAATAAAGCCGGCAGGAATGATGTTGCTTGGAACTGGAGTACGCAGGTATTGCGAAGCTCCTGCGTACCCGTTGAGACCGGTCACATGCGTAGGATCCGGATCATAGACACAGCCTGTGGTTTGCGTCTGCGTAGGATCGGCGACGGTAGCAGCGATATTGACGCATCCACTCTTTGAGCCGTCTATTTGGGTAATGGTTCCGGCGGGGATGTTCTGCGAGAAGTCACCCGGATGTTGCTGCTGATAGAGGGTAGGCACGGTCAAGGAACTCGGCAGACCGCCACGGATCTGACGGAAGAACTCCGCATCGCCGTAGAAGAAAGCCTTGTCCTTGAAGATGGGCCCACCGAGGCTGCCACCGAACTGGTTCTGCCGCAGGCGCGGCTTCGGAGCATGTGCGCCGAACTGATACGCGTAGGCGTTCAGCTTGTCATTCCGGAAGAACTCGTAGAGTGATCCGTGGAATCTGTTTGTACCACTCTTGGTAATGACGTTGATGAGAGCTCCACCCGCGCGGCCACCATCGGCTGAAAAAGTATTCGTCAGGATGCGTACTTCCTGAATGGAATCGATGGCCGGACGTACGCCGATCGTTCCGATTACGCGCTCATTGTTGTCCAGGCCGTCTACCAATTGGTCGTTAAGCACTTCGGACTGTCCATTGATCGATACCGATGACGTCGGCCGCCTATCGTCAGGGCGTGTACCGCTGCTGATGCTGTTGGGTGCACCTTCCGCTGCGCCTGGGATGATCTGCGCCAGGTTGATGAAGTTACGGCCATTCAGTGGCAAATCCTGCACAGCGCGCTCTGTGACATTGCTACCGATAGAAGAGGCATCGGTTTGCAGCACGGGCGCGACCGTCGTAATTTCCAATACTTCGTTTGCGCGTCCAACGGCCAGAGCGACGTCGGTGCGGTGTCGATCACCGGCGGAGACTGCCAAATTAGGTACGCTTGCGGTCTGAAAACCCTGTAGCTTAATGGTGATGGAATACGATCCAGGGTTTAGGTTGGGCACCGTGTAGGCGCCTGAATCGGTCGTATGGACGGTGACAACGACGTTAGTCTGCAGGCTGGTAACCGTGACGTCCGCTCCCGACACCATAGCGCCTGACGGGTCGGTGACCGTACCAAGAATGGTTGCCGTCGTGTCCTGTGCGATGACGGTTCTCAGCCCTCCAACGAGTAGCGTGGTTGCCAACAGAAAGTACGAAAGGAAGGGATACTGCGGGGTACTCCTTTTTTGAGATAGCATTCCAATGGACTCTTGCGCGATCTTTACTGGCCTGAAATCATTCAGTTTCATTAACATCCCTCACCGAGCGAAGTTTCTTGACGAGCATCTGAACATCTGGCGCTCCGCTTAGCAAGCAAGAATTAACTTAAATGTTCATTTAGCTAAATGCCCGGGATAAATGTCTTCATAAATTCAGATAAAAGCTCATCGGCACCCTGGTGCAGTCTTTTTCGGAGAGCGAAGCTCAAGGCAATGGAGTGTCCGGCTTGCTTTGTGCCAGTGACTAAGAGACACACTGGAACGTGATCGGCTCCGGCATTTCTGAACCAGCCGAAATGTTAGTCTTCGGCAAAATCTGAAGGGAGATTTTGCATAAAGAAGAAGCGGTTTTCTGTGGAGCAGATTGTGGCCGTGGTGAAGCAGGCGGAGCTGGGAGTGCCTGTGGGAGGTGATCCGGAAGTTTGGGATCAGCGAGCAGACCTTCTATATCGATGGAAGAAGCAGTATGTTGGTATGGAGACGGACCAGGCCCGTCAGATGAAACAACTCCAGGAGGAAAACAGCCGGTTGAAGCAGTTGGTGGCCGATCTGAGCCTGGATAAGACGATGCTGCAGGATGTGCTGCGAAAAAAAAGTTCTAAAGCCCCTCGGGGCGCCGTCCGATGGTCGATCATTTACGCGACCAGTATCGGGCGAGCGGCACGCCTGCCGGTTCTTTTGATGGTGCGAGGCACGTATCGCTACCAGAGCCATCAGGAACCTTGGACGGAGTTGCGGATGCGGATACGCGAGATCGCACAGAGCAGGGTGCGCTACGGGTATCGTAAGATCCGCGTGCTCCTGAACCGCGAGGGCTGGGATGTTGGGAAGTATCTGGTGTATCGGGTGTGTAAGGAAGAAGGATTGGCGCTGAAGGGGATGAACCACACGGAAAGCGGAGAGCCGTGCGGCATACGGAGGAAGGGTTCAAGGCCACAGGGCCGGATTAGGCTTGGAGCATCGACTTCATTGCGGATCAGTTGCCGGATGGCACTCGGTTCCACACGTTGGCGATGGTGAATATCTACACCGGAGAAGGGTAACCATTGAAGTGGGGCAAAGCATGAAAGGCTTCGCCTGGCTCACATGTTGCCCGTTGAGCTTCGTTGTCATCTCTATCTCTCGGCCTGCGTTTTGGTCGGATTTGCCTTTGGTGAGCGTCTTCGACGAGCGCTTTGCGTCGTACTTCTTCGACGTATGCGACAGCCTGATCGCGCGTGCTGAGGTTCTTCAAACGCTGTTTTTGCTAAGCTTGATTGGCGTGAAATTTCCAAGATTTCTTTACGTCTAGAAGAAATGCAATGACTATGCCGGTTCTTCCCAATGAAGTGATTGCTCAGGTGTCAGGGCTCGTAGCTGACTACATTTCGACACAGCGAAATAGATACGTTCCCACAGCTATCCCGCTGTCTTTCGACCAGAGAACTGCAATGGCGGGATTCTTCACGCCGCGGCTTCTGGATGAGACGAGACTGCTTGTGCTCAACGAAGAACGGGTTGCCAATCCCGCTTTCTATCCGATGTTGCAACATATCGGTTTCGACAATCTACCCGACCAATCGACAATGGCAGCAATCACATTTTCCGATTACGTAGTTTCTCATGGACCTTTCACGAGCGCATTGCTCTTTCACGAACTCGTTCACGTAGAGCAATATCGGCAACTGGGAGTCCCAAGATTTGCTGATCTCTATCTCAAAGGGTTCTTGAACAGAGGTGGCTATTTCGAGATTCCACTGGAACAGAATGCTTACGCGCTTGGCGAGCAATACGAGGAAAACCCCGACCAGCAGTTCTCTGTAGCCGGTGAGGTCTCTCGATGGGTCTCGGAAGGTCGATTCTGATCCAAGTTGACGTCTCGCCACGCATTCGGATTCGCCGAGAAGATTGGGTTCCTCCCAATCAAACTGGAGGTTAAATTGTTGAAGAAGGTAAGGACGGACGAGCCGTGAATCTGTTGGGCAAGTTCTCGGAGTCCAACTCTCTGCTGATTCTCTACATGAGAGACGGAAAGCCTCACAGAACAATGGTGCTTTTATCTTCCTTCGAAGGAATACCAGCGAGTGCTTACCTCGCCATGAGGCGGATAACTTCGCGAGGGTGAAGTGCTCTCCGGCTGTCTCATTGGAGATTTCGGCGAACTTGCGGATCAGCTCCTCGAAGACTGTGCCCATCTCGGTATCATGTGGGATGTTTGCCTCCCCAGGTTATTCCCGTATTGTTCCCGAGGGTCGAATCGCTCTCTGATTCCCCCTTCTCCCTCCACCTGATGAACCGTTCCCGTTGGCATCGCTGTCCGAAAGGTAAAAACAACGCCGCTACGGGAATCGGGGGTGAGAGGGATTCGCATTGAAAGTATCGGCTCGTTGTTGGCCGTACATGATCCGTAAAATCGGCCTGCGAAGTGAACTAAGTGTTGAGTTTCGGTCAGACCCGATTGCACGGTTGAGGTGCATTTACTTCCTAAGCTGGGATGAGGTCGCGTTTTTTTGACACTTCTCGGTAAGTTTTTTGCGGCTGAACCTGTGGAATCAGCAGAAACACTTTTCCATTGCCCCGGGGCACTCTCGCGCAGACACTGAGCAGCTCTTCGCGGCGATGGCTGAGAGCATCGAGTTACCGGAAAAGGATCTCCCAGAGTGCCGCCTTGCCATCCGGCACCAGACGAGCAAGTGTCACAACCTGTGGCATTTGCTCCGTAGAGTCATCTCTTCAAGTTCCATCGAAACTTAGTTACGGCGTAGCTATTGACCGAAGCCGTGTCGTGCCGAAGCCAGGGTCCTGCCGGATCGAACGTGGCAATATAGAGGAAGATTGAGCTTTGGCCCAAGGCGTTTCGTTGTACGGCGATGTTTCTCGTGCTCTTTTCCGCCGTGGAGGTCCTTGCTTGCGATTACCTGCCAAGCTCTGACTGCAACATCTCTTCTCCGCAAGACCAAGGTCAGACGCAAAGCTCATGTGACAATTGCTTGTGTTGCTGCGCCCACGTAGTCGTCGTAACCCCTATCGTCTTCGAGCCTCTTGAGACTGTCGTTCCGGCTCCTCCGGAAGAGGCCGTCCAACAACCCCTCTTTGCTCCCTCGCATATCGACCATCCTCCTCAGCTCTCCTAGAGATTTAGTTCAGTTGATCTCAAGAACAAATTCAGGAGATGTATATGCGAGGAAGAAGAGTCTTCTTCCTGTGCGCACTGTTGTTCTCGGCGATGTTGCTGAGAGCACAGCAGACGCTGTCCCCACTTTCCACGGTGGACGATCTGGTGCGTGCAGGGATTGCGAACAACAAGGATCTGGCTGCCGTCCGGGAGCGGATAGCAGAGGCCAAAGGTCTCACGCGCCAGGCTGGAGTTCGGCCTGCTCCGACTTTGGGCTTGAATGGTGCGACGGGAAAGCCGCTTGGCACGATTGGCGAAGAGCAATATGGCGCGGAATACTCCCAACCTGTCGAAACCTTCGGGAAGCGTGGGAAGCGCATCCGTGTCGCCGAGTATTCTATCGGCATTGCGGAAGCCGATCTCCAGCAACGTTCCACGCAACTCGCGTATGAGATTACGGCAGCCTAATGCTGAAGTATCCGCTGAACGGCATAAGCTGAAGTTGCTGAGCGATCTAATCGGTCTGAATCAGGACACGCTCAGGCTGACCGAAGCCCGGGTGAAAGAGGGCGATGTCGCCCCACTCGAAGCAAGCCTGCTCAAGGTTGAAATCAGCCGGGCGGAGGTCTCTCGGAGGAGTGCGCAAGGCCGCCTGACTTCAGCAGAGCTTGAATTGCGCCGCCTCATTGGACTTGACCAATCCGTGCGGATTCCGGAATCGGATATTCCTGCTCAGGCGCCAACGGACTCCTACACCTTGAAACGGGATGCTTTGGCGAACCGTGCCGATCTCAAAACAGCACGTCTTGAAGAAGAGCAGGAATCGGCGGGAATCGACCTTGCCAAAGCAGAGGCCAAGCCGGATGTGACTCTCTCCGCTGGCTACGCTCGGCAGGACAACCAGTTTGATGGATTGTTCGGGTTCAATAGCAGCGGCATTCTCAGTCAACTCCGTGACCGGGACGACATCCTCAGCTTCGGCGTTTCGATACCACTGCGCACCAGCCGGCAATGTGCAGGCGGCGACGGCGCGAACCGTTGGCTGCACGGCTGCGGCGCGAGTACCTGGAGAGAAACATTCCACTCGAAGTCGAAGCAGCCTATCAGCGCTGGCGCACGGCTTCCGAGTCCTTGCAGATGCTACAGAGCGGAGTGCTCGATCCCTCGACAATCAATCTTTCCGTAGTTCGAGAGGCATACAAGTTGGGCCAATTACGGCTTCTCGACGTCCTCAACGAACAGCGCCGGCTGGTTGACACACAGTTGGCTTATATCGATGCGCAGGCAGATGCGGCCCGCACATGGGCCGAAGTCGAACGTGCTGCAGGAGGAATTCATCCATGAAACGCTTCCTTATTTTGTCTCTTTGCGGTGCGTTGTTGTTCGCTGGCTGCCACCGAAAGGCTGCTCAGAAAGACGTGGGCGAGCCGCAGGCGGAATCGGCCGACAAAGGCAATTTGGTCGAAATGAGTGTTTCCGCACAACAGCACATCGGAATGGTCGTCACGCCTGCCGCAGTTACACAGTTGAACGAGTACCCTCGGGCTACCGGAACTATCCAGCCGATTGATAGCCGGATCGGAGTGGTTGGCCCTCTTGCGCGTGGACGAATCGTAGAAGTCAGGGCGAGGTTGGAGACCGGGTCGAAGCTGGCCAAACGCTTGCGGTCTTCGACAACATCGAAGCCGGAGAACTCCTCTCGCAAGAGCAGTCAGCACGCGCGGATCTCCAACGCCTCAAGGCGCAATTGATTCCAGCAAAGCGGCAGGCCGAACGCAGCCGCCGTCTCGCGGATATCGGGGCAGGCGCTGAAAAAGACTACGAATCAAGCAATGCCGAAAAAGAAGGGATCGAAGCGGACATTCGCTCGCAACAGGCTCTGATCGATGGCATACGCCAACGCCTACGACGTTTTGGAATTTCCGATGACAGTCCTCGCGGCACATTTCTAACTCCATTGAAGGCGCCTTTTTCGGGAGTGGTAACAAAGGCGCAGGCGTCCCCTGAGGATGTTGTGGACGCAGGCCGAGATGTCTTCACGGTTGCAGACCTCTCGCGCGTCTGGGTTCAGGCGGAAGTGTATGAGAAAGACCTGGGACGTATCCGCATCGGACAGAACGCTTACATCACGGTTGACACCTACCCCAACCAGCCCTTCGAAGGCAGAGTTGCTTATATCAGCGATGTGCTCGATTCCCAGACAAGAACGGCTCGCGTCCGCTGCGAAGTAGCCAATCGCGACCTGCGCCTCAAGACGGATATGTTCGCCAATATCGAGCTTCCAACCAAATTCAGCAAACAGGCGCTAGCAGTATCTGAAAGCGCGTTGCAACAGGTGGAAGGAAAGAACGTGGTGTTCATCCGCCATTCCGCAACGCAATTCGAGAAGCGTGAGGTGGAAAGAGGCGTCACGGTCAACAACCAGACGGAGATCGTCAGTGGACTGAAGCCGGGAGAGCCCGTCGTGACGCAGGGAGCCTTTCATCTGAAGTCGATCCTCGCCGGCGGCGAATTGGGGGAGGACTAACGATGCAACGTCTGATCGAACTTGCTCTTCGCTACCGCATTCTGGTTCTGCTTGCGACCGTTTTTGTCGCGGCAATCGGAATTATATCTCTCCGCAACCTGCCCATCGACGCGGAACCGGATATCACGCCGAACCAGGTTCTGGTGCTGACGCGCGCTCCAAGTCTGTCCCCGCTAGAGGTGGAACAACTCATCTCCTTTCCCGTCGAGACTGCAATGCGTGGATTGCCTGGGATCACGCGCATCCAGTCCACCTCAAAATATGGTCTCTCCTATGTCGCCATTTACTTCAAAGACGGAATGGACCCGTACTTCTGCAGGGCGCTGGTTAACGAGCGCCTCCCACAAGCGAAGGAGTCGATTCCATCCGCAGTAGGCGTGCCCGAGATGGGACCTATCTCGACTGGTTTGGGGGAAATCTATCAGTTCAAAGTCACCAGCTCGGAGCGCAGCCCGATGGAGTTGCGAAGCATCCTCGATTGGGACGTCGCGCCGAAGTTACGCGGCGTGCCAGGCATTGTCGAAGTGAACACGCAGGGAGGCGATCTCAAGACGTATGAGGTGGAAGTAGACAGCGACAAGCTGACTGGTTATCACATACCGCTCCGCCGTGTCATTGAAGCACTCGCGAAGAACAATGCGAACGCCGGAGGCGCGTACCTGGAGCGTTCCGAGCAGCAATCTCTCATCCGGGGAGAGGGATTGATCGGCAGTCTCTCCGATATCGAAAACATCGTAGTCGGCAACTCTTCTAGCGGTACGCCTATCCTTATTCGGAATATCGGCAAAGTTCACTTCGCACCGATGGTTCGGCGTGGATTCGCTACCCAGGATGGGAAAGGCGAAATCGTCGTTGGGGTTGCCATGATGCTCATTGGTGAGAACTCCCGTGCCGTCGCTGATCGCGTCAAGGTTGGCCTGGCCGGCATTCAGAAAACCCTACCCGAAGGCGTGCGCATTGAACAACTCTACGACCGCACCGATCTCGTGAACCGGACGATTCACACAGTTACGCGCAACCTGATTGAAGGAGGAATTCTGGTCGTGGCAGTCTTGCTGCTCCTGCTGGGAAGCTTCAGGGCAGGTGTCGTCGTATCACTCGCCATCCCACTCTCCATGCTGGTCGCATTCATTGGAATGGTGCAGGCGAACGTCTCCGGCAACTTGATGAGCCTCGGCGCAATCGATTTCGGCTTGATCGTAGATGGTTCGGTCGTGATCATCGAGAACATCCTTCGCCGCCTGCAACAGAAAAGACCGGAGGAGCAAGCCAGCGAGGTGATTCTGTCGGCAGCGCAAGAAGTCGCAAAGCCGATCTTCTTTGGAGTGGCGATCATCGTTCTGGTCTATGTCCCGATCTTGACGCTGGGCGGGGTCGAGGGAAAATTGTTCAAACCGATGGCGGCAACGGTGCTGTTTGCCTTACTCGCTTCGCTTGTCATCGCGTTAACCCTAATGCCCGTCCTTAGCTGGTACGTGCTGCGTAAGAAGGCGGCGGAGAAGCAGACCTGGCTTATGCGGAAGACCGATCAATGGTATCGTCCGCTCCTGCATCGGGCGCTGCGCCACCCAGCCTGGACGGGTGGAATCGCTTTAGGCATTTTCGCAGTGTCGCTGATTGGTATTCCGTTTCTTGGCGCGGAGTTTATCCCCTCGCTCGATGAAGGTTCCATTCTCGTGATGATGTACCGAGTGCCCGGTATCTCCATCTCTGAATCCCTTCACGGGAACCAAATCATCGAGACGGTGCTGCGTGAGTTCCCTGAAGTTGCAACGGTCTTCAGCAGGACTGGCAGCCCCGAAGTCGCAACCGATCCTATGGCCATCGATCAGAGCGATGTATACGTGACGTTGAAGCCTATAGATCAATGGCCGACAAAACGCAGCAAAGGCGATCTGATCGCTGCGATGCAAAAGCGCCTGCAGGAAGAAGCCCCCGGCGCGGTCTACAGCTTTTCGCAACCAATTCAGATGCGGATGCAGGAACTGATGGAAGGCGGCGCCCGCAGCGACCTAGCGATCAAGCTCTTTGGAGATGATCTTGATACGTTGCGGCAAAATGCCGACCAGATTGCGGCTGTGGTGAGCAAAGTTCCCGGAGCAGCCGATGTCCGCGCTGAACGTGTGGCGGGACTGCCCTACTTGCGTATCCGTCTCCGGCGCGAGGCACTGGCCCGGCATGGCCTCGATGAATCGGATGTCTTAGATACCATCGAAGCCATTGGCGGCAAACCCGCGGGCGAGATCGTAGAAGGCAACCGCCGCTTCACGTTGCAGGTACGCTTTCCGCAAGAGCAGCGTGCAACCGCAGACGCGATCAGCAATCTACGTGTGCGCAACTCGCAGACATCCAGGACGAGGAAGGACCTGCCCAGATCAGCCGTGAGAATGGGCAACGACGAATCAGTGTCGAAGTGAACGTCCGGGGGCGCGATCTGGCAGGCTTTGTGGCGGATGCGCAGAAAGCAGTCGCTGCGAAGGTAAAAATCCCGAACGAATATCAATTGGAATGGGGCGGGCAGTTTGAACAACTTGAGAGCGCAAGCCAGAGACTGATGATCGTCGTGCCGGCCGCTCTTACTCTCATATTCGTTTTGCTCTATCTCAACTTCCAGGCGGCACTTCCAGCGTTGCTGATCTTCCTGAATATTCCGCTGGCGGCAACGGGCGGTATCGTGGCCTTGCTCATGAGGGGAATGCCTTTTAGCATCTCCGCGGGAGTAGGCTTCATCGCACTCTTTGGAATCGCTGTTCTGAATGGCATCGTTCTGCTGACATACATCCGCGAATTACGACAGACAGGACAGTCAGTTGCATCGGCGGTGGAAGAGGGTGCTGAAACGCGTTTGCGTCCCGTGCTCATGACCGCACTCGTGGCAAGTCTGGGATTCATCCCAATGGCTGTTTCGCATGGAGCTGGCGCGGAAGTACAGCGGCCTCTGGCTACGGTGGTCATCGGAGGGTTAACGACATCGACGCTGCTGACCCTTCTCGTGCTTCCTGCCCTTTACCAATGGATCGAACAGCGGCGAGAGGTGTCTACTACGTCCAAGAGAGAGAACTGAGGCGCGGCAGGACGGCCAGCTTGTACCTCAGAAGCGGAGTGACTCGATGGCGCCCCTTCGCCTCGGTTTAAACGGGGTATTCTTGGCCAAGCATGCTAACAATCGAGCAGATCCTGATCATCGCGGCGATCCTACTCTCACTGGGTGTGGTGGCGAGCAAGGCATCAAGCAAGCTCGGAGTGCCGGCATTGTTGTTATTTCTTTTGATCGGGATGTTGGCTGGATCAGAAGGCCCAGGCCGCATTCCATTTGACAATGCAGGCCTGGCTCAATCCGTCGGAGTGGTAGCGCTTGCCTTCATTCTTTTCGCAGGCGGTCTAGACACGAATTGGCACATCGTCTCGCCGATTTTGTGGCAAGGCCTGAGCTTGGCCTCTATCGGCGTCTTCATAACCGCAGTTCTCGTCGGCTGGTTTGCGACTGTATTGCTTGGTGTCGACTGGCTGCACGGCTTACTGGTTGGAGCAATAGTTTCCTCGACCGATGCCGCAGCCGTGTTCTCGGTTCTACGCTCGCAGGGCATCTCCTTAAAGGGACGAATCCAACCACTCCTGGAACTCGAATCGGGAACGAACGATCCTATGGCCGTGTTTCTGACGATTGGGATTATTCATCTGATCGCATCGCCTGGGCAAAGTCCCTTCTTGCTCGTTTCTCTATTCTTCAAGCAGATGTTAATAGGCGGTGCAGTAGGTTGGGTAATCGGGAGAGTGGCGGTACCGGCGATCAATAAAATAAACCTTGATGCGGAAGGCCTCTATTCTGCGCTCACCGTGGCGATTGTGCTGCTCGCATATGGGATAACTACGGCGTTAGGGGGGAGTGGATTTCTTG
>Ga0193743_1001219_pt1 | contig 19252 bp, 9 predicted proteins | sample L2c2metaG_FD_143038 | JGI IMG/M metagenome (GOLD analysis project Ga0193743, IMG submission 143038) | Soil microbial communities from a riparian zone of the East river system, Colorado, United States - L2c2 | ecosystem: Environmental > Terrestrial > Soil > Riparian zone | place: USA: East River... | reverse complement strand
AAGGTCCACTTCCTTGGTGGTTTTATAAGATGTAAAAACCAACTTCAAATTGTTTCAAAACAGATTTACATTGTTATCATTAAAGAAGATCCATTTTATAAGATATAAAAATCAACAGTAAACTGTGAAAATTTCATCATTACAACCATCAGAAATTCCAACCCTAAATTCCATCCTTTTGGGGTTGTGAATCTTTAATATATCACCAATAATTACAACCCCACACAACCTTAACCGGTGTTTTATCCACTGTCTGCCATTGCAATTATTCATCTTTAAGGTTAAAAATTACATAAAAAACTGTTGTAATTAATGGCATTAGTTTCACCACAAATTGGTGGAAATTTACCAAAAACCTGGCAGAAAGTACACTTTTTTGATGGAACCAGGGGTTGTTTTTTCTGGCCCTCCTGGTCTCATAGTGACTGGAGGTAGCATTTATGGTGGAAGGTATGGATAATAGAAACTAGATAAGGATCCAAATATGATTGTGTAGAAGTCATTCTCCGTTAACAGCTGTCCCATGTTATGACTTCGACAATTCAGGCTTTACAGCCGTGACCGGAGCCAGTGTTGAGCTCGGAATTCAGACGGAGATGTCGGGTCCGAAGTCGTGCGAGGCGTTGGCTTCAACTTGTAGGTTGCGCTGCTCTCTTGATGGATGCCTCGAATTTTGGAGGTCCGGATGGAGTAGGAGAGTCCGGAGTTGAGCTGAGAAGAAGCTTAAGAAAGACGAGAGCAAGTTAAGGAGAAGTAGGTTGCTAGGTTGATATTCGAACTAGCGAAATACATACAACAAACTGGAGTATTTATATAGAGACAAAACATAAACATATAAGGAGTTAACGTGAAGAGCATATGGTATTAGAATGAACATATAACAAGGAGACTCGTATTCTGGATGGTGCTGAAGGATGCTGATGTAAATCCTCGCAGGTCCTTGTGGTGACCGCGACTCATGACCTCAAGACTGGTGCGTGCGCAATGTGATTGGCCTGGAACATGGAACGTGTGTGGAGCATGGTGGGGCTGTGGTTGTGCTGCGGTAGATAGCGCATGGTGTTGGTTGGTAATGACAATGATAAGAATGCAGGTTTGGTTGGTGGTATTGGAGTAGGGGAAGTATTCCGACGGAGCTCCAATATAAGTCCGACGAGGGTGGCCGGTGGTAATGGTGGCACTGAACAATGGTGAGGCGGCCATCATCGGAGACTCTATCGGAGCCGTCCTTTGATTGTTCTTCGGAAAGAACGTGACCGAGCATGGACCATGACAGCCAGTCAGTATCCGATAATGCCCAAGCATATGTCCAAGGAGCTAGCTGAGCCCATGAATATTGACTGGAAGACGTCCAGTATCCACAGGTTTGAGAATGGATAAGCCAATCAAGCAATATCGCTATTAACAAAGTTAAAGACAAGCTAACAAATACAAGTATTCTAGCTACGGTTTTATATACTAATGTCCATGTGTTGTCCTCAAGGCAAACACATGTAAAATATATGTTCAAAGCATGTCAAATGTAAGGTAAAAGCATGTTGTGTAGCAACATGTGTAGAATGCATGTCGATCATCAATGAAAGACATGAGTCAAAGGCATGTCAAATGCATGTAAGTAATAATGTAAAGAAACATATCTTGGATCATCATCAGATGATAAGATCAGGAGATCAAGATAAGATCGTAGATCAAGAGATAAGATCGCCAAGATAAGATCGTTGAGATAAGATCGATATGATCAAGAGATCAAGAGATCTTCATATCTATAAGATAAAATCAAGTAAAGTTCAAGTGTTCAAAGCAAAAGTAAAAAGTAAAAAGAGTGTCATAACATCCCATAGATGTGAGATTTTCTTGCATAGTGCATAGGGTTGTGAAATGAGTATTTTGGTCACATTATTGTTTATTTTAATTATCATAGTACATCACTATGTGTATCAGTTGCAAGTCCACCTTTCCATAGATTTTCTGAAGTGAAGAATTTTTGTTTTAAAACATATGATAGACTACCTTTGACTATTTATTCAAATATGGATCAGTATTTCCTATTCAATACTTTTGATTGACACTGTACTTGGATACAATGTATCCTTTCTTATATTCATAACTTCAAGTTCCCCTGTTCATAGTATATGCTTGTGTGATAGATGTTCTGCATCAAGCAGCTTCTTCCTCATGTCCATGACTTGTACTTGGAGCTGCTCTGCTTCATTCAACCTTCCCTGATTCCAGTATGTGTTTGCTAGATCTGCCATGCTTGTAAGAGTGTCTGGATGTTCTGTACCAAGCAGCTTCTTCCTCATGTCCATGACTTGAACCTCCAGCTGCTCTGCCTCATTCCACCTTTCCTGATTCTGGTATGTGCTTGCTAAATTTGCCATGCTTGTAAGGGTGTCTGGATGTTCTGTACCAAGCAGCTTCTTCCTCATGTCCATGACTTGAACCTCCAGATTCTCTGCCTCATTCCACCTTCCCTGATTCCGGTATGTGCTTGCTAGACCCCCCATGCTTGTAAGGGTGGATGGATGTTCTGCACCAAGCAGCTTCTTGCTCATGTCCATGACTTGAACCTCCAGATTCTCTGCCTCATTCCATCTTCCCTGATTCCGGTATGTGCTTGCTAGATTTGCCACACTTGTAAGGGTGGATGGATGTTCTGTACCAAGCAGCTTCTTCCTCATGTCCATGACTTGAACCTCCAGATGCTCTGCCTCATTCCACCTTCCCTGATTCCAGTATGTGCTTGCTAAATTTGCCATGCTTGTAAGGGTGTCTGGATGTTCTGCACCAAGCAGCTTCTTGCTCATGTCCATGACTTGAACCTCCAACTGCTCTGCCTCATTCCATCTTCCCTTATTCCGGTATGTGCTTGCTAGATTTGCCATGCTTGTAAGAGTGGATGGATGTTCTGCACCAAGCAGCTTCTTGCTCATGTCCATGACTTGAACCTCCAGCTGTTCTGCCTCATTCCACCTTCCCTGATTCCGGTATGTGCTTGCTAGATTTGCCATGCTTGTAAGGGTGTCTGGATGTTCTGTACCAAGCAGCTTCTTCCACATGTCTATGACTTGAATATCAAGCTTCTCTGCCTCATTGTACCTTCCCTGATACCAGTATGTACTTGCTAGATTTGCCATGCTTGTAAGGGTGTCTGGATGTTCTGTACCAAGCAGCTTCTTGCTAATGTCCATGACTTGAACCTCCAGCTTCTCTGCCTCATTCCACCTTCCCTGATTCCGGTATGTGCTTGCTAGATTTGTCATGCTTGTAAGGATTAATGGATGTTCTGTACCAAGCAGCTTCTTCCTCATGTCTATGACTTGGATATCCAGCTGCTCTGCCTCATTCCACCTTCCCTGATACCAGTATGTGCTTGCTAGATTTCCCATGATTGTAAGAGTGTCTGGATGTTCTGTACCAAGCAGCTTCTTCCTCATGTCCATGACTTGAACCTCCAGCTTCTCTGCCTCATTCCACCTTCCCTGATTCCGGTATGTGCTTGCTAGATTTCCCATGCTTGTAAGGGTGTCTGGATGTTCTGTACCAAGCAGCTTCTTCCTCATGTCCATGACTTCAACAAACAGCTGCTCTGCTTTGTTCCAGTCTCCATTCTCCATCATTACTAGTGCAAAATTACTCCACTGATTATCATTGTACTGCTTGATAAGTCCCATCTGGCTTCCATATAATTCATTTGCCTTGATATGTGGAAAAATCAACCGTCGTAATGCATAATCCTGGCTTGTAAATCTCCATGGAACTGCACAGGACAGGATTATGCTTCCCATTTGATATGTTCTCTCCTGCTCAAACTTCAACATTTTCTCCCGACTCCAGCAGTGAACCAAAGGGTGAATAGACAACAGTTCAGATGATTGTTCTCTTTTTATCAAGGAGAAGGAGACAAGCACACCAATACCCTGTCCAAAGATGTAGTCATTCCAGTGACCATCATTGTCCAAGGCAAGCAGAGTATGGTTTAGTGAACTTATTGCCTGGGGTAGCTGCTTGGCTACCTCACTATTAACAATATGTTCTCTGGACTGCTCAGCAGCAGATTGGAATATGTCTTCAGAAATGTTACTATAATGATAAAAGGCACATATTTGCAGAATGAGGATTGCAGACTGTGCTGCTTGTGCATCTACAGACTGTTCACCAGCTCTCTTTTCTATCTCTTTAAAAGATAGATCCCAAGTCCCATACACAGTTTGATCATAATTGGATGCTCCCATGAATGTAGTGTCTGACATGAGAGTCTGACGATGTAAGGAGAATTGTCTCAGATATCTTTTGATATCACATTTCCCAGCTGCAATATAGGCACCAGCTTGATCAACAGCAAGGGGAATACAGCCAAGTTCAGTGACAATATTTTTAGCAGCTTGTTGATGCTGAGGCAATGGATCCAAACAGCTAGCCATGAGAAGTAGATTTATAGCATCTGCCTCCTCCATTTCATTGATCTCAATTCTATTCTCAAATGATACAAGCCTTCCCATGGATTTGTTTCGGCTAGTAATCAGAATATTACCTCTGTTACCTGGGGGAAAGAACTTGGCCACCACCTGAGGAAGAAGATCATCAGCATTATCAAACACAATCAGCCATTCCTCTTGGATATGAGATATCCAATGGAGAGCAGACTGAACTGAGCTATCCACACAAGAGCCTGTTGTAGAAGGAACACTGGATATACCCTGGAGAGACAGTGTGATGCTCTCATGAGAGGAGGCATCAATCCAGAACACATGTGGAAAACTAGAGCAAGAAATGAATCCAGTATGGTTGTGAATGGTAATGTGAGGACCCTTACCTGTCAGACATATCTTCCATAAACTTGAGACAGATCTGGGTCTTTCCAATCCCTCCCATTCCCCAGAGGAGACAAGAGCGCCTGGCCATCAGTCGACTATTAGTACAATGGACAAAGATTTTCCCTAGTTTGTCAAGTACATCCTTCCGTCCAGTGAAGATTGGGCTGGGGTTCGGCTTTTGAGGTACAGAGATCTTCATCTGCCCTGTATTGGCAGGGAAATTATTAACAATATTCTGGCAGACGAAATAGGTACAGTTATTCAAATTATTTAGACAGCATACAAGAAAGACTTACAAAGGTTCCGCCAATGAAGAGTAAATCATGGGCATTCGCAAAGAGGCCCGAGCCAGAACGTTGAGTCTGCTGATCATCAACAAAAGCTGAGAACATCAGGTGTGAGCAACTCACCAAGGGTTTTTGTTCTGATTCCGTAGATTCCAGGTTGGTTATAGCATTAGGCGAGAGCGAAATTTCTTCCGAACGGGCTACAGGAGCAACTGCCAAAGTGGAGACCGAAGCGGAGACTTGGAGTTCATGGGCAGTCTAATCGACGACGAAGATTGAGTAATTATGAGTGTGATGGGCTAAGTTGAACGCTTACGCGAGAGGCAAGAGCATCGATCTCCAAAGCCGAAACTGATGCGGGCACTCGGACTTCATGGGCAGTCTAATAGACGACGATGATTGGTTAATTACGGAGGTGATGGACTAGGTTGATTGCATACAGTAGCGTCAACTTGGGCGCGAGCAAGGTCTGTCTTCGGGGAGGAGACTTGGATTTCATGGTCAGTCTGATCGACGACGATGGTTCAGTGGTTATGGATGCGATGGGCGAAGTTGAACACTCACAGTAACACCAGCGGCTTGAATAACTTGAACGCTTGTAGCCGTAGAAATAGCAGGAACCGATGGCATGGGCTCAGCGGTGCTCATCATGATTGTCGATGTCGAAGATCCTGCTTCAGGGCTTGAGCCAAGAGTATCGGCGATGGTAGGAGATGGGTGTTTTGCTTTCTCTGACTTGCGAAGTTTCTTGAAAATGCGCTTCATATCGTTGAACAGTGGGTTGTAGTTACTTGATACACAGCGAGCAAGAGGCAAAAAGAAAGGACGCTCTCGATTATATAAGCAAGTTGTTATCAGGAAACTAGATTGTACAGTTGTAGTAGTTGCTACTCTTCGGTTAGTAAAGGCTATTATTGTTCTCTTTCTTCCCAACCTAGTGAATTGATTGTAAGAGGCGTATCCAAGGGTCAACGTTGCACTGCCCGCTAACGAGCCCACTTATACGGGAGTCAAGGAATCGAGTCGTTGAGATTGTGGTCCAAGGTTCGTTATGATGGCAAAGCACATGAACTAACGTTCACATAGGAGCCACTGTCATCACAATCACTTTCTATATCAACCGTCTGGTGGGCGGTTGCACCCTTCAGAAAAACGAGAGCTACGACCTAGGATCTAGGTCAAACCACCGACCTCTCATCTTTAGTGATGGCGTTGCTTCTTGTATAAACATCGAGTAGGCGAGAATTTTGTGTGCTGACGTATCCCACCGTTCACTGCAATGTCTACTGCTACAAGAAATCTTATTACTTTTATACAGCTAGCGCCAAGCACGACGAACAGGATACCTAACAAAATTTAGGTTTCGCTTCCTCCATGCGAAAGGCGGACGGATACTCACCTTGTGTGCACGCTTCCGACTTTGGGGCTTGACATGTAATTTCATTGAACTGGCATTTGATCGACGCGTGGGGAGAGGGCTCCCGTCATCGCAATTCTTTTCTTTTCTTTCAAACACGAGGGCACCACATATCCGGAGGTCCGAATTTTGTAACTTGAACTTGCCCTCTGAATCTTCCATTTTCTCTTAGAAACTGTGAATATCACCGGATTGAACGAGAGAGCTCTCGAACGATTTCGGCACTATCAAGTTAGCGGACTTTGGTTGTCCACACCATAAAGTGCGCACGGGCCATCACAAGGGGGGAACCGGGGGAATTCTCCCACGACGTCTTTCTTCACGGTACTCAAGTCAAATTACAAACCATGGCTCTCTGTCAACGGCTAGTTTTGTGCCAAAGTAGTGCTGAAACGAAAGCCTGAATGCTTAGTGCTCGAATTACCGTCATATCTTTCCTCATCGTCTCTCTGGGAGAGCAAAGCTGGCAGTCCACACACCTCCCCATTTACGGAGCATTTTCACTGCTAAACATATATACCAGTTTATTTCTTTTTGATTTCAATCTGTGAACAGATTGAACGGTTTACGATCTCCAACCCTCAAGCTCCAATAATTCGAGCACAAGGCAATAATGTGTTCTGAATGCAGCAAGTTAACAACAAGAAGTCTTATACCTTCAACATGAGCGCCCAAGAAACCCAGAAGATGTGCTACCCATGTTCAATCCAATTGCGACCAATGTAAGATTCTTCAAGTTTTTCAAGCTTTCAAGTACCTGTGTGATATGAAGAATTTCATGAATCTGAATGAATTGACCACATCTCGTTCACAGCTAACAGTCCAACACATAAGACGAACTATGTCAAGATTTCTAGTTCTGAAGCCCGGTAACATCAAGACAAACGCAAGATTGTGATTCCAATCAAACTATATACACAAGAATTTGGTCAACGATGCTGTGGTTCTGGCTATGGTACTTACTATGGCTACAATATTTGACATGAAAATTAATTAAGGTTAGTTTCGAGATGGCGGGCTCCAGCCGAGTAAAAGGATAGATAATGCCAGTGCTAATGCAAGCTTCAAACAGTATGAATGATATCGACAAGAAGGCGGAAAATCAAATCAGGTTCGACACCCAGTAGCGAGAAAGGAAAGTAAGAGCGCAGAACATGAAGCAATTTAAACACTGGCGGTGGCGGAGGGGCTCGTGGTTCTGACACCAAAGAGCCTTTGCCTGATCACTTTGAGTTTTCGACTGATCATTGACAAGTTGTGCTACAAGGCAGAAAAAAACGAATCAGAAGAGGAACGCGTACAAGAGGCCGGTCAGGCTCACCCAAATCAACACGCTAAATCCATGAAAAGCATCTGAGACAGAATAGATATCGAAATAGATATTCGCAGTTGTGGGAGCCTGAAATTGATGAAATGTTAACGTTAGTGTCAGATTTATGACTGATGGAAAAGGATAACTAACTTGAGCATTGGGGGTCCCAGGGGCGATTGTCATCTCTGGACGCGTGGTTTTCTGAGGGCAAAAAGAATAAGGCTGCGGCAAGACACGAAGAGAAAAAGTCTGACTGACCGCGAAGAGGAGAGGCGCCGAGGGACCGGACCAAGGAATATGTGCATTGGGCCGGGATGGGTATGAAAGGTTTGGTAAAATAGATTTGTGGTGGTCCGAACAAAGGGCTGAGTTAAAGGAAGGTAAAGGTTGAGGCTGTTGGGCGGGCAGCATGGTGATAGCACGAATTTTGATGGAGGTATATTGGCAGTAGCAGTAGATCCAAAAAAGTGGGAGTGAGTAAGAAGTGAGAACGAAGGGCGACCTGAAATCGGTATGTAGGTCGTTGGTGAAAACGAAACCTCGACGGCGAAAAAGACAGGGAATGGGGTCAAAAAAAAAAAGACCTTGCTCCTTTATATACCCAACTCTCTTTTGGGAATCCGCTCCCGAGAAATGGTTTATTTGGGGATAATTTGTGTCCAAATAGAGGATCGCCGTCGTCGATTAAAGTCCCTTGATGGAACTTTGCCTCCGCTAGCGCGAACTATGTATCTCCAGGGCTTGTAAATGTTTGTGGCGGGCTCTATCAAGTGAGTAATCTCTCCATAATTCTACACAGTGCTCGCCGATATGCCAGTGTGGTGGAACATGGAACCTTCCAGGGTTGCAGTCGGTACCTTGGTCTGTTATTGAAGTGGCTCCTGACCCAACCGGATCCTCTATTGCTTGGAGAGCGGATACGCTGGCACCCAAGTTGCTGGACGTCGTCCTGAAAACGTCTAGAGATTCGAGAGGGCTTCGGTCAGATTCTGAGCGGAGACTCAGAATTTTGGGTCGTTGAACTCTCACCTGGCGTCTGGTCGGCCGACATTCATCGAAGCATGCCTCAAATATAGGCAGGTATGGGTCCTTATACGAAGTTCCAGTGGGGACAGTCGACGCCATTCACATCAAGGAGAACTTCATGGGAACCTTCACACCTTATGCCTCGAAAGGAATACCTTGGAAACTGGGGTAGCTACATCTGTGGTGCTTCCTCTCTTGCCTCTACCACCGTCAACAATACTTCTGCGTCATTCGCTTCCACCATTTTGTGCCTCCTAGACCAGCTACTTTGGAAAGCCCTTGCACGAGTGAATGTCACGTGTCACGTCACGTCACACAAATCAATCGGTCGAGTCCCCTATGATCCTTGGTTCCCAGTAGGCAGGCCGAAGACTTCCAACTAGAAAGGAAAATAAGGTGGATCCTCCAGAGAATATACTGGTAGAGCTAAGTCTCAGCGACGTGGGATGAAATGCTGCCATGGCTACTTCGCAGACAAAGAGTCGAGAACATAGTCCTAGGTCTCAAAGCCAAACTTGAAGAAGTCAGGTAACGACAACATAACAATGGGACTCACTTGAAAATTGAAATTCTTGGCCAAACGTGTGACTTAAAAAAAAAAAATAATACTGCTTGGCCGATAACTTGTAAAGATGGAGGACCCAAGACGCACGTCAAAACAGTTGCTCAGCTGGAGAGCCAGATATACGACACTGGAAGCCTGTTTAAGGCAGGGTGAATATTTATACACGGCAAGGCGCCTGATATCTTTCGGACCCCTTAATTTTCGATTGGTCTGAAAGAAGAGCAGGCATTTTTGCCGAGGGTATTGCCCATACCCGGGACCTCGATGGCCACTTTTAAGTGGCTATCTTGACATCCAGTGCTAGGAGAGAGAATTTTAGAGATTCTCGACGAAGACATCCCCCAAAAAAATTGGTTAAGTGCTGGCGAAGTAGCGAAGAGGAGATGCCACCGAGAATTTTGGTTGAGAGGATGGAGTGGCAACTTTAACGCTCTTTCGAGCTGTCGACATGGGTTTTTCCAGTAGGTGTCCGAGGTACCATTTTGTTTGGAGGTTGGGAATACCCAACGTACGGAATTCTATCGAAAAACCAACAAACAAAAATAGCACAGGTGTTGTGTTCCTCAACCCTCCCTGATCGCCTCGCATGGATTCCGCTCTAGCTGTTGTCGACATGGTTGGTCCGAGTCCTCAAATTGAAGCTTGTCAAAAGGTCGTGCGTGGTACTATGAATTGTCAAGGACGTCGATTGCACTGGCAGTACATATGTGATGGCATCTGGAACATGGCTTGAGACATTTTCATTCAACGTCAGGCAAAAAAGAAGAGAACGATCCGTGGGCGTGGCCTCAATATTCAATGGCCAAACATTGGCTATGTAAAGTGATGGTGGTTCAATAATTTTGGCGCAGAGGGGGTTACTTTGGTAATGGTGAGCGGGGATCCAATTTGTATTTCTCGGAAATTTATTTATTTGAATGAAGAAACTCGCTCAAAAACCCCTCTTTAGGTTTCCTAAGACTTTGAACGAAATTCCCGCTTGAAATCCTGTCGAAATTTTTGTTTATTGGAATAATAAATGTTCACCTGAAGTCAATCGAATGGTTTTCTGCACTTGCTTCCAGGAAATCTCAAACGGAGGATCTACAACATCCGTTCAAGTTCGGTAGGCCAAGGAAGGCTGGCGGGTATCGCCTGGCGCCCAACGTGGATGTTCAAGGTACCCTACCTCTTTATCTTTTTGACGCGCAACTTAAGGTCATAATACTGCTAAGGTGCTACCCCACTACCTCAGCGAGAGAGCGAGAGAACGATCAAGCTATCAGCTGCGGTACGTATTGATGCAATGGCATGATTTCGCTGTGCACGCAAAGTCTTACGGTAGAAAAAGACGCGAGTATGTTGAGTGAGTGAAGGGTGCGTCAGCTTGCCCTACTCATTCCAGCCAGACTGACGATAACAGTAGGTATATGCCAGCTATGGCCGGTCAATCGTTCAGTTGGTGATGCGAAACCGAGTAATTAGCCCTTATGCAAGAGCAAATTACGGCATTTATTTTTGGGTTGTAGGCGCCAGTAATCATGCTCGTGGTTTGACTCGCAGCTACAAACAGCGGTCAGTCTATATCTCGTACAAAAATTCGCCGCCAGACTTTTTACTAGCAATTCTTCCTCCAGTTCTGATATTTCCTCGACGTTGAGGACACTTCCTGCTTACCTGGAGGCAGCACGGCATCCCCTCTTACTTGTCATTCAAATCCCACCAATAGATCTTTCGACAGGCCTGAGAACAGCCTATTACCAAAGACGTTCTCGGAATAATCCCAGGGTATCAGCTTCAGACTTCAAATACACTAGTGTTCGACAGGCACTTCTAGGCCTTGAATTCCTTGGTCACCTTGATCAAGCCTCCCTGTTCGGCAATCCCAAGTTTGGGACCCATGAAAGGCTCAAGCTGTGGATCTCGCCCTTGCTGTATATCATGGCTCTCTTGCTTCTCCAACTTAGAGAGTGCATCCCATCTTTTTGTGGTAACAAAGGTTGCGCAGAGTCGAAGTGCTACGCCGGGATTGGTACATGATAAGTTTATTACTTGCAAATCTATCCTCAACGCGACGTCTACTCGGATACAGCTTGATATACTTAGTGCAACATAAGTGTCGAGCGTCTTGGGCTTACAGAACTCAGAATACCAAGTACACAGCAAGTCAGATGAAGCGGTGTGGTAGAAAACGTTGGAAACACTCAAAAAACAAAATGACCCGGGCAGTGCCTGCCTGCTTACATAAAGGTTGCCTATCTGTTGTTGTGGCAATCGATGACATATGTTCAACACCCGATATACTTACTGTAACATAATGTCGAGCGTCTTGGGCTTATAAAAGTCAGAATATCAAGTACACAGCAAGCCAGATTAAGCGGTGTGATGAAAAAGAAATTAAAAAGCGGCCGGATAAAAAAACATGTTGGAAACATTCAAAAAACAAAGCCCAAGTAAATGACTGGGCAGTGTCTGTTACAATGTCACCCGTTGGGGCAGTTCCCTTGATTCTAGGGTTAGAAGACTTTATAAAGCCTTAACAGTGGCTCCAAGCAACTCAATCTTCTCCGATGGAGCAATCGTGCGCGCCAAGCAGCATCTTTGGCAACTGGCGTCTCTTTGAAGCTCCTTCAAATGTCAAAAGCGTTTACCACTCTCTACATGTCGATTTAACTGAAGATTATCCTTAGATTCTGAATATTGGGAAGCAGGTTTCCGACCATGTTACTTCTCTCTACACTCGTTACGTGCGTCATTCATCCGATGTATTGCTAGCACATCTGAGGCCCAGACATGGGTAGTACGCGGCCCCATCCTTGCTTTGCAGGTATGGTTCCTCGCCCTTAGAGATGCTCCTACATGTATTCTAAAACGTCGCTTAGGTCGTTCCCTACACTGAAGAGGATATATGGAAGGGACGAGTTCATCACCCAAGTTATCGAGCAAATTGACGACAAAAATACACCCCTAACTCTCTTTGGCCCTCCGGGGATAGGCAAATCGGCAGTTGCTGCTGCTGTCGTTCACGATAAACGCACATTCAAGTACTTCGGTCATCGGCGCCATTGGGCGCATTTTGGGGGTATCACAACTCTGGAAAAATTCTTGGATATTCTCTACGGTAGCTTGATATTAAATGCTGACGAATACACCGCCGACTTTCCTATTTCGAGTTCCTTAAACCCCTCGAAATCCCAGCAACTAAATGCCTTGATTAGCGTTCTCCATACAAAGACTTCACCACGTCTCCTCGTCCTGAATGATTTCGAGGGAATTTGGGACAGAGAGAGGGTTGCAATAGGGCCCATTTTACAAGCACTATCAGGCATCCACAACTTAACCGTTCTCATTACCATGCAAGGAGCACTCGTACCTCCGCCAAGTGTTTGGCGGCTTGAGATCACAGCATTATCCCCACGAGACGCCAAGCTATTGTTTTTGACTGTGTATCCACACTCAGACTCTGCTTTGAATGACTTACTCCTGGCCCTCGACTACCTCCCGCTAGCGATTGTGTTGGTCGCGCACGCTTGCCTGACTTACGGGGTAAAGCCGTCCGTGTTGATGGATCGGTGGAGCAAGGGAAAGGTCGAACTCCTCGAGTTCGAGGGAAAGAGCTTGGAAGCTTCGATCAATTCCTCGATGCAGGCATCGAGCGTCATTGCTTCTCCTAGCGCTGCGAAGCTGCTTCGTATCCTTACAATGCTGCCAGCAGGAATTCTACCCGATGACCTTGCCACCATGGCTCCTAGTATCGGCAACATCGATGAAATAACCGGCATGTTGACCAACATGTCCCTCGCATCTGTGCGCCAAGAGAAGCGCATCGGTTTATTGTCACCTGTAAAAACACATCTACTCAAGTATCAGCAACTGGACGACGAATCGCGCAGAAACATATACTTCTACCACTTCAAGCTAGCGGAAGAGGGCCTAAAGAACCCGGGAGACGCTCTATTTGCCAATTCAATGCGAAAATTAGTCCAAAATCAGCGCAATATCGAGTCAGTTCTAATGGATGCCCTGGAGGATGGGTGCATCCCCGCGATCGAGGCAACCTTACAGTACTCATCTCCACGTTGCGCTATCAAGCCACGCGTCGACATCCTTGAGAGAGCAGTGAAAGCAGCAAAGGCAGAAGAGGCCTCAAAGCCGGAAATCATAGCTCGACAGGACGGCACCATGTCCTTAACAGCACGTTGTTTGCAGCGCCTTGGAGAGATGAGGATCGACGCCGGAAATTACGAGAAGGGACGTATTCAAGAGATGAATTTTGAAAAGAACTATTTCCCTCAAGCAATGGAGCGGTTCGAAAAGCTTGGGGATTCAAATGCAATTGCCTATTGTCAAATTTACGTGGCTCAGGGCATTTGGATAAACGCGCAAGAGCAGGGCATTCAACATCTCGAAAAAACTCGGGACGATTTCGTAGCAATGGGTGATACTGCCGGGGCTGCTAAATGTGACCTCCGACTAGGAGGTCTCTATATTGAGTCGCGTCGGGGTAGTAAAGTAGCCGATGCCAGCGCTGCTTGTAAACGGGCTCTTGCTCAATCAAATGACGCCTACCACACAGCCCTCTGCAACAAGCTGTTATCGCGTATCTATATGAGTATAGGTCGGATGGACGATGCACGGTCACTTCTTGATACAGCCCTGAAGACTTTGCAAAAATCTGGTGATCGTGCTGCTGTGGCAGAGTGTCTAAAGTCTTTGGCAACTCTTTATCTTCACTCAAAGCGACTCGATGACGCCCGCGCCACTCAACGCCAGGTCATAGCCGAGCTCACCTGGCTTGGGAAGGACCTGGATGTCGCCTTCACCAAATGGCGCTTGGGGCATATATGTGATGACGAGGAGGCCGTCGAACTTTTTCAAGAGGCTATTCCACAATTTTACACGTCAGTGTTCGTATTTGCGGATGCTGAATGTAGGTGGGACCTCGGTCGCCGGTACATACAAATGGGTTGCTTTAGCGATGCGTTGTTGCACCTTGAAATTTCTAGGCACCAGATGATTCTCAACGGGACCCACGATAAGGCAACGATGTGTCTCCTGAATATCATCCAAGCCATGTGCAGTGATGGGAATATCGAGGGTGCAAAATTGATGCTCGAGCAAAAGACCCCCGAAATATGTAGTTTTCTAGTGCAACGGGAAAGATCCAACGATCGCGAAATCCAGAACGAGGACATACAGCTTACTTTGGATAACGGGAGGGTCATGTACACTGTGCAAAGGCCTGGCGTTTTGAACACTTGAACGTTCCGATGTATCGGAATAGGGCAGGACGATTCGGCTGTTTAGCATGAAGTCTCGAAGTCTTTGATGATCAATATAAGTGTGGAAACTGGGTTGTATTTGGACAAGGCTATGTACATGTTCAGTCTGTAGAGCTATCGGTATGTCACCACAGTAGCAAGCTCGGGCTCGGCGAAGACCTGTAGGATCGACAGTGGAAACAAGTGAGTCATAAAGAACAAAATAAATCAAAACCAAGTTCAGTTGGGTAGCGAGTGACCAATCTCTACAGCAGAGATAAATAATGAAATATGATTCATAAAGGCTCTGGTCGATGAGGAACCTGCTAATCGCCTGCTTGGTGAATGCAGGAACAAACCCACTCTTCAGTGCCTTCAGGCTGGAAGCGGATATCACGAACAAACCCACAATAAGGACCAGCTGATATATGCCGCATTCGGATAGGATCCAATGCGCAATGGGCCAAGGGAGAAGTAAAGGCATGTTCTGGTGGACAGTCCAAAACGGACTGCGAAGTTGAAAACTGTATCGGCTTCTCTTGGTCGAGAAGGAGGAGAGGATGGCCATTCTCAGTAAATTCAGGCTCCAAGCAGACGCAACAAGGCATAACAACAAGGCAAAGAATGAATAGGTAGCATAACTGGAAATAAGTTTGCCACCTGGTTGAGTCGTTGGCCTAACGATAGGCTTTATAAGGATTTTTGGAAAAAGGATATGATCCTTGGATAGTAGATGAAGTTCCATGTACTCAAGTAAATGGAAAAGCGTCCATTGAGCAAGCAGACGCTCGAAATGTCTGAGAGCATGTATGAGAATCCCCGCTCCGACCAAGGCAGACACATTTTCGTCGTAATTGCACAGGGCATATTCAACGTTTCGCAAGTCATTGATACTTGCGGTTACTAATGAAAAAAATTGTCTGAGAAGAAACGGTGGGCCTTTGGTCTTTAACGATTGTAAAATGGCTGGATCCCAGGTTGTGGTTGTATTTGATGTTTTGTTTAGCGGAAATCTGGAAATATGGACTTGCAGGAAGGAGGAAATCCAACGCCAATCGTGAACTTTGGTTGGATTGTATTGGACAAGCTGTTCAAGTAGATCCATGGTTTCGGCGAATGACGCCAATGCAATGGCAAGGTCAAGAAGGCTGGCGGCCTGAAGAGCTCCGCTTGCCTGGTTCGAATCAATATCTGAGAAAATATTGGCAGCGTATATTCTCATTTGGGGGATCAAACAATTAATTGTGCCTGCCATCTGCACATTGCCAGATGTTCCAGCCTCGGCAAGGTGATAGGCTAGATACCTAGATCTATGTGAGCGACGTCTATTCACTTTAGTTCATGTGAAGGGGACTCACTCAAAAGAATATATCATCAAATCCCGCTCTCTCATCGTGGTTACCCCGATTAATTGGTGGAGCTCTTGGACTTTCTGCGATTCTAAGCTTTGGATCATTTGAAATTGTTTCCGTCGATTCTTAACCCATTCCAACAATTCAATCTCTTCCGGAAGATCTGCGAGATCAGATTGGGCGGCCTTTGCTTCTTCCTTCCGCCAAATCCAGTGTAGATCTAGTTCGAGACGCTGACGTTGCTCCCATAACTGCCAAGGCTGTTCCTTGCCAAGTTGTCTGCGCAACAATTTTGGTCTATTGACGCTGATTTTTCGTCTCCGGTCAGCCGAGTCATGATATCCTTGCAAATGAGTCCAAACTAGAGGGGTACGGGTGACGATGCAGCAAGCAGCGAGGAGAGCCAAATGTGCCGGTTCATCTACGATCGAGTTATAAGGAACTGAAAGTTCTTCCCACTGAGGCGGGTTGCATGCAAGACGGGATAGGTAATCTCGTAGTGAGTGATGTATCAAAGTTGCATAACTGACAGCTTCTGTCCCTTGCCATTCGACCAGGACACCCAATGCTTTCGAGATCGTTGATTTGACACCGAAATCAAGCCTGTCAGAGGAGATGGTCTTGTCGTTATGAAGATCGAGGGCAAGAGCGCGGAACAAGAAAGTGGATGTTACTGGGCTTGGGGAGCATTTGATCCATTGTAGGGTCCGAAGGGCAACTTCGTTGCGGTATACGTTATTGCTTGAAAGTCGCTGTAAAAGATAGTTTTCGTATAACGCATCTAAGGTCGATAATCTGCCGTCCAGGGAGTCGATTATCTCGGCGATATGGGCTTCCGTCGAGGGATCCGCTTCCCTGATTGTCTCGCATTTCAGACGGGCATAAAGAAACATAGCACCTGTTGTCTTGTGAAGATGGTCTTTCACTTGATCGGCGTACGACTTTAGGACTGGCCGGTCGCGTATCAATTGCCTGATTTGTTCATCAACAAAAGTCTGTATGTCTTCAGCAGTTGTTTCTTCGGCACCAATTTCCAAGGAAGGCCAACGGCGAAGATGTTCGAAAATATGGCTTTCTTTCCGACTGGTTAAGAGAACTTTGAAGTGATCGACTTCAATCTTCTCCAATGCGTGAATCAGTGAGGTTGCGTCTTCGCATTCGTCAATTCCATCGATAATGAACCTACACAGAAAGATTAGCACAGTAGTCTAAATACAATAGAATAACAATTCACCAGATTTTTGTAAACTTGCCCAGAAACATCAACAAATACGGTTCCATCTCCTCCAGGGTATATTTGTAGTCTTCCCTTTCTCCCAGCAGTTTCTGGGCGAGTTGGGTTGCAACTTCCATATCGTAGGGCTGATCGCGTCGCGCCAGACACTGCCTTATGAACGCCATGATTACGTGGACTGATTTATCCTTCTCGCTGCCCGCCGCCTTACAAAAGTAAGGAAGTACAATCTGGTCTGGAAAGTTGTGGTTCATTTGGATTTGTTCGATTAGAAAGGCTGCCAGGACACTTTTCCCTGTCCCGGGGTTGCCATGCAGCCAAAGACGAGATGACTCGGGCGCGTCGGATGTGAGCCAGGTATGGATTTCAGGGTTACTGATGGACCAGCGACATGTATCACGTAATCGAGCATTTTGGTGAATTGAAAAGTAATCGATATATCCCCTTGGCCTCAGAAGTTGAAGAATCTTTGAGTTAGCTACAGCAGATGGTCAAATTGCGTTCAAATTGTTCCCATACTACACGGGTTGCAGCTCAGTGCTCACATTCAAAACCAATGTAGTCGGAGTGATTGAAAGTACCGCCTTGATTGAAAGTGCCGCCATAGATAGCAACATTGGTGAATTGCATGCTCAGGCAATCCACTGTGAGACTATTTTTAGAACTGGTTTATGCTCTTCCAACCCGACGTTGCTCCTTGAAGCGAAGAGAAAAGGGCAAAGCTTTAAGTTAACAGCCAACCTGCTGTTGTATTCATCACTGTTACGATGTGTCACGACTTCACGCATCCTATACCCAGTCGGATAATTAATCACATCTCATTCCTGTCCATTCGAGAATTCAAAATAAAAATATCATGCATTTCAAGTTAGTTAAATCCGTCTTCAATCGCTAAATAGGCGCTGCGGGAATAAGTATATTGTAGGCAGTGGAATCTACAGTTCTTGACGTTGATCCGGCGGCAAAGGGATATACACGGCATCAGACGGCATCGCGGCCGCTATTCCCACTTATAAGGTTTTAGTATTCGAAATATTTACAAGCCAAAATGCCTTTACAACATATGAAAGATACATATTTCTTTTACGATGACTTGGGTTACTTGAATTACTTAGGTAATGTAGTCGGCCAAAATAAATTCCATTGACTCTTGGGTGCTTAACTGAGCGCAAGACATAAGCTCACGGCGAAAAATTCAAGGAAATAAAAATACAACCCATCGAACGTCAGCGCTCAGGAGGTAAAGGTTATATAGGCGACGAAAACGCTACGCCGAGAGGACATTTAATTGTCCATGGTTTCTCCAAAGTTAAATTTACGCACAGACTACGAACTTTGATTATCAAAAGCTTATTAATATAACTATCTTTCATATGTTGTCCAGACTATTGCCGTGTAATCCAACTCAACGCCTTTGCCAGACCGGACCAGCTTCTTTTGACAGCTTCCCTGTCAAGAATTGTGGGCAGCCTCGATTGCTCTGGGATCAGTGTGAGACCTAGACCACAAAACCAATAAGAATTTCCAGACTCCATATCGGTGCTGAAAACTAAACAAACTTATGGATATACAAGACAAAAACTAGATCCAGTCTCCTGGCCTCCAGCTCAAAATCGAAGTGCAACCGAGATTTATTATCTGGAGTTCAGGAGAATCTCAACTCAAAAATATTTAACTGATCCTTTCTGTCGAAGACTCGAAGCGGCAGACAAATGTGGAAATGGCTTGTAAATGGCAAGTATGCAAAGAAGCCAGCCTCCTACCCAGGCCCTACTTGGAGGTCAGTAGCGATGAGGAGGACATGGATGGGGAATGATTATATAATACGATCCGAGATTCAACTCTCGGCAGAGAACATCTATAATATCTATAACATATGGGATGAGGCACGTGGGATGATTATCAAGGTTGCATAATCCGTCCGGATTTATTAATAATGATCCCGGATTTATTAGAAATGATCCCGGAAATATTAGAAATGATCCCGGAAATATTAGTCAGT
>Ga0193743_1001218_pt1 | contig 19257 bp, 20 predicted proteins | sample L2c2metaG_FD_143038 | JGI IMG/M metagenome (GOLD analysis project Ga0193743, IMG submission 143038) | Soil microbial communities from a riparian zone of the East river system, Colorado, United States - L2c2 | ecosystem: Environmental > Terrestrial > Soil > Riparian zone | place: USA: East River... | reverse complement strand
ACCACAACATCAAGCGGCCATGGCACCACGGCCAACGCCACGACGGGCCACCCAAGATCCACATCTACAACCTCAAGGCCCTAACTTAGCGGCATTGCATCACAGCCGAGGCGAACCAATCCTCCACCCGCTACCCACACCAAACCAACAAAGCACTGACCGGCCCCCATTTTGACGAGCTCGCTCGCCACGCTCAGCGGCAGGTGAAACACCGAATCGACGTACCTACCGGGCCGCCGGCTCGGCTAATACACAACCGCCGTAGCGAGCCCTAAGCCTGGGCCGGCTCCGGCTGGCGCCATGCTTCCCAGGTAACCAGCGTCCGTACCGGTTCTCCCGCTTCATAGCGCCGTAGCAGCTCTTCGGGATCGATTAGGATACCGACCACGTTCGCCTGCCCCTCGGGAGAGTCGACAAATTCTTGAGCCGTTCCCATCGGGAGGTTGTCGATCTGGAGTTCCACGCGGAAGCCGTCGGGATCATTGTAGTAGAACGACGTAGTCGGGCCATGATTGACCGCGATGATCGGCTTGATGTCCTTATCGCGCAGCCGCACATAGGTGTTGAGAAGACCATCGAGGCTGTCGTATGTGAACGCGACGTGTTCGAGCCCGGGTTCGGACGAGAACTGCAGAGCGTCGGCGCCGGCCGTGGCGGCGCGCTCAGCGTCATCTGTCACCAGCGTACTGGCACCGAAGGTCTCCGTCTCGCGAGCGGCTCCGGCTACTTCGATGAAACCGATGCGGTGGTGCTCCTCGTCGTAGGTGATTCCGCCGAAAAAGTCACCGGTACCAACCAGGCGCGCGCCGAGCACCTCGGAATACCACGCGGTGCTGCGCTTGAGGTCGGACACCCGCAACACCAAGTGTGCGAGCTTGTATGGGGTAACCCGATTGCCGTCGATGGTTCTGTTCGTCATGTCGTCTCCTTCTGGGTAAATCGCCCTAAATTGGCTTTAGGTCCGATATCAGCCAACTACCATTGTGGTTCGTCATCGTGACCTGCAGGCGGGCACCCTCGATCTTTGGTGCGGCGGCATCCGCCGTGCGCGTCGTTTGGTCTATAAATATCAGCAGTACGGCGGTGTTGGCACTCGCGGTGACGGTCGAGGTTCCCTGGACCGTGGTCTGTGTGACGATTTCCCTCGCCTTCGCGGCGGGTAGGACCTGCGAGTCGAGCAGCTTCTTCAGATCATCGGCGAAAGGTCCGGTGACTTTCGACGTTGCGGTGCCGGCGTACCTGTCCAGGTCGGCGTAGTTATAGGATAAGACGAGCGGAATCGAGTAATTGGCAGCAGCTTTCGCGGCGGTCTCCGCTACCTTCGCCTGACTGTCGCCAGAGTTATGCCACCACAAGAATCCGTCTCCCATACAGACGACCACGAGCAGGATGGCAACGAATAGAGTTGCCCGTTTCCCGCTGATCCGGTACCGGGTGGCTCGGGTTCCGTCGGCGGTAGCCGGCGTCGAAGCGGCATCGTGGCTCATGCCACCAACTCCATGTTGGACGCCAACCAACGGTCGCCGTCGCGCTCCAGGCTCACCCTCATCCGGTACACGCGGTGCTGCCCGCCGGCGGCTGTGTTGTTCTTGACTTCAGCGACAGCCGCGATCAGTACGGTTGCCTTTCCAGGCTGGATACTCTCGACTCCAGCTTGTACAACTGTGCCTTTCGATGACACCTGTGAATCGTTCAGGAGCTTGCTGTAGAGGTTCTCCTGTTGGCTGAACTGATCCCGGAAGGCCCCGGTCGTTTCGTCCAAGAGCCGTTTCAGGTCAGCGGGCGCGGTCGTGGAAGTCACACTTGTCAAATGTGTCACTACCTGCGTCGCCACTTGGACGGCGCTGGCGCTGAGTTCCGCGTCCCGTGAATTGCCCTGGAGCTGCTTCAGTTGGAAGACACCTATGGTGATCGCGGCCAGCAGAGCGAGCAGGAGAGCTCCGAGAAGCAGTCTTCGCCGCGGCCGGAGGATACGCTGCCAACCCGCCGACGCGGGCTGGGACGACGCGGGCTGGGACGACGCGGGCTGGGAATTCTGGGCAGCGGGCACCGGATTCGCAGTCATTTCACCAGCAGTTGCTGCCATGAGGTGATCTCCTTTCCCGCGCCGTCGGCACCACCGACATCGCCCAGCTGTATCAGGGTTCCGTCAGGCATCAGGCTTCGACCGGACTCCGGGTCGTAGGTGGCGACGGCGGCCGACGGGCGGGTGTTCGGCACCGGATCGGTGATGGATCCCATCGGCACGCCAAGACACTCTTCCGCGCTCGCGGCGCGTCGCCCGGGGGCATTGAGGCAGGGCACGTTTCGCGCGCCACGCACAGCCCGAGGATCGTTGTGCGGGACCTTGCAGTACAGGTCGGTCGGTATGGATTTGCGTGTCGTCTCGTCAGCGAAATCGCGCTGAGCGGCCACGGGCAGGTAGCCGGCGTAACAGGTCCTGGGCTGTTGGATGTTGGGGCGAAATTCCAGGTGAACGGTGCCGGGGTCCGCCCCAGGGGGCAGCAACGCCGCCTGGGTGGCGGCGAGAGTTGCCGGGTAGATCACCAGCACCTGCTCGATGCCAGGGATATACGTCTTGACCACCCTGCCGACGTTGGTCAGATCGGTGAAGAGGATCGGGAGGTCCGGGCGGATGTCGTCGACTACTCCCAACACTGCATCGACTGCCGGCGGAGTGTGTCTCAGCAGGTCACGGAGCGACCCGTCGGCACCTCGGACAGCACCGGTGAACGGCACCAGGTCCGCGACGGTCGCGGTGAGCTGGTGAGAGACACTCGCCTGGGTGCCAAGGAATGGGCCGAGCCCCCGCAGCAGCTGAGTCGTCGGTTCGATATTTTGGCTCGCGGTCTGGATCAGGTTCAGTCCGCCGTTGAGCAACATCCGCACGTTCGGGCCGCCGCCGTTGAAGGCGGCGGTCACCTCTGTCAACGTCGTGTCCAGCTGCTTGGGTGGCAACGACTTGGCCAGGGAGGTGAGCTGGGTGAGTAGTTCACCGACCTTGGGCATGCTACTTGTTCGATCCGAGGAGATAGCGTCGCCGGCCTTGAGATATGGCGGCTGGTCACGCAGTGGCAGCAGATCGATGTAGTTCTCACCGACGGCGGAGCTGCTGTGCGCTTCAGCCCTCAAGTCGGCGGGTATCCGCACGCCGTTATCAATCGCAACGTCGACGACTGCCACCCGGCCCTGGAGGCGCAGTCCCTTGACCATCCCCACCGGAACGCCCCGGAAGGTGACCTTCGCCGAGGGGTAAAGACCGGTCGCATCAGAGAACTGGAGGACGATCGGATATTGGTTGAAGCCGAGCAGTCTCGGGAGATCGAGATAGTTGACCGCGACCGAGACAAGGGCGCATATGGTGAGCAGTGCGAACACCACGAGCTGGATTTTGACCCGTCTAACAAGCATGAGTCACCTCCCGCTCACGAGCGGGCCGAGCAACGGAACTGGTTCGGGAGATTTGGTTGGTGGCTGCCCCGTGCCGCTGCCGCCCGAGCCATCGGACCCAGCTGAGCGCTTCGTCGAATCATCCGTGTCTGGCCGAGTCTCCTTGCTCGGATCCTGGCCTATCACAATCGCGCCGGTTGCCGAGTTGAGCGCGCCGTTGAGCGGACCGGTCAACGGATCCGTCGCCGTCAACGCTGCCTGCAGACTCTTCAGCGCCTTCTCCGCCGGCGTTCCGGGCAAGAGTCCGCCAGTGAGGCCCGGAATGCTGAGGTCGAGAGTGACCGCGATGTTCAAGACGTCACCTTTTGCTACATAGGGGACGGCCTTCACGGGCAACACGATCGTGGGGGCGAGATCCAACGACTTCGGCACCGCATCGCCAGCCTCCGCGATCTTGGCCAACGTCGGCTGGAGGTCGCGCAGGTTGCCCACGAGCAGTTCCTTCGATGAGCCGATGACGCGAGTGCCGACTACGCCCAGCCGATCCATCGCATCGAGTGCCTCGACCAGGTGAGACCGTTGCTCGTTCAGTACCTGCAGCCCTGGGTCGATGTGGTCGATCGCCGTGCCGAGCTGGGCGGATCTGGCCGCCAGGTTGGCCGAGAGATGGTCGAGGCTGTCGATTGCCAGCACAATCTGCTGACGCTGAGCGTCTAGGGAGCCGATGAACTTGTTGAGGTTGTCAACAAGTTCCCGGACGTTGGTCCCATTGCCGTCAAGGGTGTTGTTGACTTCGGCGACGATGGTGTGCGCTTGGGCGAGGCCGCCGCCGTTGAGCAGCAATGACAAGCTCGACAGCAGTTCTTCGGTGCTCGGGTAGGCACCCGACCGATCGATGCCGATGACGTCGCCATCGCGCAGGGTGCCGACCGGTGGAGTATTGGGGGGCAGTGCCAGTTCGAGGTACAGGGCGCCGAGGACGCTCTTCTGGCCGATCATGGCCTCCGCGTTGCCGGGAATCGGGACGTCCCTGCGCAGGCCTACCTTGGCCCGCGCGTGCCAGTCGTCCAGGTCGACTGCCAGCACGGTCCCGACCGTCACGTCCTCGAACTTGACTTCAGAGTTGGGTACGAGGTTGCCGACGTCTCGCAGCTCGACCTCAATGGTGTAGCCGGATTGCCCGGTCCCGACCGCTCCGGGTAGGACGTAGGAGTTGAGCCCGCCGAAGGACGAGCAGCCACTGACAATCAGTGTGGCCGCCACCCCCATCAGCGCGAACGCGCTTCTTCTGATGGACACTGACACCGAGGCTCACCCACCCGATCCGGGCAGGAGCAGACCGCCGGCATTCGGCGAAGCGGGTGGACTTGTTTGAAAAGCACCGAATTTCGAGTAATCGGTCGTCGGGTCCGGTTGACCAGGGTCGCGTTGATTGGGTGTCCCGGCCTGGTTGAGCGGGTCGGCGGTGACTGGCAGGTCCTGGATGTTGAGTTCATCGATCACCGGACCCAGTGCTGTCCGGCAATTGTCCAGGGTGCCGCCGAGGGAGAAGATGGCCTGACAGACGGTGCTGGATATTGAGCCGGTGTACGGGAATTCGAGACGGCCGGTGAGCGAAGCGTCTGTTGGATTGTAGATGTTGTAGACGTTGGCCAATGTGGTCGGCGCCAGGTGCAGGATGTTTGCCAGCTGGACGCGAATTCCCGCTAGATCGTGGCTGACCTGCTCCAGCGAACTCACACTCGTGTCGAGCCGGCCCCGGTTCTCGTTGACGAACGTGGTGATGGTTGTCAGAGCCGTGTCCGCCTGCTTCAGCAGAGTCGTCAGTTTCGTCTTGTTCTCATTGAGCAGTGCGGAGATGGACGCAAGCTCATTGCTGAACGTTCTGATCTGGGTGTCACTGCTGTTGAGTGCCTGGACGAAGTTGTTGAGGTTGTGCACCGTGATGAACAGGTTCCCACTGTCCTTGGACAGCGAGTCGGCGGTCTTTGCCGCAGCGCCCAGGGTGGCCGCCAGCTGGGAGCCGTTGCCGTTGAAGAATTGCGCCGTGCCGGTGAGCGCGCTGTTGAGAGCACCGTGAGCGTTCACACCGTTCGGACCCAGTGCCTGCGAGAGTGAGGTGAGCTCGGACTGGATTTGATCCCACTCGACGGGGACAGCGGTGCGCTCGAGGGGAATTATTGCGCCATCGCCCATCACCGGCCCGCCGCGGTACGCCGGCGCGAGCTGGATGTATCTGCCGCTGACCAGGCTGGGGGCGACGATGGCTGCCATCGCGTTGCTGGGGACTCGGTAGCCGCGGTCATAGTGAAAGTCGATCTTCACGTCGGTGCCCCGAGGGGTGACCTGGTCGACCTTGCCGACGCTTACTCCGAGGATTCGGACGTCGTCGCCTGGATAGAGGCCGCTGGCCCGTTCGAAAACTCCGCTGACCTGGACCTCGCGCAATGCGGAGCCGAACACGTAGTAGGTGGCCGCTACGGCGAGCACCAGCACAATAAGCACTGTCCCGTACAGCCGGCGGCGCGGATGGTTCATTTCCCGCCTCCCATGAAGAGCTCCGGCAGAGTGGGCACCATGTTGGTCGCCACCAGGTTCGACAGAGCAACGCTGAGGGCGGGGACAGACGCCACCGCGTCACCCAGCTCTCTCAGTAGGATCGTGCCCGAATTCGCCGCATGCTCGACATTGGCCTTGTTGTGATGCAGAAGGTCGAGCACGTCGTTGAGCTGGTCCAAGGCCGGCCCGATCTGTTGTGAGTTGTCGTGTGCCACTCCGGTCAGCTCACGCGAGACCCGCGTGGCGTTGGTGAGCAGATCCTCGATGTCGTTACTGCGCCCGTTGAGCGCGGAAAGGAGCGTCGAGCCGTCGGCAACGAGCTTCTGGATCTGCTGGTCTCGGTCGGCCAACATGCCGCTGACATTCGCGCTGTGGCTGAGCAGCTCGCTCAGTGCCGCGTCTCGCGCGTTGAGAGTGTCAGATAGGCGTTGTACACCTTCCAGCGCGCCGTGCGCGTTGGGCGCGGCCGTACTCAAGAAGTCGCCACTCTCGGTCAAGGCCCGGCCGAGACGGTTCGTGTCGATATCGGACACGGTCTTTGTCAGACTGGACAATGCCTCGGTGATGTCATACGGCGGCGTAGTTCGATCGAGGGGGATGCGGTCGCCGGCCCGCAGCTCGGTCCGCCCCGCTGGCAGCAACGTCAGCGCTTTTCTACCGAGGGCGGTATGCGTCGATATCACGGCGCGGGTCTCGTCTCCCAGACGGACGGATCCGTCGCTGACGACAAAACTTACGTCCACCCGGTCGCCGTTGAGGCTCACATCGCTGACCTGCCCCACCGGAAAACCCGAGACGATGACCTTGTCGCCGGACGTTATCCCCCCGGCCTCGGCGAACTCGGCGATATACGAGCGCCCGGTCAACAGGGCGATCACCGGCCCGCTGGCGAGCGAGAGGATGGTTATCGCCACCAGCAGCGCAGTCCCGACTATCCCCAGCCGGGCATGTGGGGCCGCCGGATCACGTTCTCCTCGAAGTATCTGCTTGATATCCATTTTTTATTGCCCTGTCGGTTTTCCGCTGCAACGAGGAACCTCACTCGATATCCACGGGGTGTACAACGGCTGGCCGTTCGGCCCCGTTGCCTTTACTCGCACATCGCACAGGTACATCATCACGAAACTGCCGAAGAGCCCGATGTTGGACACCCGGTCGTAGACGGGTCCAAGATCCCGCAACGTATCGTTCACGACCTGGGAGTTCTGGTTCAATGTTGTCGAGACCGTATTCACCCGCTCGAACGTCGTTCGCAGGTCGGGCCGCAGCTGTTCGAGTAGGTCCGCCGTGTCATCAGCCAATCCGTTCACGTGCACGATCGCGTCCACAATCGGGTCACGGTTCGCGGAGAGACCTGTCACCAATTGCTGTAGCTGTGATATCAGGTCGGAGAGTTGACTGTCGTGCGCGTCGAGGGTGCCCATCACGGTGTTCAGATTGGTGATGACGTCACCGATAACCTGGTCGCGGTCGGCCAAGGTGCCGGTCAGGGAGCTCACCGACGCCAAAAGGGTGTTGACCGAATCCCCCTCGCCCTGCAGTGCGGCGAGCACGTTGACCGACAGCTTGTTGACCTGCTCCGGATCCAGCGCCTGGAATAGCGGCTTAAATCCGCCGACCAGTACGTCAAGGTCGACAGCGGGTGAAGTCCGGGTCCGAGGGATCGTTGCTCCGGGTAGCAGGGTCGCCAGCGGCCCTGGTTCCTGTCGAAGCTCGAGGTACCGGTCGCCGAGCAGGTTCTTGTAGCGGATAGCGGCCCGAACCGACTCGGTGAGCGGACGGTGACCCGACACCTGGAAGTCGGCCAGTACCGAGTTGTCGCCCTGGTGGTGCAGTCCGGTGACCTGGCCTACCGGAACACCGGCGACGCGGACCTCGTCACCCTTCTGGAGGAATGAGGAGTCGGCAAAGACCGCGTGGTACGCACGAACGTCGGTTCCCCCTCGCGAGCCAGACAGCACAAGACCCAAAAAGACCGCCGTGATAGCGGCCACTACCAAGAACGCCACGAGTCGTACCGCTGGTCCGGCGATCTTCATCGGCCGCCTCCCGCCGGAATCTGCTTACCGAACAGCAGGACGCCAAGCGGCACTTGACCAGGGACCACACCCTCTTTGTCAGTGGGATAGACCGTGGCACCCGTATCGAAGTTGACGTGTGGCGGAATCTTGCTCACGTCCGGAAGGCCGTAGCAGCCAGGCCCATTGTTGGCGCCGATCTTGGGTAGGTCCTGGGGGTACTTGTACGGGCCCAAGCCACGCCCAACCGTCGCGAGTGAGCCCACATTTCGGCGTCCTCCGTGGCCTGAACCCATTATCGTCTTCGACCAGAGCTCGTCGTTTCGCACCAGCCCTCGGAATACGCAGGGCAGTTCTGGCGAGTACTCGGACAGCAGCCGCGTAGTGGGCCTGAGTACGTCGAGCGTGGTGACCAAAGGATCCTCGATCTCGTCGAGGAAGGGCGACATCCGGTTGCTGAAGTGGGTCAGTGAGCGCAGCAGCGCCGCCAACCGTGCCTCCTGGTCCACCAGCGTGTCACTGATCGCACCCGTACTCGTCGCTGTCGTCACCAGGTCTGGTGTGAGAGCGGCGTACTGGTTGGCAACGGGCGGAGTGTCCGCGATGACCTCGTGCAGCGCCGGCAAGCTCGGGTTCAGACTCTGCGTGTAGGTGTTCAGCTCGCGGATGAGTTGCCCGGCCTCGGCACCATTGCCCTGCAGAGCATTTGCCACCGAGTTCAGCATGATGTTAAGTCGGGCCGGATGGATCGCCTGGATGGAGGTCACGACCGCGGCGAATGCATTGTTGGCTTCCACCGTGACGTCGCCGTGCCCGAGGACCGCGCCCGGGCCGATCGAGGCCGCGAGCGGACCAACTGGCTCGGTGAGGTCGATATATTTGGGCCCGAATATCGTAGGCGGCACAATCGAAACGGCAACGTTTGCTGGCACCTGGCTGATGAGCTTTGGATCCATGTTGACCTTCAACGCGACACCGTCGCCGCCCACGTCGATCTTGTCGACCCGACCGACAACAACGCCCCGCATCTTGACCGCCGCACCAGGATCCATGAGAAGCCCCGCCCGAGCTGCGTCGATGGTGATGGGCACGCTGGGCACGAAGTCCTGGTTGTACACCGCGATCGCCAACCGCACGATCAGCACGGACACGACCACCGCAACCAGCCCGATAGCCGGGTAACGCAATCGCGCAACGGTGGAACCTACGTTGTCCATAACCTCAACCCGTCACATGCACAGCAGAGGGACCCCCGTAGATGGCGATATCCATCAGGAGATCAATGACCAGGATTCCAATCAGGGAGGTACGCACCGCCTTGCCAACGGCTTGACCAACTCCGGCCGGTCCACCGCTGGCCCCGAATCCGTAGTAGCAATGAATCGACATCACGAAAATTGACATCACGAGCGCCTTAGCGAAAGACCAGAGAATGTCCGAAGGCACCAGGAAGACACTGAAGTAGTGATCATACGTTCCAGCGGACTGCGCAAAAGCGAATGTTACAATGATCTTCGTTGCCGCATACGACCCGATGAGCGCCATCGCGTAGAGCGGGATCACGGCGATGGCTCCAGCAATGATCCTCGTGGTCACCAGAAAAGGGATAGGTGGAACCGACATCACTTCGAGTGCGTCGATCTCCTCGCTGACCCGCATAGCTCCCAATTGGGCCGTGAACCCGGCGCCGACCGTAGCGGTAAGCGCGATTCCGGCGAGCACCGGAGCACCTTCACGTGTGTTCGCGTAGGAGGAGACGAAGCCGGCGAGCGCTTCGACACCCACGTTAGCGAGCGCCGAGTAGCCCTGGAGCCCAACCTCGACGCCGATAGCGCCAGTCAAGGCCACCACCACGGCCACGGTGCCACCGATGACAGCGAGCGCGCCACTGCCGAGACTGACCTCAGCAATCAGCCGCAGAATTTCCTTCTTGTAGCGCTGGATCGCTCGGAATGTCCACCGGTAGACGTTCGCATAAAAAGAAATCTGCCGACCCAGCGCACCCAGAGTATCGCCCGGGGCCGATAATACCTTGCTCGCCCGCACCGCGAGTCGTGAAGCCGACATGAGTATGTTGCATCCTTAACGATGCTGCAGGAAGATTGCAGAAATGAGGGAGTTGGCAAGGAAGAGGAGCAAGAAACTGAAGACAACAGTCTGATTGACAGCATCTCCCACGCCCTTGGGCCCACCTTTGGCGTTCGTCCCCAAATAGCAGGCGACCAGCCCGGCGAGCATGCCGAACACGGCGGCTTTCAACTCACTGACCAAGAAGTCGGCCGCGTTGGTCAGCAGAGTCAAGTTGGCAATGAAGAGGCCAGCACTGGCATGCTGGGCGAAGATCGAGAAGAAGAAGCTGCCACCGAGACCGACAAAAGTGACGATGCCGTTGAGTGCCAGCGCCACGAGCGTCGAAGCCAGCACCCGAGGCACCACGAGCCGCTGAACCACCCGAAGGCCGAGCACCTCGATGGCATCGAGCTCGTCGCGGATCTTGCGCGCCCCCAGATCAGCACAGATCGCGGTGGCGCCAGCACCGGCAACCACGAGGACGCTCACCATCGGACCGATCTCGCGAACTACCGCCAACCCAGAACCCGCGCCCGCCAGGTCCGTTGCCCCCAGCTCTTGCAAGAGCTGGTTGAGCTGAAAAACAATGATGACGCAGAATGGAATCGCGACCAGTATTGTGGGCACGATCGATACGGACGCGATGAACCAGGCCTGCTGCACCATCTCCCTGGTCTGAAATGGGCGGCGAAAAGTCGAGCGAAAAGTGTCTATCGACATTGAGTAGAAGCCGCCCACGTGGCCAGCGATGGGCGACACCGCATTTTTGGTCATCTTGCTCCCGTGAGCAGTCGAGGGCCTCGGCCCGCTTCGCGCGCACCTCGGCGCGGTGCCGTAGCCCCGGGGCGCCGGAAGCCGGCGACCGACAGGGGCTGCTCGGCGAAGCGGGCACGGACGCACGCCAGCGGGGCGACGAAGAGGGCCCCGTGCACGACGAAGACCGATCCCATCGACCAGCGAACGACCTCAAGCTCCGGCACGCCTGCAAGCTAGTAGATTCCGCCAGTAACTGGCAAGCCCTTGTTACTTGTAATTTGTCAGCGAAGGAGGTGGGATGTCAGTCGTCGGCCTCGATGTCGTCGAGGGCCGCCTGGAGGAGTTGGCTGGGGTCGGTCTGGTCCGTGTCGAGCACGAACAGGTAGGCCGAGCCGATGGTGAGAGCCAGGAGCTCTCTGGCCTTCGCCTCGGGCCGCACTGTGGGCCGGATGGAGCCGTCAGCGATGCCTTCGACGGCGTTCGCCCGGAAGCTCCGTTCGACCTCCCGTAGCCATGCCGCGATGCGCGGCTGGAGCTCGGGGCTCGAGGTGGCGGCCTCGAGGTTCAGGACGAAGACCGCTCGCAGGAAGACTGATGATTCGTCGGCGAGGTCCTTGAGTGCGTTCGCTGACGCGCGCAGTCGAGCGAGCCCAGTGCTGCCCGACGACGCCGGAGCTGTGACGAGCCGTCGCTGGTAGTCACTGGCGAGGATGTCGGAGATCAGCCCGGCCTTCGAGCCGAAGCGCACACGGACCATCTCCCGGCTGTAGCCGGCCCGCTCGGCGATCTGCGCCGCGGTTGTGCGGTGGTATCCCTGCTCGGCGACGAGCTGGGCAGCCGCTTCGAGCAGGCGATGGGTGGACTGGTCGACACGTTCGGCTTGCGTCGGCCGTTGGAACGAAGCGGGCATTTCTCGATTCTGCCGCCCCGGTCGCCCTACGGGCCGGTTGGGCGCTGGCGGTAGGCGGTGACGACCGGGGCGAGTTCGTCGGGCGTGCCGCCGTGCAGGATCACCGCGTCGGCGCCGAGGTCGCACTGGCGGCGGATGGCGCCGGCGCACGCCTCGGGTGCGCCCGTTGCGGCGGCCGCTAGCCATTCCTCGGGGATGAGCGTGGCCACGTGCTCCAGTTGATCGGTCGTGGCGTGACCGTCGATCGCGCCGGTGAAGCCGGCGACGAGCGGGTCGGCGCGGAAGCGGGCCAGAACCGCGGGGTCCCAGCGGTTGGTTTCGATGAGTAGGTCGCCGTAGGCCTGCAGGTAGGTGGCGAGCCGCCCGACGGACTTCTTGAGCCGAAGCGGCTCGGGGATGTGGTCGCCGATCGTGGCGAAGCAGGACCACACCCGCACGTCGGCGGGGTCGCGGCCGGCCTGGGCGGCCGCGTCCTTCACGATGCCGACGCAGCGAGCCAAAGTCTCATCGGTGAAGTAGGTGTGCAAGATGACGTCGTCGAACAATCGGCCGCCGAGGGCGAGCGAGTTGGGACCGAACGCCACCAGGCCGAGTGGGATGGTCTCGTCGAAGCGTGGATCGAGACGGAGGAACGGATAGGCCCCGGCTGGGCCGTTGTGGCCGATGACGGCCTCCCCCTTCCAGAGGCGGCGCATCAGGCCGACGAAGTCCTCGAGCTGGGCGGTGGTGATGCGGGACAGCCCCATGGCGTCAAAGAGACGTGGGATGCCGCGACCGAGGCCAAGCGTGAAGCGCCCCCCGGTCATGCGATGCATCGTCGTGGCGTAGGAGGCGGTCACGATCGGATGGCGACTGTTGTGATTCGTGGCGGCGGTGATGATGCGCAGACGACTGGAGACCGCGGCGGCGGCGCCCGACAAGGTGACCGCCTCCTTGAGGTCGAACCGCTCGGAGATGAAGAGAGCGCCGAGGCCGAGATCCTCGGCGTCACGAACCTCGTCGATGAGGGCGCGGGGAGACTCCGGCGCCCCGGCCAAGACGTAAAAGCCGAGTTCGGGCAGTAGCTCCTGCATTCCGTCAGCCTACGAAGATAGTTGCACGAACGCAAATAAGACGGCTACGGTCGCACGCATGGATCCAGCGGTCAGGAGTTCAGCTGCGTCGATGCCGACTTCGATCAGGGACGTGACACCCGAGTGGCTGACCGCGGTGCTGCGAGCCGACGGTGCGCTCCCGGCCGAGGGCATCGTGACGAGGGTCGCCGCCGAGCAGATCGCGGTTGGCACGGGCTTCCTGTCCGACCTGTTCCGGCTACGTCTGCAGGGCGATGGGCCCGAGAGCCTCATCCTCAAGCTTCCTGTGACGTCCGCGCGGTACCGGGCCACGGCCCAGGGCACCAACGCCTACCAGCGCGAGGTCGTGTTCTACCGGGACCTGGCGAGGTCCTGCCCGCTGCGAACACCACATGCCTACCACGCCCAGTTCGAGGAGTCCGGGGCCATGGTGCTCCTGCTCGAAGATCTCGGCGCCCTCGAAGCGCCCGACCATCTCGAGGGCCTCGCGCTCGACCGGGCCGGCCTGGTGATCGATCGCCTCGCCGAGTTCCACGCTTGGGGAGCTTCACCCAACCGCCCACCCCTGGATCCAGCGATCTTTCCGGCGGTGGTCGACCAAGTCGGACAGCTCGGCGCGGTCTTCCCGCTCGGGTGGCCGATCTATCTCGCCAACCGGAGACATGACCACCCACCCGCCGTCGACCGCTTGATTGAACGCCTGCCCGATCTCACCCTCGAGCTGGCTGATTCACTGGCAGGTCCGGTCTGCCTCGCCCACGGCGACCTGCGGGTCGACAACCTGTTCTTCGCCGGCAACGACGTGGCCATCGTCGATTTTCAGTTCTGCAAGCGGGCCAGCGGCATCTACGACGTCGCCTACCTACTCTCGCAGGGCCTGGACACGACCGTCCGTCGCGGGCACGACCGCGAGTTGATCGGCCGCTACGTCCGCGCAGTCCGCTCCGCCGGGCTCTTCATCGATGACGACACCGCGTGGGACCAGTATGTGCGGGCCACTGCCCTCCTGGTGGCGTTCCCACTGGGCGCAATCCTCGGCTGGCCCACGCTCGGCGAGCGAGCACGAGATCTCCTCCTCACGCTCATCGAACGATGGGCGGCCGCCGCGGTCGACGTAGAGGCCACGGCGCTGGCGTCATGAGGACACCTCGGGAGGTCGCGCAGGCCTACACCTTCGTCACGGCTCAGGGTGCGGCGACGGCAATCGCCAGTGCAATCAGGAGAAGAAAGGTGCCCGCCGTCGTGAGGACCTCACGTCGGCGGAAGTGCAGCACGGCCGCGCCGATCAGCACGATGGCGATCCCGGCCGCGGCCGCGTAGGCGAGCGGGCGGAGAACATCGGCCGCCGGCAGGACGACCAGGGCGATACCACCGAGCACCTCGGCGATCCCGAGCAGCCGAACCTGGAGTGGCGTGATCGGCATCTCGTCGCGAATCCGTTCGCGGGGCCCAGGCGGTTGCCATACGAACAAAAGGCCATGAAGCACGAAGACAACAGCGACGATGACCCGCAGTACCCACGCAACAACATCCATCGGAGACTCCTTGCTCGGCGCGGCCCGCTCGTCGGCCGAGCTGGGCACGTCGCCGGTCTGCACTACATGGCTGCGATACCAGCTGGCGGCCAAGATCCAGGATGCGGCGAGCAGGTACGGTCGACCGTCGCGTGCTGGGTCAACGGCCGAGTCGCTGCCATCTAGTTCGCAAGTGTGTGCTCGCGACCGATGTTCATCAGCTCGGCGAGCGGTGCTCCGGCCTCGTAGCTGGCCAGCAGCTCGTCTGGGTCGAAGGGCCAGCCGATCGGATTGGCGGCGAACTCCGGGCTGTGGAGGGCCTCGTCGGCCAGCTCCATCGGCATCGTGTCGATCATCATCTCGTTCTTGTGACCGTCAGGATCCGCGTAGTAGATGCTGAGCGTGGGGCCGTGGTTGATGCAGTACACCGGCTTGAAGCCCGCGGCCTTGGCCCGCGCGTACATGCCGAGGAGTGCGCCCAGCGACTCGAAGGTGAACGCGAGGTGCTCGAGGCCTGGGGCAACCGAGAGGTCCAGCCCGACGGCGCCCGTGTCGTCGGTCAAGCGGATGTCCTCGCCCGCGCCGTGGTCGGCCGGGGCGACGGCGGGCACGGCGACAAGCGCGATGCGGTGGTGCTCCTCGTCATAGGAGAGCGCGGCACCGTTGGGGCGCAGGTCGAGGATCACACGGGCGTTGAGCAGCAGCTCGTAGTGGCGGATCGTCTCGTCCAGGTGGGCGGTGCGCAGCACCGCGTGGGACAGCTTGTAGGGCGAGACCGGCGCGGTCGGCAATGTCCTTGCCATTGGAGCTCCTCGGGTGGATGGCCTTTCGTGCGTCGGGCGACGTCGCCCGTTGTTTGCAAGTTACAGGATTAGGCAAGTTGCTCGCAATGCCTAGTTTCTCGTATACTTCGAGCCATGTCCGGACCGCGCATCCCACCCTTGTCCGCCGGCCAGCTCGAGGCGGAGCACGGCGACCTCCTCGACAGGATCAACAGTGACGCGACCGGGGCGAGCAACGTCATAACCACGCTCCTGCGCCACCCCCTGCTGTTCCGCCTGTGGATGCCGCTGTCCGGTGGGCTCCTCTACGGTTCGCTCCTCCCCCATCGTGATCGCGAGCTGCTCATCCTGCGCACCGCCTCGAACTGCCATGCGGACTACGAGTGGGCCCACCACGTCGTGATCGGCAAACAGGCGGGCCTCACCGACGAGGAGATCGAGCGGGTCCCCAATGGCCCGATCGACGAGAGCTGGAGCAGCGAGGACGCCGTCCTCCTGACCGCGGCCGACGAGCTCCACCACGACAGCCGCATCAGCGACAAGACATGGGCCGCGCTCGCCGCTCGCTACGACGAGAAGCAGCTGATCGAGCTCCCGATCCTGGTGGGCCAGTACCACATGGTCGCCTTCGCCCTGAACTCCTTCGGTGTCGAGATCGAACCCGGCTTCTGAAGCCGGGCCGCGGTTGCCGCTGCCGTCGTTCAGCGGCAGAGCGCGTGCCAAGGATGAAGTCTGGCGGCCCGAATCGCGGGATAGGAGCCAGCCACAAGTCCCACAACCAAGCTCAGGCCGAAGGCAAGCAGCACGTCGGTCACAAATACTTGCGGCACTCCATAAATAGGGAGCAGGCGAGGCAAGAGTAGCCGCCCAGCCGCGATCAAGAAGACACCCAGCGCGACACCCAGGAGACCGCCGAATCCAGCGATCACCACTGACTCGACGAGGAACTGCCGCAGTATCGCCCCTCGGCGAGCTCCGATTGCCCGACGAACACCGATCTCGTAAGTCCGCGCGGTCACGGTGATCAACATAATATTAGCGAGCCCCACTACGCCGACAAAAAGCGCAAGCACCGTTGTGGCCTTTGTGAACCAGACAAGCATGCCCATCACCTGGGGGATAAGCGTTATCGCTTGCGCGAAATACTCCACTGAATAGTCGCGGTGAGCTGGAGACTTCACGAAGTGTGCGGTATCGAGGATTCCGTGAACTTGCTCCACGGCGGCAGTCAACTCGGCAAGGCTCGTAGCAAGAACCCCAATCTCACCCACGGTACGCATACCGCCAAATAGGAACGTGCGAGCAGTGGTCATGGGCATGACTGCCATAACGTCACCCTGGCCGTCCCGAGAGAGAGTGCCAATCACCCGGAAGGTTGCCCGACCTAATCGCACATCAGAGCCAATCGCAGCCGAATTGTTGCCCGCGAAGAGAGCCCCTACAAGGCTGGGTCCGATCACGATAACCCTTGCGTTCTCCCGATATTGTTTATCAGTGAAGATAGCTCCGTCTGTGACCACAAGATGTTCGAGAGAGAGGAATGCCGCCGATGCTCCAACAACGTTTGCCAGGTACTCTTGCGTGCCTCTCCTCATCATTACCTGGCCACCCACAATGGGAACAATGCCAGAGATAATCGCGGGATCACTCTTGACTCTCAAGTCAGCCACGTCATCATCACTGAGGCTCTGCCGTCCGTTACCGCCAGGGATTGACGGCGAACCGGATGTAATCGAAATTCCGCGCGCGAGAGTATCGAACACCCCGCCATACATGCTCGTGATGCCATACGCGAGACCAGACATCACGATGACCACTGATACGGTTATTGTAATGCTGAGCATCGTGAGCACGGTCCTAAGTCGACCAATGCGCATGCTGTGAAAAGCGATAGCAACCGTTTCCTTGATGTGCATGGCAATTGTCTCCTTGCGCAGCATTGGGCCGGAAACGTTGGTCTTGGATTGCGAGTGTCTCGAGGCGCAGATTCTGGTTCTAAGCGCCGCTCACCTGCTCCGGCTCGCCGGCGTTTCGCCGGCGAACTGCTCGACATACGGCCGCAGCAGGTCGACCCAGGCCTGGTACCCACGGCCGGTGAGGTGCAGTCTGTCCAGTGTGTACTCAGCAGGTAGCTGGCCCTGGCCATCCGACAGCGCCGGCCACAGATCGATGTAGGTCACTCCGGCCCGGTCGGCGAGCTGCCGATACGCCTCGTTGAGCTCGACCCCCCGCAATCGATACTTTGCGGCGCGCGGCATCACGCTCTGCAGAAGGATCGGAGCCCCCGGAGCGCGCACGGAGATCCCCGCAACGGTCTCGGCGACGTTGTGGACGATGTCGGCGACGCTGATCTTGAGCCAGAGATCGTTGGTACCGACTAACAAAAGCACAGCCTTGGCACCCACCACCGCCGAATCCAGCCGATCGAGCACGTCCTGGCTGGTATCGCCCCCAATGCCCCGGTTCGCCACATCAACCCCTGGGAACCACTCATCCCACTGACCTGCCTCGGTGATGCTGTCACCAAGGAAAACCACCCTCGACTCTAGCGCGGGCAACTGCTCGAACTGGGACCTGCGCATGGCCCTGAAACGACCGAAAATTGTGGACGAGACCAATCTATGCAACCATCTCCGCGCTATCGACAACACAACCTCCATGTGTGTTGAAACCAGCAATTCAAGGCGTTCGAGCTGACCGGAATTGCGGTCACCGTGACCGGTGTCATCGAGCGGATTTGATCATCGCCGCACTGGCGGTGGCCGAGCAAGCGCAAGAGCGTCAAGCGGGTCATTCGCTCAGGGCTCAGGTCGCTCACTACTATTTGTCTCCTCGTTCTTTCTCGCCTGTGAGATGGCGGCTGAGTGAGCGTGCGACCCCTTCTACAGCGTGATCCGATCGACCTCGGCCATGTCGGCGTCGCTCAGGACCCAGCCGACGGCACTGGCGTTGGACTGCACCTGCGCCGCCGAGGTCGCCCCGGCGATCACCGTCGCCACCTTGGGTAGACAGGCCAGCCACGACATCGCCAACTCGACCAGCGTGTGCCCACGCTCGGTGGCGAACGCCTCAAGTGCCTCGACGATGTCGAAGTTCTTGTCGTTGAGAAGCGAGTCTTTGAATGCCTTGAACATTTGGGCCCGGCGTTCCTCCGGCGCCGTGCCGAGCCGGGTGCCGGCGGCCGGCTCCACGCCCCGCCGGTACTTGCCGGTGAGCATGCCGCTGGCCAGTGGGAAGTAGGGAACGAGCCCCATGTCGTTGCGTTCGGCTACGGCGATCATCTCGGCACCACGGGCGGGCCGCTCGATGAGCGTGCTGGCGTGTGCACCGGAACTTTCGCGCCGGAGCAGGCTGAGCTCGTTCTCCACCGCCATGAACCGCGCCGTCCCCTGACTTGCGGCCTGCTTCGTCGCCTCGTCGATCTGGCCGGCCGAGAAGTTGGAACACGCGATCTCGCGCACCTTGCCGGCCTTGATCAGCTCGTCGAGCGCGCCGAGGGTCTCCTCGATCGGCACCCTCGGGTCGCCAATGTGCTGGTAGTAGAGATCGATGTGGTCCGTGCCCAGTCGCTGCAGGCTGGCGTCGCACCCGCTGCGCACGTCCTCGGGCGTGACGTGGGGTTCCCCTTCACCGAGCGGCATACCGAACTTCGTGGCGATCAGGACGTCGTCGCGCCGCGAGCCGAGCGCTTTGCCGAGGAAGACCTCCGACGCGCCACCGCCATAGACGTCGGCGGTGTCGAAGAAGTTGATGCCCGCATCGAGGGCAGCGTCGACCACCTCCTTGGCACCGGCTTCATCGATGTAAGCACCAAAGCTGTTGGTCCCGAGGCCAACCACGGTGACCTCGAGGCTGCCGATGTGACGTGTCTCCATGTGCTGCGTCTCCTTGTCCAGAGTCCTGAGCGGGCCGCGGATCCGCGCCCGTGGTGGTGACGAGGGGCTGATCGGCGTCGACCTCCCGGCGCGGCAACCGCCTACCGGGCGCCGCAATCACACGGTTGGGTGTGCGGCGTCAACTTCGGCGCCACCCCAGTAGGCCGGCGGCGGGTCGAAGACGGGTGCGATCGTCCGGGACGCGAGGCGCCAGCCATCCGGCGTCCGCACCCAGCGGTCGGCGACGTCACCGACCGTGCGAATGGTGACGTCCGAGCCCTCGTCGCGGCGATGGACGCACTCCAACCAC
>Ga0193743_1001217_pt1 | contig 19259 bp, 17 predicted proteins | sample L2c2metaG_FD_143038 | JGI IMG/M metagenome (GOLD analysis project Ga0193743, IMG submission 143038) | Soil microbial communities from a riparian zone of the East river system, Colorado, United States - L2c2 | ecosystem: Environmental > Terrestrial > Soil > Riparian zone | place: USA: East River... | reverse complement strand
AGTCCAGCAACCGCGTGTTCGCTCGTGAGCGCCACCTAACCGTTTGTTGATTGGCACGACGGCCGCGACGCGCGCATCTTGCAGTCATGACGAAGTTTTTGATCCCCCGACGGCGTTCACTGCTGGTCGGCGCCGCTGCGGCGGCGGGCGCAACGATGATCGGCGGTAAGCCCGAGTCTGCCCACGCGCGCAGCATGGCGGAAGGGCCGTGGGCGATAGAACTCTTCACGTCGCAGGGCTGCAGTTCCTGCCCGCCATCGGATGCCTATCTCGGCGGCCTGGCCAAGCGTTCCGACATCGTGGCGCTGTCCTATCACGTCGACTACTGGGACTATATCGGCTGGAAGGATCCTTTCGCCACGCGCGCCACCACCGAGCGCCAGCGCGCCTACGCGCGGGTGCTGAAGCAGCGCTACGTCTACACGCCGGAGATGGTGGTCGAGGGCATCGGCCACGACACCGGCCGCGAACGCGGCCCGATCGAGGCGCTGCTCGGCGACGCGAAGCGACGCTCGCCCCAGCGCGCGACGCCCGAGCTGTCGCGCGCTGTCGACGGCCCGCTCACGATCAAGCTCGCGGCTTTCCCGCTCGGCGACCAGCCGGCCGACGTCACGCTGGCGATCTACGACCGACGCCACTCGACGCCGGTCGCGAGCGGCGAGAACCAGGGCCGCATGCTCGAGAACTTCAACATCGTGCGGCATCTCGAGGTGCTGGCCCGTTGGGACGGCTCCGCGGCGACATGGACGAGCGATGCCGGTCGCATCCAACCCGGCCAGGGCGCGGCTGTCATCGTGCAGCGCGCCGACCATGGCCCGGTGATCGGCTGCAACAAGCTGGAGCCGATGGTCTCCGGGTAGGCCTTTCGCCGTCCCGGCGGCCTTGCTTCGGCCACCGGCGCGCGCGAAGGTGGGGTCGATGTCGCTTTCCAGCGCCGCCGGCCGCCTGACCGCCGTGCTCGGTCCCACCAACACCGGCAAGACGTACCTCGCCATCGAACGCATGCTCGGCCACGAGTCGGGCATGATCGGTTTTCCGCTGCGCCTGCTGGCGCGCGAGAATTACGACCGCATCGTGCAAGTAAAGGGCGCCTCGCAGGTCGCGCTGATCACCGGCGAAGAGAAGATCGCCCCGCCCGGTGCGCGCTATTTCGTCTGTACCGTCGAATCCATGCCGCTCGACCGTATCGTGTCGTTCCTTGCCGTCGACGAGGTGCAGATGGCGGCGGATCCCGAGCGCGGCCATTTCTTCACCGACCGGCTGCTGCACGCACGCGGCACCCACGAGACCATGCTGCTGGGCGCCGACACCATTCGTCCGGTGCTCAATCGGCTGTTGCCCGACATCGACGTCGTGGCGCGGCCGCGCTTTTCCAAGCTTGCCTATGTCGGCCCGAAGAAGGCGACACGCCTGCCGCGCCGCTCGGCCGTGGTCGGCTTCTCGGCCAACGAAGTCTATGCCATCGCCGAACTGATCCGCCGCCAGCGCGGCGGCACGGCGATCGTGATGGGCGCCATGAGCCCGCGCACGCGTAACGCCCAGGTCGACATGTTCCAGTCGGGCGAGGTCGATTACCTGGTGGCGACCGACGCCATCGGCATGGGCCTCAACATGGACGTGAACCATGTGTGGTTCGCCTCGTTGCGCAAATATGACGGCCGCAGCCTCAGGCCGCTGCACAACGTCGAGCTGGCGCAGATCGCCGGCCGCGCCGGCCGTCACATGAACGACGGCACGTTCGGCACCACCGCCGACGTGGGCGGCCTGGAGCCGGAGGTGGTCGAGGCGATCGAGAACCACCGCTTCGATCCGTTGCGCGACGTGCAGTGGCGCAACAACGAGCTCGATTTCCGCTCGGTGCCGACGCTGATCGCCTCGCTCAACCGGCCGCCGCCGCACGCGGCCCTGCAACGCGTGCGCGAACAGGACGATCAGCTCGCTCTGCAGACCTTGTCGGCGCATTCGGAATTCCTGCCGCGGCTGCACACGCTGAAAAGGGTCAAGCTGCTCTGGGAAGTCTGCCAGGTGCCGGATTTCCGCAAGACCATGACCGAGGAGCACACGCGCCTGCTCGGCCAGCTCTTCGAGCACCTGACGCAGGGCGGCGAACGGCTGCCCGAGGATTGGATCGAAAGCCACGTCCAGCGGCTGGAGCGCTATGACGGCGACATCGACACGCTGATGGCGCGCATTGCGCATGTGCGGACGTGGACCTACATCTCGCATCGTCCGGATTGGATCCAGCGCGCGGCGCACTGGCAGGAGCGCGCACGTGCGATCGAGGACAAGCTTTCCGACGTGTTACATCAGCGCCTGACTCAGAGGTTTGTCGATAGACGGGCGGCCCTGCTTGTACGAAGATTGCGAGATGAGGGTGAAATGACGACATCGGTCGCCGCGGCGGGCGAGGTCTCGGTCGAAGGCGAGCATCTCGGACGCATCGAAGGCTTCCGCTTCGTTCCCGACGCGACCGAGGGACAGACCGATCAGAAAGCCGTGCTGAGTGCGGCGCTTCGTGCGCTGCGCCAGGACCTGCCCGCGCGCCTGCAAGCGTTCGCAGCCTCGCCCGACGGCGAGCTCGTGTTCGATTCGCAGCTTCGCGTCTGCTGGGGCGGCGGCCCGATCGCGCGCCTGCTGCCGAGCGGCGACATCCTGGCGCCCAAGGTCGAGGTGCTGTCGTCCGACCTGCTCGACGGGCCGGCACGCGAGGAAGTGCGCAAGCGCGCCGCCGCCTGGGTCGAGACGCGCATTCGCCTCGGCCTCAGCGAACTGATGGACGCGCGCGCCACGACTGAACTGCCGGCCGGTGCGCGCGGCATCGTCTTCCAGCTCTGCGAGGGGCTGGGCGTGCTGCCGCGCCGGCCGATCGAGCAGCAGCTCGGCGAACTGGGCGAGGACGACCGCAAGGCGCTGGCGCGTCTCGGCGTCCGCGTCGGCGTCTATTCGCTCTATTTCCCCAGCATGCTGAAGCCGGTGCCGATCCGCCTGCGCGCCGGCCTCTGGATGATCGCGCACAACCGCGAAACCATTCCGCCGCTGCCGGCCGAGGGGCGCACCTCGATGGACCTGCCGCCAGGCGCCGAGCGCGAGTTCTACGCCACCATCGGTTACTTGCCGCTGGGCGATCATGCCATCCGCGCCGACATGGTCGAGCGCCTGGCGGCGATGGCACGCCAGGCCGTGCGCGAGAGCCGCGAAGCCGCACGCCGGGCGCAGCAGCAGAAGAAGCCTCCGCGCGAGGCCAAGCCGGAGGCGCCGGCCGCGGCCGCAGCGCCGTCGACCGACGAGATCAGCGAGTGGGCGATCGTGGCGGCGGCCTTCGGCGAGAGCGAGCCGGCGCCGGCCCCCGAGCCTGTGGTCGAAACATCGCCCGCAGAAGCACCGCCCATCGCCGACGAAGCGAAGCCGGAAGAGACGGTCGCGACTGAAACGCTTGCGACTGAGACGCTTGCGACTGAGACAGTCGCGGCCGAGCCGGCGCCGATGGCTGAGGCGTTTCCTGTGCAGGCCGAAGCGCCGCCGGAAGAGGCGAAGGCCGAAGAAACGAAGGTCGAAGAAACGGCAGCCGTAGAGCCCGCGGCCGAAGAAGCGAAGGCGGAAGAGACTAAAGCGGAAGAGCCCAAGAGAGACGGCCCGCGGCCGCTGCCTCCCGGCTGGTTCCGCGCCGCGCCGCAGATGATGTCGCTGGTTGGCTGCTCGGAGCCCGAGATGGCCAATGTGCTGCAGGGCCTGGGCTACAGGGTCCATCCGCCGTCGGAAGAGAATGGTCCGCTCTATGCCTTCTCGATCAAGCCGCGCTTCGTGCGCGAACGCGAGGAGCAGCGCGAGCGCGAGCGCCTGCAGCAACGCCAGCAGCGCGAACAGCGCGAACAGCGTCGTCGCGAACGACCGGAGCGACCGAACGAGCGGCAGTTCTTCGCCGACTCAGCCCGTCCCGGGACGGGCAAGGATGAACGCCGTCGCGGCGGTCCGCCCCAGGAAGGGCCGCGCCAAGATGGGGCGCCGAATAAGGGCTCGCCGAAGGGCCCTCGGCCCGAGGGCGATCGGCCGCGCGACGATCGCCGCGGGCCGCGGCCGCCGCGTCGCGACAGTGGCGGACCGGCGCTCCGGCTTTACGCCACCACCGAGAAAAAGAGCGACGCGCCCGCCGCCGACTCGCCGTTCGCCAAGCTGCTCGAGCTCAAGCTCGGCGGAAAGAAATAGCCGCGCGGTGAGGCAGTAGCGGCGCGATGCGGCTCGACAAGTGGCTGTGGCACGCCCGCTTCTTCAAGTCCCGCACCCTGGCCGCACGCTATGTCGAGAAATCGCGCTGCCGCATCGATGGCCGCGTCGTCGCCAAACCGCACGCAACGGTGTTGCCGGGCATGGTGTTGACCTTTGCACTCGGACCGCGCGTGCGGGTGGTGCGCATCGTGGCCTTGGGCGAGCGGCGCGGGCCGGCGACCGAGGTCCAAGCGTTGTATGACGAAATTGACGGTGCGTGATTCAGCAGCCTTGCGCGCTTCGTTCCTGCGCGTTAAGCACGCGCCCGCCCGTGTCGGGAGCCGTTGATGACCTATGTCGTGACCGAAGCTTGCATCAAGTGCAAGTACATGGACTGCGTTGAAGTCTGCCCCGTGGATTGCTTCTACGAGGGCGAGAACATGCTTGTCATCAATCCCGACGAATGCATCGACTGCGGCGTGTGCGAACCCGAGTGCCCGCCCAACGCGATCCTGCCCGACACGGAAAAAGGTCTCGAGCAATGGCTGGAGCTCAACCGCAGCCTGTCCGGCGATTGGCCGAACATCACCCGCAAGGGCGAAGCGCCGGCCGACGCCGATAATTTCAAGGACGAAAAAGACAAGTTTAAAAAGTATTTCAGCAAAGAGCCGGGCAAACGCTAGAATCGGCCGTTTTTCAGTCCTTTGACGCATCTTTGGCACGAGACATGCAGCCTTCGCATGGGCCCAGCGTTGCCGAAATGCAACATGGGTCGCGACTCTTGCCCGAATTTCTGTTATAAGGATGGGGCTGGAAGCGGTCCGAGGTTCGGTCCGCCGCCGGTTCGGTGTCCAGTCGGTATCCGAAAGCAACTTACCGATGCCGGGCACCGGATCGAGCACGCAGGGGAGCGTGCGCGGTGGGTCGCGGTGTCGCTGAACGCGGGGCTAGATGTGCTAGACGTGAAGGGACTTGATATGACCAAGCCGAAGAAGACGCCGGCAAAGGCGAGGGAATTCGCCTTTGAGAAGGGCGATTTCGTGGTCTACCCGACGCACGGCGTCGGTCGCGTGATCGACATCGAGGCGAAGGAGATCGCCGGTCACAAGCTTGATCTGTTCGTCATCTCCTTCGAGCAAGAGCGCATGATGCTGCGCGTGCCCGTGGCGAAGGCGAAGATCTCCGGTCTGCGCAAGCTCAGCTCGCGCAAGATCATGGAGAGTGCGCTGGTGACCCTGAAGGGCCGCAGCCGCGTGAGCCGCGCCATGTGGAACCGCCGCGCCCAGGAATACGAAGCCAAGATCAACTCCGGCGATCCGGTGTCGATCGCCGAAGTCGTGCGCGACCTGCATCGCAATGCCGGCCAGCCCGACCAGTCCTACAGCGAACGCCAGATCTACGAGGCGGCGCTGGACCGGCTGGCGCGCGAGCTGGCCGCGGTCGAGCGCATCGACAAGGACCTGGCCACGCAGAAGCTGAACAGCGTGCTGCAAAAGGTCGCCTGACGAAGACTTGGCTCAGAAATAGCTGAAAGGCGGCCGACTGAAATACGTCGAGCCGCCTTTTTCATGTTCCCGACAGCGCCGCCATGACCGGACCACCAACCATCGCCCGCCTGAGCGGCGGCGGCCGCATCTGGGCCCTCGGGGCCTTGCTGGGCGACGACGACGCCCTCGAGGCCCTCGCCCGCGCCGTGCTGTCGCGCTGGCGGCCCGGCGACAGGCTGGTCGTGCTGGGCAACATGCTGGGACCGAACGGCGATCCCGCCGGCACGCTCGACGGGCTGTTGCGGCTGCGCCGCCGGCTGATGGCGGCCAACCGGGGCTGCGGCATCCTCTTCCTGCGCGGGGCTCAGGAGGAGATGTGGCAGAAGGCGCTCAGCCTGCCGTTCGCGATGACGCCGCTCGAGGTGCTCGACTGGATGCTGGCGCGCGGCCTTGGCTCGATCGTCGAGGCCTACGGGGCAAGTGTCGCCGACGGTCGCATCGCCTGCCGCAACGGGCCGTCGGAGATCGCCCGCTGGACGAGGGGCCTGCGCCAGCGCCAGGCGGCGCATGCCGGCCATGCCGAGCTGCTGGCCTCGCTGAAGCGCGCGGCGCTGGCCAACGACGGCGCTCTACTGCTGTCGGCCGCCGGCGTGGATGCCACGCGGCCCCTCGACGAGCAGGGCGACGCCTTCTGGTGGAGTGCGCAAAGCGACGCCACCCTCGCCGCCGCGCTGACCGGGGGCGCCGATGCCGGTTGGACCGCCGCGACGCGGCTGGTGCGCGGCGCCGGCCCCTCCGCCGACGCCGCTGCCGGCGATGGGCAGGTTCTGACGGTGACGCGTGGCCGACCGGCCGTCGTCGCGCTCGATGCCGCAGGCGCTGTGCTGGAGCGGATCGAACCCTAAGGCTCGATGGTCTTCACCTGCGGCAGGCGGGCGAGTTCGGCGGCGCTGTCGACCCCGTTCAGGACGAGCAGTCGTTCCATCTTGAAATCGCCATAGGGCAGACGCTGGGCGAGTTGCGCGGCGGAGGCGCCATTCGGCGTGATCATGCGCAGGCGATAGGGGTGCAGCGCCGCCGCCTCGGCATCGGAGAGCGTGCGGAAGGTTCGCGCCGCGGCGACCAGGCCCTCGATCCGCCGGTCGCGATCCGGGCCCTCGCTCAAGAGGTTGAAATAACAGACCTGATCGCCGTGCCGCACCATCACGTAGCGCACCTGCCCGAGACCCGTATCGGAGCCGCGCGGCCTGGCGCCGATGGCGGCTTCGGAGTCGTCGATCTCGGCCGACTGGATATCGGTCGGCGTCGGCTTGAGCTTGTTGCGCATCCACTCGGCAAGGCTGCCCGGCATGGGCTCCTTGGTGCAGGAGAAGAACAACAGCGAATGGTCGCGGCCCACGCCCAGCACGCCGTCCTGGTCGTTGAACAGGCGGAAATCGCGCGGCGCTGTGAAGCCGATCTTCAGCAAGGGATGCAGGAACTTGTTGTCCCGCACGAAGCCCTCCTCCGGCGCATCGTCGACCGACATGCCGTTGATCGCCGCGAGGTAGGCTGCGCGGTTGGTGGCACCCGGCGCCTGGGCCTCCGGGATGCCCTCCAGCGCGGTCAGCCGCTCGACCGGGGCGGGATGTGTCGAGGTGGCGCTGCGCCGGTCGACCGAATCGGGCGCCTCGCCCATGAGCTGCAGCTCGAACTGCGATTGCCGGCGCAGCTTTTCGATCAGGCTGGCCATGGCGTCGCCGCGATAGCCGGCGCGCACGAGCAGCGACAGGCCGAGCCGATCGGCTTCGAGCTCCTGTTCGCGCGAGTAGCGCCTGAGCGCCAGCAGACCGTCGCGGGCCACCGAGCGGCCGACCGTGGGCGACCCGGTCACGACCGCAGCCTCGACGGCGGCATCGAGCACGCCCTGCCGGGCGCGGGCGCGCTGAGCGGCATGGTGCTGGCCGAGGTGGCCCAGCTCATGGCCAAGAGCGGCGGCAAGCTCGGCCTCGTCGTCGAGCGAGGCGAGAAGCCCGCGCGTGACGAAGACATAGTTGGACATCGCGTGGGCATTGGCGATCGGCAGATCGAGCACGGCAAAACGATAGCTGCCGCCCATGCCCGCCTGGGCGAGCAGCTTCTGGCCGACGCCATCGACATAGGCCTGCAGCGCCGCGTCGGCATAGGGCGGCCCCACTTCGCGCTCGATCTCGCGCGGCAGCACGGGCGCGCCGGTTTGGCCCGCACCCTGGCCGGCTGCCGCGCCTGGCGCCGCCGTCTGCGGCGGATTGCTCGGCAGCGCGCAGGCCGCGACCCCGAAGAGCAGCGCGATGAGCGGCAAAATACGGCGAAAAACCACTAATCCTCCTTCGCGCCGGGACGACCTTAGACGCTCGGCCGCGGCAGCGGCAATCGCGGCAAGACTGGAACAAAGGCCGCCGCTATGGCAGTGATGCCTTCGGAATATTCGCATGCCGCGTTCAGAGAGCCCTCTTCGTTCCGATCTGTTTCCCGAGATCTCGCCCTACGCCAGCGGAATGCTGGCTGTCGACGGGCGGCACACGATCTATTGGGAGCAGAGCGGCAATCCCGACGGTGTCCCCGTGCTGTTCCTGCATGGCGGGCCGGGCGCCGGTTCGGCGCCGGTGCATCGCCGCTTCTTCGACCCGCAATTCTACCGCATCGTGGTGTTCGACCAACGCGGCTGCGGCCGTTCGATGCCGCTCGGCGAGCTGCACGACAACACCACCGGCGATCTCGTGGCCGACATGGAGAAACTGCGGACGCACTTGGGCGTGGAACAGTGGCTTCTTTTCGGCGGCTCGTGGGGCAGCACCCTGGCGCTGGCCTACGGGCTGAAATATCCCGCGCGCGTCACGGGCTTCATCCTGCGCGGCATCTTCCTCGGCGCGCGCTCTGAGATCGACTGGTTCCTTCACGGCATGCGCGCCATCTTCCCCGAGGCGTGGCGCGATTTCGCCGAGCATCTGCCGGAGGCAGAGCGCGGCGATCTTTTGGGCAACTACTATCGCCGCCTCACCGACCGCAATCCCGACAACCACCGCCCGGCGGCGCGCGCCTGGAGCCGCTACGAGGCGGCCTGCTCGACGCTCTATCCGACGGCGCGGGCGCCCTTCGAATCGGATCACGGCGGCTTCGCCTTGGCGTTGTCGCGCATCGAAGCGCACTACTTCGCCCACGGCACGTTCGTGCCCGAAGGCTGGCCGTGGTTGGATCTCGACCGCATCCGCCATCTGTCCAGCACCATCGTGCAGGGCCGCTACGACATCGTCTGCCCGCCGGTGACGGCGGACGCGCTGGCGCGGGCCTGGCCCGAGGCGCGCTACGTCGTCGTGCCTGACGCCGGCCACAGCGCGCTCGAGCCGGGCATCCGCGCGGCGCTGGTGAACGCCACCGAGAATTTCAGGCTATCGACCAGCGACACCGATCTCTTCGCCCCGAGATTTCCCTGGGAAACGTAAAAGGGCTGACCTGATGTCATTCGAGCTGCCGCCCAAGCAGACCGGCGCCGCCGCCTGGTACGGACCGGAGATGTCCCGGCGAGACGACTGGCTGATGCCGCTCAGCCCCGCCGAGATCCGCCGACATTGCCGCGATCACGGCCCGTGACTTCCCGCTGCCCACGCTTGGGTCCAAGCTCACGGCACGCGTGCGGGACGAAGTGCTGGCCGGCCGCGGCTTCCTGCTGATGCGCGGCCTGCCTGTCGAGCGCTGGTCGATGCGCGAGGCGGCGACCGCGTTCTTCGGGCTGGGCGCCCATCTCGGCAGCGCGCGCTCGCAAAACGGCAAGGGCCATGTGCTGGGCCACGTCCAGGATCTCGGCCTCGACGTTCGCGATCCCAACGTGCGCATCTACCAGACCAACGAGCGCCAGACCTATCACACCGACTCATGCGACATCGTCGGCCTGCTGTGCCTCAAGACGGCGCAGTCCGGCGGCCTGTCGGCGCTGGTGAGCTCGACCACGATCTTCAACGAAATGCGCCGCCGCCGGCCCGACCTGTTGGACCTCTTGTTCCAGCCGGTGGCCACCGACCGGCGCGGCGAGGTGCCGGAAGGCCAGAAGCCTTATTTCCAGATTCCGACATTCAGCTGGCACAAGGGATTCCTCACCGCGATCTACCAGCGCCAGTACATCGACTCCGCCCAACGTTTCCCCGACGCGCCGCGCCTGACGCCCGCCCACGTCGAGGCGCTCGATCTGTTCGATGCGCTGGCCAACGATCCCAAGCTGCACATGTTCATGGAGTTCAAGCCGGGCGACGCGCAGCTCGTGCACAACCACACAATGCTGCATGACCGCACCGGCTTCGTGGACTGGCCCGAGCCTGGGCAGCGGCGTCATCTGCTGCGCCTGTGGCTGGCAGCATCGGGCGCGCGGCCACTGCCCGAAGCCTTCGCCCAGCGCTATGGGTCGGTGACGGTAGGCGACCGCGGCGGCATCATCGTGCGCGGCACCAAGCTTCACGCCCCGCTGGAGGCGGTCTGACGCGGCCAGCGAAGGGCCAGTGAAAGGTAAGGGAGGTTGACCCCGGGCGTGGTCATCCCTAAGTGAAGGCCCCGAAAGAAACCACTGACACTAGGGATAACCGTATGGCCAGCGATCCAACCGCGGGCGGCGCCCCGGCTGAGATGCCGGTCGAATCGTCCGACCCGAACCTCGATATTCCGCGCAAGCCGGAAGGCGTGGCGGCCGAAGTCGAGCAGCTGCAGGCTGAGAAGGCCGACCTGCAGGACAAGCTTCTGCGCGCCCTCGCCGAGGCGCAGAACGTGCGCCGTCGCGCCCAGCAGGACGTCGAGCGCGAGCGCAAGTTCGGCATCGAGCGGTTCGCCAAGGACATCCTCTCGGTCGCCGACAATCTGGGGCGCGCGCTCTCGGTGTTGCCCGACGATACCGATGCGATCGACCCGGCGCTGCGCAACGTAATCGTGGGCGTGCAGGCCACCGAGCGCGAGCTGCAGTCGGTCCTGGAACGCCACGGCATCAAGCGCGTCGAGTCGCTCGGCCGGCCGTTCAACGCCGAGTTCCACCAAGCGATGATGGAAATCGAGGACCCGACCGTGCCGGCGGGCACGGTCGTCCAGGAGCTGGCGCCGGGGTATCTGATCGCGGGACGCCTGCTGCGCGCGGCCATGGTGGCCGTGTCCAAGGGCGGGCCCTTCGTCCGGTCGCCCAGTAACGAGAACTAGGGAGCCCGACCAGGGGCCCGCCAAAACCCTTGGGTTGCGGCAGATTCCGCATTTTTAGGGCCTCTGGTCCATTGCAGGCAGCCCTATAGGACCTATATAGCCCCTGTCCTGACCCGGTTTTTCCGGCAGGTAACATCGTTTCGGGGGGCGGCACGGCGCCTTATGGGGCCAAGCCGACCTGCCAAGGGAAGAGAGAGCAGTCATGGCGAAAGTCATTGGTATCGACCTGGGCACGACCAATTCGTGCGTCGCGGTCATGGAAGGCGGCGACACCAAAGTTATCGAGAATTCCGAGGGCGCGCGGACGACCCCGTCCATGGTCGCCTTCACCGACTCGGGCGAGCGTCTGGTCGGCCAGGCCGCCAAGCGGCAGGCCGTCACCAACCCGATGAAGACCCTCTATTCGGTCAAGCGCCTGATCGGCCGCCGCTTCGACGACCCGATGGTCGCGAAGGAAATGTCGCTGGTCCCCTTCAAGATCGTGAAGGCCTCCAACGGCGACGCCTGGGTCGAAGTCAACGGCCAGCAATACAGCCCGAGCCAGATCTCGGCCTTCATCCTCGGCAAGATGAAGGAGACCGCCGAGTCCTATCTCGGCGAGAAGGTCGAGCAGGCGGTCATCACCGTGCCGGCCTACTTCAACGACGCCCAGCGCCAGGCGACCAAGGATGCCGGCCGCATCGCCGGCCTCGACGTGCTGCGCATCATCAACGAGCCAACGGCGGCTGCCCTTGCCTACGGCATGGACAAGCGCAAGAGCGGCACCATCGCAGTCTACGACCTGGGCGGCGGCACGTTCGACGTGTCGATCCTGGAGATCGGCGACGGCGTGTTCGAAGTCAAGGCCACCAACGGCGACACCTTCCTGGGTGGCGAGGACTTCGACCTGCGCGTCATCAGTTACCTCGCGGACGAGTTCAAGAAGGAGCAGGGCATCGACCTGCGCAACGACAAGCTCGCCCTGCAGCGCCTGAAGGAAGCGGCCGAGAAGGCCAAGATCGAGCTCTCCAACGCCAAGGAGACCGAGATCAACCTGCCGTTCATCACCGCCGACGCGAGCGGCCCCAAGCATCTCGTGATCAAGCTGTCGCGCGCCAAGCTCGAGTCGCTGGTCGACGAACTGGTGCAGCGTACCCTCGAGCCCTGCAAGGCGGCGCTCAAGGATGCCGGCCTGCAGGCTGGCCAGATCGACGAGGTCATCCTGGTCGGCGGCATGACCCGCATGCCGAAGGTCATCGAGGTCGTTAAGCAGTTCTTCGGCAAGGAGCCGGCCCGCAACGTCAACCCGGACGAAGTCGTCGCGGTCGGCGCGGCCGTCCAGGCGGCCGTGCTGAAAGGCGAGGTCAAGGACGTCCTGCTGCTCGACGTGACGCCGCTGTCGCTCGGCATCGAGACCCTGGGCGGCGTGTTCACCCGCCTGATCGAGCGCAACACGACGATCCCGACCAAGAAGAGCCAGACCTTCTCGACGGCCGACGACAACCAGACCGCGGTGACCATTCGCGTGTTCCAGGGCGAGCGCGAGATCGCCGCCCAGAACAAGATGTTGGGCCAGTTCGACCTGGTCGGCATCCCGCCGGCGCCGCGCGGCATGCCGCAGGTCGAGGTCACGTTCGACATCGATGCCAACGGCATCGTGCAGGTCTCGGCCAAGGACAAGGCCACCGGCAAGGAGCAGCAGATCCGCATCCAGGCTTCGGGCGGCCTCAGTGAGGCCGACATCCAGAAGATGGTGAAGGATGCCGAGCTGCACGCCGAGGAAGACAAGAAGAAGCGCGAGCTGATCGACGCCCGCAACCAGGGCGAGGCGCTGGTCCACTCGACCGACAAGAACCTCAAGGAGTTCGGCGACAAGGTGGGTCCCACCGAGAAGGCCGCGATCGAAGGGGCGCTGGAAGCCCTGAAGTCGACGCTGACCGGCGAGAATGCCGAGGAGATCAAGACCAAGACGAACGACCTTGCCCAGGCGGCGATGAAGCTCGGCGAGGCGATGTACAAGGCCCAGCAGGCCGACGCGCAAACCGGTGCAGGGCCGGGCGCGGGTGGCAGCGAGGCCGGCGGCGGCACGCACGAGGCGAAGAACGACAAGGTCGTCGACGCCGAGTTCGAGGATGTCACAGACAAGAACAAGAAGACGGGCTCCGGCTGAGCCGGAACAAGAACGAAGACAAACCGGCCTCCCGCTCGCGCGGGAGGCCGACCTATAAGCGGCAAGTGGGGGCTGCGTAGAGCGTATGTCGCAGGACTATTACGAACTGCTCGGAGTGAGCAGAACGGCGAGCGCCGACGATCTCAAGAAGGCGTTCCGTAAACTCGCCATGCAGCACCATCCGGATCGCAATCCGGGGGATGACGCCGCCGAGAAGCAGTTCAAGAACATCACGCACGCCTACGACATCCTGAAGGATCCGGAGAAGCGCGCGGCCTACGACCGCTACGGACCCGCCGCCTTCGAGGGCGCCGCCGGACCGGGCGGACCCGGCGGTTTCCAGGGCCAGGGCTTCGATTTCGGCTCGGTGTTCGGCGACATCTTCGAGGAGATGTTCGGCGCCGGCGGCGCGCGCGGCCGCGGCGGGCGCGCCGACATGCGCGGCCAGGATCTGCGCTTCAATCTCGAGATCACCCTGGAACAGGCCTATGCCGGCACCGAAGCCACGGTGCGCGTGCCGAGCTCGGTGCCCTGCGAGGTCTGCCACGGCAGCGGCGCCGAGGCCGGTTCCAAGCCGCAACAGTGCGCGACCTGCCACGGCCGTGGCCGGCTGCGCGCCCAGCAGGGCTTCTTCACCGTCGAGCGTACCTGCCATACCTGCCACGGTGCGGGCCAGGTGATCGACAAGCCGTGCCGCAGCTGCGTGGGCCAGGGCCGCGTGCGGCGCGACAAGACCTTGAAGGTCAACATCCCCTCCGGCGTTGAAGACGGCACGCGCATCCGGCTGTCCGGCGAAGGCGAAGCGGGCGCGCGCGGCGGGCCGGCCGGCGATCTCTACGTGTTCCTGTCGGTGCGGCGCCATCAGCTGTTCGAGCGCGAGGGCGCCGACGTCCATTGCCGCGTACCGATTTCCATGGTGCAGGCCACGCTCGGCGGCAACATCGAAGTGCCGACGCTCGACGGCAAGATGGCGCGCATCAACATCCCGTCCGGCGCCCAGGGCGGCCATCAGTTCCGCCTGCGCGGCAAGGGCATGCCGATCGTGCGCTCCAGCCAGCGCGGCGACATGTACATCGAGATCAACGTCGAGACGCCCACCAACCTCACCGCCAAGCAGAAGGAACTGCTCAAGGAATTCGAGAAGGCCGGCAAGACCAGCCCCGAATCCGAAGGCTTCTTCAGCAAGGTGAAGGAGATGTTCGGGGGAGATTGATTGCTGGGGGCGCGCCACTCCAGTGGCGCGTCATGGTCTTCTGGACCGCGAGCCTCTGGCTCGCTCATGAGCGAGCGGGACGCTCGCGGTCCAAAAGAGCATGAGAAGACGCGCCACTGGAGTGGCGCGCCCCCAGCGCGCTAAGCCGCAGCCTGCGTCAGAACGCAGCGCACCAAATGGCTTTGGCCCGTCACCCGAAGATCGGGCGGGCGGGCCGTGCAATCGGGTCTCACGAACTTGCAGCGCGGCGCGAAGCTGCAACCGGTTGGCACCTCGCCCAGATCCGGTGGCGCGCCGGGAATTGCCTCCAGCCGCTGGCCGCGCATGCCGTCATGCACCGTCGAGGCGAGCAGGCCGCGGCTATAAGGGTGCTGGGGCGCATCGACCATCTGCTCGACCCCTGCCAGCTCGACGATCTTGCCGGCATACATGACGCCGATGCGGTCGGAGACCTCGACCGCCACGCCGATATCGTGGGTGACGAAGATCACGCCCAAGTCGAATTCGCGCTGCAGCTCGCGAAGCAGGAGCAGGACCTGAATCTGCACGGTGGCATCGAGCGCCGTGGTCGGCTCGTCGGCCAGCAGGAGGCTGGGATTGCACGACAAGGCGAGCGCGATCATGGCGCGCTGGCGCATGCCGCCCGACATCTCGTGCGGATAGGCTTTTAGCCGCTGCGCCGGCGAGGGGATGCGCACCATCTCCAAAAGCTCGCGGGCGCGCTTCAGGGCATCGGCCTCGCTCTTGCCGGTGTGGCGCTGCACCGTCTCGGCGATCTGATGGCCGATGGTGAAGACGGGATCGAACGCCGTCGCCGGCTCCTGGAAGATCATGGCGACCCTCTGGCCGCGCAGGTCGCCCAGGGCACGCGAGCCCATGTCGAGCACCTCCTCGCCCTCGACCCGGATGCTGCCGGACCAGCGCGTGCGGTGCTCGGGATGGAGCCGCAGGATCGAGCGCAGGGTGACGCTCTTGCCCGAGCCCGACTCGCCCAGGATGCCCAGCGTCTCGCCGCGCTTGAGATCGAAGCTGACGCCGTTGACCGCGTGCACGGTGCGGTCGGGCGTGACGAAGGTCACGTGGAGGTCGCGGACTTCCAGGAGATTGCTCATGTCAGGCCGCCGCCTTCGAATGGCCGGAGCCGGCGACGCGCATATGGCAAGCGACCTCCTGCCGGCCGGTCTCGGCGAGCAGCGGCTCGACCCGGGCGCAGACATCCTCGGCGAAGGGACAGCGCGTGCGGAAGCGGCAACCCGACGGCGGATCGATCGGATTGGGCGGATCACCCTGGATCGGCGCCTCATGGGTGCGCTTGCGCGGATCCATCGACGGCCGGGCCGAGAGCAGCGCCCGCGTATAGGGATGCTGCGGGTTGCCGTAGATCGCCTCGACGGGGCCCAGCTCGACGATCTTGCCGAGATACATCACCAGCACGCGGTCGCTGAGATACTGCACGACATTGAGGTCGTGGCTGATGAAGAGATAGGTGAGGCTGAGCTCGGTCTTGAGATCGACCAGCATGTTCAGCACCTGCGCCTCGACCGACTTGTCGAGCGCCGACACCGCCTCGTCGAGGATGACCAGTCGTGGCCTGAGCGCCAGAGCGCGCGCGATGTTTACCCGCTGGCGCTGGCCACCCGACAGCTCGTGCGGGTAGCGCTCGGCGTAGGTATCGGGCTCGAGCCCGACCTTGGACAAAAGATCGCGCACCCGCTCGCGCGCCTCGGCGGCCGGCAGGCCGTGCGCCTTGGGCGCGAAAGCCAGCGTCTCGGCGATCGTGAGGCGGGGATTGAGCGAGGCGTAGGAGTCCTGGAACACCATCTGCACCTGGCGGCGCAGCTCGTTCACCGTGATGCCGTGCGGCTCGTCGACCGGATCGCCGTCCAGCACCATGGTGCCGCGGTCCGGCTTGAGCAGGCGGATCAGCAGGCGGGCCACCGTCGACTTGCCGCAGCCCGATTCGCCCACCACGCCCAGGGTCTCGCCTTTGGCCACGGAGAGCGTGAGATCGTCGACGGCGCGCACCACCTTGCGGCCACGCCCCAGCAATCCGCCGCCGACCGGAAAGTGCTTGCGCAGCCCGCTCGCCAGTAGCAGCGGCTGGGCGGGACCGCCGCGATCCTCGATGGGAACCAGCGAGTCCATGTCAGGCCTTCACGTCCATGGCGGCGCGCAATCCATCGCTCATCAGGTTGAAGCAGATCGAGGTGATGAAGATCATCACGCCGGGCAACGCCGCCAACACGGGATTGACATAGATGGCCTGGCGCAGCGTGTTCAGCATCAGGCCCCATTCCGGCTCCGGCGGCTTGACGCCGAGGCCCAGGAAGCTGAGGCCGGCGGCCAGGATGATCGCCACGCTGATCAGCGAGGTCGCATAGACCAGGATCGGCCCCAGCACGTTGCCCAGCACATGCACGCGCACGATGGTGAGCATGCCGGCGCCGCTCGCCCGTGCGGCGTCGACGAAATCGAAGCCGCGCACCTGGGTGGTGACGCTTTCCGAGACACGGCAGACCGGCGGGATGAAGACCAGGGTGAGCGACAACAGCGTGTTCTCGGCGCCCGCACCCATGGCGCCCGACAGCGAAATCGCCAGCAGCACGGAGGGGAAGGCGTAGAACACATCCATGACGCGCATGATCAGCATGTTGACCCGGCCGCCTAAAAAGCCCGCCGTGATGCCCAGCAGGCCGCCGATCAGCAGCGCGCAGACGACCGGCGTCACGCCCATGAACAGCGACAGGCGGCCGCCATAGATCAGGCGGGAAAGCATGTCGCGGCCAAGCTCGTCGGTGCCCAGCAAGTGTCCGGGCGAGCCCAGCGGATAGAGCCGGCGGATCATCGAGGTCTTGTAGGGATCGTTCAACCCGAGCCACGGCGCGAACAGCGCGGAGGCGACGAGCAGGACGAGGACGCCGGCGCAAATCAGTGTCACCGGATCGCGTCGCAGGCGGCGGCGCACCGACTGCCAGTAGCTGCGTCCGCCCGCGGTCGCGATCGGTTGGACCAGGGGGGCGCCGAGCTCCAGCGACGGGCTTTGGATGGTCATGGCGTCAGTTCCGCTTGATGCGCGGGTCGACCATGGTCTGGATGATGTCCACGGTGAGGTTGAGCAGCATGAAGAAGAAGGCCAGCACCAAGGTCGTGCCCTGCAGGATCGGCAGGTCGCGGCGGAAGATGGCGCTGTTCAGCAGGAAGCCCGTGCCCGGCCAGGCGAACACTGTCTCGATCAGGATCGAGCCACCGATCAGGTTGCCGGCCTGCAGGCCCATCACGGCGAGGCAGGTCGGCGCCGCGTTCTTCAGAACGTGGCGCAGGATCTGGCCGTCCCGCATGCCCTTGGCCTGCAGCGTGGTGACGAACTCCATGTTCAGGATTTCCTTGATCGTCGAGCGCACGGTGCGCGTGACGACGCCGAGCGGGATCACCGACAGCGCGATGGTCGGCAGGACCATGTGGGCGAGGTGGGGGCCGTCAAGACGCCAGCCGGTCGAGTTCTCCGGTCCGATCCCCATCGGCGGCAGGGCGCCGAGCTCGACCGAGAAGATGATGACCAGCACGATCGCCAGCCAGAAGTGGGGCACGCTGACGCCCATCAGGGAGATCAGGGTGACCAGGCGGTCGACGATGCGTGACTTGGCGTAGGCCGCCGCGGTGCCGAGGATGACGGCCAGGGTGAAGGCCAGCAGCGTGGCGGCGATGGCCAGGATGATGGTGTTGCCGAAAGCTGACGCGACCTCGGTCGCCACCGGCCGGCCGGTGCCGATCGAGGTGCCGAAGTCGCCGGTCAGGGTGACGGCTAGCCAGCGCAGGTACTGGATCGGCAGCGGCTTGTCGAAGCCGTAATACTCCTTCAGCTTGTCGACGACCTCCTGCGGCGCGTCCGGCGGCACGATGGCCGAGATCGGATCGCCGGGCGCCAGGTGGACCAGCGCGAAGACCAGCAGCGAGACGCCGAAGGCGACCGGCACCAGGTAGATCAGACGCCGCAGCGCATAGAGCAACATACCGGGGCCCGTCGCCGCTATTTCATGACGATGGGCGTGAGGTCCTGGAACCAGCTCTGGGCCTGCACGAAACCCGTTACCTTGGGGCTCATGGCGCGCGGGTTGAGGTCGTGGGCGATGTAGACCCAGTAGGCCTGGTCGACGATGTAGGTGTGCACGTCGGCCAGCGCCTTGGTTTGCGCCGCGCGGTCGAAGCTGGTGTGCGCCTTGTTGATCAGCTCATCCAGCTTCGGATCCTTCAGGATGCCCCAGTTTGCCCCCTTCGGCGGGACGTAATCGCTGTGATAGAGGCGCATGAAGGCCGAATAGGGATCGACGGTGGCGCGGCTGATGTTGATGCCGTTGGTGCCGGCCTTGGTGGAGGCCTCGCCGGTCACCGGCTGGAAGCCGAAGGTCACCAGCGCATTCCACTCCATGACCTCGAACGAGGTGTCGAAGCCCACGGCGTTCAGGTTCTCCTGCACGTACTCGTTCATCGGCAGCGGCAGCATCTGGCCCGAACCCGAGGTCGAGATCGCGATCTTGATCTTGGGCTTCTTGGTGGCGCTGTAGCCTGCCTCGGCCAGCAGCTTCTTGGCCGCTTCGGGATCGTACTTGATGTCGAAGCTGGGCGAGCCGAACCAGGGATGGCCGGGATATACGGCGCCCTTGGCCTCGATCATCAACCCACCCAGGAGCTTGCCGAGGCCGGCGCGATCGATGGCGAGGTTGGCCGCCTTGCGCACGCGGATGTCGGTCCACGGCGAACCCTCGACCATGCTGGGCTGGTAGGCCCAGTTGTGCGGGTACTTGTTGGTGACAATGGCCATGCCGCCCTGCTTCAGGCGCGGGATGGCGTCAGGCGCAGGCACTTCGATCCAGTCGACCTGGCCCGACAGCAGCGCCGCGGTACGGGTCGCGGCCTCGGGCATCGGGAAGAGGAGCACCTTGTCGAGCTTGGGAACGCGGGCCTTGTCCCAGTAGCCATCGAAGCGCGACAGCTCCAGGCGCTCGCGCGGCACGACCCG
>Ga0193743_1001216_pt1 | contig 19259 bp, 17 predicted proteins | sample L2c2metaG_FD_143038 | JGI IMG/M metagenome (GOLD analysis project Ga0193743, IMG submission 143038) | Soil microbial communities from a riparian zone of the East river system, Colorado, United States - L2c2 | ecosystem: Environmental > Terrestrial > Soil > Riparian zone | place: USA: East River... | reverse complement strand
GTGCCGAGCGCGTCAGGCTGCTGTTCTGCACCACGCCCAGCAGCACCGGGAAGTCCGCGTTGCGCGCCGAGGTCCAGAACAGCAGCCTGACGCGCTCGGCACGGATCGCCCCGTTGAAGCTGGCGGTGAAGCCGGGCAGCGAGATCGGCAGGAGCCAGTTCGGCGTGGCCCCGGGCGGCAGCGCGAAGGACAGCGAGCCACCGGTGACCGCCCGGCCCTGGCCCGCGCCGTGTTGGCGCGGCGCTCCGGCGCAGCCGGCGATGCCCAGGCAGGCGCAGAGCAATCAGCGCCTGGAACGCCCTGGACAGCCCCCCGCGGCCCATCTTTCCCGCTTTCATCAGTACTGACAAAAGTGCCGTCTACTGGTCTCACCACAGTCGTTGGCAGGTTGTCCAGCGCAGCGTATCCGGCATATGGTCGATCGGGGTGAACCAGTCGGCCCCTGACCTGGTGCCGGGGCCGAGCGTAACAATCCAGTTCCGGCGAACTTGTAACAAAACTGCGAAAAGTGGTTCGGCATGTCCCTCCCTGAGCCCCTCGGTCTGATGCCGCTGCTCTGGCTGATCGCCAGTGGCCGGGCGGTGACCCGGCTGGAGTTGGCCACGCTGCTGCATCAGCCGCAGTCCACCGTCTCGCTGCGGGTGCAGGCGCTGATCAACGCGGGTGTGCTCACCGAACACGGCGAGGGCCCGTCCCGGGGTGGCCGTCGGCCGCGGCTGCTCGGGGTGAACGCCGAGTACGGGCACGTCTGGGCGGCCGACCTGGGATCCCGGCACGTGCGGATCGGCGCGCTGGACCTGGCCGGCACCCTGCTGTGCGTCTACGAGCGATCGCTGAACATCGACGAGGGCCCGGAGAAGGTACTCACCGACCTGGCCGACACGGTGCACGAGTTGGCCGACAGCACTGAGCTGCCCGGCCGCTGGCTCGGGGTCGGCGTCGGGCTGCCCGGGCCGGTGGATGTGGTCTCCGGCAACGTCACCCTGCCCTCCCGGATGCCCGGCTGGCGCGGCTTCCCGGTGCGCACCGCGCTGCGCCGGCGGTTCAGCCAGCCGGTCGAGGTGGACAACGACGCCAACCTGCTGGCCCTCGGGCAGGCCAGGGGCGGCGCCCCGGAGGAGACCCTGGTGGTGGTCAAGGCCGGCACCGGGATCGGCTCGGGGCTGATCGTGCGGGGCCAGCTGCACCGGGGCAGGGGCGGCGTGGCCGGCGACATCAGCCACGTACGGATCACCGCCGGCGCGGACCACCCGTGCAGCTGCGGCAACCGGGGCTGCCTGGAGACGGTGGCCAGTGGCGCCGCGCTGGTGGCCCGGTTGCGCGCGCAAGGTGTGCCGGTGGCCAACACCGCCGAGATGGTCAGCGCCGCGGAGGACGCTCATCGCACCGTGACCACGGCGGTGCGCGGCGCTGGCCTGGTGCTCGGCGAGGTGCTGGCTACGGTGGTCAACTTCGCCAATCCGGACGCGGTGCTGCTGGGCGGCCTGCTGGCCGGCTCGGAGGTGTTCGTCGCCGCGGTGCGCAGCGCCCTCTACGAGCGCTGCCTGCCGTTGGCCACCCGGGAGCTGCGGATCGAACGGGTGCGGGACGGCGCCGACGCCGGGGTGCGCGGCGCCGGGATCTTGGCGCTGGAGCGGGTGTTCGAACCGATGGTGTCCGGCCCGCCGGCCCGGCTGGTCGAGGTGGCCCGGGGCGCGACCGGATGAGCGGCGCAGTCGGATGAGTGGCACTGGATGACCGTGCCGAGGATCGGTATCGCCGGTATCGCGATCGAGTCCAGCACGTTCTCGCCGCACCGGAGCACCCTGGCCGACTTCCGGGTCACCCGGGGCGCGGACCTGCTCGCCCGCAATCCGTTCCTGGCCGCCGGCGCGCCGCTGACCCAGGCCGCCGAGTGGGTCCCGGTGCTGCACGCGGTCTCGCTGCCCGGTGGCGCGGTGACCGAGGAGAGCTACCGGGCGCTGGCCGACGAGCTCTGTCAGCGGCTGTGCGCCGCCGGCCCGCTGGATGGTCTGCTGCTGGACCTGCACGGCGCGATGAGCGTGGTCGGCCGCACCGACGTGGACGCCGGGCTGGTGGAGCGGATCCGGGGCATCGTGGGTCCCTCGGCGCTGTTGTCCGCCTCGATGGACCTGCACGGGAACGTGTCCCGCCGGCTGGCCGCCGCCCTGGACCGGCTGCGCTCCGGCGGCCGGCCGGTCAAGGCCTGGGTGCCGGTGCCGGTGCTGCTGCCGGGGGAGAAGACCAGCACCCGGTTTGAGCCGGCCAGGGGGCTCCACCAGCTGGTGGTGCGGGCTGAGGCCGCCGAGGGCGTGCTGGACGCGGCGCTGTGGGTGGGTTACGCCTGGGCCGACGAGCCGAGGTGCCAGGCGGCGGTGGTGGTCACCGGTGATCGGGTCGAGCCGGTCCGGGCCTGGGCCGGTCGGCTGGCCGCCGCGTACTGGGCGGCCCGGCGGGACTTCGGCTTCGTTGCGCCGACCGGCACGTTGGCGGAGTGCCTGGAGGCCGCGCTGACCAGCCCGGCGCGGCCGTTCTTCATCAGCGACTCCGGCGACAACCCCACCGCGGGCGGCGCCGGCGACACGTCCTGGAGCCTGGCTGAACTGCTGACCAGGCCCGAGGTCACCGGCGGTGGACTGACGGTGATCTACGCGGCGATGGTGGATCCCGCCGCCGTCGCGGTGGCGGTGGCCGCCGGGGTGGGTGCCACGGTGCGGGTCTTCCTCGGCGGCAAGATCGACCCGGGGCCGGCCGGTCCGGTGGAGCTGGCCGCCGAGGTGATCGCGGTGGACGACGGCGACCCGGTGGCCGGCACCGCCGTGCTGCTCGGCGTCGGCGGGCTGCGGGTGATCGTGACCGCCCGGCGCAAGCCGTACCACCTGGAGTCCGACTTCACCGCGCTCGGATTGCGACCGCTCGCGGCCGACCTGGTGATCGTCAAGATCGGCTACCTGGAGCCCGAGCTGTACCGGATGGCGGCGGACTGGCGGCTGGCGCTCACCCCCGGCGGAGTGGACCAGGACCTGCTCCGGCTCGGACACCGGGGCATCGTCCGGCCGATGTACCCGTTCGACCCGGACATGCCCGACCCCGATCTCGCCCCCGAGCTGCTGTGAGCCCGGGGATGGAGCTCACGCCGGGGGTGGAGCGGTGCGCGGGGGTGGAGCTGAGCGTGGACACGCTGGCCGGTGCACTCGCGGCGGACCGGCTGGGCGCGCGCCGGATCGAGCTGTGCTCCGCCGGGGCGCTGGGCGGGCTGACCCCGGGGCCGGGGCTGCTGGCCGGCGCGCTGGCCGGTTGCCGGTCTACCGAGGTGCACGTGCTGGTGCGTCCCCGTGACGGCGGGTTCCGGTACTCCTCGGCCGAGGTGGACGTTATGGCGACGGATGTGGCGCACGCGGTGGCGGCCGGCGCGGCCGGTGTGGTGGTCGGCGCGCTGACCCGCCACGCCGACCCGGACCGAGGCGCGCTGGCGGAGCTGGTGGCCGCGGCGGCGGGGCGCCCGGTCGGTTTCCACCGCGCGCTGGACGTCTGCCGCGACCCGCTGGACGCCGTCGAGCGGCTGGTCGAGCTCGGCGTGCGCCGGGTGCTCAGCTCCGGCCAGGCCGCCCGCGCCGAGGACGGGATCGGCGTGCTGGCCGCGCTGGCCGGCGACCGGCTGGTGATCACCGCGTGCGGCGGGATCCGGGCGCACAACGCGGTCGAGGTGTTGCGCGCCAGCGGGGTCGGCGAGGTGCACGCGGCGCCCCGGGTCGTGCCGGTGGAGCAGCCGCCCAGACCGGCCAGCGGGGTGGACTTCGGCGCCCACGCGGAGCTCGACGTGCCGGCCGCCGCCGCCCTCATCGCCGCCGTCAACCGGCCACGCTGAACCAGCCGCGCCTGAACCGTCCCGGGTGGGTCGACTCGGCCGGCGGCGCGCGGAGCTCCCGGCGTGCTTCACGGTGGTCATACGGCGTCCCGGGTTTGCTGCCCGGGGAGACTTGGAGGCGGGAGCCGCTTCCGGTGGAGGGAGACACGACGGTGACCAACCCGGAGCAGGCGGGGGCCGAGGGCGGCGACCGGCCAGCGGCGTCGGCGGCAGCGGCAGCAACGTCGTCGACGTCGTCGACGTCTTCGGCGGCGCCCGCGTCGTCCACGGCGTCGGCGCACGGTGATGACCGGCCGGCCCCATCGGCGGCCGAGGGCGGCCACCCCCGCCCAACCCCCGCGCCCAGCGGTGGCGGCATGCCCAGCCCGGCCCGCGAGGGCGAGCTGCTCGAGCGCACCGTGTTCGAGGTCAAGCGGGTGATCGTCGGCCAGGACCGGCTGGTGGAGCGGATGCTGGTCGGCCTGCTGGCCAGGGGGCACCTGCTGCTGGAGGGTGTGCCCGGCGTGGCCAAGACCCTCGCCGTGGAGACCGTGGCGAAGGTGGTCGGCGGTTCGTTCTCCCGGCTGCAGTTCACCCCCGACCTGGTCCCGGCCGACATCCTGGGCACCCGGATCTACCGGCAGGGCCGGGAGGAGTTCGACGTCGAGCTCGGCCCGGTGGTGGCCAACTTCGTGCTGGCCGACGAGATCAACCGGGCCCCGGCCAAGGTGCAGTCGGCGATGCTCGAGGTAATGGCCGAGCGGCACCTGTCCATCGGCGGCAAGACCTTCCCGATGCCCGACCCGTTCCTGGTGCTGGCCACCCAGAACCCGATCGAGAACGAGGGCGTCTACCCGCTGCCCGAAGCGCAGCGGGACCGGTTCCTCTTCAAGATCATTATTGAGTACCCGAACCTGGAAGAGGAACGGGAGATCATCTACCGGATGGGCGTCGAGCCGCCGGTCGCCGATCAGGTCCTCACGCCGGCCGAGCTGGTTCGCCTGCAGGGCGTGGCCTCCCGGGTGTTCATGCACCACGCGCTGGTCGACTACGTGGTCCGGCTGGTGGTGGCCACCCGCTCACCCGGCGAGCACGGCCTGGACGACGTGGCCGGCTGGGTGTCCTACGGCGCGTCCCCCCGGGCCAGCCTGGGCATCGTGGCCGCCGCGCGGGCGCTGGCGCTGATCCGGGGCCGGGACTACGTGCTGCCGCAGGATGTGATGGACGTGGCACCGGACGTGCTGCGGCACCGGCTGGTGCTGTCCTACGACGCGGTCGCGGACGCCGTCCCGATGGATCACATCCTGTCCCGGGTGCTGCAGACCGTGCCGCTGCCGCAGGTCAGCTCGCGCCCGCAGTACGCAACCACCTAGGAGCGCCCCGCATGACAGCGGCCAACCCAGCGCCCTACCCGGCGGCGCCCAACCTGCGCGACGGCAAGCTGGAGGCGGCGCTGCGGGTGCTCGAGCTGACCGTCCGGCGCCGGCTGGACGGCCTGCTGCAGGGCAACCACATCGGCCTGGTGCCCGGCCCGGGTAGCGAGCCGGGTGACACGAGGCCGTATCAGCCGGGCGATGACGTGCGCCGGATGGACTGGGCGGTCACCGCGCGCACCACCGAGCCGCACGTCCGGATGACCGAGGCGGACCGCGAGCTGGAGACCTGGGTGGTGGTGGACCTGTCCGCCAGCCTGGACTTCGGCACCGCCGGCTGCGAGAAGCGCGACCTGGCGGTTGCCGCCACCGCCGCCGTGGCCCACCTGACCAGCGGCGGCGGCAACCGGATCGGTGCGGTGGTGGCCACCGGCGAGCACACCAGCCGCATCCCGGCCCGGGGCGGGTTGATGCACGCCCGGGGGCTGATCCGGCGAGTGGCGCAGACCCCCCGTGCCCCGGAAGGTGTCCGGGGTGACCTGGCCGAGGCCATCGAGCAGCTGCGCCGCCCGCCACGCCGCCGCGGCCTGGCCGTGGTGGTCTCCGACTTCCTGGGCGAGATGGACTGGGAACGCCCGCTGCGTGCCCTGTCCGCCCGGCACGACCTGCTCGCCGTCGAGGTGCTCGACCCCCGCGACCTGGAGCTGCCCGAGGTCGGCACGGTGGTGCTGGCCGACCCGGAAACCGGCCGGCAACGCGAGGTGGACACCACCCCGCTGCTCTGCCGGGAGTTCGCCGCCGCCGCCGCCGAACACCGCGAGCAGGTGGCCGCGACGCTGCGCCGGTGTGGCTCCGCGCACCTGGTGCTGCGCACCGACCGGGACTGGATCGCCGACGTGGTCCGCTTCGCGGTGGCCCGCAAGCGGCAGTGGTCGGACGCCCCCGGCGCGCTGCCGATCAGCGGCGGCCGCCCGGCGGCCATGTGATGCCCCCCAGCTCAGAGCCCGTGAGTGGTAAGTGGTCCTATAGGACCACTTACCACTCACGGGTCTTGACCTGCGGGAACAGGGGCGGGGGATGAGCTTCCTGCAGCCGTGGTGGCTGCTGTTCCTGCTGGTCGTGGGGGCGCTCGCGGCCGGTTACTGGCTGATCCAGCGGCGCCGGCGCCGGGACGTCATGCGGTTCACCAACCTCGAGCTGCTGGAGCGGGTGGTGCCCCGCCGGCGGGGGTGGCCCCGGCACGTGCCGACGGCGGCGATCCTGGTGGCGCTCGCGCTGCTCACCGTGGCGATGGCCGGCCCGACCGCCGAGGCCAAGGTGCCGCGCAACCGGGCCACCGTCATCATGGTCATCGACGTCTCGCTGTCCATGCAGGCCACCGACGTGTCGCCGACCCGGTTGCAGGCCGCCCAGGTGGCCGCCAAGACCTTCGCCGACCGACTCACCCCGGGCATCAACCTCGGGCTGATCTCGTTCGCCGGCACCGCGGCCGTGCTGGTCTCGCCCACCGTGGACCGGGAGCCGGTGAAGCACGCCATCGACGCGCTCAAGCTCTCCGAGTCCACCGCCACCGGCGAGGCCATCTTCGCCGCGCTGCAGTCCATCCAGAGCTTCTCCGAGGGGCTCGCCGGCGGCGGCGCCGAGGGCCCCCCGCCGGCCCGGGTGGTGCTGATGAGCGACGGCAAGCAGACGCTGCCCGGCCCGGAGGGGGAGAACGAGCCGAGGGGTTCGTTCACCGCCGCGCACAAGGCCGCCGAGGCGAAGATCCCGATTTCCACCATCTCCTTCGGCACCCTGCTCGGCCGGATCGACCTGAGCGGCCGCAGCACCGCCGTGCCGGTGGACGATGCCTCGCTGCGGCAGATCGCGCAGATCTCCGGCGGGCAGTTCTTCACCGCGGCCAGCCAGCAGGAGCTGCAGCAGGTCTACGCCACCCTGGGCGAGCAGATCGGCTACGAGACCCGCCGGGTCGATGTCAGCCACACCTGGCTGGTCGCCGGCACCCTGCTCGCCATGCTCGGCCTGGGCACCGCCGTAGCCCTGGGCCGCCGAGTCCCCTGACCAACTTCCCGCGAGTCGGGGCTCCCGGCACACTGAGTCGGGCGTTTCAGCACACGCTGTGCCGAACACGACACGGTGTGCTGAAACACGCGACACGGTGTGCCAGGAATCCCGACTCGCGGGAGGTTGGGCGTGCCAGGGTTGGACGGGCTCGTTAGCCTCCCTGGCGTGGGACGCAGCGTGTTGGTCACCGGAGGCAATCGAGGTATCGGTCTGGCGATCGCGCGAGCGTTCGCCGAGCAGGGGGACAAGGTCGCGGTGACCCACCGTGGCTCCGGTGCCCCGGACGGGTTATTCGGCGCACAGTGCGACGTCACCGACGCGGACAGCGTGGACGCCGCGTTCACCGAGATCGAGAAGGAGCTGGGCCCGGTCGAGGTGCTCATCTCCAACGCGGGCATCACCGACGACACGTTGCTGATGCGGATGGGCGAGGAGCAGTTCACCAGGGTGCTGGACGCCAACCTGTCCGGCGCCTACCGGGTCGCCAAGCGGGCCGCCCGGGGCATGCTGCGGGCCCGGGCCGGTCGGATGATCTTCATTTCCTCGGTGGTCGGGCTGAGCGGCGGGGCGGGACAGGTCAACTACGCCGCGTCCAAGGCCGGCCTGGTTGGGCTGGCCCGGTCGATCGCCCGCGAGCTGGGCAGCCGTTCGATCACCGCGAACGTGATCGCCCCCGGCTTCGTGGAGACGGACATGACCGCCGAGCTGGGTGAGAAGCGTCAACAGGAGATCCTCGGCCAGATTCCGCTGGGCCGGATCGCCAAGCCGGAGGAGATCGCCGCCGCGGCGACCTGGCTGGCCTCGCCCGCCGCCGGGTACATCACCGGCGCGGTGATCCCGGTGGACGGCGGCCTCGGCATGGGGCACTGACGGCCGCGGCATGCGGCACTGACCAGATGGCAACAGGAGAGGGACACACGTGACGGGGCTACTCGAGGGCAAACGCATCCTGGTGACCGGCGTGATCACCGACGCGTCGTTGGCGTTCCACGTCGCCAAGGTGGCCCAGGAGCAGGGCGCCACCGTGGTGCTCACCGGGTTCGGCCGGCTGCGGCTGGTGGAGCGGATCGCCCAGCGGCTGCCTCAGCCGGCGCCGGTGTTGGAGCTGGACGTGACCGATCAGAGCCAGCTGGACAGCCTGGCCGACCGGGTCGCCGAGCACGTCGACGGGCTGGACGGGGTGCTGCACTCGATCGGCAACGCCCCGGCGTCCTGCCTCGGCGAGGGGGCGTTCCTGAAAGCTCCCTGGGCGGACGTGGCCAGCGCGCTGCAGGTCAGCGCCTATTCTTTCAAATCGCTGAGTACCGCCTGCCTCCCGCTGCTGAGCCGAGGTGGTTCCATCGTGGGCATGGACTTCGACAACCGGCAGGCCTGGCCGGCCTACGACTGGATGGGCGTGGCGAAGTCCGCTTTGGAGTCGATCTGCCGCTACCTGGCGCGCGACCTGGGCCCGCAGGGCATCCGGGTCAACCTGGTGGCCGCCGGCCCGGTCAAGACCATGGCGGCCAGGTCCATCCCGGGCTTCGCCGCGTTCGAGGACGCCTGGGACGGGCGCGCCCCGCTGGGCTGGGACGTGAGCAACCCCGAGCCGGTGGCCCGGACCTGTTGTGCGCTGCTGTCGGACTGGCTGCCGGCGACCACCGGGTCGATGGTCTGGGCGGACGGCGGGTTCCACGCGATCGGAGTCTGATGCCTGACCCTGACCCAGTTGATTACGACGCCCTGCTCCTGCTGTCCTTCGGCGGTCCGGAAGGGCCGGACGATGTGCTGCCGTTCCTGGAAGGGGTCACCCGGGGCCGCGGGATCCCGCGCGAGCGGCTGCTCGAGGTGGCGGCGCACTACGAGCACTTCGGTGGGGTCTCGCCGCTGAACGCGCGCAACCGGGAGCTGATCTCGCGGATCCGGGACGCGCTGGCCGCCGCCGGCCTGGAGCTGCCGGTCTACTTCGGCAACCGCAACTGGCATCCGTTCGTCGAGGACACCGTCGCCGAGATGACCCGCGACGGGGTCCGCCGTGCCCTGGTGTTCGCGACCAGCGCGTACGGCGGCTACTCGGCGTGCCGGCAGTACCACGAGGACATCGCGCGGGCCAGGGCGTCGGTCGGCGAGGGGGCCCCGGAGCTGATCAAGTTGCGGCACTTCTTCGACCACCCGGAGTTCGTCGGGTCGGCCGCCGACGCGGTCCGCTCCGCCGCCGCCACGCTGCCCGACGAGCGGCGTGAGCAGGCCCGGCTGGTGTTCACCGCGCACTCCATCCCCACCGCCGCCGACGCGGCGGCCGGCGTGCCGGCGGAGGGTGGCCACCGCTACTCCCGGCAGATCGCCGAGGCGGCCAGGCTGGTCGCCGCCGAGGTCGCCACGGACGACTACGACGTGGTGTGGCAGTCCCGCTCCGGTCCGCCGAGTGTGCCGTGGCTGGAGCCGGATGTGCTCGATCACCTGGACACGCTGCACGCCAAGTCGGTGCCCGCCGTGCTGGTCTGCCCGATCGGGTTCGTCAGCGACCACGTCGAGGTGGTCTGGGACCTGGACAACGAGGCCAACGAACGCGCCGCCGAGTACGGCATGTCGTTCGCCAGGGCGGCCACCGCGGGCGCGGATCCCCGGTTCGCCCGGATGGTGGTCGAGCTGGTCCGCGAGCACACCGAGGGGGCTCCGGCGCGAGCGCTCGGCACCGTGGGGTCCGCCGGCTGTGGCGTCAACGGCCAGCTGTGCGCGGTGGACTGCTGCCTGCCGGCCCGCCCGCCAACCCGGAGCTGACGTCTCGCTCAGGTGCGGTCGGCGCTGCCGGCGAGCACCCGGACGGCGTCGGCCACGGCGGCGCGCCGAGCCACCCGAATCGCGGTCGCCAGCGGGCGCAGCGCGTCGGTGCGGGCCTGCGCGGCGGTCGCGGTCAGCGCCGCGCCGGGGTCGTCCACCAGCGCCGCCGCGAGGATCGCCTCCACCTCGTCGGCGTGTTGCAGCACCCGCAGGCTGTGCCCGGGCATGCCGTCCGGCCACAGCGACCGGGGCCGGGCCCGCAGTGTCTCGGCGATCTCCTGGCGCACCCCGGGCCGGTGCCGGGCCACGCCGAGCTCGGTCAGCGTGGAGGCCGACTGGCGCACCTGCTCGCGCAGCCCGAACTCCGCCTCGCTGAGTGCCACGTGGTCCTCCGGCATGACCGGTTCGAGCACCGAGTGCACGGTCCAGCGCAGCAGCCCGCCACCCAGCGGGGTAGGCACCAGCCCGTAGCCGATGTCGGCGAACAACAGTCCCTGGCCGGACTCGATCACCGCGCGACTGAACTGTCCGGGCCCGGGCAGTCCGCGCAGGTCGCCGGGAGCGGTGAGCGCCAGCCGAGCCGGACCCGGCATCACCGGCCCGCGCACCTTGCGCAGCGCGGCCAGCAGGAACGTGATCGAAGTGGGTCGGTCGGTGGGCCCGGGCAGCCCGATGCCACGGGCCGTGGCGTCGTCGGCGGTCAGCACGTCGTGTGCCTCGCCCCACGGCTCGAGTGCATCGAGTACGTCGTCGGGCGCGGCGCCGCCTACCAACCAGGCGGACACCCACACGGTCATCGTCGCGGAAACGCAGGACACCCGAGTCAGGCTAGAGGGCAATCCTCGGCGTGGCACTCCCGCCGTGCGGGTGAGGCGTGGATAACGTTGTGCAGTCATGGATGGGTTCTCCCGCACCGATCGTGTGCAAAGCCAGCGCTATCGTGACCCGCTTGCCGACGGGGCCCGGCGAAAGCGCGAAATTCCGACCGTCATTGGCGAATCTGGCCTGGTCGTGGAGGACCCGGCGAGCGGATTCTGCGGTGCGGTGATCAGCGTCGGGAAGGACGGCGCGGTCCTCGAGGACGCCAAGGGCCGGCGTCGGGTGTTCCCGCTGCGCCCCGCCGGGTTCCTGATAGATGGTCAGCCGGTGACCCTGGTCCGCCCGCCCGTCGCGCCGCCCAAACCGGTCCGCAGCGCGTCCGGGTCGGTGCGCATCGAGGGGCTACGGGCCCGCACCGCGCGGGGCGGGCGCATCTGGGTGGAGGGCATCCACGACGCGGCTCTGGTGGAACGGGTCTGGGGGCACGACCTTCGGGTGGAGGGCGTGGTCGTGGAGCCGCTGCACGGCATCGACGACCTGGCCGGCGCGGTCGCCGAGTTCGGGCCGACCGAGACGAGCCGGCTCGGCGTGCTGGTCGACCACCTGGTCGCCGGCACCAAGGAGACCCGCACCGCGGCCGGTGTGGCCGGGCCGCACGTGCTGGTCACCGGGCATCCCTACGTGGACGTCTGGCAGGCGGTGCGGCCCGCCACGGTGGGCATCCGCCGCTGGCCCGAGGTGCCCAGGGGGACCGACTGGAAGACCGGGGTGTGCACCGCCCTGGGCTGGGGCGAACCGGCCGACGGCGCCCGCCGGGTGCTCGGCGCGGTACGGGATTTCCGGGACCTGGAGACTCCGCTGATAACAGCCGTGGAGCAGCTTATTGATTTCGTTACGGGGGCACCCTGAGCTCTGGCACTATCGTGCTATGACCGAGGCGGTCGTGTGGCTCATCGCGGGCCTGGTGTTGATCGGCGTCGAGGTGCTCACCGGCACCTTTGTGCTGGTGATGCTGGGCGGCGGGGCACTGGCCGCGGCGGCCGCCGCCGGCTTTCTAGACACCCCCCTCACGATCAACGTGGTGATCTTCGCGGTGGTCTCGGCGGCGTTGCTGGCCGGGGCGCGCCCGGCGCTGCGCCGCCGGATGCACGTCGAGCTGGACTCCGGGCACAACCCGGTCGGGGTGAGCGGGTTGGTGGTCCAGCGAGTGGACCGGGACCATGGCCAGATCAAGATCGACGGTGAGCTCTGGTCGGCGCGCTCGATGGAGGTCGGTCGGGTGTTCGAGCCCGGCGAGCGGGTCACCGTGATGCAGCTGTCCGGGGTCACCGCCGTGGTGGCTTCGGAGCTGTGACGGTCAGCTGAAGGGGCGGGAAGGGCGATGCTCGAACTGAATTCGATCGTGCTGCTGGTGGTCGGGCTGATCGTATTGCTGGTGATCGTGATCGTGGTTAAGTCGGTGCAGATCGTGCCGCAGGCCTCCGTGGCGATCGTGGAGCGGCTGGGCCGGTACAAGGCCACCAAGGAGGCCGGGCTGGCGTTCCTGGTGCCGTTCGTGGACAAGGTCCGCCAGCGGGTGGACATGCGCGAGCAGGTAGTCACCTTCCCGCCGCAGTCGGTGATCACCCAGGACAACCTGACGGTGCACGTGGACACGGTCGTCTACTACAAGGTGATCGACCCGAAGAACGCGCTCTACGGGGTGGCGAACTTCATCGACGGCGTGCAGAACGTCACCACCACCACGCTGCGCAACGTGGTCGGCGGGCTGAGCCTGGAGCAGACGCTGACCTCCCGGGAGCAGATCAACACCGCGCTGCGCGGCGAGCTGGACGAGGCCACCGGCCGCTGGGGCATCCGGATCAACCGGGTGGAGATCAAGTCGATCGACCCGCCGTTGTCCATCCAGGACTCGATGGAGCGGCAGATGAAGGCGGATCGGGAGAAGCGCGCGATGATCCTCACCGCCGAGGGGCAGCGGCAGTCCGCGATCAAGGCCGCCGAGGGGCAGAAGCAGGCGCAGATCCTGTCCGCCGAGGGCGCCAAGCAGGCCGCGATCCTGGGCGCCGAGGGCGAGCGGCAGTCCCAGATCCTGCGCGCCATGGGCGACCGGGCGGCCCGCTACCTGCAGGCGCAGGGCCAGGCGAAGGCGATCGAGAAGGTGTTCGCCGCGATCAAGGCCGGCAAGCCCACCCCGGAGCTGCTGGCCTACCAGTACCTGCAGACGCTGCCGCAGATGGCGCAGGGTGGGGCGAACAAGGTCTGGGTGGTGCCCAGCGACTTCGGCAAGGCGTTGGAGGGTTTCACCCGGATGCTCGGTGCGCCCGGTGAGGACGGGGTGTTCCGGTACGAGCCGAGTCCGTACGAGCCTCCGGTGCGCACCCGGCCGGAAGACGAGGACGACGACGTGGACGGCTGGCTGGACACCGCCACGGACCCGGAGATCGCCAGGGTGGTTGCGGAGGCGGAGGCGGAGGCGCGCCGTGACGTGCCGCCGCTGACCGGTCCGCCAGCCAGTGTCGTACCGCATCCGGGGGCGCCGGTGGGCGGCTATCCGCCGGCCGCTGAGCTGCCGCTGGGACCGGGTGCCGGCAATGGCGGGCCCGGGCTGCCCGGTCCGCGCAGCCAGCACGAGCCGCCGCTGCACTGAGCTCTTTGTCGCCTCCTTGCGCACACAGCCGACGAAATGGGCCGCCGGGTAGCAGACTGTCCCCCTGGCGCCCGGCTGCGGCTGGGGCGCCACCGCCGGGACGACCGAGAGGATGCCCATGCGCGCGCTCAACGCCGAGACGCTTGCCTCGCTCAGCGACTCCGTACCGGTGCCCACGTATCCCCGCTCCCCGGAACAGACCGGCATCGTGCACTTCGGCGTCGGCGGGTTCCACCGGGCGCACCAGGCGATGTATCTGGACCAGCTGATGTCCCAGGGCACCGCGTTGGACTGGGGGATCTGCGGGGTCGGGGTGCTGCCCTCGGACGCCGCGATGCGGGACGCGCTGCGCGCCCAGGACCACCTCTACACGCTGGTGCTCAAGTACCCGGACGGCCGGCTGGAGCCCCGGGTGATCGGCTCGATCATGGACTACCTGTTCGCCCCGGACGACCCGGAGGCGGTGGTCGAGCGGCTGGCCGACCCGCGCACCCGGATCGTCTCGCTGACCGTCACCGAGGGCGGCTACCACGTGCACCCGGTGACCGGCGAGTTCGACGACCGCGACCCGCGTATCCAGGCCGACCTGGCCCCCGGGGCGACCCCGACCACCACGTTCGGCCTGATCACCGAGGCGCTGGTACGCCGCCGCGACCGGGGTGTCGCACCGTTCACGGTGATGAGCTGCGACAACATCCAGGGCAACGGGCACGTGGCGCAGCACATGCTCACCGCGTTCGCGGCCAAGCGGGATGCCGAGTTCGGCGCCTGGATGACCGAGAACGTGGCGTTCCCGAACTCCATGGTGGACCGGATCACCCCGGTCACCGCCGACTCGGACAAGGAGACGCTGGCCGAGCGGTTCGAGATCCAAGACCAGTGGCCGGTGGTGTGTGAGCCGTTCACCCAGTGGGTGCTCGAGGACCACTTCACCCAGGGGCGGCCGCCGCTGGAGCAGGTCGGCGTGCAGGTCGTCGAGGACGTCACGCCCTACGAGCTGATGAAGCTGCGCCTGCTCAACGCCGGCCACCAGGTGATGTGTTACCTGGGCTACCTGGCCGGCTACCGGTACGCCCACGAGGCCGCCGCCGACCGGAACTTCGTCGAGCTGCTGATGGGCTACTGGGAGCGGGAGGGCACGCCCAGCCTGCAGCCGGTGCCCGGGGTGGACCTCAAGGAGTACCGGCAGACGCTGATCGAGCGCTTCGCCAACCCGGCGGTGGCCGACACCCTGGCCCGGCTGTGCTTCGGCAGCTCCGACCGGATCCCCAAGTTCCTGGTCCCGGTGCTGCACCACCAGCTGGAGCACGGTGGCGAGTACCGCCGCTCGGTGCTCACCATCGCGGCCTGGGCGCGCTACGCCGAAGGCGTCGACGAGGACGGCGAGCCGATCGACGTGCAGGACCAGCTGCGCGACACCCTGATGGCCAACGCGGCCAAGCAGGGCGTGGACGGGCTGGACTTCGTGGCCAACCGGGACCTGTTCGGCGACCTGGTGGACGACGAACGCTTCGTCACCGAGTACCGCGCCGCGCTGCGGTCACTGCACGAGCGCGGCGCCGCCCGGACCGTCGCTGACCTGGTCGGCCAGTCCGGCTGACCCGGCCGGCGCCAGCCCAGGCTGAGCGATCCGGGCCCAGGCACCCAGCGCGAACACCGCGACGACGTCCGACAGCGCGATCAGCCGTTCCATACCGCCCAACGGGAACACCCGCCACCATCTGGTATCGGTGAAGAAGCTCTGCACGATGGCGTAGATCAGCAGCGAGAAGCAGGCACACGCGGCGATCGCCGCCCACCGGGTCCACGTCGCCGGCCGGCGCCAGCTGGGGTTTCGCCGGGCGGCGCCGCGGCTGGCCAGCAGCACAGCGATGGGCAGGCTGAGGAACGCGACCAGGCTGGCCATCCGGTGGATCATGCCGCTGGCCCCGGTGCTCGCCCCGTTCTGGTCGTCGTACTTCTCGAAGACCACCAGCACCGCCAGGCTGACCGACCAGAACGTGAGGAACAGCGATGTGCCGCTGATCGCGCGCACCACCCCGGCCCGAACCAGCCCGGCCAGTACCGCCATCGACCCGACCGCCAGCGCGAACACCCCGACGTCGAACATCCAACCGTTCGCTTCGAGCGCGTACTGCGAGATGGTCCGCGTCATCGGGTTGACCCGGTTGGACGGCGGCAGCACGTGCAGCAGCAGGATCAGCAGCGAACCCACGGAGAGCAGGCTCAGGCCGGCGGTGGGCAGCGCGGCGGCCGCGCGCTCGACGGCCGACGCTCGACCGGTGGTGACCGGATCACTGATCGTGGGCATGGGTGGGTTGGACACAAGCCGCTCCGGAGCTAGGACGGATCTTTCCTTTTGCAAACGGGATTTGGTGTCCGGGTAGTTCCTGTCTACCCCGCGCCGGCGCCGATTCATAGCCACATCACAGGCAGCGCCCGATCGGCCGCGAGCGGTGTGTCCGGCGGCCCGAGGTGGCCCGTGCGAGGATCGGCCGGTGAGCACACCGGGTGAGTTGGATGTGGCCCGGGCGCTGGCCCTGCCGTCGGTGGCGCTGGCGCCGGAGACCGAGGAGCTGCGCTCGGAGGTCCGGGAGTTCCTGGCCAAGGAGCGTGCCGAGGGCGGGTTCGTGCCGCACTGCGACGTCTGGCTGTCCGGCTGGGACGAGCGGTTCAGCCGGGAGCTGGGCGCCCGGGGCTGGCTGGGCATGACGCTGCCGACCGCGTACGGCGGGCACGGGCGGACCGCGCTGGACCGCTATGTGGTCACCGAGGAACTGCTCGCCGCCGGCGCCCCGGTGGCCGCGCACTGGGTCGCCGACCGACAGATCGGGCCGTCCCTGCTGCGCTTCGGCACCGAGTGGCAGAAGCAGCGCTATCTGCCCCGGATCGCGGCCGGCGAATGTTATTTCGGCATCGGCATGAGCGAGCCGGACTCCGGCTCCGACCTCGCCTCGGTACGCACCCGCGCCACCCAGGTCGACGGCGGCTGGAAACTCTCCGGTACCAAGGTGTGGACCTCCGGCGCGCACCACGCGCACGCGTTCTTCGCGCTGGCCCGCAGCGCGCCGGTGGAGGACGGGAACCGGCACAGCGGCCTGAGCCAGTTCATCGTGGAGCTGAACTCGCCCGGCGTCCAGATCAACCCGATCCGGCTGCTCACCGGGGCGCACCACTTCAACGAGGTGGTGCTGGACGAGGTGTTCGTGCCGGACGATCTGGTGCTCGGCGAGATCGGCGCCGGCTGGCACCAGGTGACCTCGGAGCTGGCCTTCGAGCGCAGCGGCCCGGAGCGGTTCCTGTCCACGTTCCCGCTGCTGGTGGCCCTGGTGGGGGAGCTGGCCGCGGAGGGTGATCGGCTCGGCACCGAGGGCTTGCGTGATCTGGGCGCGCTGGTGTCCCGGGTGTGGACGCTGCGTCGGCTGTCGCTGGGTATCGCCGCGTCGCTGCACTCCGGGGCCGCCGCCGACGTGCCCGCCGCGCTGGTCAAGGACCTGGGCACCCGGTACGAGAACGAGGTGATCGAGGCGGCCAGGCTGCTGGTGGACATCCCGCCTGATCCCGGCGCGGAGGGCGGGTTCGCCCGGCTGCTGGCCGAGGCGGTACTGCACGCCCCCGGGTTCACCCTGCGCGGCGGCACCAACGAGATCCTGCGCGGTGTGGTGGCGAGGGGGCTGGGCCTGCGATGAGTGAGACCGTGAGCGAGACCGATGAGCTGACCGCGATGGCGCGTTCGGTGTTCGCCGACCATCCCGCCGAGATCGCCGACGGGTTGCCCACTCAGCTGTGGTCCACGCTGACCGAGCTGGGCCTGACCCAGCTCACCCTGCCGGAGGACGCCGGCGGCAGCGGCGGCACGCTGGCCGACGCGGCCGCGTTGCTGCTGGTGGCCGGCGAGGCGGCGGCGCCGGTGCCGCTCGCCGAGACCGGTCCGCTGGCCGGCTGGCTGCTGCACGCCGCCGGCCTTGCCGTGCCGCCCGGACCACTGGCCTGGGCCGCCGCCGGGAAGGATGCGCTCACCGTGCGGGCGGAGAGCGACGGTGAGCTGAGCGTGGCCGGCTCGTTGAACCGGGTGGGCTGGGCCCGCCATGCCACCCGGGTGGCCGTGCTCGCGGCCGACCAGGACGGCTCGGACGTGGTGCTCTCGTTGGACCCGACCGGGCCCGGGGTGGAGCTGACTGAGGGCACCAACCTGGCCGGCGAGCCCAGGGACGGCCTGCGACTGGACCTGAGGCTGCCGGCCGACGAGGTGGCCAAGGCGCCCGACGAGGCCAGGGAGCTGCTGCTGCGGCGGGCGGCGCTGAGCAGGGCGCTGCTGTTGGCCGGGGCGGCCGCTCGGGCGTTGACCAGGAGCGTGCGCTACGCCGGTGAGCGGGTCCAGTTCGGTCGGCCGATCGCCCGGTTCCAGGCGGTGCAGCAGCAATTGGCCCTGGCCGCGGCGGAGGTTGCCGCCGGGCGGGCCGCCGCCGAGGCGGCCGCGCGGATCGCGGCGGCCAGCGACTTCGGCGGCCCGGATGCCGGCTTCGCCATCGCGGTGGCCAAGGCACGCACCAGCGAGGCCGCCGGCTCGGTGGCCCGGATCGCGCACCAGGTGCACGGGGCGATCGGGTTCACCCTGGAGCACGACCTGCGGTTGTCCACCACCCGGCTGTGGGCCTGGCGGGACGAGGACGGCAGCGAGGCGCATTGGCACACGGTGATCGCCCGGCAGGCGCTGGCCGAGGGCCCCGAGGGGCTGTGGCCGCTGCTCACCCGGGCCAGCTGAGCCTGGAAACCTGACCCGTGAGTGGTCAGCGCTGCTATAGCAACGCTAACCACTCACGGGTCGTTAGTGCTTCGGGCCCACCGGGTAGCAGCGCACCGGCCTGGCGTGGTTCGGGTCCAGCGCGTTGAGCACGAACTGGCTGGCGACCGGGTCGAACCCCACCGCAACGTGCTCGGACAGAGCCGACGGGCAGTAGTCCTGCAGCACGATGTTGGTCGCGTCCTCGCCGTCCATCCGGCCGCTGGTGTACGGCACGACCGCCTCGTCGTACTTGGTCATGATCATCGTGTAGCTCACGCCGTCGACCGCCGGCCCTCCGTCGGAGTTCATCTTGGCCAGGAACGGCGAGCCGTGCAGGAACTGCCGGCACGACCCGCACAGCGGCGCCAGGACCAGGCCCACGCCGGGGCCGAGGCCGAACTGCACGGCGATGTTGTTCAGCTCGGCGAGGCCGAGGGTCCGGGTGCCGTCCCAGAGCGGGGTCAGCCCCACGTAGTGGTCCACGTACTCGTCGCCGCCGAGGAACTTCACGTAGTAGTTCGGCATCAGGCTGCCCTCGGAGTGCCCGACGATGTCCACCTTGTCCGCGCCGGTGGCGTCTCGCACCTTGGCCACGAAGCGGGCCAGTTCGTGGGCGCTCTCCTGCATCGGCTGCAGGCCGCCGACCTGGCTCAGCGGCGGCGGGGCCAGCGGGTTGCGGCCGTAGGTCAGGGAGAACACGCAGTAGCCGTGCCTGGCCAGCAGCGGGGCGAAGTAGCCCCAGTTCGCCGCCTGGTTGGCGAACAGGCCGTGCACCAGCACCACCGGGTTCGGGTGCTCGTCGCTGGGTTTGCAGTGCCAGTCATTCGCCCCCGACGGTGGCGGGTCGAGCAGCGTGGTGATTCCGTTGATGCCGATCGAGGGGGCGGCGGTGGCCGGCGCGGTGAGTGGGCCGGCCACCAATAACCCGGCGGCCGCGGCGAGCACGCCGACGACCACCGC
>Ga0193743_1001215_pt1 | contig 19278 bp, 21 predicted proteins | sample L2c2metaG_FD_143038 | JGI IMG/M metagenome (GOLD analysis project Ga0193743, IMG submission 143038) | Soil microbial communities from a riparian zone of the East river system, Colorado, United States - L2c2 | ecosystem: Environmental > Terrestrial > Soil > Riparian zone | place: USA: East River... | reverse complement strand
AATAAGATGCGCAGCATCAAATGAAAGACATGCGTCGCTAGCATGTAACATGCGCGTTATGCATGGAAGAAGGTAAAGATAGATGAACATGCGTTCATGGCATGTTGTTCGAGAGATTTGTAAAAATAAAAATGAAATCGTACGTGTGTAAGATGAAATCGTAACAGTGAGGCGTTGGCTTCAACTTGTAGGTTGCACCGCTCTCTTGATGGATGCCTCGAATTTCGGAGGTCCGGACAGAGTAGGAGAGTCCGGAGTCGAGCTGAGAAGAAGCTTAAGAAGATGAGAGCGAGTTAAGGAGAAGTAGGTTGCTAAGTTGATATTCAAACTAGCGAAATACATACAACAAACTGGAGTATTTATACTGAAGCAAAACATATAAGGAGTTATTGTAAAGAGCATATGGTAGTAGAATGAACATATAACAAGGAGACTTGTATTCCGGATGGTGCCAAAGGATGCTGACGTAAATCCTCACAGGTCCTTGTGGTGGCCGCGACTCATGACCTCGAGAATTGGTGCGTGCATGATGTGATTGGCCTGGAACATGGAACATGTGTGGAGCATGGTGGGGCTCTGGTTGTGCTGCGGTAGAAAGCACATAGTGCTGGTTGGTAATGACAATGATAATAATGCAGGTTTTGTTGGTGGTAGCAGAGTGGAGGAAGTATTCCGACAGAGCTCCAATATAAGTCCGACGAAGGTGGCCGGTGGTAATGGTGGCACTGAACAATGGTGAGGCAGCCATCATCGGAGGCTCCATCGGAGCCGTCCTTTGATTGTTCTTTGGAAAGAATGTGACCGAGCACGGACCATGACAGGGGACAGGCAAAATTTCATTACCAGCTATATCCACCATCAAAGAAAGAAGAAGATCTCAAAGCGAATGTAACAAAGGCCATTAATTCAGTAACTCTCAATGAAATGTGGAGGTAAATTTTACTTGTTTCTTTCACTGCTCCTGCTGAACCATAACATAGGGTTTTCGCCGTTCTTGTAGGTTTATGGATGCCTATCACCAAGGATTAAATGGCAGACAGGCAGCCTATGCCAATAAAAAATATTGTGGTCACCGAGTTATCCCGGAATCTGTCTGGAAAGACCTTTATAATTCAAACATTCACTAACGTACTATATATTTTCCATAATCCTACTTTACAATCATTCTAAAACACTTATCTCGACTGTATGGGCCCGTTTTCGGCTGAGCATGTCACAGACTGTCACATGCACGTGATGTTTCTGGATCGTGCACTAGCCCGTAGTACCTTAAGTAAGACGGATGGTGATCATGTGACTGTTTTGCTGCGAACTTTGTTGTGAAAAACTGTGCAGCTCTTCGGAACGATGCAGGTCGCGAGCAGCGTCTACCCCCCGTCCTTGACTCACGCGCATTATCATAGTCCCTATCTCTCACAGCGGACAGGTACTCTTAAGACCAAATATTCGTCGAGTATCCATTGACTTCATATAAGATCAGGAACTGAAGCGGAATTATCTGGCGCTTCTCCCTCCACAGCAAATCATCGAAATATGTCTAACGTTCGACGTACATGTGCCTCCATACGTGAAAAGTACCATATGGCCGTCTGATATCAATGCTGCCATTGCAGCATTGCGCAAAACCGTACCCCCAGATAATGCACCTGACAATGTGCTGCGAAAATCCGTGCCTGTTATGGATTCGTTACAATCGCCACCCCACCCACCTTCCGCCAAAGAAGGCGCACCTCTGACTGAGCCTCAACCGCCTGACAAAGAACCTGCTGCATCCACCCCATCACCCGTTCAGAGCAATACTACAGCCATTTCTGAGCCAACCCAGCCACCAGTGCAAAATACAAACCCTCATCCGCCACAACCTATGCTCCCTCATCAACCATACGGCTTCTCACCTTCAACGGCTTACCCTCACAACCCATATTATCCAACACACGGTACGGCATATGCCTACCCTTACACACCTTACCCGCCAATGCAAAATGGATATCATCCTCATGTCCCACCCGCTTATCCCGCTCCTTCTCCAGCATACAACATGATGTCTTTGCCTCCACCACCAGAAGGTGTCAACGCGGATGATCTACCAAGCTATGAAGAGATGATTGTGGAAGCCTTGTCTAGTACTACCGATCCTGAAGGGTATGCCCCGAAGGATCTGTTCACCTGGATGGCATCGCGCTATCCTCTACAATCGAATTTCCGGCCGTCCGCGAGTCAGGCTCTTCAAAAAGCATATAGGCGTGGTCGATTTGAGAAAAGTTCGGGTGGAAAATATCGATTAAATCCAAATTGGGACGGTGGGAATGTGAGATATATCGATATGCATAACTTGCACTTATCTGACTACTTATCTTACTCAGACACTACGACGATCGACACGTCGACCGCAAACCCAAAATTCGCTCTCGTCAGGACCTGTAGCTACTGCATCTCCGTTCACCAAAACACCACTTGTGCACCACCACCACCACCACCAGCAGCAAACAACCGCTCCATCTAATGCTGCTGCTACTGCTGGACGTCCGCCATTTCCACCGTATGGATATTCCTATGCTCATATGGGATACCCTGGCGTTCCACCACAACCGCAACCACAACCACCACCTGCTCCTGCAGCTTCCTCTCCTAGCGCAAAACAGCCGCCTGAGCAGGATAGCGATTCCATCAATGCATATGAAGCAGCGCAGACGATCCTTAAAGCCATCAACTTTGGTAATCTCCTTCAACTGCCTGCAGAGGATTCAGACGATGCTCTGGGAGCGAACGATCATCAGTCCCAACAGTCTGGATTAGAAACCCTATTATCACACGTACAAGCAGCATTAGCAAGTTCGGCAGATACAACTGCTGCAGGGCCACTGCCAGTAGCTGGACCTGCTGTACCAGCACCTCCAGCACCTCCAAAAAACCTTGAACCTGCCGTAGATCCTCGGGCAGAGCTGCAGGCGCAGTTGGCTCTTTTGGCTGCTCAACTAGCAGAATTGTCCCAAGCAGAGGCTGCTTCTATAGTACAGGATGTGCCACCTGTACCGCCTCCGGTATCTACCTTTGTACCGACCCATGATCCTTATCCTCAAATTCCATCAGCTACTCCTGCTGTTCCTGATATCAACTCATCCGGGACACAAGACGACGAGGATAGTGATGATGACGATATGGAAGAGATTATCTAGATTCTTGCTCTCTTTTCTCGGTCTTATCTTATCGTTCAGGGTATATTTTTACTTATGCTTCGAGTGTAATGATGTTTTGCCTCCATTCGGGTCTGTTAGATGACATGAAATTCTACCGGTGACAGAGTAGATATAATATTGATGTTGATTCCATGCAGGGCATAACTAGGGCATGGATTGAGGGGAAAAATGCTTTTGTTTAGATATTCGGGTCAAGGTCAGTACTTTAGAGGGTGTTGATAACAGCAGTGTATGCTGGCGTGCGCTGATAATTGGCATCAGGAGTGGAGCTCACCCATCAAAAATTCTGTTTGGAGACAACCCAGTGAAGAATAAAATAACACGTCCAACCACCTCAACCGGTGACGGAGACGCAGTTCGGTGTTGTCAAAGAAGCCCTAACGACAGTGGTATAGTCATTGTGTGCAGCACCTCCGATGTCGAGTTCGATAATGGCAACTTCGAGTCCGGTGCTAGCGAGAACAGTCAAAGCATCTTGAGCTTCCTTCCTGCTCCTCCAGCCAAAAAATCGCGTAAGTGATTGGTTAGAGAAAACCAGTTATGAAACGCGATGAATATCGACTTCGTTGAGATGCATCTAGGTGTCGATAACCTTCAACAAAACTTTCCAGAAGGGTTGATGGGCTTGACCAGGGCTACCATTGCTTGGGCCTTGGCGTTGTTGGAGTCAAGATTGCAATCTGTTGATATCGAGCCTAAAGATTCAGAAACTATGGTCAATCAAAAACCAGCATGCTCACTTCAGGATTGCTTTTTATACACTTGGCAGCGCTATCAGCCGCCCTTGCTGCCTGGAACGCGACCGTAACGAATGACTAGTAAAAAAGTAAAAAGGTATTAGACGAGCCATTTTCTTTTCCGATGGGACTATGGTAGTGTATTACCTCGCCACTGGAACGTAAAAATTCATGATCATTCAAAATTTCGGTAGACAAAAGTTTAGTATTACATCGACTCCCAGGGATTGTGGGCGTATTTGCAGACATCCCAGTGGATGAGGATTCAATATTCAATATTCAGGTAGCGGACAACCACAGCTCTAAAACAACCCACCATTTAAAAATCTCTTACAGCTAGTAACTGTTAGGAATGACACAGGTTGTCCTCGCATCACCGAAATATGGCTACGTTATTTATTCTGAAAAATGTTTTAGTTGAAGATTCCTGTGTTACCGAAGACACGACGAAGAAAAAAAAGAGCCAACCTGATAATATTTAGTACATCAATCTCAGGATCTCTGCGTGACGCCTATCAGACGACAATGGGAAGACCTTTTGGTGCGGTTTTATTGATATAGAGTCCTCCCGTGTTCTCAGTGAGTGCACATGTGCTTCGATTGTCGAGCCTTTAAGTATGAATTCACTAGAAACTTAATTGGTAGAGTGAGGGAAAACGTTATTACAGTTACCAAGTATATCACGTGGCGTGACGGACGCGACACACTAACTTCGCTTGAACTTTTGCTAAGGCTTAAGTACAACAATGTCGCGTGTGTTAAGCTGGGGCCTTGTGGAAGCTACTGTAGACAAGTTTGAATAGACTCGGCACAATCTAAGTCGATGCAAGATTTGAAAGCCGTCACGGTTGAGTTATGTAATATAAGGCAAGTTTAAACTCAGTCGCGTATTTCCCGTCGTAGTCAATGAGCCTTGTGTGCTCGACAGAAACGCGCTCTCCTTGTGAGAGAGCAGGGGTAGCTTTTTAATGGAGTTTCTTTTTTACGATGTACCTGATCCAACGGACTTCCCAACTTCTGCGCCTGGCTTGAGGAGTCTTGATGCATCATTGAGATGCACCATCTGTGGCGACCTCTTTGACGCGCCTGTAACTCTTCCTTGTGGACATTGTTTTTGCTCAGCCGTAAGAGTTTTTTTATTTTGTTTGAATGATGTATTGAGAAACCAAGTCTTTCGTTAGTGCATTCGACCACCACTAGCAATCAAACCGGAATGTCCAAATTGTCGAAAGGCAGCCAACGAGGGCCATCTGAGACCCAACCCTGTCATGGAAGAGACAGTATCCGCTTGGAACACAGCGAGGTAAGTACATCCTCCAATTGTCCAACCTGCCAATATTCATGTGCCGGCAACAGGCCATTTGTCTTACAACTTGTGAAGCGACCCGCAATCATAGCCCATGAGGTGGACCAGGAAACTCCTAAGAAACGCAAGAGAAGCCCAGGACGGACATCGAGTTCAGAGCCAACGTTTGGGAATGTTGCAGGACCTTCGAACTCCCGTAAACCTTCATCGCCGACCAAACTGCCAAAATCTCCTTTCAAAAAAGTGAAGGCATCTTCTGACTCTGAGGACGCAATAGAGATGGCGGTTCCAAGCTCCGATGTAGATGAGGATGAGATTACGCCTAATCCTACACGTCTCAATCCCCAAGGTACACTCTTACTTTTCTTTAGTTGACGGGCCATTTCTCAGTTCTTCTCTGTAGACGATGACCTTGTTCGTTGTCCAATATGCAAAGCGAAAGTACGGTATAAGAGGCTCAACGCTCACATAGACAACAACTGCAAAGATTCGCTCTCAGCTGATAGTACTTCGAAGACTTGGTCGAAGATCATGGCGCGTCCCAACATTACTCAACAGAAAGGAAAGAACAAGTATGTAGCAAAACCTTTCCGGTACCATTTGATTGAGACTGAGGTACCTGTAGAAAAAAGACCAGTGATAATGATGAAGATGAAGATGGAGATTATCCGCTTCCAAAAGCGTCATATGGAACTTTGAAGGACAAACAACTAAAAGATATGCTCCGAGAATACGGTCTCCCAGTCACGGGGGATCGGTCCGTTTGGGAACAACGACATCAACAGTACGTGTACAATCCTTCCTCATTGTATTTTTATCTTAGTATATGGATCATAGATGGGTGGTTCTGTATAATGCCAATTTGGATCGCTCGCTGAACAACCGAAAAACGACTTCTGAGCTCAAAAAGGACTTAAAAAGGTGGGAAGAAGAAAGACCGAAGAAAAAGAAGGCCGTTGTGAGCGACTCGCTCGGGTACCAGGTTTATATGGCTCTCCTTCACCATCCGCTGTTGCTGATGAGCCTTATGTCATTTATAGATTACTCACAAAACCGAGTTCTCTCGATTGGTCAGCGCCGCAAGGCAGACCAATGGGAAGATAACACCAATATCTATTGACAGTGATGATGCTGCGAATCCGCAAATACTTGTGACTCCTCCCGGGCCCACGCACCCTCCATGACTTATAATCGGAGGAGATGGGAGTGGAAAATATGTGATACATCTTCTATTGTTTTAACGTTATAAGCTGGGCCGGATGCCGTTATTTTATCACCATGATCTTTATTCACAATTATATGGAAGAGTTTACTTGGTCTTGAACTTGAACATGTGTTTGATGCAACAATAGACAAAGGTTAGTAAACGCAAGGGTCTGGGTTAACATTTGTTACATAAACTAAATGCACACTTCATCGAAGCCATGGTTTGCCTCGAGTTGAGCCAATTGCAGAAAACGTGGCCGTGAAAGGGAGTTCTTCCTGGAGCAACCTCTTTTATCAACCAATGACCAAGACCCGGTCGTCGATAACTTGGCCTACGCTGACAAGATATCTGCTTCTCTAAAAAAATGAAGTCAACGCATGCATATGTGGGTATTTGTGTTTGCGCTGTTTTCCAATAGATCCTGACGCGTCGATCGCAGATGTTGAAAGAAAAGGTCAGCCCCAGAAATAGAACAAGGGAGGTAGACATGAAATGGTCGAAAAGTGATACCAACAAGTTTGACATTGACCAGAAGGTAAGTGCGAGATGAATGATTGTTCCGTCGTTGACCAGAGGCTCCTCTAACGTTTGTCTCCCTTTGGTAGTCCCCTCGTAGAAGTCGTGTCAGCATAGAACAAGTTATCCCCAGTCGGAAAGGCAGTTGTTCCTCAGATCAAACAAATGTCTCTTTCCTGAACAAAGAAGTATTAAATGAAGATATTAATATCAGACTGCTGTTATTACCACCTCCCCAGAATGACAGCGCCTGTGAAAAATCCATCATGGACATCTATAGTCGTTCTGGCTCGGTTACTGTTGAAGTGGCATGTCTCTCTCCTTTCTCTGAAACTATTGTGCGCCTTGATAAATCCTTTCATTCCCACAGATCCGTTTACCAGGAGCCGCGATCCACCACTTCCGGATGTACGTTACTTCATGCGAGGAAAGTGTACGCGTTGTACTACCGCCCAAGTTCCGAGGTGGCATATATATCAACGATATAAGAAGCATGCCGAACGTCCATTATAGTGTGGAATTAAGGAGAGCTATAGATGGAGATGTCGTGCGTGTGAACCCGATGTATGTCGCAGAGGATGAAGACGAGGTCCATATTGATAGCCAGAAGAATATCGATCTCCAGATGGTAGAAGAAGAATCCGAGAACGCAATGAAGCGTCAACCAATATGGATCCCAGATGGCAGAATAAGTCGTCTTCGCCAGATGTTGAGCATGTCGTGATGACTTCGGAGATTTGACTAGACGTTTGGAAGCAAGATATTGACGGCAGAGTCAAGAATTATCTAGTACATATGGTTGTGATTATCCAGATGGAGTCCGGGATATACGGTGGCATGATTAAATCATGTACTTAAGTAGGGCGAGGTTGCCGAAGAAAGCGGTTCTGATTTGAGCATCGTACAGGACCCCTGAAGACGCTTCAAGAGAACTCCCGCCGAAAATGGACAACTTTGACAGTCTGGACTCTGAAATGTTCAGAACCAAAGTCAGCAAGCGTATTAGGAACGAAAAGAAAAAAGAAAAAGATCAAGCAAAAAAGTTGAAACTGCTTGCCTTCAGGGATCCAGCCTCCGAGAGAACTTTCAGGGGTCTCAATCACTTATACTGAACCCCGAGCGCGCCTCTGCGAAAAGCGGCCATGGAAGTCGTGCGCCGGAACGATCGGAAGTTGTCAAGGCTTTTTTTCTGTTGTGCTAAAAATGGAAATTGAATTCACAGGTGGCGAGATGTGATTATTGTGCTCGATTTGGAACAAGAGGAGGGAAAGGTATTAAATGACTTGAGAAGTTGGAATTCTCCGCTACCTGGGCCCCCTCCTTTTCCCTTCTAGGTTGGCGGGGTATTTTATTCTTTCCGTACTGGATTCAAGTTCTTCTCCAAGTGTTCTTATCATAATGTCTTCTGACCACTCCACTGTACGTCCACCCGTTGCCAGCCACGATATAAAAATTATAATAAATTTGCCTGATAGCTCTCCTACGAACAATCAACTCTAGTGAGCCAAACTTCTTGCCAATTTTTATTTTTATTTAATTTAAATTACCTCCATCCTAGATCGAACGCAGTTCTACACGAGGATCGCATAAAGTGAAATATCAAGTAGACTCTGACTGGGATTTCCAGCTTGTCGGCGGACAGCTCCCAATCGATTTGAATCTTATATTACCGCATTATCGCGCAAGAAATCAGCCAGTGGAGCACCGTATGTCAATGTTCGTCGCCGAGGACAGTGCACCGATCAAGCTGAAAGTTGTAGGTCGCCCAACGACTCGTAAAAAATTCTGAATCACCGTGGCTAATTTAGTTTAACAGTGCCGTTCTTTTCCTTCCAACTTTTACTTGGAAATTCTGGCAGAGACGTCGGCCGTTACAGTCTGGCTCCCTTCAGACTTTAAAGGCCAAATTCATCACTCTGGTAAAGCAACATTCTCCGCAGGCTTCGTCAACAGAATATTGCGCAATGTTCGCATAAACGAACCAAAAGTGCAAGCCATTTACACCGAGGATAACGTTATCGTCGTTACCCGCGGGCATGTTACCTTTCGCATGTGGGACGTTCAAAAATCCAGTCCTGAAAATACGCACAAAGAGTCTCTCAGAAGACTCTTCGGCTGCTCGCGCAAAGCGCCCGAACATGAGACAGCAATTGATTGGGATTTTCTACTTAAGGATTGATTTTATTTCTCCTTCACTTCATTGTTCTCTTTTCTTTGGGACGTAGTATTTCGATCATGACTTTCGTTCGCATATCTCATAACCACCCGCATTTTACGTTTCCTTCTCATCTACTATTATTATTTTCTAGTCCTCCATCACTCTGGTTTGTAGCCGTAGTCCACAGTTGCCATTAGTACTTTGCTCCCCACATGCCTGTAGCATTAGCCTTATATTTTTCATCATGCATAGAATAATACAATGAATAGGTTTCTGATTGCCTAAATCGTGTCAACCACCCTCAGGATTCAGAAGAAATATTTATTGTGTATGTGATATAGATTGCATGATATTACGAAGAGGCTTCCTACGAGCGTTGGACGGGAGAAAGATAGTCCAGAGCATTGGAAGTTTTAGGAAAGATACCAGATATCATTGAACCACTATCCAAATTCGGAATTTCCGGGCCGTACCTGTATCGATCGTAAAGACTGAAACTTAAATGTGTCCAGCGGGCGGGTAGCGTTGTAGCATTTATCATCCGCTACCACGCGCACCTACATTAACAAGGCACTGCTCAACCGTTTCAAGAAGGACGGGATTCTCGAGAGCAGCGGCAACCCTCTCTTTATCGTTGAGTTGCTTGTTAACTTTCACATAGGCATAAATAGGAAAAATATTTATGAAGACGAATCCCAGGCTCACCAGCATGCTCACTCTGATGGGAGCCAGGCTTGACAAAAATATCGACTTTGAAACGATCAGGGAGACTGCGGAGAAGGCGAACCCTTATACAAAGACCTATTCGAAGAGATCAAAGATCGCAACTGCTAACAAATACTACATACGCACCGATCAGTGTGGACATCCCACAGTGTGGGACAGTGGGTGTGAACTCCACTGTTACATGGTTTATTTCGATGGAGACTTGCGGTGCTGAAACAACACGTAGCTCTTCAAGCGTATTAGGATGTTCGGGGTCGTATATTGAGCGAATGAGATCTGAAACGAAAGTCAGTACAGGTTATGGTGTAGGATACAAGAAGGCAGTACCAAATATCTCGTCTTGGTCAATAGCCTCTACTTCATCTGTCTCATCGTCGGATTGGTTTGCATCGTCTATCCACAGTGAATGCACTGATGCATCCACTTTACGTCCCGAGCTTTTTGAAGTTGAGAAAACGACGGGATTTGGATTGAATATTTCTCCAGCCATGGATGTTTATGTCATGTCTCAGGGTCCAAAATGGCATTGCAAGTCACAAGTCACGCGGATATACTCAGTCGCGTCGGAGTAAGTTTTTCGCTCTTCCCGAGTCTGATTCCACCAGCATAATAAAACTAACAGACGCCCAACTGATCAATCCTTCGTTCAATAAATGGCTCCAAAGGTGAATTTCTACGGTACCAAGATATTTTCTATGCATTCTGACTGTTCCGCTGCACGACCCTTCCAGCGAAAACAGATTGACGACCCGGCGGCTCAGGCTGAAGCCACTTCCTCAACGCGATCTACTCGCGCTTCAGCTCGATTAAGCGGTACTAAAAATACTACAATCGACACCATTGTTTCCAGTGCCCAAAAATCGAGCTCAGCAAAGAATACTACGTATTCGGAAGCTCCTCAGAATAAGTAAGGCCTGTCTCTCTCTAGTTAAATGAGCAATTTGATTATGTACGTTCAGCGACGACGAAGACCCGGATGACATGGATGTAATTAGAACTTTCATTTTGGCATGCTAGTCAGTCATTAATTGTCTCTTTACACTTTTCAAGGCAGTCCATGTAGCGAAGAAGCCGAGAACAACCAAGTCCGGCAAAGCGAAAGGCACTGCCAAAGCCCTCAAAAAGGTTGCTGGTCAAAAGGGTGATCCAAAGTGAGTAACCTTTGAAACTGGCTGACTTCCTTTATCACTCTTGCGTATATCGACATTCCTTACACTGTTACAGTCAACCTTTTTCAAGTTGGCTTAGACCCTTTATTTGCATTGGATGCCCAAAAAAAGAAATGATTACATAATCGGGACTTGTTTCCTGCTGTGTTCAGTAAAGGCTTACTGTACACCCTAACGAACACTGCACGCCAGTCTCCTGCACTTATATCGTGGTTCATCCTTTCTAAACGAGCTCGGTTAAGCTCTCCTACATTTTATTGGAGCTCGTGAATGATTTACCCATGCCGCTTTCCTCTCTGCTTTGCTGTTTGTCTAATCATGCCCACAGTGACGACGACCCCACACCCATTAGTAAATCTATTTTTAAGGTAAGCCTTTCGTCGCTTTTGGGTAGGTTCTGCGTACTCATGCAACCATTTGACAGGAGTTATCAACCCCTAAAGCATCTAACCCACTATCCAATGTAGAATCTGCGCCATCCTTGCATGAAACCAACACTCTATCAAAAAAACACGAAACATATACACCTCAACGTGCTCTCAATCTATTCAGCACCTATACTGCAAAGGACGATAAAGCTGTCATTGCAACGGAAGGATTTGAACGGTTATGTACCGATGCCAACATTCCTTTTGACGGAGCACTTCCTCTTATTCTGGCATGGCAAGTGGGGGCCAAAGAGATGGGGAAGATCACGAAGGACGAATGGGTGGGAGGGATGAGTTCACTTCGGTGCGTACCAAGTCGTTGTATCTTCTGTGACCGGTACTTATGACATTCAATAGAATATCTTCATTGCCGTTGTTGTCGTTGGCTGTGACTGAACTCGAGGACTTGCTCATTCATGGTAGTGCGCCTATCAAGCCGACGGGCAGAAGGGAGGATTACGATAGGTCTGCCTACAACTCCTATGCTCGGGACGTGAAAGCTGGTTTCCAGAAATTCTACATGTTCTCCTACGCACTTGCCAAGCCGGAGTAAGTTGTTTTATGTGGTGCCGTTACCCGTTGTCGTGGCTGACATCATATTACTTCCATCTAGGCAGTCGAAAAACATGGATATGGAGGTGATTACTTTTACATCCTTGTTAAACTGAAAATTAAACCACCTCGGAGATCTCCATGGCTCTCTGGTCTGTCCTTTTGGCCCCCAAATATCCCATCATGGCCGAGGTTCTTCTTTTTATCAACGTATGTTCCTATCCTCTCCCCATACAGGCTATCTCTAACCGTCCATACCCGTAGAACAACCTGGAAAATTATAAAGCCACGAACAAGGATCTTTGGAGCATGGTGTGTTGGCTATTGATCTTTCCTTCTATGTAGTGTGATTGAGATATATTTATGCTCAGATGCTCGAATTCTGCCACACCATAGATCCTAATCTCCAAGACTATGAAGCCGATGGGGTGCGTTTTTACCTCGGTCAGACAGAGAATCCTAACATAAACGTCATATTCAGGCCTGGCCAACTTTGTTGGATGATTTCGTCTCATCAAAGAAGAGCCAAGATGCCAATGAAAACGCCGCGAATTCTTCCGACAGTTGATTAGCACCATCAGTAGTCTGTAACTTTCCTGCATTTTATGTCTTTCACTAGCACGCTTACCTAGATTCATTGTATCATAAAAGCTTTGGAAACTCCTACATCCCACACGGACATTTTTTTGCCTTACTTGCAAATGATTCTCTTTCAGTGGACTATAGTTCAATAGATGATAATTTCCCCAAGCAGACGACAAGGGAGATTAGGCGGAAGGCATGCGTAAGAACAGGCAGATGACAGCGAAGAAAGCATTCAATAAAACCGTATACCAACGGTCTGTAAATAAAAGGTGGGTATGAAATTTTTGTACACTATCAACTTAGTATTTGGAAGCAGCTCGGGCGGCAGAAATGAGACCGTGAATACTTGCACGCCAACCATCGGCGTAAAGGAAACGTATCAGTCCGCTCGTGAACTCCCTGCCCCACAAAAAAAAACAAAGTCAAGGACTGCTTTCATAAATACAGGAAATGACACGAACCAACTATGCTGGAATGAGTGTAGTGGGTAATCAATCACCTTCGGGATACTTGTTTGTATTAGTGAAGGCCATCGGTCAATGATTATGGCTTTGAGGTTGGTCAATGAACGAAGCCCTTCAGGTCCACCTTGTATTCGTAGAGGGATAAATAATGGTGAGAAACCATAACCGAAGAAAGTCATACCGAATCGTCCATAACCACTGCTTTTGACACCACCGAAAGGTAGGGCTTGGCTATAAAATAACATACGATTAGAAGAGACCCCACACAAGCAGCCAATCAACCAACTTGATCTGCGAAAACCAATAAACGACCTTGATGACAGCAGATGAAATCACGAAAAGCTCACGTAAAAGACAGCAAAATCGTTAATGGACACCATTCCACATTCCAATCGTTTTGCAACCTTGAGACATTCGTCTTGTTCAGGACCAAAAACGCTTGCGCCGAGCCCGTATCGAGTGCCGTTTGCGATATCAATAGCTTCCTCAACGGTATCGTAAGGCATCAGGACGGCGACGGGTGCAAATACTAGAGAACCCAACCATTAAATGAAGTCATCATCCACACGAACGGAAAGGACCTACATTCTTTCTGGGCAATCTCCATCGATTCATCGACTGGGCCCACAACCGTTGGCTGGAAGAAGTATCCATCTGGATGGTAAGGATGGTTTTTGAATTCAGCACCCCCCACAAGATATGCATTCCCGTCAACTGCGTCATTGATGAGGGTCTCAATACCACGGAAACGTTCATGACTGATCATGGCCCCGCCGTCGACTATCGCCATGAACCCTGCTTGTTGTGGCGACATGACCGATCCAACTCGCAACTTTGAGACGCGTTCCTTGAAAATAGCATAAAGATCGTCATATTGTTCGGAGTGCACTAAAAGTCGTTCAATGCCAATGCAATTTTGTCCCATGTTCTGGCTGTTGAATAGGTCAAAGAATGAAATAAACAAAAGGTCCTTAACTAGCAAAACAAATTGACTTACAATACTCCACGCATCCATACACTAGCCCATTTTTCAAGGTCGGTACCGGGGAGGATGACAGCAGGATCTTTTCCTCCCAGCTCAAGGGTTACCGGGGTCAGATGTTCAGTAGCAGCCACAGCAATCTTCAAGATGCTCGCTGAGCTTTCAATTAACCTTGAACACAAATGATATAGCCCACCTGGCGTCCAACAGTTTCAGAGCCAATGAAGGTTATATGTTTGATCTTTGGCGATTTCGTTAGGGCATCAGCTTGCTCTGGGTAGCAGCAAACGACCTGGACAAGCTCTGGGTTATGCCCACAAGTTTCAAGACATTTTGTGATCGCTCCAACGAACCAGGTCGTCGACCAAATAACATGTTCTGAGCATTTGAGCACAATTCCATTTCCTGCAAAGATAGCAGCAAGGATGGGCGACCAGGCATTATGCAATGCTGATTGAGGAGGTCAATTATTTGTCAAGGCTTTGCCAAAATGGGGAGCATACGATAATTCCAGGACACGATGGCAGATACAACACCAAGAGGTTCGTAGATAACTTGGGATTTCTTGTAAAACGTCATCAAATTTGAAGGTCTCGTTTCAGGTCGTATGGCCTTTTCTCCATGATTGATTAACCATTCCATTTTCGAGCAAGTTGTCAAAATCTCTCCCAGAGCAGCATCAATCACTACAAGGCAAAGATGCGGTCAGAAATCGGGCGAAGATTGATGTGGGAACACTTACAGGTCTTGCCAGTATCACGGCACGCGACGCGTGCACAGGCATCCTGGTTGTCAACCAACCATTTCAAAAGACTTCGAACAACGCGTCTACGTTGCCTTAGGGTCGTGTTCTGCCATAATTTCTGTGCCTTTCCCGCCCGTTCTATCTTACCCCAGATTTCAACCTCGTTGTCGGTTATAAAAGTCCCAAGGTGAAGTCCTGTCGAAGGGTCGAAAGAGGTTATATAACTTCTTCCAGGCGCATTCATGGCTGGGAGGATATCATCGTCCTCAAGATGTGATTTAATCGTCGGTTCTTTGAGTATCTTGCCTTGGTAAGTCGGTGTAGCGGCCTAGGTTAGGTTAAATAGATCCATCAATGCTACTGAAACTTAAGAAAATGAAGACCATACATCTGGAATCAGAAAGTCGAAAGGAACCGCGGTATTATATTTGATTTGATACCGTTGGAAAACCAGGTAAATGCCAAAGGCGAAGAAGATAGACAATGGATAAACAGCGTCGATGCGGCGTGTCGAATCAGCATCTGAGGCCAATTTCATGGTCAGATACGGGTGATTCATGAGTGATATTAAGGCGTCCATTGTGAGGGAACGCACACGATGGGTTGGATCCAACGAGGGTTGAACGGAAAGGCTTCAAACACGAACACGCGACTTTCGGCAGTATGGTCACGTGATAGAAGCGACCACCTTTGAAAAATGCTTTTAAATTTATTAGTATCTCGCAAATGCATATATCTTGGAACATCGAAGTGTACGAGATCAGAAAATTGGTGTCTACGTAGGGTATAATAATATAAGAAACAACTCTCGTGAAAAAAGAATCATACACGAAATTGCAAAAAAGGGTACTGAACTTGAGTATGATTAACAAGCTGTAAACATGGAACTAGGTCAGGGAACGAATGGAAGGAAAAGATTGCAGATGCTATATCGTGATCCAAAGTTCAGGAGGGAGGGTAAAAGAAAGAAGAAAGCAGAGGAAACAAGTTCTTCGTTACGGATGAATATGATGCAAAAAAAAACATTATGTACTTTATCAAGGAGAAATCATTGCCTTGACACTAGACACCGAATCTCTCTTGACCGTCCGTCCGAGCTGACCAATTTTCTTTAGACTGGCTAAGCTGCTCTTTGACTTCTGGTGCGATTTCTCGTCTGGCTTGCTCCCAGCTTCAGATAAGCTGATAGCAGCATCAACGTCTTTTGTTGCCAACGTAGGGGGTTGTTCTTCCTCTTCCAGAGGAGATGCGATGCGACTTTCTGCAACACCAGCTTGTCCACCTCCACCCACTAGTCTGATTGTGGTATCAACCATTAGATCGTCGTTAGAAGCGTCTAGTTCTAGCGGTAGATGCATCGCCTCTGGCGTAAGCGGGGATGGTTCAATGGGTTCTTTGTCCATGCCGGGCACCGAGTCAGCTAACAAATCTTGGGGAACTGAGGAACTAGGCGGGAAACTGGTGGAAGTCGCGCGGGGGGTCGTCGTGGGCGAGATAAGTGACGAAGATGTAGCTGGAATGGCTGACCCAGAGGCGTCCAAGGTGTCATGGCGAAGTGGTGATCTAGCTCTCCCTGTTTTTCGTGTTGAGGTGACGAGACCGATATCTTCGGCAACTTCACGCATTCCGTTGATACGGCCTGATTCGAGGTCTTCGAGCGAAGAATTTTTGGAAGTTGGCGGAGATGGCGAAGGCACGATGTCAAGGGCTGTTGGAAGTCTCACAGGAAGAGGTGCGGGCGCCTTAGTGACAGAAATTGTTGGCAAGTTGGAAGGCTTTGATATACTAGGCTTTGGATAGGAGTGTTGGTTTACTGTGGAATGTTTATTAACTGCCCCGACCGCTGGAGAATGAATGTGCTCTGTAGAATCGTTTAGGATCGGAATATGAATTTCAGAACCAGGTCCTTGCGGCGAGATCTCGCTGATGTCCAAATCCAATTGTTCATCAGGCTAATAAAGCATATGTTAACAAGTCTGGCCAAATTAAAAAAGTGGACCGACCTTGATTTTGACGGACTCCTCTGCAGATATTAATGATGCATCTGATATCACACCTATCTCATGCCATTTCCTTAAACTTCGATCCGCCCAAGCCTCTAGCACACTCCAACCGCGGTATTCACCCGTATAACGCAATCCGCCGCCGGAACCAGCGTCACCGCCGCCGTCCCCTTGCCCTCGTCCACTACCATCATAGAAATAGCTCTCATAGCCAACATCATCTTCACTACCTTCACTAACCTCGCTAGCACCGATTTCAAAACCTTCTCCAATCTCCAATTCCTCAACAAAGCTCGCTAACCATTTTGCCCAACCTGTTGGGCCGTCGCCCTTCCATAGGACGACTTTGGTATCAAAATCCCGTCCAAACACAATAACTTGTCCAATTGAACCACTTTCTCCAGGATTGAGGTCCACACCGACGTAGTTTCCAGCTTTGTCGGCAATAAGAGGAATCCAACCTCGTTGTGAATAAGATTTTCTGACCCAGCCAGGGGGGATAGATTTCATGGTGTCGCGTAATCTTGAATTTGACCCTGTACTTGGGTCATCATCAACTTCTCTCCAAAACCTCCATTCTTCCAAAACAGTTTCAAGAGGCAGGAGGGTCAAACCGAAAAAGAGACCCTCCGAGCACCCAGCCGCAGACTCGGCTTCCTGGCCGTCTACGCAAAGATATGACTCCCGCACTACGGCTGGGAGAGCAAACCCAAATTGTATTTCTATCTCAGATAGGTCGAGAGGTAAAATGCCATAATTGAGAGTGTCGCCAAGTTCTGGATATTCACGACTTAGCCATGAACGAATGCGAGCCCAAGTATGGGACAGGGGTGGATAGGGTGAGTTTGGTAGAAAATTGGTATGCAGAGAATCCATATGTGTCGGTAGCAACGAAGAAGAAGCATGGCGTGAATTAAAACCACTATTATTTTTGAAATAAATAAATTTAGATGATGACATAGTGACTGCAACTCACGAGGATGGAACATAGCCATAAGCGACTGTTCCTTGAGGTGGGTATGTGTACGAAGCTGGGGCTTTATTGGACTCTGGATCATACGTGCTGAGTGCGTCCGGATGGAATGCATCTGGATGGGAGACCAGAACGGGAGAGGTAGGGACCGAAAACGCCTCGTGTGTCGAGGAGAATACCTGGTCCTTCCGCGAACGCTGGGAGGTATCAAAAGAGAAAAGGGAGGTTAGCCAGCCCATGCCTGGTGTCCAGCAGTTTCTGTGGAGACGGCGAATGAGTTGGAACTAGAATCCTTGCAGTCGGGATCAATCCATGTGATTAGCTAATATGGACAACAAATGATCATTAAAAATGTAAACGATGCCTCGAGGCTTGCAGTCCTTCAACTTGGTTCACTTTTTTGCTATTTACATAGTCTATGCAGTTTTAAAAAGGCCCGGAGGCTACAAACAAATGCCCAGCACCTTCACCCACATTCACTGAGCCATCTACAGCATTGTTTGATTGTCAGTAGCATGGCTCCAAGCTGATGAATATATCTGAGTTCCTGTTAGTCTAGCACAGTTCATGCTGACAAGGCAGCCCTATCACATATTTTTTCATGAATGGAATCATCAAATTTCCTTGGCCTGCTTCTTTAATGAGACTTGGAGCTGCTTTGGACATCATAAACCATCATTGTTCAAATATGCCATGTGTAACAAATATGTGACATTGTAACAATAATTCAGCAATAGTCCAAAATGACTCAAAAAATCACATGTATGTTGAAATATTTGGTGTCGGTTTGAAGCTTACAATTCTTGTGAGAGTGCTTAACACAGGAGGAGCCTAAGCAGGAGGGGAATGTGATGTAAATTGGTTTAAACCAATGGAGGATTTGCCTCCATTGGTCTAAGTTGCTGATGGCAAATAAATGGTGTTGTTTATAGGGATGCCGAAGTTCAGTTCGGTTTGGTTCAGCACCCATTTTGTCAATCAGAACCAGAACCAGAACCACTTAGAAAGGCCAGAACCAGAACCAGAACCAGTTCAAACCATAAGAACCATTTATCCAAAAAACAATTTTATTTAAATTTATGAAACATAGTATAATTCAGATATCCATAGCCCAGTCTTTAGGAGCTACAGCAGTAGCCTCCTCTAATGCACTAACTACCTTATTTTTGTAGGCACTTCTCAAAGTCTGAAGAGCTTCAAAAGTCTTGGTACCCAACTGATTCCTGTTAGGGGACGCTCCGCATCATCCGACACCTCCTCCGATATTTCTCCGTCACCTCTGTATATTCCTCCTCATCGTCGCTAGTCCAAGACGGAGTGCACTCGCGGCTCCGATACCGGAGTCCGATGATCATGTGATGTAGCATTCCTATCACTGTTTCACCATTCTCCATCTTTTTCATCATTTTATTATTTCGACTCTGATTTTTGGTATATAGACATGCATCCCACCTTAGCAGGGCTTTATCCTTTTCTTTTAGGATCCCCTGCTAGGTGCGCTTTCCTGTCGTATTTTATGTTTATATATAT
>Ga0193743_1001214_pt1 | contig 19281 bp, 17 predicted proteins | sample L2c2metaG_FD_143038 | JGI IMG/M metagenome (GOLD analysis project Ga0193743, IMG submission 143038) | Soil microbial communities from a riparian zone of the East river system, Colorado, United States - L2c2 | ecosystem: Environmental > Terrestrial > Soil > Riparian zone | place: USA: East River... | reverse complement strand
CACCAGCGTGGCGGCCACCGGCTCGGCAGCACTGGTGGACGGGCACCGGGCCGCGTTCGGCACAGCGGGGCTGCTCGCCCTGCTCGGACTTGTCGCCGCGGTGTGGCTACTGCCCAGGGACTCGGCGCGGTCGCCTCGGGGTAGCGCGGAACGCGACGCCGAGCCGACCGCCCCGGCCTGCCGATAATCGACACGTGGCTCGTGAGTGGCAAGTGGTCTCATAGGACCACTTGCCACTCACAGGCTCAGGGGTGCTCGGGCACGCAGGCAGGCGCCTTGGGGGCCGGGGCGGGTTCCCGGTACACCAGCCAGGGCAGGAGGAACTGGGCGAGCGGGCCGATCGACACGGCGTAGAGCACCGTGCCGACGCCGACGGTGCCGCCGAGCAGCCAGCCGACGGTCAGTACGGTCAACTCGATCCCGGTGCGCACCCAGCGCACCGACCACCCGGTGCGGGCGTGCAGCCCGGTCATCAGCCCGTCCCGGGGGCCGGGGCCGAGTCGCGCGCCGACGTAACAGGCGGTGGCCACCCCGTTGAGCAGCACCCCGGTGACCATCAGGGCGATCTGCCAGCCGAGCCGGGTGGCCGGCGGGATCACCGCCAGCGCCAGGTCGACCGCAACGGCGATCACCACCACATTGGCCACCGTGCCCACCCCGGGGCGTTGCCGCAGCGGGATCCAGAGCAGCAGCACGACGACCCCGGTGAGCGCGGTGACCGCGCCGAAACTCCAGCCGAGCCGGGGCGCCAGACCCTGGTGCAGCACGTCCCAGGGATCCAGTCCGAGCTGCGCCCGCACCAGGAAGGCCATGCTCACGCCGTAGAGCACCAGGCCGACGAACAACTGGGCGAGGCGGGGGACGGGCCGGCGGGACAGGCTTACCGGCGAGAGATCCAGCTTGCGGGAAGTACGCACAACTCTCAGTTCTAAGCGCTCCCGCGGCCCTGGTCGAGGGCCAATCCAAGGTTCTTGGCCTGCTCCGGACCGGGTTTCAGCACTGCCGACCCGCCCGCCGCCAACCAAGCTCAGCAGCAGGCGCACGGCGGCCGAGGCACGCCGCCGGCGAACTGACGCTGGTCCGCCTCGGCGGCGACGCCGGCCCGACCGGAGCTGGCAGCGCCTCCGGCCTGGCTCACGGCCCGGCTCGGCTCGGCTCGATCCGCCCGCCAACCGGACGCCTCCGATGCCTCCGATGCCTCGGATGCCTCGGATGTCGAGCCGAACACCTGGATCTGGTGGTCACCGATGTCCAGGTCAACCTCGATGCTGTGCGGGTCGAGCACCCGCCACCGGTGGTACGGCGACCCGTCACAGCGCAGCGCGCAGGACGCCGCGTCGGGCAGCTGGGTGACCCGGAACGAGGTCGGCGCGCCCCGGTCGGCGGCGGTGGCGGCGTAGCAGCCGATGTGCAGTACGCCATCCGGCGCCGAGTTCCAGGCCTCCCGGATGCCCAGCCGGGGGAAGTCCACCCCGCACACCGTGGGCTGGTCGAACTTGGCCAGGTTCGGCTCGGTGAACACCCGCGACCAGGCGCCCGGCGCACCGATCTCGGCCATCATCAGCAGCCCGTTGAGCTGGCCTCGGGGGTATGGCTCACCGAGCCCGAAGCCAAAACCGAACTCGTCCGCTCTCGCGCCGAAGAACCCGGGTTCGCACCGGGTGGCCACGTAGTCGGACAGCCGGGCCAGGGTGACCTCGTCGCCGAACTCCCTGGCCAGCACCACGCCGAGCAGCAGGAACCGGGGATCCGGCAGGGAGCGCACCGGGCGCGCCGGGTCACTCCAGCCGATCTTGTCCACCGCGGTGCGGTACAGGATCTCGGCCAGCGCCGGCTCCTGGGGCAGCAGGTAGATGGCCACCGACAGCCCGGCGGTGGGGCCGGCCCGGTGCGTGTAGTCCTCGATCGGGTCGTGGTAGAGCGCCATCCACTCCACCCGCCCGCCCGGGGTGATCCCGAGGAACCGCTGCCGGGCGATCTCCAGCCACTGGTCGTAGACCCAGTGGTCCGCGCCGCCGGTGAGGATGTCGTGCATGCGCAGCCCGAGGCCGGCGGCGCTCAGGCAGTACGGCCAGATCTTGGTGTTCTCGCAGTGCGGGCCCTCCGGGCGCTGCGCCCACTGCCGGGCCAGCAGCGCGTTGATGCCGTCGTGCGTCCAGGAAAACGTCGCCTCGTCCAGTCCGGTCACCTCGAACGGCTCGTTCCACCGGCGATCCCGGGAGACGTAGCCGTGGAAGCCCAGCATCAGGTTGAACCAGCCCTTGAAGAACAGGTTGCCCTCGGCGCCCACCGGATCCGGCGCCAAGCCCCACGGTTCGACGCCGTTGGCCGTCCAGCCCGGCATGTCGTACCGGCCGGCCAGGTGCTCCGGAATCCACACCTTGACCAGCTCCGCCGGATAGTTGGCCCGGTCCGGGTCGTGGCCGATCTGGGTGAGCCAGTCGATCGCCGCCCAGTGTGTGGTGTGCCGGGCCAGCAGGCCGTCCATGATCTCCACGTAGACCTCGCGCCAGGCCGGCGTCACGTCGGCCATCATCGGCACCGCGTAGCTGGACTCGGACAGGTCGAACCGGGCGAAGTTGAGCACCGGCGGGGTGCTCCGGTCGTCCCACCAGGGGGCCGGTCGGCCGGCCGAGCTCCAGTCGTCCGGGGTGGTGGCCTTGCGATGCAGAAAACGCAGCCAGCCCAGGGCCCGGTCGCCCAGCACGGTGTCCGACGCCGCTTCCGACACGGTTCATGGGATCACGCGGTCGGCGACCTCGTCCAGGGTGACGCCTGCCCGACGCGGTGTGGACAGCGATGGCGGCGACCTGGGGCAAGGCCAACGTGCCGGGCATGGCCCGGATGGCCACCGCGGACGAGATCGCGGTGGGGGCGCTCGCGCTGCCTCCCCCGACTTCAGCTACATGACCGCCGCACAGCTGGTGATGGACGGCGGCAATACCGCACACGCCTAGGACAGGCTGCCGCCGAAGGTCGGCCACTCCAGTTTGGGCGAGGCAGGCGACACAACGCCGCGGCGGCTACCGAACACGGCCCCGGCCGCGTGTTACCGAGCTACACAGGAGACAGGTTTCCGGCGCGACGAACCTGCGGCGTGTGTAGTTCGGTAACCACAGCGCGTCCCCCGAGGGCGTCGGTCTACCGCCAGCCGGACCTGGCGATCCGCCTCCGCTTAGGATCGACTTCGTGCCGGAGGAGGGTGGGCGGACCAAGTCGACGGCGCGCAGCTCGGTGACGGTGGCGGCATGGACGCTGGTCAGCCGGGTGACCGGGCTGCTGCGGGTGCTGGTGATCGGGGCGCTGCTCGGCCCGACCTACTTCTCCAACGTCTTCCAGGCCGGCTATGTGCTGCCCAGCAACGTCTTCACCATCATGGCGGGCCCGGTGCTCGGCATGGTCGTGGTGCCGGCGGTGGTGCGCTCGGTCTCGCTCGGCGGGCTGGACCGGGCGTCCGAGGTGCTCGGCCGGATCGCCGGTCGACTGCTCGCGGTGGCCGGCCTGTGCGCGGTCGGGCTGGCCCTGCTGTCCCCGTTGCTGGCCTGGACGCTGGTATTCGACGTGCCCGAGCCGGAGCGCGGCCAGGCCTGGCTGCTGAGCACCGTGTTGATCCTGTTCGTCACCCCGCAGGTGCTGCTCTACACGGTGGCCGAGCTCGGCGTGGCCGCTCAGCAGGGGCGCCAGAGGTTCGCATTGGCGGCGGCCGCGCCGGCGGTGGAGAGCCTGGGCACCATCGCGACCCTGGTGGCCGCCGTGTCGATCTTCGGCACCGGCCTGGAGATCGGCCAGGCGCCGCTGGCCATGATGGTCCTGCTCGGGGTGGGCACCACCGGCTCGGTGCTGCTGCACGCGGCCCTGCAGGGCTATGGAGCATTCCGGGCCGGGGTGCCGCTGCGGCCGCGCCGCGGCTGGCGCGAGGACCCGGACGCCCGCGACTCGCTGCACCGGATCGTCCGGGCGATCCCGGTGGCCGCCTGCCCGGCCCTGGCCAACTACGGCCTCACCGTGGTGGCGGCCACTGTCCCCGGCGGCGTGCTGATCGTGCAGCTGGCGTACCAGGTCTTCTACGGACTGTCCTTCGTCGGCGCCAGAGCGGTGTCGATGGCGGCGCTGCCCGGGCTGGCCCAGGCGGTGTCCGCCGGCGACCAGCGCCGCTTCGGCACCGCCTGGCGGCAGGGCGTGTTCTACGTGGTGGTGGTCAGCGTGCCGCTGCTGTGCCTGCTGGCGGTGTTCGCGCGGCCGACCGCGGACCTGCTGGCCAACGGCGCGCTGCGGTCCGAGACGATGATCAGCGAGTTGGCCAGCTGCCTGGCCATCGTGGCGTTTGCCCAGCTGGTCGGCGGGCTGCACGAGTACGGGCAGCAGGCGCTGTTCGCCCGGTTCGACGACCGAGGTCCTCGAATAGCCAGCTTCGTGACGCTGGGAGCCACCGTGGCGGTCGCCGCCGGCGCCATGCTGCTGCCGGTCACCGGCGGGCGGATCACCGGGCTGGCGGCGGCGATCCTGGCCGGCGAGCTGGCTGGCGGGCTGACCGCGTTGATCAGGCTGCGCGCCGCGATCTGCCCGGAGCCCATGTTCGACCGGCGGCACGCGGTGACCGTCGCCGCGGCCACCGCCGCCATGCTGCCGGTCATCGCGCTGGGCTGGTGGCTGGTCGAGGCGCTCGCCCCGGACCGCGCCTTCGTGCTGCCGCTGCTGGTCGCCTGCGGGCTGGCGGCCCTGATCCCCTACGGGCTGGTGCTGCTCTACTACACCTCAGCCGGCACCGACCGTTGGCGCCGGCGCCCGTCGACCGCCGTGCTCATGCCGGTCGACCTGGGCACCGCACTGCCGGCCGGGCGGTGGGCGTCACGGTCGCCACGCCGGTGCGGTGCTGATGTCACAAATTCCCAGGACGGGCGCGTCGTCATCGAGACCCGGGAACAGCTCGCCCGGCGGATCCGCCGCGATGTGGCCGCCAGCTGGCAGGGCCCCGAGGCGCCCCCGGTCACCGAGGAGCTCATCGCCGAGCGGCGCGCGGACGCCGCACGGGAGAGCGGCGAGGACATCCGTTGAGCTCGAGCGTGCTCGACGCCTCCGCGATCCTGGCGTGGTTGCGTGACGAACCGGGCGCCGACACGGTCACTCCCCAGCTGGCCGATGCGGCGGTCTCGGCGGTCAGCTGGTCCGAGGTGGCCCAGAAGCTCGGTCAGTACGGCGCGAACACCACTGTGACCGCCGGGCGGTTGCGAGCCCTGGGTGTGCGGGTCGAGCCGTTCACCGCCGGCGACGCGCTCGCCGCGGCGGCCCTGTGGCGAGCCACCCACACGGACGGACTGTCACTGGGTGACCGAGCCTGCCTCGCCTTGGCCCAGCGGCTCGGCATCCCCGCGATCACCGCCGATCGCGGCTGGCGGTCCGCCGAGATGGCCGAACTCGGGATCACCGTGCGGGTGATTCGCTAGGCGGATTCCTTCCAGCGGCTGTGCACCAGGGCGAGGGCGCCGGGGCGGAGTTCCTCGTCGCAGTGCGCGCACACCGACTTGGTGGCCAGCTCGGCGCCGCAGCTGTGCCGCCACACGGTCGGCGGCTCCCCCTGGGTGACGTGCCGGTCGCCCCACTGCATGAGGGCCTGCAACACCGACTGCAGGTCCTGGCCGGCCTCGGTGAGCACGTACTCGTAGCGCGGCGGGTGCTGTTCGTACTGAACCTTGCGCAGCACACCGTGCTCCACCAGGGTGCGCAGCCGGGCGGCCAGGATGTCCCGGCTGGCGCCGGTGTTGCGCTGGATCTGGTCGAACCGGCGCACGCCGAAGAACACCTCGCGCAACGCCAACAGGCTCCAACGCTCCCCGATCACCGCCAACGCGTTTGCGATCGAGCACTCCCGAACCGGTGTTGCCATGAGCACAGTTTACCCGACCCACTGAGTCTTGAAATACAACTTAGGTGGTGGCAGCGTTGAAGTAGACAGCACATCAGCTGCAAGGAGGCACCCCATGCGTGACGCGGTGATCGTTGACGCGGTTCGGACCCCGATCGGCAAGGGCAAGCCCGGCGGCGCGCTGCACGGCGTCCACCCGGTCGCACTGCTCGGCGGCACCATCGCCGCACTGATCGAGCGGACCGGGCTGGACCCGAAGTTGGTGGACGACGTGATCGGCGGGACCGTCTCCCAGGTCGGCGAGCAGGCGTACAACACCACCCGCTGGGCGGCACTGTCCGCCGGGCTGCCGGAGAGCGTGCCGGCCACCACCGTCGACCGGCAGTGCGGCAGCAGCCAGCAGGCGGTGCACTTCGCCGCCCAGGGCGTCATTTCCGGCGCCTACGACGTGGTGATCGCCGCCGGCGTGGAGTCGATGAGCCGGGTGCCGATGGGTTCAAACGTGCTGCCCGGCACCGACCCGTTCGGCCCGGACATCGCCCGGCGCTACCCCGACGGCCTGGTGCCCCAGGGCATCAGCGCCGAGCTGATCGCGGCCAAGTGGTCGCTGTCGCGCACCGAGCTGGACGAGTTCGCGGCCACCTCGCACCAGCGGGCCGCCGCCGCGCACGCGCGGGGCCTGTTCGACAGCCAGATCGTCCCGGTCAGCACGGCGAACGGGTTGGTCACCACCGACGAATCGGTCCGCCCCGGAACCACCACCGAGGTGCTCGCCGGGTTGCGCCCGGCGTTCGCCAACGACGAGATGACCCGGCGTTTTCCGCAGATCAACTGGTCGGTCACGGCCGGCAACAGCAGCCCGATCAACGACGGCGCGGCCGCACTGCTGATCATGTCGAGCGAGAAGGCGGCGCAGCTCGGCCTGCGTCCGCTGGCCCGGCTGCACAGCTTCGCGGTGGTCGGCGACGACCCGCTGATGATGCTCACCGCGGTCATCCCGGCCACCGAGAAGGTGCTGCGACGCGCCGGCCTATCGCTGTCCGACATCGACCTGTTCGAGGTGAACGAGGCGTTCTCCAGCGTGGTGCTCGCCTGGCAGCGGGAAACCGGCGCCGACCTGGACAAGGTGAACGTCAACGGCGGCGCTATCGCGCTGGGCCACCCGCTCGGCGGCAGCGGCGCCCGGATCATGACCACCCTGGTCAACGCGCTGCAGCAACGCGGCGCGCGGTACGGGCTGCAGACCATGTGCGAGGCCGGCGGCCTGGCCAACGCGACAATCCTGGAAGCCCTATAGGACGATTCGGCGAAGCTTGCCGATCTCGGCGCCCGGGGCAGCGGAAACGCCGCCTCGGGCACCATCTTGTGCACAGTGCACCGTGTGATCTACCTGACCGTGCACTCCGCCTCGTGACGCGGCTCTGACCAGCGCCTACTGTCTTGCGCCATCGGCGTCGCGAGGAGGTCCCGGATGGGCAGCACCGTAGGCGACAGCAAGCGAGCGGGCACCCCGGCTGACCACCCGCCGCGCGGAGCCGAGTCATGAGCGCCGCGCACCTGGGCGTCGATGACTACGCCCTGGCCAGGGTGCCCATGGACCAGCGGTACTCGTGGTGGTCGGTCGCCGTCCAGCGGTTCGGCCAGGTGTCCGCGCTGAGTCAGTTCCTGCTCGGCTCCACGGTCGGCTTCAGCATGACGTTCTGGGGCGCCTTCTGGGCGTTCACCCTGGGCTCGGTGGTGCTGGAGCTGGTGTCCATCGGGGTCGGCATCATCGGCGCCAGGGAGGGGCTGCAGACCTCGGTGCTGACCCGGTGGACCGGGTTCGGCCAGGGCGGCAGCGCGCTGATCGGGGTGGCCGTCGGAATCAGCCTGATCGGCTGGTTCGGGGTGCAGTCGGGGGTGTCCGCCGAAGCCCTGGTGAGCCTGATCGGCGGGATGCCGCTGTGGGCGTGGTCGCTGGTGTTCGGGCTGGCCGTGACGCTGATCGTGCTCTGGGGCTTCGCCTCGATGAACTGGGTGGCCTACCTGACCGTGCCGGCGTTCCTGATCCTGGTCGGCTGGTCCATCGGGCGGGAGCTGTTCGGCCACTCGGTCGGCGCCCTGGTCACCTCGCCGCCGCCCGGTCCGCCGATGTCGTTGCTGCAGGGCACCACGCTGGTCGCCGGCGGGTTCATCGTGGGCGCGGTGATCACGCCGGACATGACCCGGTTCAACCGCACCGCCGCGGATGTGGTGAAGCAGACCGTGGTCGGCTTCACCGTCGGGGAGTACCTGATCGGCATGTCCGGGGTGCTGCTGGCGCACGCCGTCCGCTCCGACGACATCATCACCATCGTCACGTCGTCGGTCGGCTGGGTGGGCACGCTGGTGATCATCCTGGGCACCCTGAAGATCAACGACTGGAACCTCTACAGCGCCGGGCTCGGCGTGGTGAACTTCGTCGCCACGGTGTTCGGCCGCCGGGTGAACCGGGGCGTGGCCACCCTGCTGCTGGGTGTGGTGGGCAGCCTGCTCGCCGCCGGCGGCATCCTGGGCAAGTTCACCGGGTTCCTCATCGTGCTCGGGGTGTCCTTCCCGCCCATCGCCGGGATCATGGTGGCCGAGTACTTCGTGGTGAAGCGCTGGCGCCCGGAGCTGGAGGCCAGCAGGGCGGTCGGCGAGCTACCCGCGTCCGCCCCCACCTGGGTGCCGGCCACGCTGGTCATCTGGCTGGCCTCGGCGCTGATCGGCGGCCTGGTCGGCTGGGGCCTGCCCAGCATCAACTCGCTGCTGTCGGCGTTCCTGCTGTATGTCGCCGCCGGCAAGCTCGGGCTGCTGCGCGGATTCGGCACCAGTCTCACCGCGCAACGCGAGGCCCCGCTGCCCGCGCACGCCGCCCCGGTCCACGACTGACATCGCGCCCGATCCCAGCGAAGGAGATTCATGCGCATCGGCATTGACGTCGGCGGCACCAACACCGATGCGGTCCTGATGGACTCCGGCCCCCGCGCGGACTCGGTGCTGGCCACGGTGAAGGCGGCCACCACCGCCGATGTCACCTCGGGCATCGTCGCCGCATTGGACGGGCTGCAGGCGCGACACGCCTTCGACCCGGCCAGGGTGCGCGCGGTGATGATCGGCACCACGCACTTCATCAACGCGCTGGTGGAGGCCCGCCGGCTGGCCCCGACCGCGGCGCTGCGCCTGGGCCTGCCGGCCACCGCGTCGCTGCCGCCGATGGTGGACTGGCCGGCCCGGCTGGTCGAGGCGATCGCCGGCCGGGCCTACCTGGCGCACGGCGGGCACGAGTTCGACGGCCGGCACATCTCCCCGCTGGACGAGGACGAGCTGCGCCGGCACGCCGCCGACATGGCCGCTCACGGGGTCCGCTCGGTGGCGGTGTCCTCGGTGTTCTCGCCGGTCAACTCCGAGTTCGAGCTGCGCGCGGCGGAGATCCTGGCCGAGGAGCTGGGTCCGGAGCTGCCGGTGTCGCTGTCCCACGAGATCGGCCGGGTGGGGCTGCTCGAGCGGGAGAACGCCACGATCATCAACGCCGCGCTGCGCGAGCTGGCCGCGCACATCGTGGACGCGCTGGCCGGTTCGGTGTCCGGGCACGGCATCACCGCGCCGCTGTACCTGAGCCAGAACGACGGCACGCTGATGGACGTGGGCTACGCGCGGCGCTACCCGGTGGCCACCTTCGCCTCCGGGCCGACCAACTCCATGCGCGGCGCCGCGGTGCTGTCCGGGCTGGGTACCTGCGCCGTGGTCGACGTCGGCGGCACCACCACCGACGTCGGCGTGCTCACCGGCGGCTTCCCCCGGGAGGCCACCGTGGAGGTGAGCGTGGCCGGGATCCGCACCAACTTCCGGATGCCGGACGTGCTGAGCATCGGGCTGGGCGGCGGCAGCCTGGTCCGCGGGGCCGGTACCGATCTGACCGTGGGGCCGGACTCGGTGGGCTACCGGCTGACCGAGCGGGCCCTGGTGTTCGGCGGCGACACCCTGACCGCCACCGACATCGCGGTGGCCGCCGGGCGGGCCGCGATCGGGGACCCGTCCCTGGTGTCACAGCTGCCCAGGGAGTTGATCGAGGCCGCGCTGGACCGGATCGCCGCGGACGTGGCGGACGTGGTCGACCGGATGCGCATCTCGGCCGACCCGCTGCCGGTGGTCGCGGTGGGCGGCGGCTCGGTGCTGCTGCCGGACAAGTTCCCCGGGCTGGGCGAGGTGCACCGGCCGGAACACTTCGCCGTGGCCAACGCCATCGGCGCGGCGATCGCGCAGGTGGGCGGCGAGGTGGACCGGGTGTTCGCGATCGAACCCGGCCGCCGGGACGCGGCGGTCGACGAGGCCCGGCAGGAGGCGGTGGACCGCGCGGTGGTGGCCGGCGCGGACCCGTCCACGGTGAGCATCGTGGACTTCGACGAGGTACCCATCCCCTACCTGCCCGGCAACGCCACCCGGATCCGCTGCAAGGCGGTGGGCGACCTGCGCCTGGAACCCGCCAGGGACCGGTCCGACTCCCGAGTTGTAGCGCCGCACGCCGCCGGGCAGGCCAGGTGAGCGCGACCGTGGCGGCCGGGCGGACCGTCAGCACCGAGGTCGCCGCCGAGGATCTGGTCGCGCTGGCCAGGGGTGCCGCCGTGTTGGGCACCGGCGGCGGCGGCGATCCGTACGTCGGGCGGCTGCTCGCCGAGCAGGCACTGCGCGAGCACGGGCCGGTGCGGCTGGTCGCCCTGGCCGAGCTGCCCGACGACGCCTGCGTGGTACCGGTGGCCATGATGGGCGCGCCGACCGTGATGGTGGAGAAGACCCCGTCGGTGGAGCTCATCGGGCGCACCGTCACCGCGCTGACCGAGCACCTCGGGGTCACCCCCACCCACCTGGCCTGCATCGAGGCGGGCGGCATCAACTCGACGATCCCGCTGGTGGCGGCCGCGCAGCTGGGCCTGCCGCTGGTGGACGGCGACGGGATGGGCCGGGCGTTCCCCGAGCTGCAGATGGTGCTGCCCACGCTGTCCCGGATCGCCGCCACCCCGATGTCGATCGCCGACGAGAAGGGCAACGTGGGCGTGCTGACCACCATCGACAACCACTGGGCGGAGTCGCTGGCCCGCTCGCTGACCATCGCGATGGGCTGTTCGGCGATCATCTCCAACTACCTGATGACCGGCGCGCAGGCCCGCGAGTCGCTGGTGGGCGGCACGCTCAGCCTGTGCCGCGCGTTGGGCCGGCGGATCGAGGCGGTGCGGGCCAGCCACGGCGACCCGGTCGCCGCGGTGGCCGACGAGCTGGGCGGGCGGGTGCTGCACACCGGCAAGGTGACCGACGTGGCCCGGCGCACCACCACCGGGTTCGCCCGGGGAGACGCGGTGGTCAGCGGGCCGGCCGGGGAGCTGACGCTGCGCTTCCAGAACGAGCACCTGGTGGCGGCGCTGGACGGGGAGATCCTGGTCAGCACGCCGGATCTGATCATCCTGCTGGACTCGGAGACCGGGGAGCCGGTGACCACCGAGGCGCTGCGCTTCGGGCACCGGGTCAGCGTGCTGGGCGCCCCGGCCGACCCGCGCTGGCACTCGCCGGCGGCGATCGAGCTGGTCGGCCCCCGGTACTTCGGCTACGACCACGATCCGGTCCGGGTGTGGGGGCCGGCGCGGACCGGCGCCGGAGGTGGCCGGTGAGCTGGACCCTCGGCCCCGACGACCTGCCCGACCTGGCCAGGGGCGCCGCGCTGCTGGGCACCGGCGGCGGCGGTGATCCGCACGTCGGGCGGCTGATGGTGGCCGAGGCGATGCGCCGGCACGGGCCGGTCACCGTGCTGGACCCGGACGAGGTGGACGACGCTGCGTTCGTGGTGCCCACCGCGATGATGGGCGCGCCCACGGTGATGATCGAGAAGATCCCCCGAGGCGACGAGGCGGTGCTGGCGCTGCGCGCGCTGGAACGGCACCTGGGCCGCGCCGCGGACGCCACCATGCCGATCGAGTGCGGCGGCATCAACTCGATGATCCCGCTGGTGGTGGCCGCGAGCACCGGGCTGCCGGTGGTGGACGCGGACGGCATGGGCCGGGCGTTCCCCGAGCTGCAGATGGAGACCTTCGGGGTGTACGGGGTGCCCGGCTCGCCGATGGTGGTCAGCGGCGACCACGGCGAGCTGGTGCTGATCGATACCGGGACGGACAACAACCGGATGGAGTGGCTGGCCCGGGGCGCCACCATCCGGATGGGCGGCGCCGCGCTGATCGCCGAGTACGCGATGTCCGGCGCCGAGGTCAAGCGCACCGCGGTGCCCCGCACGCTGTCGCTGGGGCTGTCCGTCGGCCGGGCCATCCGGGAGGCCCGCGAGCAGCTGCGCGACCCGATATCGGCGCTGTCCGAGGCGCTCGCGCCGACGCTGTACCGCCACCTGCGGGTGCTGTTCACCGGCAAGGTCAGCGACGTGGAACGGCGCACCGTGGACGGCTTCGCGCGTGGCCGGGCGCGGTTCACCTCGTTCGACGGCGGCTCCACGCTGTGCACCGCGTTCCAGAACGAGAACCTGGTCGCCGAGGTGGACGGGCAGGTGCGCTGCATCGTGCCGGACCTGATCTGCGTGCTGGAGGCGGAGTCCGCCGAGCCGATCACCACCGAGACACTGCGCTACGGGCAACGGGTGGTCGTGGTCGGCATCTCCACCCCCGCGCTGATGCGCACCCCGGAAGCCCTGGCCGTGTTCGGCCCGGCCTGCTTCGGCCTGACCGATCCGTTCGTCCCGGTGGAGACAGCAAGTCGTGAGTGGCGAGTGGCCCGATAAGACCACACAGTCGTGAGTGGCGATGGTCGCTATAGCGACCATCGCCACTCACGACCCCTGAGCCCCTCACTCTTGCGGGTGAACGGCACCCGCTGTACCTTGATGCGATGCCACTGAACAAAGTGTTAAGTAGCATCGAAGATCTGTTCAGTGCAGCCTGACAAGCCGTCTCCTTCTGACCTGGAACGGCTGGGCGCGCGGATCCGCGCCTACCGGACGATGCGGAAGATGTCGCTGCGGTCCCTCGCCGAGTTCGCGGGCGCCAGCGCCAGTTTCATCAGCCAACTCGAGCGCGGGCAGACCAGCGCGAGCGTCGGCATGCTGCGGCGGATCGCCGGCTGCCTCGGCCTGACCATGGCCGACCTGTTCAGCGAGGACAACGCGGGCGACCCTCGGGTGCTGCACCAGGCCGACCGGGCGGAGCTGCCGGCCGGGCCGGGCGTGCGCAAGTTCCTGATCTCCCGGCGCCCGCTGCAGAACGTGGAGATCTACTCCGGGCAGTTCGAGCCGGGCGCCAGCACCGGGCCGGACCCCTACACGCACGGCGACGCGCAGGAGTTCCTGCTGGTCCTGCACGGGCGGGTCACCCTGTGGCTGGGCGAGCAGGGCCAGCAGGAAGAACACCGGCTGACTGCCGGCGACAGCATCGAGTACCGCACATCGAGTCCGCACCGACTGGACACCCACGGCGGCGCCGCCGCCGAGGTGCTGTGGATCATCAGCCCGCCGACCTCGGTCTGAGGGCCGGGGAAACCTCCCGAAGGAGGAATGGATGCCTGAGGCACGTCGCCCCCGTCCGGTCCTTGGCGCGGTAGCCGCGTTCGCGGTGCTAACCCTGGGCGCCTCGGCGTGTGCGGGTTCTGGGCCCAGCGGGCCGGACATCGACCTGGGCGCCGGGCCGGGGCAGGTGGGAACGGTGAAAAGCGGGGCGCTCAAGGGGCTCAACATGACCTTCGTGTCCTACGGCGGGATCTACCAGAAGGGCCAGCAGGACGCGGCCACTGATCGGTTCGCCGCCGAGTCCGGGGCCAACGTCGTGCAGGACGGCCCCACCGACTACGCCAAGCTCAAGGCGCAGGTGGAGTCCAACAACGTCAGCTGGGACGTGGTGGACACCGGCTCGGTATGGGCGGACGCGCAGTGCGACAAGCTGCTCCAGCCGCTGGACTACTCGATCATCGACAAGTCCAAGATCCCCAACGGGCTGGCCACCAAGTGCAGCGTGCCGGCCATGCAGTACGGCTACGTGCTGGCGTACAACAAGACGAAGTTCGGTGGCAACCCGCCCACCGGTTGGAAGGACTTCTTCGACACCGCGAAGTTCCCCGGGAAGCGCGCGATCAACGGGGATCCGACCAACCCCGAGCCCGGCCCCTACGAGGCGGCGCTGCTGGCCGACGGGGTCGCCCCGGACAAGCTCTACCCGCTGGACACCGCCCGGGCCGAGCGGGTGCTCAGCGCGGCCCGGCCGGCGCTGGTGTTCTGGAAGACCGGCGCGGAGTCCCAGCAGCTGCTGGAATCCGGCGAGGTCGACATGGCGATGCTGTGGAGCGGCCGGGCCTACGGGGCGATCAAGAACGGGGCGCCGTACGAGGTTCAGTGGAACCAGTTCTTCCCGGTGATGGACTCGCTGACCGTGCCGAAGGGGGTCAAGTCACCCAAGGCCGCGATGGCTCTGATCAACTACTACCTGGGCGCGGCCCAGCAGGCGAAGCTCACCGAGTTGACCACCTACTCGCCGGTCAACACCGACGCCAAACCACAGCTGGACGAGCTCACCAGCTCGTTCATCACCACCACCAAGGCCCGCCAGGAGCAGGCCGTGCCGGTGGACGCGACCTGGTGGGCGGCCAACCAGGACGCCCTGCTGACCCACTGGTCCGCGTGGCTGGGCAGCTGAGGTGGCCGTCCTCGACGAGCTGACCAGCGCCGGCGGCGCCGGCCGAGGCGGCGCCGTCGCCGTGGCGGAGCCGGGCACCGCCGCGGACCGGCGCCGCACCCGGCCGGGCCTGCTCGTCGCGCCCGCGCTGATCCTGCTGCTGGCGTTCTTCGTCTACCCGGTGCTGACCATGGTCTGGCGCTCGCTCACCGATCCGACGCCCGGCCTCGGCAACTTCGTCTGGTTCTTCACCGAGCCGGCGAACCTGCGGGTGCTCGCCCGCACGTTCACCACCAGCCTGTGGGTGACCGTGATCGCGCTGCTGCTGTCCTACCCGTACGCATACGCCATGACGGCGGTCGGGCGGCGCGGCAAGGCGGTGCTCACCCTGCTGGTGCTGGTGCCGTTCTGGACCAGCCTGATGGTGCGCACCTTCGCCTGGCAGGTGCTGCTGCAGGACACCGGCGTGGTGAACCGGGTACTCGGGTCGGTCGGGCTGGGCCCGCTGGCGCTGATCCGCACCGAGACCGGCGTGATCATCGGCATGACCCAGGTGCTGATGCCGTTCCTGGTGCTGCCGCTGTACGCGGTGATGAGCGGCATCGACCTGCGGTTGGTGCGCGCGGCCCGCAGCCTGGGTGCCCGGCCGCTGATCGCCTTCACCCGGGTGTACCTGCCGCTGTCCATGCCCGGTGTGGTGGCCGGCACGCTGATGGTGTTCATCCTTTCGCTGGGCTTCTACATCACCCCCGCGCTGCTCGGCTCGCCCACCGATGCGCTGATCTCCCAGCAGATCTTCACGCAGGTCAGCGGGCTGCTGCGGTGGGGTCGAGGTGGGGCGATGGGGGTAGTGCTACTGGTCGCCACCCTGGTGCTGGTCGGTCTGGTGGCTCTGGCGCTGCGCCGAACAACCCCGGGCCAGCGTGCCGGGGGTGCGCCGTGAGGCTCGGTCGGCCGGTGCTCTGGGTGTTCTGCGGGCTGGTCGGGTTCTGGCTGGTCGCGCCGGCGCTGATCGTGCTGCCGCTGAGCTTCACCGGCCAGGCGTCGCTGGTGTTCCCGCCGAGGAGCTGGTCGCTGCGCTGGTACGCCAACTTCTTCGGTGACCCCGCATGGATCGGTGCGTTCTGGACGTCCATCCAGGTCGCGGTGCTGGTCACCGTGGTGTCCACGGTGATCGGGACGGCGGCGGCGATCGGGCTCACCCAGGGGCGGGGGCGGGCGGTGGTGGCGGCGAACGCGCTGATCCTGAGCCCGATGATCGTGCCCGGCATCGTGTTCGCCATCGGCAGCTACGCCACCTTCCTCGCGCTGCGCATGGTGGGCAGCCTGGGCGGGTTCGTCATGGCGCACACCGTGCTCGCGCTGCCCTTCGTGGTGATCCCGGTGGCGGCCCGGCTGCGCGGTTTCGACCGGCGCCTGGAGCTCGCCTCGGCCAGCCTGGGCGCCGGGCGGTGGGCCACGTTCCGCCAGGTCACCCTGCCGCTGGTGGCCCCCGGGGTGCTCGCCGGGGCGCTGTTCGCCTTTGTCACCAGCTTCGACGAGGTGGTCGTCTCGCTGTTCATCCAGAGCCCGTACCTGCAGACGCTGCCGGTGAAGATGTACAGCAGCGTCAGCCGGGACACCGACCCCACGATCGCCGCCGCCGCCTCGATGATCATCGTCCTGACCACGGTGCTGGTGCTGGTGGCCAGCTACGTCACGGTGAGGAGGAGCCGTGCCCGATAGCGCGCCCCCCACCGGTCTGGCCCGCGCCGGCGGCGAGATCACCCTGGAGCGCCTGACCAAGCGCTACGCGGACACCGCCGCGGTCGAGGACGTCTCGCTGACCATCCGCCCCGGCGAGTTCATGACCCTGCTCGGGCCCAGCGGATCGGGCAAGACCACCACGCTCAACGCCATCGCCGGCTTCGTCACCCCGACCTCCGGCCGGCTGCTCATCGACGGCGTCGCGGTGGACAACGTGCCGCCGCACCGCCGCGACATCGGCATGGTGTTCCAGCACTACGCGCTGTTCCCGCACATGACCGTGGCGGAGAACATCGCCTTCCCGCTCAAGCAGCGCAAGGTGGCCCGAGGCCGGCGCGCGGAGCTGGTCGACGCCGCGCTGGCGACCGTGCGGCTGCCCGGCTTCGAGCGGCGCTACCCGCACGAGCTGTCCGGCGGCCAGCAGCAGCGGGTGGCGGTGGCCCGCTCCATCGTCTACGCGCCCCGGGTGCTGCTGATGGACGAGCCGCTCGGCGCGCTGGACAAGAAACTCCGGGACTGGCTGCAGCTGGAGATCAAACGGATCCACGACGAGCTGGGCACCACGTTCGTCTACGTCACGCACGATCAGGACGAGGCGCTGGTGCTCTCCGACCGGGTCGCGGTGTTCAACCACGGCCGGATCCAGCAGGTGGGCACGCCGGGCGAGCTCTATGAACGGCCGAGCACGCTGTTCGTCGCCCAGTTCCTCGGCGACTCGACGGTGCTGCGCGGGCAGGTCAGCCGGAACGGCTCCGGCGGTAGTTCGACGCTCGGTAAGTGTGGGCGCATCTTGCGCGCTCCCGGCTCGCTGGACGGCACTGGATCCGTCGACGGGGCCATCGTGGTGCGGCCCGAGCGGTTGGCCGTGCACGCCAACGGCGGCGGGCCGGACGGTACCGACTGGAACACGCTGCCCGCGGTGGTGGAGCGGGAGATCTACCTCGGCTCCAGCCGCAAGCTGGAACTGCGGCTGCCCGACGGCGACCCCGCCCTGGTCCGCGAGCAGGCCGGCCGACTGGCCGACGTCCGCCCCGGTGACCAGGTCACCCTGGCCTGGCGGGTGGCCGACTCCGTGCTGCTGACCGACGACCCCGACGTGGAGGCCGCCCTCACATGAAACTCGCCCTGCCGAACCCAGGTGCCGCGGCGCTGGCGGAGGTGCCGCGCTCGGCCGACTTCGTCAACGGCGAGGTGTCCTTCTGGTACCGGGGAATGGGCCTGCCGCCCCGACGCGCCGCGCTGCCCGGCCCTCGGGAGTACGACGTGTGCCTGGTCGGCGCGGGCTACACCGGGCTCTGGACCGCCTACTACCTCAAACAGGCCCAGCCCGACCTGCGGATCGCCGTGCTGGAGCGGGAGTTCGCCGGGTTCGGCGCGTCCGGGCGCAACGGCGGCTGGCTCAGCGGACGGCTCGCCGGGTCCCCCGAGCGGTACGCGGCGACACACGGCCAGGCCGCGGTCGCCGCGCTGCGCGGCGCCATGTGGGAGTCCATCGACGAGGTCATCCGGGTCGCCGCCGCCGAGGGGATCGACGCGGACATCGTCAAGGGCGGTCTGTTGCACGTGGCCACCAATCCGGCGCAGCGGCGGCGGCTGCACGCCGAGCTGGCGCGGGAACGCGACCGCGGGGTCGGCGAGGCGGACCTGCGGCTGCTGGACGCCGGCGAGCGGGCCAGCCGACTGCGGGTGGCCGGTGCACTGGACGCCACGTACACCCCGCACTGCGCCCGGATCCAGCCCGCCAAGCTGGTCCAGGGCCTGGCCCGAGCGGTCGAGGCGCTGGGCGTGCACATCTTCGAGGGCACCACGGTCACCGAGATCCGCCCGCGCACCGGCGCCGGCGGGGGTGCCACGGCGGTCACCGACCGGGGCGAGCTGACCGCGGACTACGTGATCCGCGCGGTGGAGGGCTTCACCAGTGGCATCGCCGGGCAGCACCGCCAGTGGCTGCCGATGAACAGCTCGATGATCGCCACCGAGCCGCTGCCCGCCGACGTGTGGGAGCGGATCGGCTGGGCGGGTCGGGAGCTGCTCGGCGACGACGCGCACGCCTACATCTACGCCCAGCGCACCGCCGACGACCGGATCGCCATCGGCGGACGCGGGGTGCCGTACCGGTTCGGCTCGCGCTGGGATCGACGCGGGGCCACCCACGAGCGCACCGTCGTCGCGCTCTGGCGGATGATCGCCCGGCTGTTCCCGGATGCCGCCGACGCCCGGCTGGCGCACGCCTGGTGCGGTGTGCTCGGAGTGCCGCGCGACTGGTGCTCGACAGTGCACGTCGATCACACGAGCGGCCTTGGCTGGGCTGGCGGCTACGTGGGCCACGGGGTGACCACCACAAACCTGGCCGCCCGCACCCTGCGTGACCTGGTGCTGCGCCAGGACACCGAGCTCACCCGGATGCCCTGGGTGGGTCGGCAGGTCCGGCAGTGGGAACCGGAGCCGCTGCGCTGGCTGGGCGTCCAGTTGATCTACACCCTGTACCGGGCCGCCGACCGCCGGGAGAACGACAAGGCGCTGCACACCTCTCGGTACGCCCGCCTAGCCGACCTGATCTCCGGCCGCTAACGGGGTCGCCCACTTACTCGAGGCAACGGCTGCCCGCGCGCCAGGCAGCGTGCCGTTACCGAGCTACACGGGAGACAGGTTTCCGACGATAGGAACCTGCGGGGTGTGTAGTTCGGTAACCACCCGCGTACCCCAAGGGCGTCGGTCTACAGCGCGCTGTACTCACACGACAGAAACCCACCCAATGAGGCTGCCGCCCGGACGCAAGCGAGAGATCGGCTCCACCGGATCGTCAAATTTAACACCAGGGTCGTCAACTCAATGATCAAAAAGCCCTGGCGTGAAATTTGTGGGGCGATTCGGCGGTGCCCAAGGAGCCGGCGGTCGCCCCCGACCCCGCCCACTTGATTCGCTCGCTCGCGAAGCGCCCACCGTGACCGACCTGCCTGCCGTTACCGAGCTGCACACCAGGCACGTTTCTCCCGCCACCAGCCTGCCTGTGGTGCA
>Ga0193743_1001213_pt1 | contig 19283 bp, 13 predicted proteins | sample L2c2metaG_FD_143038 | JGI IMG/M metagenome (GOLD analysis project Ga0193743, IMG submission 143038) | Soil microbial communities from a riparian zone of the East river system, Colorado, United States - L2c2 | ecosystem: Environmental > Terrestrial > Soil > Riparian zone | place: USA: East River... | reverse complement strand
CACGCTTGCCAGACGAATCGCCGCACTCAAACCGGCAATCCCCGCCCCAATAACCAGAAAATCAACACGTTCCGTTACACGATCCATCTCTAAATGCTACTAGGTTGCGCCGCGCCGCCACGATCATCGCGCACCTTCCCCTCAGCCCCTGCGATACGATGGAGCTACCGTGCCAGTGATTCCCCTCAAGACGCCCAGTGCCGCCTACGACATCACCATCGCCGCGAACCTCCTGAAAACCCTCGCGCCGCGACTAAAAAAGCTAAATCAGGACAAGCCCTTCCGGCCCTTCTTCGTCACCTCGCCCGAAGTCTGGGGCCTCTGGTCCAAACAAGCCCTCTCCTCCTTCAAGGAGCCCCCCACCGTCCTCTTCCTCCCCTCCGGCGAAGCCCACAAGCGTATGAGCAGCGTCGAGTCCCTCGCCCAGCAACTGGCGACCTCAGGCGCCGACCGCGACGGCCTCCTGCTTGCCCTCGGCGGCGGCGTCATCGGCGACGTCACCGGCTTCCTCGCCGCCATCTACATGCGCGGCATCCGCTACGTGCAGCTCCCCACAACGCTCCTCGCGCAGGTCGACTCCTCGATCGGCGGCAAGACCGGCGTCAATCTCCTCGCAGGCAAAAACCTCATCGGCAGCTTCCACCATCCCCAGGCCGTCCTCGCCGACACCGACCTCCTCGGCACCCTGCCCCCGGCCCAGCTTCGCGCCGGCCTGCAGGAGTCCATCAAGGCAGGCATCATCTACGACGCGAAGCTCTTCCGCTACATGGAGCAGAACGCCGACGCGATCCTTAGCGGCGACCCCGCAGCGCTAACCCGCGTCGTGGCAGCCTCGGTCCGCGTAAAAGCCGACGTCGTCAGCAAGGACGAGCGCGAGTCCGGCCTGCGCATGATCCTCAACTTCGGCCACACCATCGGCCACGCCATCGAAGCGGCCACCAACTACAAGCAGCTCCTCCACGGCGAAGCCGTCGCCTGGGGCAGCATCGCCGCGCTGAACGTTGCACGCACCCGCAAGACCATCACGCCAGCCCACGCCGAGCGCATCACCACCCTCATCCTCCGCTACGGCCCGCTATCGCCGTTCAAAGCCACCGCCGAGAAGCTCGTCGCACTCACCTCCAGCGACAAGAAGACCCGCAGCGGCGTCCGCTCCTTCGTCCTGCCCACCAGCATCGGCACAACGCAGATCGTCAAGGACGTCACCGACGCCGAGCTCCTCTCCGCAACCGAGTCCATGCTCACGCTCATGCGCCAGCACACCGCCGTCGCAACACCCGCCAAAAAGCGCAAGCCATGATCACGCACCACATCCAACCCGAACATCAATCCTCTACCGGCGCACGCCCCATCGGAGCAGCGGACGAAAGCACCGCAGCCAGAGCCGTCCAGCAGATGTTCGACACCATCGCCCCGAAGTACGATCTGCTCAACCACATCCTCTCCGTCGGCCTCGACCGTTGGTGGTGGAGCCGCAGCGCCCGCGTCTTCCGCCCTATTTTGGCAAAGCCCGAAGCCGTAGCCCTCGACCTCTGCTGCGGAACCGGCGACATGACCCTCGCGCTCCTCAAGCACCGTCCCATCAACGCCAACGAGGCCCCCATCCTGGCCGTGGACTTCTCCCACCAGATGCTCTCCCGCGGAGCCGAAAAATTCGCCCCTCACAACATCGTCCCCATCGAGGCCGACGCGCTCCACCTTCCGCTCCCCGACAACTCCGTCGACCTCGTCACCTCCGCCTTCGGCTTCCGCAACCTCGCCAACTACGAGGAGGGCCTCGCCGAACTGCACCGCATCCTTCGCCCCGGCGGCCAGATCGGCATCCTCGACTGCAACCAGCCCGGCGGCCTCGTCGGCGCGCTCTACAACCTCTACTTCAAGACCATCCTGCCCAGGCTCGGAGGCCTCATCTCCGGCAACGCCCGCGCCTACAGCTATCTCCCTGCATCGGTAGAGCGCTTCCCTCGCCCGCCCCGCATGCTCCAGCTCATCGCGGATGCAGGCTTCACCAAGGGAGCCTGGACCAGCTACACTTTCGGGACCGCCGGCCTCTACCGCGCGACGAAGCCATCTCTCTCATGACCCCCACCGTCACCCCCGAAGACATCGCGCACAAGCACTCCGCCAAACGTTCGGCGGCGCTCCTCTCCGTCTTCGCGGCGCTCGTCATGACAGCGCTCAAAATCATCACCGGAGTCCTCACCGGCTCACTCGGCATGTTGTCCGAGGGTGCGCACTCCAGCATCGATCTCGTCGGCGCAGCGATCACCCTCTTCTCCGTCCGGGTCTCCGACCGGCCCGCCGACGACAGCCACAACTACGGCCATGGCAAGGTCGAAAGCCTCGCAGCCTTTATCGAAACCGTCCTCATGCTCGGCTCCTGCGTGTGGATCCTCACCGAGGCCATTCGCCGCATCAGCTTTCACGAGAACCTCGCGCTGGCGATCTCCATCTGGCCCTTCCTCGTTCTCATCCTCTCTATCGCAGTCGACTTCGGACGCTCGCGCAATCTTCACCGCATCGCCAGGCAGTACAACAGCGAGGCGCTCGAAGCCGATGCGATCCACTTCTCTACCGACATCTGGTCATCCACAGCCGTTCTCCTCGGCCTCACCGCAACCTACATCGGCGGCCGCTGGCACATTCCCGCCCTCCAGCTTGCGGACCCTATCGCTGCCATCATCGTCTCGGCCATCATCCTCCGCATCAGCTGGCGCCTCGCCCGCCGCACCATCGACGCGCTCACCGACGCCAACCCCACCGAGACCCGCGCCCAGACCCGCGACCTCACGCGCGAACTCGCCGCCATCCCCGGTGTCCTCTCGGTAGAGCGCGTCCGCACGCGCCGCTCCGGCCCAAGCTACTTTGCCGACGTCACCCTCGGCATGCCTCGCAACCTCACCTTCCAGCGCTCCGAGCAGATCACGCTCGCAGCCACAGCCGCCGTCCAGAGCCACCTCCCCGGAGCCGACGTCGTCGTCCACTCCATCCCTACCGCCTCGCTGGCCGAGAGCGTGCATGACCGCATCCGCGCCGTCGCCGCGCGCTCCAACCTCACCATTCACGATGTCAGCGTCCAGGAGTACGACGGCTCGCTCCACGTCGAACAGCACCTCGAGGTAGACGAGACCATGCCGCTCCGCGAGGCGCACCTCCTCGCCACCCAGCTCGAGTCCGAGATGCGCCGCGAGATACCCTCCATCGCCACCATCCTCACCCACATCGAGAGCGAGCCCGCCACCATCGAGCGCCCCGCCTCGTTCGAGCGTGACAGGCAGCTTGAGGTACGCCTCCGCCGCGCCGCCAGCGCCTTTCCCGAGATCCTCGATATCCACGAGGTCTTCGTCTCGAAGATCCACGACCGAATCCAGGTCAGCTGCCACTGCACCCTGCCCGACGACCTCCCCATGGCCCAGGTCCACGCCGTCATCACAGCGCTTGAAAGCGACTTCAAGCTCGACGCTCCCGAAGTTCGCCGTCTGCTCATCCACCCCGAGCCCGCCACCGACAACCGCCGCTAACCGACAACCGCCGCTAAAGGACCTTCATTCCCCCAAAGGACCTCATTCTGACCCTGAGCTTGTCGAAGGGGAAGAACCCCCGCATTCCTGAGGGGAGCGCAGCGACCCGAGTGCCTTTACTTCCTTCCGCCCAGCAAATTTGTTCTTCGAAGCGCAGAACTTCCGCCCTGCCGATAGGGGCTTTTAGCCCGGGCCTTCTCTTGAAGAGCCACCATCGGAATCATCGCTGTATCCTACCCAATAGATGAAGCGCTTCTTCAACGTCCTCCTCGGTGCGCTGGCCATGCTCGCGGTCGCGCTGCTGTCGGCCTTCATCGCCATGCGCCTCGCCATCCATGGCCGCGAGGTGAAGGTCCCCAACCTTGCCGGCCTCAGCCTCTCCGACGCTGGCCGCGCCGCCAGCTCGCGTGGGCTGCGCCTCAATCTGGAGAACCGCTTCTACTCTGCCGATATGCCACCCGGGCATATCCTGGCGCAGTATCCGGCACCGGGCATCACCGTCCGGCGCGAATGGACGGTGCGCGTCACCGAGAGCCTTGGGCCGCAACAGGTCTCGATCCCCAATGTCGTGGGCGGCAGCGAACGGGGAGCTTCCGTAAACATCCGCCGCCTCTCGCTCGACCTTGGCACCGTCGCCCACATCTCTGCCCCTGGCGAACCCAATATCGTTCTGGCGCAGACGCCAAACGCCAACGCCGCCGGCATCGATCGCCCCCGCGTCAGCCTTCTGCTGAGCCAGCCGGAGGAGCCTCAGGCACAATCCTTCGTCATGCCATCGCTCACCGGACTGACCTTGGCTGCGGCAGCAGCGCGAGCCTCGGCCGCGGGGCTTCATATCGTCAGTGCCGAGGAGATCACGCTCCCCGCCGCAAACGCCACCTCGCCTCCGGGCCCCGCCACAGCCAAAGTCCCCGGAACCCCGGCAACTCTCGCAGCTCCGGCAACTGCAGTTACCCCGACTGCCTCCGGAACCCCACCACCCATCCCCGGAACCTCCACCGGCACAGTCGTAGCTCAGACCCCTATCGCCGGACATCGCGTCGCCAAAGGCGACCCCGTCCACATCTCCCTTACCTACTAGCGCACTCGAAATAGCGAATTTTGTGCCATTGCTGTTGCTGTTGCTGTTGCTGTTGTCGTTGCTGTTGCTGTTTGCTGTTGCTGTTGTCGTTGCTGTTGTCGTTGTCGTTGCTGTTGCTGTTGTTTGTTTTCCGTCGTCATCCTGAGCAGAGCGAAGGATCCCGAAGGTCTGCACTCACCACAACTGCCAGATCCTTTTCAGCAACCAACTTCCCCGTCCTTGCCGTTGCCTGTTCTTCTCTCCAGGAAGAAACTTGCCAACCTCCCCCCCTAATAAAAGAAAGCAGAACAGCCCACCCTCAACAACCCATCCACAGCGGAAGGGGCACGCGTTCACGCGTGCCGAAATCAAAGCCCACCACTCTGCCGAAGGCTAGCTTTTCTTCTTCCACCGCTCTATCCAGTCCAGGAGTTCAACTTACCGACCCAACAACTCTTGTCAAGCGCCCAACCCCACTAACTCCAATCCCATCAAAGAGATCCATATGCCGATTAGTTTCCCTCCATCCGTTACACTGGATACAGAATCAAGAAAGCCCCGGCCAAAACCCGGGGCTTTCCCATAGACACCCGTAACTCCAATCAGGAGACGACTTTAGCCATAACCCATTTATTTGCACGACTTTGCAAACACATAACAATGACAAACCATTGAATCAAAGTGATTTACGCCAAGTATGGGGGGGAGGGCGGTACCCCCCAAAGACGACAAGGAATCGAACGGCAAACTGAGTTAACTTCGCTCCAGAACCACCGCGAAGAAGCCATCGCAGCCATGCACCCCCGGCAGCGTCCGCAACGCATCATCGCGCACCGCAGAGGCTGGTTCCTCACGCAATATGCCTTCCCGCACAAGGTCCTCGATCAGCCCTGCAACAGGAACTCGCCGCAGACTCAGCGCACCCGCGACAGCCTCCACCACCTGCTCGCACTCCTCCGGCTCCAGCGAGCAGGTGGAGTAGACGAGACGGCCACCGGGTGCGAGACGTTTGAGCGCTCCGGTCAGAATGGCCCTCTGCCGCTCGACCTGCCGAGGTAGATCCTCGGGCTTGAGACGATGGCGAATCTCGGGATTGGCCGCAAGCGTCCCTGTACCGCTGCATGGGACATCGCAGAGGATAAGGTCGAAGCTGCCCTCGATGTCGGTAGCGCGGGACGCATCCGCCACGACACAAGCGACGCGCTCGGCATAGGCATACCGTTGCAGCCTGGCCTCGGTCTGGGCGAGACGCTTCGAGCTGACATCGCTGGCCGTAACCTCCGCAGAGCCGAGCCGACGACTGAGGATAAGCGTCTTGCCTCCGGGAGCGGCACAGCAGTCCCACACCCGCCTGGCGTCCGGCATGGCCGCAGCGGCAAGCTCCGCGACGAGACGGGAGCCGTCATCCATCACTGGCAGGTCATCGCCACTCTCAGAAAACATCCCGCCGCTGACGGGCTCGCTCTGGTCAGCCTCGCAGATCTTCAGCGCGGCATCGCGGCCATATGCAGCCACCCAGCGCTCGACCAGCCAGCGCGGATGGCCGAGCCGCTCGGCGAACGCTGCAACGGACTCATGGATGCGAGCCCCCGGCTTCTGCGCTGCCGCAAGCTTCCGCAGGACAGCGTTGACCATACCGGTAGCGTGAGGCTCGCCAGCAGCGCGGCAGAGCTCCACGCTCTCACTGAGGGCAGCGTGAGCAGGAATGCGATCGAGATGCAGCAGCTGGAAGGCCCCAAGCCGCAGCGCGATAGCCACCGGCTCTGCGAGCCTCTGTTCGGGCCGCTGCAGCAGCGTGCGGATGCGAGCATCAAGCGCGATCTGCCAGCGGAGCACGCCCATCACCAACGTGGTGGTAAGGTTGCGGTCCTCAGGCGAGAGCGCATCGACCCGGGCAGAGTGGAGAAGCTCGTCGCTGTGGCCCTTGTTCTGCCCCACAAGGGTGAGCACCTCGAAGGCAGCAAGGCGTGCCGGGGTAATCTTCGCGAGAGCCACCTCCGCAGACGCTGTAGGGCCGGCAGAAGCAGGTCGCTTCCTCGCCGGCGCTGGTCTGGCTGTAGGACGACTCGATGCACCCGATCCCGGTCCGGACCTGTTCTTCATAGGCCCAACCGCTCTCCGGATTTGACCTGATAGCCGTGCAGGAACTCGGCAGCGCTCATGCGCCGCTTGCCCTCGGTCTGGACCTCGTCGAAGGCGAGCAGCGTGGCGTCGGCGCAGCGGACCATCATCAGGTCTCCGCGGACGATCAGCTCTGCGGGTTCGCCATGGAAGGTCTCCGCCGCAACGTGGACCTTGTGGGCGATGAGCTTCTTACCGCGCAGCATGGTGTGGGCTCCGGGCCACGGCTGGAAGCCGCGCCAGCGGTCGTAGAGCTGCTTTGCCGTGCGCGTGAAGTCCATCAAGCCGTCCTCGCGTTTGAGGATAGGCGCGAGAGTAGCCAGCATGTCGTCCTGTCCCTGGGGAAAGAGGCACCCCGCCTCGAGCTCTCGCAGCGTACGAACCATCAGCTCCGCGCCGACGGCGGCCAGGCATTCGTAGACGTCAACCGCCGTCTCCTCCTGTCCGATAGGGACGACCTGCGCGAGGAGCATGTCGCCGGTGTCCAGACCGGCATCCAGGCGCATGGTGGTAACTCCGGTGACGACCTCACCACTCGCCACCGCCCACTGGATGGGTGCCGCCCCGCGATACTTCGGCAACAGCGACCCGTGGAGGTTGATGTTGCCGTGCCGTGGCAGGTCGAGCATCCACTGAGGGATGATGCGTCCGTAGGCCACGACCAGAATGGCGTCAGGTTGGATGGCTTCGAGTTGCGCGCGAAGCTCAGCATTTTTCTTGATCTTCTCCGGCTGCACGACGGGAATGCCATGTGCGAAAGCTGTCTTTTTAACGGGAGGAGCATTGAGCTCCATGCCACGGCCTGCAGCTCGGTCGGGCTGGGTAACGACGAGGACTACCTCATGGCCGGCGGCTAGGACGGCTTCGAGCGTTGGAACGGCAAATTGAGGAGTTCCGCAGAAGACTAGTTTCATCTGTTCTTATTCTAGTTTGGATATGTGATGGGAGGAGATGGAGATATGGATGGATGCTTGATGAAGTGTCCATGGCGAAAGCAGAACTAGAAACACAAGCATCCCCTGCGTGACGGTCCGAGATGCTCACCGGCTTTGCTCCAAAGCCGTAGTGAAGGGTGAAACCTGAATGGCAATCAGCTAACGCCAGGCACCGTCACCGGTCAATCGAATCTGGTTACGGGTGTAACGAAAACTTTCCGTAAGCAGTCGCTGCGTGGGGCGAACGACAGCTTTCACCAGCTATTGCGCGAAGCATCGGTTACGTTTTTTCAAAAAAAGGCATAGAATTCTTCCTCTCGTCTAGGACATTTGTCCCTGTTGAGTGGAATAGTAGCGTCCCATAATCCGCTCACCTGTAACCCAAATTTCATAAAACAGGCGCAGCAAACACCTTTGCCGCACTCCCCACTTCACACTCTGCCCGGTATGCACCTTTTCAGGAGGCTTTTCTATGCGTATCCGCTCATCATTTTCCATGTTTGTCCTGCTCCTTGCGCTGACCTGTCACCCACTGCACGGTCAGTCTCTCGACACCAGCATTCTGGGAACGGCTACCGATAGCTCAGGAGCGGTGTTGCCCGGCGCAACGGTTACGGTCCAGTCGCCGGCCACTGGCACAAACAAGACTGCTGTTACGGGAAGCGAGGGACAATACGCCGTTCGCTATCTTGCTCCCGGCACCTACGATGTCACGATCGAAGCGCAGGGGTTTACTCCGCAGAAGCGGACGGGCATCGTGCTGCAGCTCAACCAGCAGGACAAGATCGACTTCACGCTGAGCGTCGGCTCAAAACAGACTGTGCAAGTCGAGGGCACACAGCCGCTGCTGCAGAGTGAGAATGCGTCATTGGGGGCAGTCATTGGCCCGGAACGGACACAGAATCTTCCGTTGAATGGCCGGAAGTTCAACGACTTGGCCGTGCTGACGCCGGGCGTGAGCGTCTACAACCCAGACCTGCACTCCTCGAGCACGGACGGATCGACGATCTCATCGAACGGAGGACGTTCGACCTGGGGCCAGATCAATGTCGACGGCATCACAATGGTCAATAACCGCCACGCTTATGTGAATCTCTACCCTTCGATCGACGCAATCCAGGAGTTCACGGTACAGACCGGCGACTACTCGGCGCAGTACGGTGGAAGTGCAGGCTCGAATGTGAACATCCAATTGAAGTCGGGAACCAATGGGTTTCACGGCAGCGCGTTTGAATTCATCCGGAACGATGCTGTCGATGCGCGCAACTACTTTCGTCAGGCTCCCCTGCCGAAGAACATACTGAAACAGAATCAGTTTGGCGCTACGCTTGGCGGACCGATCATCAAGAACCGTACTTTTTTCTTTCTCAGCTATGAAGGGCTTCGATCAATAGAGGAGTTTCCTTCGACAGCCAACGTGCTGACTGCCGCGGAGCGCACAGGCGACTTCTCCGCCACTTCGACCCCGATCATCAACCCATTCACGGGGCAACCCTACCCGAACAACCAGCTTCCGGTGAACCCGGTCTCCGCCAATATCATCAACACTTACATGCCGTTGCCGAACCGGACCGGCAGCACAAACTACGCCGCTGCCAGTTCAGGCGATTTGAGTGTAGACCAGGGCATCGTGCGGGTCGACCATAGGTTCAACGACAGCAACCAGTTGTTTGTGCACTATATCTATGCCTTTCGCAACTTTCCAGTTACAGATGTCAACCCGAACTTTCACTTTACCGGCACCTACCCTATCCACAACATAGCCGCCCAGTATCTGCATATCTTCTCGCCGGCAGTGGTCAATGAGCTTCGCGTTGGAGCGGACCTGGAGCATGTGAAGCAGTTGAGCACCCGCACAGGCACGGACTTCACGGTTGAGTCGCTGGGGATCAACGGCTTCAAGGTTGGCGGTCCCAATGGCCGCCCGCTGAATCCGAATGAAGAGGGCTTTCCGCTGCTGCTGATCGCGGGTTATCTGGGAATGGGGGATGATCTCGCGGCTTCGAACCTGGATTACAGCCGGACCTACCAGTTCGTCGATAACCTGACCTGGACGAAGGGCAAGCACACGCTGATCTTCGGCGGGGATATTCGTTATCTGTTGGATGACGCGACGACGAACAACACGCCCTTCGGCGAGCAGGATTTTACCGGCGATATCTCCGGCAATGCGGCGGCAGACTTTATCCTTGGCTTCCCGCGCACCAGCCTGACGCCGGAGGGCGTGCCTATAACCAAGGCACGGCAGTGGCGCTGGTCGGTCTATGGACAGGACAACTGGCGGCCAACCTCCAAACTAACGCTCAACCTTGGCCTTCGTTACGAGATGTTTCAACCGCCGCTGGATGTAAATGGGGTAACACGCACGCTGGACTTCAGCCAGCCTACTCCGGTCTTTACGCCTGCTCCGGGTCAAGAATTACATGATATCTGGAAGGTTACCCACAAGAACTTTGGTCCACGAATCGGTTTCGCGTATAGCGTGACACCGTCGCTTGTTGTTCGTGGTGGATACGGAATCTTCTACTATGGCGGGCAGTTCGACTACATCAACATCCTGCAGTTGAACCCGCCTACGGCTGGCAGCCTTACAATTACAAACCCCAGTGTTCCGGTGGCTACGATTCAGAACCCAGTACCCGCTTCGCTTTATCCTGCGAATCCATTCTTCAACGCAGTTACGCTACCAGCCGATCGGAAGCGCCCTGACCTTTATCTGCAGACCTACAACCTTACTGTGGCAAAACAGTTCGGAGCGAACGTGCTGAATCTCAGCTATGTCGGGGTCAATGGATCGCACCTTGATACCAGCATTAGAAACTTCAACTCACCTCCTCCGGGGGATTTGATCGACCCTGTTCAGGGACGGCGTCCCTTCCCAACGTTTGCGCGCATTCGCTATCAGGACTTCAATGCTGCATCGAACTACAGCGGGTTGCAAGTATTCTTTGAGCATCGGCTTACTAATCAGCTCAGTCTTACGGCGGCTTATACGCTCGCGCACGAACTGGACAACGCGGCGCGCGATACCAATGACGGCGGCTGTATATGCCAGGACCCGAGAAATCCACGAGAGTGGACGAGCGGCGTGACCGACCAGCGACACAACCTGACGCTTGGGTACGTCTGGCAGCTTCCCAAGTTCGCCAAAAACGGTACAGCGGTTAAGCTGCTGGCGAATGGCTGGGCCCTAAACGGTCTGGTGCAGCTCGCCAGCGGCAATCCTTACGATGTACTGCAAAGCACTGATGGCCAGAATACCGACAACCAGTGGCAACGCCCTAACCGCGTTCCAGGTTCGAAGCTGAGTGTCGAAAACCGCTCGATCGACCAATGGTTCAACACGGCTGCGTTCACGGAGAGCACGTTGACCTTCGGCACCTCGAAGCGGAACCCGCTTGTCTCTCCCACAACAAAGGTGGTCAATCTTGCCGTGATGAAGAACTTTGCAATGCCGTTCAATGAGGTGCATCAACTGCAGATTAGATTTGAGGCCTTCAATGCCTTTAATACACCGCAGTGGTCGACACCAGACGCCAACCTGGGGGATAGCACATTTGGACAGGTTACTTCGACCAAATCGAATAACCGGGAGCTACAGCTGGCGGCGAAGTACTTCTTCTAAGAGTTGGACGTAAGACCTATGGACAAACAAGGCAGGTACCCTGAGACCTCCAGGGTGCCTGCCTCGTTTCGGAGATCTGAAATTATCTTCAGGCTTTCCGAAGAGCCGCGCTTGTCGTCTAATGAGGGTCTATGCGGATTTCATACTTGCGACGAGGCGTAGTGGGTTGGTTTGCGTTGTCGATGTCGCTGATGACAGGCGTCGCGGCGGGGCAGAAGCAGAAGGATAAAGCTGCGGGATATGACCGGGCGGCACGGGCTACAGTGCTCCATGCGGCAAATGTCTATGTAGCCGCGGACGCGGATTCGCAGAGAGTCTCCCTCGTGACTCCGGGGCATGAGGTCGTCATCGTGGAACGAAGCGGACCGTGGGTGAAGGTATTTGCCAACACCGACGTTGAAGATGATGCCGAGGAGAAGCCGGACTTTGGCGATGATGAGAACGTAACTCCGGCTTCAGGGTGGATTCGGGACAAGGGCGTTGTCGGGCCCACGACTGCCGGTGGGGATGCAATTTTGTATGGTGCAGCGGCAAATCTGGAGGATGAGGCATCACGGCCGAATGCTCCGAAGGGTGCGGCCTCCTCGGCGCATCTGCTTTATCGGAGAGTGGCAGAGTATTACCCGGACTCTTCCCTAGCGGCTGAGGCCGCGTGGCGGTCGGCGGACATACGGTGGCAGATGGAGAAACGGGACGTAAGCACACTGCCGAGTGCGAAGGAGCAGGACGCTTCCCTGCGGCCACAGATCTTCGACGGCGATATGAAGAAGCTGATCAAACGGTATCCAGGGACGAAGTATGCGGCGATGGCAGCCTACAAGCTGCTGGACAACAAGCTGTGCGGAGACTGGCAGGGGCTGCCGAAGTGTCCAGAGATGGAGACAGCGTTATATGAAAAGTATGCTCAGCAGTTCCCGGATGGGCCCATGTCGGCGGAGGCTTTGTACAACGCGACCTATCGGCAGGGTGTCGTGGTGACGATGTACACGGTGGAGGAGAACAAGAAGAAGGCAGATGGTGCAGTAGCGAAGACCCAGGCGCTGGCACAGGATCTGAAGGCGAAGTATCCCCAGTCGGACTATGCGGCTCGAGCGGCGAGCATTGCGTTCCGGGTGTCTCAAGGGATTCCGATCTACGGGAGTGATCGTGACTAGCGGCTCCCTTCCTGAGGCTTTGAGCGTGCGGATGATCGCGCACGACGATGCGGCGGCTATCGCGGAGCTTAGTGGACAGTTGGGTTATGACGCCACTGCCGGGGAGATCTCTGAACGTATTGCGTCGCTGCTCTCCTGCGCGGAAAGCCAGGTAGCTTTTGTAGCCTGCCTGGGCGAAGAGGTTGTGGGCTGGATCGAGGCTTCGATTGTGCGTCATCTGCAATCGCCCGCGCATTCGCTGATCGGCGGGCTGGTGGTAAAGGATGGGGTGCGCAACCTGGGCGTGGGGAAGAGGCTTTGTGCCGAGATCGAGGACTGGAGCAGAGGCAAAGGAATGGGTGTCGTACGGGTAACCTCTCGCTCGACGCGAGAAGGGGCGCACCGGTTCTATCTTCGTGAGGGCTACCGGCAGACCAAAACTTCGGCGGTGTTTGAGAAGGTTCTCCTGTAAGAGTCGAGCCGTGGCCTGCACGTCATATTCACCGAGAGCATTTAGGATGGGGCTATGCCGATCTTCAAAGTAATCCTTCTTGCGATTGTGCAAGGCTTGGCAGAGCTACTGCCCGTCTCAAGTTCCGCGCACGTTGTGGTCGCGGAGAAACTGATGGGGCTGGACCCCTCGTCGCCGCAGATGACGCTGCTGCTGGTGATGCTGCATACGGGCACGATGTTCGCCGTGATTGCGTACTTCTGGAAGCAGTGGAAGAAGACTTATTTTTCCAGCTCCGATGCGTTCAAGCGGTTTGCGATCCGGGTGATCTGGGCGACCTTCCTGACGGGCATCATAGGCATCCTCATTAAGTCGGGCATCGAGAAGACGATGTTCAAGGGCGCTCCCAAGGCTGAGATTGAAGATCTGTTTGGCCGTCTGGATCTAATTGCTCCTGCTCTGGCCGCAGCCGGAATTCTGATTCTGATTGCCGGATTGATGGAGAAGCGACGCATGGGCGCGCACACGAACGTCTACGGCGACAGCGTGACGATGCGACAAGCGGGTTGGATTGGCGCAATCCAAGGGCTTTGCCTGCCGTTCCGCGGGTTCTCGCGGTCGGGTGCCACGATCTCAATCGGAATGCTGACCGGCGCGAGCAAGGAGCGGGCGGAGCGATTCAGCTTCGCGCTCGCTGTCGTGCTGACTCCACCTGTTGTGTTGCGAGAGGGTCTGCGGCTGGTAAAGGCCTCGCATGCGGCTGCCGCCGCCGGCGCGCCGATCGACCTCCATGGCAGTGTGGTGACGAGTCTGCTGGGTGCGGTATTTGCGTTTCTCGCCGGGCTGGTGGCTCTGAAGTGGTTGAGTAGCTGGCTGGAAGAGGGACGCTGGTACCTGTTCGGAATCTATTGCCTGGTGGCTTCAGTGATTGTGCTCTATCTGCATCACCTGGGCTACTAGCCGGAAAATACACCAGACAAAGGCATCTTATCGCTGACGATTCTCGCGATGGATGCCTTTGCTGATGCTATTGAGTCTGCGCGTTACTTCGCTGCAAGAGCGTCACGGTGACTCCGAACGTAGTCGTGAGCAGTAAGAATGTGGGCCTGCTGCTCGGCCACTAATTGGCGTACGGGGAGAGGCAAGTCCTGGTTGAGGGCGTCGGCGTAGGCCTTTTTGGCATCGTCTTCGCCTTGCTCGGCAGTTTCGAGGAGAGCATGATCTCCGCCGCCGAGTTTGGCCTTGAGATCTCCCCATATGCGGTGAAGTGTCCCGCCGGTGGTGCCGGATTCTTTGATGTCGTGTACCCCATTTTGATGGAGGAGCTCTTCGAGTTCTCCGCGGAAGCTGGCGCGCTTGAGCGATTCTGCGAGAAAGTAGCGCTTGAGAGCTTCGTCCTTCAGGTGCTCGCCGATGTCGGCAAAGCCCTTCTGACTATCCTGAAGGGTGTTGATGAGCGATTTGAGAGCGAGACGCATCTCACTCTGCTTGCCTGCATCTGTGGACATGGTTACCTCAATAATCTTCGGATTTAGGGTCGGTTTAGCAGGGTCCGCCGGCTGTACGCGATTCTCCTTTGCCGGCGGCAAGCAGGAGAAATCGCGAAAACCCCGCTCCCCTGCCAACCGGGTCTAAGGTCCGCTGGCTAAACCGCCGCCAACGGCGAGTGTTATAGGGATAGATGCACGGTTTTGCCGTGGGTTTGTATCCGGGTACCCCAAGGGGACGTTTCCACTATTTTGCAGTGTGCTCTGGGATAATCGGAGATGCTCTGGTGGTTTCCAGCCTTGGTGCAGACGACCGGCGTGCCGGTGCGAGAGAGGCCGCGCGTACCCCGAATGAAGGCTCCCCAATGAAAACTCTAAGACTTGTTTCGACACCGACGCGCAACCGCCGCCTGAATGAGATCATCGGGATGATCGTCCTGGTAGGCGCGGGGCTGCTGCTGCTGGCCCTGGCGAGCTATACGCCTTCGGACCCCTCTTTCAACACCGTAGGGGCTTATGTGACGGGGAGGCCGGCACATAACTGGACCGGCATGGTGGGGGCTTATCTCTCCGATGCGATGCTGCAGTTGATCGGTGTGGCGGCTTTCTTTCTGCCGCTGGTGCTGGGGCGGCTTGGACTCTGCTGGATGCGGTCGCGTCCGGCTGGCTCTCCGTTGGCCAAGAGCGTTGGGCTGGCAATGTGGGTGATCTTTGGCCCAGCTGCGATTGCGCTGCTGCCGGGACACATGATGTGGCGACATGCGCTGCCGATTGAAGGAGCCACGGGACGTCTGCTGGCAGACTTCATGGTTCACTATCTGAATCTGCCGGGAGCCTGCATTGTCCTGGCGCTGATGGTGGCGCTGTCGCTGTATCTGGCGACGACGTTTACTTTCAACACGGCGCGGGAGTGGGCGACGGTACGGTTCTCATTCGTGCAAGCACTATGGGATCGCTGGGTACGGTGGCGAAGCAGGAAGAGTGCCGATGCCGTCGTTGCCAATGAAAACTACGGCAGCAGGCGAGAGCAGTCGGACGCCAAGGCAAGGCGGGCACGCGAGCTGGCAGAGATGGCGCAGCGGAAGAGCCAGGAGCCCGAGAGCACCACGCTGCTGGGCGGGCTGTTTGGATGGCTGGGCCGGAAGAAGAAGATCGAGCCGCTGAAGCCGCAGGAGGAGGTCGCAGGACCTGTCGCAGCGCAGGGCTCGATGTGGCAGGCGATGCCGCGGACACTCGTAGATGCTCCTCCGGTGACGGCTCTCGGTACGGCTGCTGCGGCGGCGGCTCCGTTTGCAGACGCCCTGGCGAAGGCGGCAGCTCCGGTTCATGCGCTGGACGACGCGTCGAACTTCCGCGATGGCGGATTTAGCGCTGGCTCGGATGACCGCAAGATAGCTCCGGCACGTATCCCAACTCCGATACGTGCGGAGAAGAGGGCGATAGAGGAGACTCTTGCTGACCCGTCGACCATCTCTCCAGGGGGGAATATCTCATTCGGGAAGCGGGCCGATGCGGATATCAAACCGGTGACGATTGTGCCGAAGAGCGTACGCGGTTATAAGCTGCCGCCCTCTTCCCTGCTGCACCGGAGTGAAGAGCAAGCCTCCGTGCGAGAGGAAGAGCTGCGAGAAGAAGCTCGCGTGCTCGTTGAAAAATGCGCCGAGTTCGACGTCAATGGACAGGTGACGCAGATCAACCCGGGACCCGTGGTGACGACGTTCGAGTTCCGTCCTGAGGCCGGAGTGAAGGTCGCTCGCATTACAGGGCTCGCGGACGATCTCTGCCTGGCGATGGCGGCGGAGTCGATCCTGATCGAGCGGATGCCGGGCAAGAGCACAGTTGGCATCCAGGTACCCAACAGCGAGCGCGAGACGATCTGGCTGCGGGATGTCGTCGAGTGCGAGAGCTTCGCGCAGTCGAAGAGCAAGCTGGCGATTGCGCTGGGCAAGGACATCAACGGACGCATTGTTACTGCCGACCTGGCGAGCATGCCGCACGTGCTGATCGCCGGTTCGACCGGCTCCGGTAAGTCGGTCGCGATCAACGCCATGATCATGAGCGTGCTGTTCAAGAGCACGCCGGAGCAGGTCCGCATGATCCTCGTCGACCCGAAGCGGGTTGAGCTCGGGATGTATGAGGGGATTCCCCACCTGTTTACGCCGATCATCACGGAGGCGAAGCTGGCTGCCAACGCACTGCGAAATGCCGTGCGCGAGATGGAGCGACGGTTGAAGCTGCTGGCCGCGAACCATGTGCGGAACATCGATCAGTTCAATAAGCTCTTCGACCATGGCAGCGAGTACCTCTTCGAAGATGTGAACCAGGAGCCGCTGCCCTACATCATCATCATCATCGACGAGCTGGCGGACCTGATGATGCTCGACCGGTCGAATGTAGAGGAGTCGATTACCCGGCTGGCCCAGATGGCTCGCGCCGTCGGCATCCATCTGGTCCTCGCGACGCAGCGACCCTCCGTCGATGTCATCACCGGACTTATCAAGGCGAATGTGCCGACGCGTATGAGCTTCCGGTTGGCGACGAAGGTGGACTCGCGAACCATCATCGACTCGAACGGCGCGGAGAGCCTGCTGGGTCGCGGCGACATGCTCTACCTGCCGCCGGGGACGAGCCGGGTGCAGCGCGTTCATGCGCCATTCGTCACGGAGAAGGAGATCTCGGCAGTCACAGCCTTCTGGAAGGCACAGGGCGAGGCCGAGTATGTACACGGCTTCCTCGAAGGACCGAAGGAAGACGCCGGGAAAGATGGCGAAGGCGGCTCGAGCGGCGACGACAACGATCCGATGTACGATGACGCGGTACGGCTGGTCTTCGAGTTCGGTAAGGCAAGCACCTCTCTGCTGCAGCGGCGACTGCGCATAGGCTACGGTCGAGCGGCTCACCTGATCGACATGATGTACAACGATGGTCTGGTAGGCCCGGCGGATGGATCGAAACCACGCGAGATTCTGAAGTCGCCGAACTGGGTCAGCGAGGTCGACGCGGCAATTCGCTAGAGCAGTCTTTAGATCTAGCGAGGTAGTTTCTTGGAGGAGTGCACCGCCACCACGGCGAGGCTGCATATGACCCCGAGAAGCGCTATCCAGAGAAGGTCGGGGTGACGCTCTGTGATGGGCCTGGAGTCCGGACGGGGATGGTATGTGGGGTTTAGTCGTTCAGGACCTAGCTGCGCAGTATGGACGGCGCCCGCAGTGGAGAAGAGGCGAGCATAGTCGTACTGGGGCGCGGTAAGCGCGGGGTCACCGTAGTAAAGGGTGAGGGGCCCCGTTGTGGGCGCATCGAAGCAGAGCTTGCGTTCGCGCATCTCCAGGCGGACTGCGGTAAGGGGAAGCGGAACATCGTCGCCATTTTCGATTACCACTTCCATTATCGCCGCGCTTTGCATGTTGGAGCCGAGCGTTGCGGGGATGCTTAGCTGCTCCTGGCGAATCTCACGTCCAGTCTCGGTAAGGCGTACGCGAAGGATCGTACCGGCAATGGTCTCTCCGGCTGAGGGAGGAGTACCGACGGGGCGGTCGGAGATCTGGACGTCACGACTGAAGTTGGATTTGAAGTCGGGAGCGAGAACGAAGGAGACCCCCTCGATGGGAACTCGCTCGGGAAGCGCGAAGGAGGCGACGGTCTGTCGGCCGCGCTGTGTGATGTTCGTAGTCACTGCTGCGGTGGTGTAAATGGTCTGGGCTTGGCGGCTGGGAGGGATGGTAGCTCCTTCGACCATCTGCGGGGTTACGGCAAAGGTGTTGTTGCCTGGCGCGGGCGAAGCCGTCAGCTCGATGTGCAGGTAGGGAAAGCTGGACTCCTGCAGGTGGATGGTGGTATTGCGTGAGAGATGTTGGGTGGTGAGGTCGAAGAGAGTGAACTCGCCGAGAGAAGTAGAGGCCGTGGCATGGAGGTCGGATGCTCCGGAGACGATGGCGGTGGCGAGGTAGTCCTTGCCGGTGAGGTCGAGCGTGACCTCGGTGTAGGGGCGGGCGGGCATCCCCAGGTCGAAGACGATGGCCTTGCCTCGCAGTCCCAGGTTCAGGATGCGGGCGGGGTCGCTGTCGGACTGGGCGGGCTCACTGAGTGTGATCGCGTAGGGAATCTCGCGGCTCTGCCCCGCAGAGGCCTGGTAGATGCGCAGGTCTTTGAGGGAGGGCGCGGCGTTGGGAAAGATTTGAGGATCGATGGCAACACAGCTTTGACCAGCGCCGTGGGGGAGCGAGATCGTCCGCTGATACCGTAGGAACTGCGGATCGGCCACTGGCGTTCGCGGGCTGGGAGCAGCCTGCCAGAGGAGGAGCGCAAGGAGGATGGACTTCACTGATCCTCCTTTGAGCCATGCCCTGCATCCAGGTGGGGCGCTGGAGCGCGGAGAGCTAACCAGTCCTTCTGGTAGGCGAAGCTGATGGCCATGAGCAGAGCGCCAAGACAGAAAAAGCTGATGACGCGATAGCCCTGGCTGAGGTTACGCATATCGTAGAGGAAGGTCTTGGCGATGGTAAAGACGATAAGAGCAAGCGCCTGCCAACGGATAAACGCAGCTCGTTTCCAGAAGCCAATTGCCAGCAGAATCCCGCCATAGAGCATAAGGAAGGCAGAGATGGCCAGCGCCTTCTGGAGGTCGCCTTCGGGATTGGCAACTGGGTTATACCAGAGAGCGTCGATCTCGCGAACACCCACGAGCAGGGCGATGAGATTGATGGCGATGATCGAGGCTCCGGCGAGTTGCAGCCAGAGCAGGGACGCAGCATGACGCGCTTGGCGGAGGGCAAACCATGCGGAGACGGCCAGGGTTGCGATGCCGGTCAACGCGGTGGCAAAGTCGGCGTTGAGAAATGCGGGATGAAGGGCGGGGTCGTTGCTGGTGGGCGCGATCTCGCGCAGACAAAGAAGCACCCCCACGACATTGATTGCAACCATGCAGGCCAGAGCGAGCCGTGTCCAGGTTGC
>Ga0193743_1001212_pt1 | contig 19299 bp, 18 predicted proteins | sample L2c2metaG_FD_143038 | JGI IMG/M metagenome (GOLD analysis project Ga0193743, IMG submission 143038) | Soil microbial communities from a riparian zone of the East river system, Colorado, United States - L2c2 | ecosystem: Environmental > Terrestrial > Soil > Riparian zone | place: USA: East River... | reverse complement strand
AGCTGTGAAGAACGTCGCCGCGGAGAAAGTTTTGTCAGACAAGGCAGTTGCTGACAAAGCAGTTGCAGACAAGGCAACTTTGGACAAAGCTGCTGCCGACAAGGTCGCTATGGACAAAGCTGCCGCGGATAAAGCCGCTGCGAACAAGGGGACTCTAGATCAAACCCCTGACAACCCGGTAGCGCTGAACAATGGCGCGATCTACAGCAATTCAGCTGCTGCATTGACGATGTTGTTTGTGGTCGCGGTGCTCCTCGAAAACGCCTTCTCCGTTATGTTCAATTGGTCAGTCTTCCTCGCCTACTTTAGTCTTCCTGGCGTGAAAACGATCATCATGGTCGTCGCTTCCTGGATCATCGTCAGTATGTTTCATATCGATGTGATGGCCAGTCTGATCGCCGCCTATCAGTCAACAAAAGACCACGCCGTGCCCCCAATTTCGGGAGCACCCTCGCAGTTCATTACGGCTCTGATCCTTGCCGGCGGCAGTGCCAGTGTCAATCGCATCATGGTCGCTCTCGGATTTCGTAGTCTTCGAACCCAGGAGGATGTGCTTCCGCGTCCGCCTCAGAACAGGGCTTGGGTGGCGGTGATCCTGAAACGGAGCCAGGCCGTTGGCGATGTATTCGTTCAAATCCAGGAGATTGGACCGGTCGCCGGGATCGCGAACGCACCGGCACCGATTGCCGGCATCATCCGGGACAAACGTTCGCAGCTCTCCGGATTGCTGTTCCGCCAGAAAAATCGCTTCCCTCGGAACGGAGGCCACACGGTCTCGACGGGCATAATCTATAGCATCACTGTTAGTGGAGTCGACAACCAGCATCATCAACTGACAGCGAACGCTAACGAAAGATTTGTACTCGCCCCAGGCGCGATCGTCGACATCGAGGTCACTTTGTAGGCCGCTCCGCTGCCGACATATTTCGCTCGCATTTCGATGCAGATGGAAGCGTTATCATTCGAAATGCTGACAAAGGTGGCGCATGGATTAGTACTTTATCACCGTTCAGCGCAAAAAGGTCCGATGCCACATTTGACTCTTGCTATAGCGTCCGCGTTGCTGGGTCCTCTTAGGTGTGGTCGACTGTATTAGGCGAATACCGTGACCGAATCGTACACATCGCTCTCACGAAAGCTGAAGGGGGACTCAATTTGACCGTGCCTTTGGAACTCCTTACTAACCTCAGCCAATATGGTAGCGAGGCGGGCCAGCGCCGGATCGATCACTTTGTCGAGGGAGAGGACAGCGGCCAGCCCACAACGATGACCTGGTCAAATCAACGCTGGATCCGCTATCGCTCTACCGTTTCTTTACTCGACACCTTCCTAGTAGATTTCTCCCGCGCAATGGACAGTCCAGAACCAGGAGATCCCAGTTACACTGAGCTCATTGCCCGGGCAGCAGCTCAGCAAGCGCCATGCTATCCTTTAGGCTCTGCGCAGAAAGCCACAATTATGGGCAAACCCGAGGATATCCTTGCTTTGGGACGTCGACTCAGCGATCAGGTCATGAAGTCGGACTGCCCGCGCCGTAGCCCGAACTCCTTGTCCGCCCATCGTTTTGATCGATTGAGCTGATTGGTAGAGTCCAGCCCCGGAATTGTGTGTGAAAGGCAGGTCTTGATGTCGATGTGGGCATGGTTTCTCTCATTACTTGCTGTAGCCTCTGTCGTGGCAGTCCTGGGGGTATGGTACGTCCGTAACCGACTGCTCAGAGCAGAAATGGTGAACGCAGAGCAAAAGGAACGGCTCGAGAAGGTCACCATTGCAACAGAGAGATTTGTGGAATCTGCTCGCCGCACCAACTCGGCTGAGGCCGGACCAGCTGAACTTCCCACCATTGAAGAAAGTCTCGTGCAGGCGCTGGCTGCAGGTGAATGCGCACTCTTCGCAGGTAGCGGCATTAGTGCGCAAGCTGGGCTGCCGGTTTGGCAACAGACTTTGGCGGCAGCGATCGATAAATTTGAAGGCGGCGACGAAAAGCTCTCCTGGAGTCCCGTCCGCCAGATGCTCTTGGAGGGACGACCGGAGGTTGCGGCTGATCTGATCAGCACGAGAGTCCCACGTTCGGAACTTCTCCGATTTTTCGCTACTTTGTACGAATCTGAAAGAGAGATTGCGCTTCCGGCCGTCTTGCGGGTGCTAGGGGAAATACCTTTCGCGAGAGTATTGACTTCTAACTGGGACAGCTTGGTCGAACATGGAGTGCCCGGCTCGTTTTGTGCCAGTTGAGATGAGACAAACTGGTATTGAAGGAGCAATGTATGGCGCGAGGAAAGAAGCATACAGCGGAGCAGATTGTGAACCTGCTGCGGCAGGTTGAGGTTGGAGTAGCGAACGGCAAGACGTTGCCGCAGGCGTGTAAAGAGGTAGAGATTGTCGAGCAGACGTACTACCGGTGGCGCAAGGAGTACGGCGGGTTGAAGGTGGACCAGGCGCGACGGCTGAAGGAGTTGGAGCAGGAGAACGCGAAGCTGAAGCGTCTGGTGTCAGAGTTGAGTCTGGAGAAGTTGGTGTTGAAGGACATCGCCTCGGGAAACTTCTAAGCCCTGAGCGACGGCGCTGTGCGGTGAGCCATGCGTGTGAGGCGCATGGCATGAGCGAACGGCATGCGTGCCGGGTGGTGAAGCAGCCACGCGGTACGCAGCGTTACCGGCCGACACAGCGCGACGACGAAGATACGCTCACCCGGGCCATCGTTACCTTGGCCAGCCAATATGGCCGCTATGGCTATCGCCGGATCACTGCGCTGCTACGAAGGGCAGGCTGGCAGGTCGGCAAGGACCGGGTGGAGCGTATCTGGCGTCGTGAGGGGCTGAAGGTTCCACAGAAGCAGAAGGCGCGAGGACGGTTGTGGCTCAATGACGGGTCATGCGTGCGGCTGCGTTCGCAGCACGCCAACCATGTATGGAGTTATGACTTCGTGAGTGGGAAGACGCATGACGGAAGGACGGTGCGGATGTTAAACCTGATCGATGAACACACCAGGGAGAGCCTACTGGTGCGCCCGGAGCGGCGATGGAGCAGCGCCAAGGTGATCGAGGCGCTGGCTGATGTGATGGTGTTGAAAGGCGTCCCCGAGCATATCCGTTCCGACAACGGCCCGGAGTTCGTCGCCAGGGACCTGCGGAGGTGGCTGGCTGACACAGGCGCAAAGACGCTCTATATCGAGCCCGGCAGTCCATGGGAGAACGGGTACTGTGAATCGTTCAACAGCAAGCTGAGGGACGAGTTCCTGAACGGGGAGATCTTCTACTCGCTAAAGGAAGTGCAGGTGCTGGCGGAACGCTGGCGCATCCACTACAACACCGTCCGTCCACACTCTTCGTTAGGCTATCGACCACCCGCACCGGAAGCGTGGCAGACCGAAATCAAAACGGGGTATGGAGAAGTGGAAAGCAAAGGACGCTTCCCACTTCCCCACACCCCCGACGGCGGCGAGATACTTACAAAACTCGTTGCGCTAAACTAACAATCCAACTGGCACAAAAGATCGGGCAGACCAAAGGGATGTTGGCCAAGCATACGTTCAGGTCAACCTACAAGACGATCTCTCCTCCTCAAGCGAGCATGGGATCGTCATCTGCTCTGGGAGTACATCGAGTTCCCGCAGACTCCAATACAATTCAGTGTGAGTCGACGCCCGCAGGCACAATCGGAAGTGCGGAAGCAGAGGGGTATTTGTCGAGTGTCATGGATATGGTTGACAAATCATGTTTTGCATCCTACAAGACCTTCTCCACCACCACGAGGTCGCACTTTCCTCCGAGGCTCGGATGGTCGGTGGAGATCTGGCCGGTAACGCGCCAGCCACGGCGTAGATAGCGGTCAACCAGGTCTTGGCGAAAACTGACTACGGTTCCTTCTACGACCTGACAGCCACGCTCGCGGCAGAACTGTTCCCCATCCAGAAGCAATTGCTTCCCAACTCCACGACGGCGAATCTTCGGATCTGTCGCTAACAGAGCCAGATATCCTCGGCCTTCTTCTCGTATCTCAGCGTATATCACTCCTAAGATATGTCCCTCTTCTTCAAACAGAAGGAAATGACCCTTCTGCATATAGCTCGTGACCTCGTTGGGATCTGTCCGGTTACCCCGCATATCTTTGTTTTCATCCATGAAGGCGAAATTGATGAGTTTGACGATAGAATCGAGGTCATCTGGTGTGGCAATTCGCGTATAAAACCGCCGCGAACATATTTTATTCGGAAGAGCCGTTTGAGGTGTCATGCGTTTTTCTATTGCGCCTTTAGTGTTCTGGTCCGGGGATTTGAGAGTGGATCATTCCTTTGGCAGGTTTTTCGCGTGAGAATGGAACGGCATTTGTGAGGCTGCTTCGCTAGGTCGCCGCGAAGGGTTGAAGTAGTAAGCTATCGTCAGCGACACGATCCACGATAGCAATAAGTAGAACGTGATAGGGCTGCTGCCATATGCTGCGATCATGACAGCGATAACTCCCATTACTAGTAGGATTGCCCAATTTGTATAGGGAGAGCCAGGCATCCGAAAATTGACATGTCTAGAGCTATCCTTCGCTACGGCCCGTCGATGGAAGAGATGGGAAAGCGCAATGGAACTCCAGGCCCAGAGGAGCAGCCATGCGACCATCGTCAACAAGTAGCCCAATATCTTGTCGGGGATGAGGTAGTTCAGCACGACTCCAAACATCAGGATGCTGCCCGATACGGCCAACGAAAGAGATGGGATATTTCGGTCATTGAGTTTTCGCAAACGCATAGGCGCTTGCCCTGATGACGCCAAAGCATGAAGCATGCGGCTGGTTCCAAACAGTCCTGTATTGCAAGAAGAGAGCAGTGCCGTGATCGCGACGAAGGTTACAGCGTTGGCTGCTGCGGGAAAGCCTGCATAAGCCAGTACCATGACAAACGGGCTTTGTTTCGGATCGAGAAGGTTCCACGGATAGAGCATCATGATCACCGCGAATGAGCCGACGTAAAACAGCAGGATCCGATAGAGGGTTCCATTGATGGCACGGGGCAGCGCGTACGCTAGCCGTTCTGTCTCTGCTGAAGCGAGACCGATTGATTCGATTCCTCCATAAGAAAAAATGACGAGTGGCAGCGCAGTGAGAAGTCCGTGCAAACCATTCGGCAAAATGCCTCCATGCGCCCAGAGATTGGATATGGCGGCCTGATTCCCCAGACTTCCGATCTTGAAAAACAGGATCGCGAGACCGCATAGCAATACGGCAACGATCGTCCCCACCTTGATCATGGTCAGCCAGTATTCCGTCTCGCCGAAGAACCTCACCCCGCGCATATTGATGCCATAAAGAAGCAGCGCGGCGCACAACGCAGGAATCCATTGCGGCAGATGCGGAAACCAGCGGTGCAGCAATAGACCCACGCCTGTCATCTCGGCGATGCCTACAAGAAGGCAGGCCAACCAGTACGACCAGCCTGTTACGAACCCGGCTAGAGGGCCGATGAATTGGGTTGCATAGCTGCTGAACGATCCAGCGGCAGGATACGCAAGCGTCATCTCTCCAAGCGCCCGCATCATCAGGAACATGACCGCTCCAGTCAGGATATAAGCAATCAGCAGTGCTGGGCCTGCCTGACTAATTGCGACTCCAGAGCCAATGAAGAATCCAGCTCCGATGGCACCGCCAATTCCGATTAACTGCAGATGTCGAGTTTTGAGCCCGAGCAATATTGGATTTGGTACGTGCTCCGTTGTCTGTCCGATGACGACTTTCGTATATTCACCCATCAACCAAATCCTGGAGTGCCTTTATATTCACTCTCAAGAAAGCCACTCTCATGAGCAAATACTTCGCAGTCAAACTGTAAGGGATGATCTTCTTGGAGTACTCTGCATCCCAAGCGGTGCCCCTTACAAATGGAACCTGGATAGCAGCCTAGATCTCCAAAGAGACAATTGCTCACTGAAAATGGCTATCTTCGCAGAAAGTGACTTTGCATTCTGATCCAGCCCAGACCTGGTAGAGAAGATTGGCTTACATGTGAGGCTGGGGACGCTTGGTCGATGGTCAACCGTTTGAGATCCTTCAGGCCGGTTCTCACTCAACTGCTCACAGGCATATCTCACGCGACCTGGGATGCCATATTTATCGCTTCGACGGTTCGAAGATCGTCGAGATGTTCTCGCCTGAATGTACGTTGCGACAGCGAATGATTATGAAATGCCCCGCCGGTATTCACTCGGAGTGATACCAATAGCTTGCCGGAACATCCGCGACATATGAGTATGACTCGAAAATCCACAGGCAAAAGCAATATCCACGAGGCCGGATGACTTTTCCTTAATCATCCGCTGCGCTTGCTGCAGTCTAAGGCGCAGCAAATATTGATAAGGAGTGATCCCGGTTGCCTCGCGGAACATCCGCAAGAAATGGCTTTTGCTGTAGCCACTCTCTTTTGCCAGCGAATGCAGGTCCAAATCCGTACTGAGATCAGCCTGCATCCGATCCAGGACGCGCTTCAATCGTGGGCGCGGGAGTGCAGCGATTGAGGCGTTTGCTTCCTTCGCTGTGCCCATCAACAGCAAACGCTGACTAAGCGCGTGTATCAAATGTTCAGCATAGAGTCGGCCCAACCGGCCGCCTGTCCTGGCCTCCTCATCAAGGAGGCGGATCAATCCAGCCGTACCTTCGTCTCGTAAGCCAATCCCTTCCGGAAGCTCTGCCGTACCAATCGCCCCCTGTTCTTCTGCAATTTCCGCAACGAAGTCAGGCTTCAAAGCGCATACAATCAACTCAGTTTGGGTCGACGGGTATATGGGTGGAAGAACTCCCTCGGCATAGATGTTTATTCCTCCCGGATATTTACTGTAAGGCAGAAAGGCACCCCTCCGGTTTGGACGCTCGCCATAGGATGGTTCTTGACCGACTGCAAGCTCAACAATGTGATATTGTGTCGACGTCAGCGGCTTCTCACCCGGCTGCGCAAGATGGTATTCGAGAACAATCCCCGTCCAACCAAGCTTCGCGCTCGAATAAATGCGAACCGACTCTTTGCGCCAGGCCTCCGATATTTCGGCCTCTTTATCTATCTTCATACCCGTTACCTCCATCGTCCGATTTGGTTCATCACCGCTGGAGCACGCTTCGAGGTGGGCCGGATTACTGAACAGGCCGCACTTGCCCCCATCCCACATGCGGAACCGCTCCGCTTGCATAAGCGGCAAGGCTGCTAGAAAGATATTCCACAGCCGCGATCTCGTCAGCCCACCCAAGCCACCACGCGAAACTGCTACCATCGAGGGCTTTGCACTCGCCCCAGATCAGGCCACAGGGGCGCGCGGACCGTATTAACTCCACCCGTGCCTTAGCACTGCCTCGCGATTCACGCGCCGGAAGTCTGAGATTGACTTGCGATCCGGATACAGACATCCCAAGAGCCGCATCAGTTCTAAGTTGCGACGACACTTCGCTTTCCAACCTCCCTGAAGACGCATCCACTCTAAGAAGAAAAAGAATTGTAGGGGACTTTACTTCAAACTCGCCTTTTCCGCCGCATCGAAAATCACACTTGCGACCTTGGACGGTTGAGCCAGCATAATTACATGGCTGGAGGGGACAGTCGTCGTTGTCGCACCGATTTTCTTCGCCTGTGCTGCTTCGAGGTCGGGTGAAATTGCCCGGTCATTTGCGGCGATGATGTACCACGAGGGTTTCGACTTCCAAGCTGGAATCGTGACCTCTCCCTTCATTGCAGCAACGCTTACTGGCACCTGCGTTGCGATCAGAACCGCAATCTCTTTGGCGGTAAGGTCTTGCGCGAAATCCTCAGCAATCCCCTTGGGAGTCAGTTTGAGGAAACCACTCTTGTCGGGACGCGGTTCTGAGCCGATAGGTGTCGGAACGCTCGTAATGAGACCAAAAGCGGATTCTCCATTATCTGGAGCCACGGCCGACACATAGACAAGTCCGGCCACCTTAGGATCGTTCCCAGCTTCTGTGATGACAGCTCCACCATACGAGTGTCCGACGAGCAATACTGGCCCATCCTCGAGAGCAATGGCCCGCTGCGTTGCCGAAACGTCGTCCACGAATGATGTCAGCGGGATCTGAACAGCAACAACACGGAGGCCCTTCGCCTCCAGTAATGGAATGAGCTTCGACCAGCTCGAACCGTCCGCCCATGCTCCGTGAATGAGGAGTGCGGTTTTTACCCCTGTAGTGGGCTGTGTTTGTGCCGTCGCCTTGGCGGCAGGAGTGAGGATCGCGACTAGTGCGGCGCACGTCGCCATCACATTCCGAACAAACTTGAATACTTGCATTGTCATTCTCCTTGATGAACGGAAAATCCGCACGAGACTCTAAGTTGTTCTCTCAGAAACCGTACGGACTGAGCCAATGCATACAAACACAAATTCATGTGGCATGTTCACATTCGCTATCCTGATCTATCTGAGCGTAGTTTTGGCTGAGGGCAAGCGTATAGACGGAAACCATCAAAAGCTGGCTATTCCTGCTGTATTTGTCAAGGCTGGTGGCAAAGATAAGGTCCGCCATGACGGCGGGTCACCTCGGATGGCGCATTGGATTTTAATGCGCCACGTGAGGATCGGTTGTAATTCCGGAATCCGTTCAAAGTTTTACGAGGTATGTAGCACCAACAAATGCACCTTGTTCGCTGGTCATGATCGCAACTCCCGGTAGGGACTCGCGTCTTCACCGCTTGAACTGCCTGGACCGCCGCGGCCGCCGGTCGCCGTCCGTCGCCATACCCCCGGAGTTACGCCGTGAATTCGTTTGAAGGCGCGGATGAGTGCAGATTGATCCGCAAATCCACACTCTGTGGCGATATCGGTTAGAGGCAGGTGGGAATTCGTCATAAGATCTCGGGCCCTATCCACGCGGCGTTCAGTCAACCACTTATAGGGCGGCCTACGAAAGGTTTGTTTGAAGGCCCGAGCAAAGTGGCCTACTGATAGTTCGCATGCTTCTGCAACCTGGTGGAGGGCAATATTGCCGTCCAGATGAGCCTCCAATAACTCTGTTGCTCTACGCATCTGCAGAGAAGAGAGTCCACCCCGAAACTGCGGAGCCGATATTCTCACACCGCCATAAGAGCAGACAAAGTGACAGTTCATGGCCTGCAAAACATGGTCCAGGAAAATCTTCGGAGTGTGATGGGGTCGTTCTAGCGAAGAGAGGAGCGTCTGCCCGAGGTGGTGAACGATAGGATCAAATGCTCCCTGCGGCCACACCAATTGCTCCACTCGTGGCGCCCGATAGGCATAGGCGATTTCATCCAGAGCAGATTGAGTGACATACAGCACCAACGCGTCGAAGGGATTTGGGAGCAGAACTGCTGGTTCCTCTTGTAAGTCGATTGCACTGACTCCCCCATTTGGGTAAGAACCACTCGATACCTTTTTGTTGCCGAAGAATTGTTCGATAAAGGGTATAGCTCTGAGTTGCAACGCAACGAGGTGGCCACGCTCACCCACGACCGGACGCGCCATTTCTGGGAGACCTTCGCTGCTCTGAAACCTTCCAAACGAGAACGAGGCACGTTCGGACAGCCTGATCTCTGCCGTAGGCGAATCCTTGAGATACATAGCTTCGGCGAGTTGATTCCAGACGGTGGGGACTTGGGTTGACATATCCATGTACGCGAACCTTAACCTTTTTTTAGTGAATGCATGCTAGGCGGTATCGGCATATTGCAAAAGTTGATTTCAAGATCAAGCGATGGATAGGCACCTTATATCGCCTGTAGGTAACCTGCCCGAGAGAAACACCTCCTCGTGAGGTCGTCTGGGCGCGCCGACTGGGAAGCGAGAGGTCCCAGTCGGCCGGGCGTGCCGATGCAGTCAGCACGACTTACGAGCCAGATGGCGTCCAGGTGAAGCCCAAAGACCGAAGAGCGGAACCTTATTTTGCGGCCACTGTCAGTATCCGCTCGATCTTTGCGTCAAGATCTCGCGCCACTTTGAGAGCCTCGCTATTCCCATACGAACCAAGATAGGAGGCCATTCTGTCATAAGAGATAAGCACGCTATTGGGGCGCTCCTCAATGAGGATGGTTACCGGCGCATACGAGCCGGCGTCAGGAACATGCTTCACCATTTCCTTCATGATCAGCGGATTCCCCGCAACAATGCGTAGAATTCTCGGCGTGCTGGCTCCACTCTCTTTCCTGAGAACTTCACCGAGGTCGAACCGTGTAAACTCCATAATGCCATTCGGTTGAGTCACGGGATCCACAATTTTTTCCATTTCAACTTCATTTTGGGCCGCTGAAAAGCTCTTGCGAAATGCAGCCATATCCGGATGACCGATCTGCTCGTCGATTCGGGCAACCACCGTGTCAAAGGGTTGGGTGGTAACTACACTGACTCGTTGGACTTGAACCTCTCGAATGCTCATATGCGTTGCCTCTCCTTTTTTTGTTGTCGTCTGACCTGACATTGCCGCGCACGTCGCTAAGCCAAGAGCAAGGCCGGAAATTCTCCGAAATTTTCGCGAACTACTCATATTCTTCTCCTATTAGTAGAACCGCACTACACCGGACACGCACCGTAGCAACTACAGGAATCCCCGGACACAATTTGCGGTCTGGGTTCTGCCCGGATGGACGCCGGTACAAAGCAACGTTCGCTGTTATGATGATGGTCATAATCTAAATGATTCATTTTGAGTATTATTGTCAAACAAAAAAAGATGCGCAGCATTGACGGAAGGAAACTGGCATTGAAAGTAAGCAAAGAAGTGATGGCAGAGCATAAGGAGCAGATCATTGCGGCTGCCGCAAACCGCTATCGAGAGCGTGGCATTGACGGCATCAGCGTTGCGGACCTCATGAAGGAGGTCGGCCTAACGCACGGCGGATTCTATCGACATTTTTCTTCAAAAGACGAGTTGATTGCTCTTTCTGCGCTTCGCGCCGTGTCTGACACCATCACCGATTGGCGGAAGATCGCCGACAAGGCTACTGGGGATAGACTCGAGGCAGTCGTCCATTACTATCTCTCCTTGCGCCATCACGATCACCCCGAGACGGGCTGTCTGGCGGCAGCCTTGGGTTGCGAGCTTTCGCGTCAACCTTCCTCGGTAAAGGATGGAGTGACCGATGGAGAGCGCCAAATGATCGACTTTCTCAGCGGAATAGCGCCGGGTAAAACAAAGGCGTCGCGAAGAAAACAGGCAATCGTTGCGTTCGCTTCGATGGTAGGTGGCATGACTCTCGCCCGCATGACGTCGGACACTGAGCTTCGCCAGGATATTCTGAAGATTGTCGCACACGCTGTTTCAAAAAGCGTCAGTGCAACTATCTGACATTGATGCTGAAGTCCTGGCGGTGTTCCTCGGCTTAAAGGGTGAGTCTATGCACACTCATAAGCCTTGCAGCACCGCATCTGCCAGAAGGCTACACCGTGGCATGCGCCGACACAATTCCACGATCCCCAATAGCTGTGCCAGAAGTGTTGGCCTCGGCGGGATTTCGGCCTCTTGCCGTAGGGATCGTAGCCCATAGGTTGCCCTTCGGTTGGTAATTGACGAGCCATCCAAAAGCCGATGAGACTGAGGCGCAACCCTCAGAATTTTTGTGATTCACCCGGAGGCCTATCACTAGTCTCGGATAAGGATCATCGCGAGTAGTGCGGCGCAAGTAGCCACCACATTCCGAACAAACTTGATTACTTGCATTGTCTTTCTCCGTGATGAAAAGCAGATCCGATAGAAGACTCGAAGGTGTTCTCCTGTTCCCATATGGACTGAGCTCAAAGCGCACAACCTTGTTCCCAGAGTCAAACTCCCATTCCAGTTCTGAAGCTAGTCCTTGCCGAAGCGGGAATCTTGGCAAAAAACAACATGGCTTGGCTATTTCTGACGTATTGTTGCAACAGATAGAGATGGAAGATCGGGATATGACGATTGGCAAGCCACTATGAAATCTCCGACGGGAGAATTGCCTTGGCGGTTCTCAACTAACTTCCGACTGGTCCGAAAGCGGCTGCACAAAAGCCTTCCGCAACGCCCTCAAGCACAATGTCACCACCTGCGTATTTGGGTTCCGGTAGTCGTCATCTAACTATGAACATGCTCGACCTGAGGAGAGCATGATGGGGAAGTCTACCCGGGATACCCTCATCGAAGTAGGTCTGCAGCTCATGCGCCAAAATGGATACTATTCGATCGGGATTAAAGACATTCTCGATTCAGCTCAGGTGCCAAAAGGCTCCTTCTACCACTATTGCGAGAGCAAGGAAGAATTTACCTATGCGGTGCTCAAGAGGTATGCAGACCGTGAGTTAAAGCAGCGTCAAGGGATATTGGACGATGAGAATGTGGCGACGTTGAAGCGTCTTCGTCAATACGTCGAAGAGTTGATAAAAGTCTACGGACAGCAAGGGCCGATCCTGGATGTCTCATGGGCAGCCTGAGTCTGGACTTGCAAATCAGAGTTCCATTATTCAGGTCCTTCTTAGCTCACCCTTCGGTCATGGCAACGTGCAGTGACGAATGTACTTCGGGCTGGCGTTAAGCGGGAGGAGTTGCCGGCGAGCACACAGACGGAATCATTGGCTTCGTTCCTGCTGAACAACTGGCAGGGGGCTATAGTGCGATCAATGGCCGAAAAAGAGTGCCGAGCCGTTGCAGTGTTTTATGCATTACACCTTCGACGTGCTATTAGCGAAGTAATTCAAACGCTTCTAAAAGTCTCACATATATTCCGACTGGTCGAATGTTTTCGTTCTAATTTTGCGCCAATCCAAGTAGCAGGTGTTATGTCCGATGTGGCATGCGTCGGCGTAGGTGTTCATCTCGTTGCCGTCCCATGTTGCGTAGAGCGTCCGTGCGACCGGCGATCATGGGCTATTACGCGATACCTTTGCCGAACGAGATAGAGCATCTGAGCGTCCCACGCGTCCGCATCGTCACTTTAGCTGCGAGCACTTATGCCAATCGCAGTGGAAGACTAAATCTTGTACAAATCTACGATTTACAGCAGAAATGGCCAGCTTTTGATTGTTTTCGCCTAGATGCTTCTCAGATCCAACAGTACGCTCAAATGGAAGAGGGTGGCGAATGTGAGAATGCCACCGTCGTCTACGGGACGTTACTCCGGAAAGTACAGCTGCGACATGCTTACGTATGCAAAGTCGATGCTCATCTCGCCGGCAGATGACGCAATCGAGCACTTCTTCCCGCGCTCAAAAGTGTGCGGTTCGAACACTAATCAGTCGAGCACGCGAATAGTCATTGGTCACCAACCCCCCGCATAAAGGAGATCATCGCCATGTCCGGTGCAGCAGCCAGCCTCATCACAACTCCAACTCAATTTATTCAGACAACAGCAGAGCGATATGCCTATCGGCGTTGTGGCAGCGGCACAGGGCTTCCTCTTCTGCTTCTGCAACACTTCACCGGGACCTTGGATAACTGGGATCCGGCTGTCACCGATGCTCTTGCGGCGGAACGCGAAGTTATCCTTTTCGAAAACGCAGGAGTCGGACGTTCATCCGGCAAAGTTCCGCAAACGGTAGACGATATGGCCGCACATGCCTTGGCATTTCTAGATGCCCTGGGCCTGAAGACCGTCGATTTGCTTGGATTCTCGCTTGGGGGTATGGTTGCGCAGCAAATGGTGTTGGAACGTCCCTCGATCTTCAGGAAGTTGATTCTCGCCGGCACAGCGCCGCGTGGGGGCGAGGAAGTTATGCATCTGCAGAAGCCGAGCCTCGCGAAGCACTTCGGGGACCCGACTCTGAAAGGATATGAGATCCTTCAAAAGATATTCTTTACACCGACAGAGTCCAGCCAGGCGGCAGGTGCAGCGTTCATTGATCGCCTGATGCAGCGTCAAACCGATCGCGAGCCCGTCTCCGGGTCGGAGGTAGCTTTTGCTCAGATGGCTGCCTTCCGTGATTGGGAACAGGTCAAAGGTCAGCGGTTCGCGGACCTCAAAGCGATCCATCAACCGGCTCTCGTTGTGAACGGTGTCTTTGACGAAATGATCCCGGTACGCAACTCATACTGGCTCAGCGAGAACCTGCCAAACGCCGTCCTGCTGACGTATCCCGATGCTGGACACGGATCGATTTTCCAATTCCACGAGTCCTTCACCCGTCAAGTTTCTGCATTCCTCGCTTCGCAGTCCAGCGTCGCTTCCTATTGAGGGACGATGAACTAAGTGCCAGGAGTTTCGTCTATAAAGACAATATCGAAGAGAATCTTGTGATCGTCCAATAGGTGTGACGGAAAGATCCAGATAACTAACAGCGTAACGTTAAATGCGATCGTGTCCCGATTTCGTGAAGGCCTACAGCACAACGGCTATCTCAAGAACTTGAAGTAGCCGTTGTGTGCTTCTACAAAAAACGTTGTTTTTCCAATTAGCAGCCAGTCTGAGACACCATCTGTATTTTCACTCCCTCACTTCTCGCTAGCGGGTCTCCCCACGCGGTGTAGCCAGCAACCTCGGCGTCTCCGTGCCGACCCTCTATCGATGGATTCCGGCCTCAACACAGGCCTAACGTACTTAGTAACCCGCTTTCTGTAGCGACCCGAACAACTGAGTGAGCGAGAGATACCGTAGGCCCAGAAAGTGAATGCCATCATGGCGCACTTTGCGGGCCCGGACTTCCTGCATCAGCTAGAGGTCAAGACTGGTAGACCCTTATCTTCTCCGGACATTTGGGCTGCTGTTCTTGCTGCATAACCCTGCAACAAACAACCCAACGAAATCGGAAGTCTTCAATCATTTCCTGCGAGGTTGATCCTTTTCGGTGAGCAAGTGTCTCATTGTTAGATCTACTCTGCCAACTAGTAGTTCTATTCAAGCGAGGCATATGAAATGTTTCAATATTTGAGTCGATGGCAAAATGCCGTCGCAGTCCTTACGATTCTCGCGATTTTCGCAACCTCTACGGAGGGGTTCGCTTCACAGCCGGGCGAGGCCAACACCTTCACTCCGGAAAATGTTGACGGCCAATCGCTGCTGACGCAGAGCTCCTATAGCGAAGCCAGAAACAGTGCAGGATTTCTCGTTAGGGTGTGGAGGGGGGAGAGCGATAATCAAGTGTGGCTGTCGTTGAATTTCGGCCAGAACTTCACACTTGGTGATACGGAAACCTTTGTAGCCCCTACGGTGACTGCCTTGGGGCCGGACAACTTCATGATCGTCCATACCGGTACGGACGGCAACATGTATTACACGCGTATCCAGACGAATGCAAATACATGGGACGGGTCTTGGACCCGGGTTCAGGGGGGTCAGACCACGAATCTGTCCGTGTCCGTCACGCAGTTCGACAGCCAGCAGGGGTTACTGTTCATGGCTTATCGAGGGTCGGGGAATGACCAGCGTGTGTTTGGCACATGGTCTAACAACAATGGCTGGATCTCGACCGGACCAATATCTAATGGACAAGCACTATCGTCTCCCAGCATTACCTTCAACCCTAATTCGCGGCGATTGTTTGTTGCGGCTCAAGGTCTTGACGGCCGTATCTGGACCAGCAGCCAACCACTCTTCAGCACGAGTTGGGCCGGCTGGACTCTCATGGGCAGTGAGCAGACCGCCACTGCACCCCAAATCATCGCGCAGCCCGGTGGGGTGATGATGATGAGTTATGTGGCCTCCGACGGGCGCCCCCAGTACAGGCGATTCGATCAGAATTTGAATGCGCTTACTGGCTGGACAGTGGACACAACCGGCTTCCAGACCTTCAACCCGGTCACTCTCACGGTAGCTGGAATCTTCATATATGCGTTGCTCACGGGATTCAACGACCAAGGTTTCTTTAAGCAGGTATTCAGCCCCTTATAGATTCCAGGTACCCGCTGTGCCAGGACAGAAACGGGGGAGGACGAGGTCGTCCCCCCGCTTCCCCGACACGCTTCGGGCTGAAGCATCCCTGCTGCGAATAAACGGAACGCTTCCTGGTTGTCCATGTCTCTTTTCGTATGCGTCCGCGCCGAAACGGTGGATCGTATTGGTTCAGCGGAGGCATTCCTCCTTCTTCAAAGCATCCACAGGATCAGGGATTCGTGTTGGATTGTCTTACTATGTCTGATTTGTTGACTTATCGAGCCTTCGCTGCTCTGTTCCGATCATGAAGAAAGTATGCATTATGTTGATGAGTCTCGCCTCGGCTCTAGGAGCTGCCGCTCAGGATGTCCATGAGCAACAAGCGTCGATATCCGGCAGGATTCTGGACATTTCCGGTAACCCCTATCCCGCACAGGTTCGGGTATTCCAGATCGCTATACGTGAGGGATTTTCTGAACTGCATTTGACGTGCGTCACAAATACGGGTCAGGAAGGCGGATTCGAGTGTCCGAACCTTTCTGGAGGAAGATTCATTGTTCAAATTCTGTCTCTGCGGCGGTGGGGAAAACTGATAAAGAAGGCACACGATGCCGCAGCGGGAACGATACCAGAATCAATCTTCTATCCCGGGGTAACGGATCTCGAACAAGCGACGCCGATCTCTTTGCGAAACAATGAAGCTGGATGGGCCGAAGTACGCTTCGCGGATTCGCCAGCAGTTGAAGTCACAGGAACGCTCACAGATCATGCGCCAAGTGCATCTTTAATGCTGAAAGCAGAGTCGGGTGGGCTGACCCTGCCTACAGGTATCAATCCCCGATACGACAGTAGTACAGGCCGGTTCGTCATTTCGAATGTTCCTGCAGGCCATTATCAACTGACAGCGAATTGGCTCGTAAGCCAGGAGGAGCGACATACAACGCTGCCGTTAGTGGTGGATGCGACGCCGGTGGATCATCTCGCCCTCTCAGCTATACCCGATGTGGAGGTAAGAGGCCAGCTCCCTACTCTTCCATCGGGTGTAACCATCGCAACTGTTGCTCTTAAGTGCGGACGGTTCGATCCGCGATCTCAATACATCAGTGATAGGGGGAGCGTTCAATTTTGGTTTGGTACCTGCGGGAGAGTATATCTTGAGTCTTCCGCTCGGCCAACAGGTTTACGTGGATGCGGTTTCTGTTGGCGGAAGAAACGGCAGCTCGAGATTTACGATTGCACCCGGGCAAGACGCGGTCAATTTAGAACTGGAAGTGAAGGGGCCGAGCCTACCGATTCGTGGTTCCGTGAAGGAGTGGGAGGGATCTGCTGTAAGCGCGGAGGTGATTGCGCAATCTGAAGATTCGGGTGCGATTTACAAAGTGACCACGGATAAGCAAAGGAATTTCTCGTTTGCTGGGGTCAAGCCTGGTGAGTATCGCTTGTTCGCATGGCCCGGGGTCGACACGATCGAATATCGGAATCCCCTCATATTGAGAAAGTACAATAACGACAGCACGGAGGTTCGGGTGGACCAAGGCCGCATCGGCAGTGCGATTGAACTTTCACCGATCGAAAAGGAGCGTTGACGAACTGGCCAGACAAGATCTGGGGAATCAGAGAACCATTCCATCCGCTTTATCGATGTACTGAGCGCCCTGCCGCGGCTCGAGGCCTGGTTCGTAGCCGAGCAGGAGCTGGGTTCCGACAGATTGCGGACCAAATCGCGGCAGATCGAGGGGCAACCGGGAGTGATCTTGCGACACTGTCCGGACTGAAAGACTTTTGCCCCACTGTGATATCTTGCTAGCCCGACAACCGGTTCCAGCTTGAGGAAATACTCGATTGATTTCAAAACAACAGTTGTCGATTCAACCCAGTTTCCAGGTTCCAACAAGTTTCCCGGGGATCGCTCTCGGTGCCCGGTGGTGCAGGTCGGTGATTCTCGTCGCTTGCCGGTGCCTAGATTTCAGAACTCATAACCCAAAGGTCGTAGGTTCAAATCCTAGCTCGTCCTTGCCAGCGAACTGATCGCCTGGTCTGCGGCTCTTGATCTCAATCAGGTTTTCCTCCGCAATATAAGCGTCCAAAAGGTCGCCGAACGTCGGATCGACTATGGTTTTTTCGGTTTGACCCGAATTCAGCCGCAGCCGAAACGGCCCCAGGTGTGTTGCTTTCAGAATTGTTTGTCGTAGTGTTTCAGAGCTATTTGTCGTACTGGGGGCAACGATGTCAAAAAAATGAACGACGCGCGATTGGTATAATCCGCGTCCATGAAGGAGTTAGTCGAACATATCAGAACCGTACACTTCACTGTGTTAGTAACCGCATTGGTTCTAACGGCGGCACTCCAAATCGAGAAGCGACGCCCGCTAGAACGGGCAGCCGCGGACGCCGAAGCTATATTCTCGAAGCCTCGATAAGCTCGGAGAACTCTTCCTTGGAAGAGCCTCTCCCCCAATGTGCGGCTTGCGGAGCGATGTCCCTGAACACAAACGCCAAATCTATTGAAACCGGTTTAACATCGGCTGGCTTAAAAGCACAAAAGAGCTGTGATACACGGCCAGGGTTGAACTCTACAACGCTTGGGTGGATACTCCAAGCATCTCCATTCAATTTCATTCGGTAGTCGAGAAAGAAATGGCCGCGAACGTCGTCTATAGTGCCTGATAGCTTTTTTAGACTGCGACAAGATTGTTCTTTCGAATCATAGACGAATACGACCGGTACAAATCCCGATGTTTGTTCGTGAATAGCATCCCAAAACTTCAGGAACTCGTTCAAGGTTGACCATCGGTTGACTGAGGCCGCAACGAGCTCGCGATTGCCCTCGACCCTCTTAGAATGAACATAGGTCCCGGGCCCACTTATGGGGATTACGCTGACAAAGGTAACACCAGATTTTATCGTTGTGGTTTCATAGCGCCCTTCCTCTGGCGCGCGAATTAGATGAGAATCTTCTTGGTGGGGACCAATGCGGATATTCACCTCTTTGTCCAAGGCTAGAGTCGTCTTCTCCCAACGTTGAGACATAAAGCAAAACTTCCAGCTTCGGCAATTCCGACATACGGCTCGTTGATACTCATCCTTTGCCAGTTTTATTTATTGGCCCACCTGATCGAGCTTCGAGGTTTGTTATGGGCTACAAAGCTCACCGAGTTCCCGACCGGGTACATAGGGCTTTACCAGTCTCTACCAAGCTACATTTTTACGATCATATCGCTGCTTCTGTTCCCCCTTGTTCCGCTAGCTCTGGAGGCTTTTCAGAATAAGGGACAATTGCGTTACACCGCGATAGCTGCCTTATTGGTCTCCTTCACGCTTGGAGTTCTTTGTTCGCGCGTTTTGTTCGCAATCCGGAAAAAGCTTAAGTTGCAACCGACAATTGACCGCACCGATTGACCCACTTGTATTTTTTCATTCCGGTCGAATCTCTCTAACTTGCGTGTAAAGCGTTCGGTACGTGCCTCGATGCACTTGCTCGTGCAATCCAGTCAGCCTCGCTTCCAGGTCTTGCTTGTAGCTCTGCCATGTCGCTCCATCCA
>Ga0193743_1001211_pt1 | contig 19311 bp, 18 predicted proteins | sample L2c2metaG_FD_143038 | JGI IMG/M metagenome (GOLD analysis project Ga0193743, IMG submission 143038) | Soil microbial communities from a riparian zone of the East river system, Colorado, United States - L2c2 | ecosystem: Environmental > Terrestrial > Soil > Riparian zone | place: USA: East River... | reverse complement strand
GCAACTCGGCAACGGCGGCGACCGCGGCCATGGCGGCGCGAACGGCCCGCTCAGCCTCGTCTTCATGGGCTTTCGGCCAGCCGAAATAGGCCAGCACGCCGTCGCCCATGAACTTCGCGACATAGCCGTCGAAGCGCGCGACCTCGCCGGCCACCGCATTCTGGTAGCGCCTGACGATCTGGCGCATCTCTTCCGGATCGCGTCGCGTGGTGAGAGCGGTCGAGCCGACGAGGTCGACGAACAATACCGACAACTGGCGGCGCTCGGCGGAATCGACGGCCGGGTTGGCGTCGGATGGCGGCGGCGGCGCGGCAAAGGCGCCTGCAATGGCTTTGAGCAGTCGGCGTCGTGGGCCCAGCGCAATGCCGAGACCCTTGAGATCGTCTTCGGTAAGGTCCGGCAGGACGTCGATGTCGATCTGCTGCACCTCGAGAACGGGGCGAAGCGCGCCGAGCCCGTGGCTGTCCAGCCAGTCCGCGAGGGCGCTCATCCCTATCCGGCAGCGCGCGCGTGCAGGCGACCGGCATCGCGGCCGCCGCCGACCCAATTGGCGATGACGATCACGACCGTGGTGATGCCGACCATGGCGAGGCTGAGGACGGCGATGGCGCCGACATCACCGCTCTCCTTGAGATCGAAGATCAGGACCGACAGGACCTTGGTCTCCGACGTGAACAGGATCACGGCGGCGGAGAGCTCGCGGATCACCGCGACGAAGACGAAGCACCAGGTCGCGATCACCGCCGAGCGCAGCAGCGGCGCGGTGATGTCGGCCAAGGTACGCAGCCGCGTGGCGCCCAGCATGCGGCCGGCTTCCTCGAGCTCGGGATGGACCGCGTGGAAGGCCGAGGAGAGCTGCTGGTAGGCGGCCGGCAGCTCGATGGTGACGAAGGCGATCAGCAGGATCCACAGCGTGCCGTAGAGCGTGAGCGGCGGGCGCGTGTAGGCCAGGAACAGGCCGACGCCCAGCACGATGCCGGGAATGGCGATGGGCGCGGTGGCGAGGAAGCCCAGCAGCCTGTATCCGGGGACGGCTCGGCGGGCCACGATGTAGGCGATCAGCAGCGCCAGCAGCGCGCCCAGGGTCGCCGAAGCGGTCGCCAGCAGGAACGTGTTCTTGAGCGCGGGCATCGTCGAGCTGAGCTCGAGGAAGGTGAAGCGCACGTTGTGCAGCGTGATCGTGTCGAAGGTCACGAGCTTGGAGGCGACGCGCGAAAATGCCGAGTTGAACAGCGCCGCGTAGGGCAGGAAGAGCGGCATGGCGAGCACCAGGAGAGCGAGCACCGCGGCGGGCCAGCGCAGCCAGCCCAGCCGCACGAGGCGCGGCTGGCCGTACTTGCCGCCCAGCACGGCATAGCCGCGGCGGCCGAGCGCCAGCGACTGGGCGCGCAGCAGCACGATGGTGAGCAGCAGCAGCGGCAGCGAGGCGGCGGCGGCCAGCTCGGGCTTGGGCGGGAACTGGAACAGGCTCCAGATGCGGGTGGTGAGCGTATGGAAGCCTGCAGGAATGGCCAGGATGGCGGGCGAGCCGAACAGGTTCAGCGCCTGCAGGAAGGCGATCAGGGCGCCCGCGAGCAGCGTCGGCAGGGCAAGCGGCACGGTGATGCGTCGCGCGGTCTGCCAGGTCTTCGCGCCCAGCATCGAAGAAGCGTCCTCGAGCTCACCGGGCATGCGGTCGAGCGCGTTGGCGACCAGGATGAAGACATAGGGAAAGGTGTAGCAGGCGATGACGAAGATCAGGCCGGGCAGATTATAGATGTCCAGAAGCGCCTCGTCGGCCGGCATGCCGGTGAGCGCGCGCCACAGCTGGTTCAAAAGACCCGAATTGGGCGCGGCCAGCATCTCCCAGGCGATGGCGCCGACGAAGGGCGGCGTCACCAGCGAGGCCATCACCAGGGTACGCACCGTGCGCCGGATCGGCATGTCGGTGCGCGCCACCAGCCAGCCCAGCGGCGCGGCGACGGCGCAGCAGATCGCGCTCGTCGAGAAGGCGATGATGAGGGTCGTGATCAGCGGATCGACGAAAGTGGGATCGGTGAAGAGGGCGACGAAGTTGCCGAGCGTGGCGTTGCCCGCCTTGTCCGACAGGCTGTAGACCACGAGCCAGCCCATCGGCAGGACAATCATCACCACCAGGAGCGCGGCGACGGCGACCAGGACCGGGCGCGAGAGGTCGGGCCGGCGCCAGGCAGCGGCACGCGCACCGGCAACCTTTTCGTCAGCCGCCGACGTCAAAGGTCCCTCTTTGCTGGGAGCGCGCCACTCCAGTGGCGCATCATGATCATGAGCGCCACTGGAGTGGCGCGCTCCCAGCGATGAGTCCGTCTCATACCTTGAACATCCGCTGGTACTTGGCCTTGATCTCGTCGGCCGTCTTCTCGACCTCGACGGGGTCCTCGCGCCACGTCTTGATCGAGGCGAGCGGCGGCCGGCCGGCCTTGGCCTTGACCAGCTTGTTGGCCGGATACTGGCCGCTCAGATCGACGATGAAGGCCTGGCCCTCGGCCGACATGATCCAGCCGAACAGCAGCCGCGCGGCGTTGGGATTGGGCGCCGACTTGAACACCGCCATGGGATTGGAGATCTGCGGCGTGCCTTCGACCGGTTGCACCACCTCGATCGGCGAGCCGCGCTCCTTGGCCATCCAGAATAGGTAATCGCTGCCGTCGACGGCGATGGCGCGTTCGCCGGCTTCGATCTTCTTGGGCGGCTCGGTGGCCGACTGGACCTGCAGTACCTTCTGCTTGGCAAGCTTCTCGAAATAACCCCAGCCCAGCTCGCGCGCCGTCTGCTGCGTGGAGGTCATGATGGTGCCGGAGTAGCCGGGATGGCCCTTCACCAGCTTGCCGGTGTACTTGGGGTCGAGCAGGTCGATAAAACCCTTGGGCGCGTCCTCCGGCTTGATCAGGCTCGTATTATAGGCGATGGGGCTCAAATGCGTGCGCTGGTTGGTGAAGGCGCCGTCGGGATCGCGCATCTCGACCGGCACGTTCTCGGCCATCTCCTCCGTGAGGTAGGGCGCCAGCCAGTCCTGCCGTTTCCAGACGATGAAGTGGGCGGCATCCGAACTGTTGACCACGTCGCAGCGGCGGATGTTGCTCGCCTCTTCCTGGGCGATGCGGTTGAACAGCCGCTCGGCGCCGGTGCGCTCGACGGCGACCTTGATGCCGGGATACTTGGCCTCGAAGGCCTTGGCCATCGGCTCGGCGACGGAAAGGTCCATCGCCGTGTAGTAGGTGACCTTGCCTTCCTTCTTCGCGGCCTCGACCAGCGCCGGCGTGACCGCCTCGGGCGCCGGCGCGGCCGACACCACGCGGGCGCCGAAAGGAAGGAGCGACGGCAACAACGCAGCGGCCTTCAGAAGAGCACGCCGCCCCACCCCGTCGTCTCGACCGGAGCGCGAAGCGCGGAGTGGAGAGATCTCGTCGGACGAAGAGGAGGTCCCTCGACTACGCTTCGCTTCGCTCGGGATGACGGGTTTTTTCATCACTCCACCTCGACCTTCATCATCATCACACCTTGAACAGCTTGGTGTAGTGCGCCTTGATGTCGTCGGCCTGATCGGCGACGGCGGCGGCGTCCTCGCGCAGCGTCTTGACCTCGCTGAGCTTCTTGCGGTCGGGCCGCTCCTTCACCATCGGATGGGCCGAGCGCATGCCGCCGACATCGACATTCATCTGCTGCGCCGCGGCCGTCATCGACCAGGCGTAGAACAGCCGCGCCGCGTTGGGGTTGGCCGCGCGCGCCATCACCGCCGACGGGCCGGTGATGAGCGGCGTGCCCTCGACGGCATAAACCTCCTCGACCGGCTCGCCGCGCGCCTTGAGCTCGGTGATGACGTACTCGCCGCCGTCGGCCATCACCGCGCGCTCACCCAGCGCCAGCTTCTTGGGCGGATCGGCGGCCGACTGGACCTGCATGATCTTCTGCTTGGCGAGCTTCTCGAAATAGCCCCAGCCGAGGTCGCGGGCGAGCTGCTGCGTCGCCGTCATGATGGTGCCCGAGTAGCCCGGATGCGCCTTGACGATCTTGCCGACCCATTTGGGATCGAGCAGGTCGTTGAAGCCCTTGGGCGCGTCCTCGGCCTTCACCAGGCTGGTATTATAGGCGATCGGCGAGAGGGTAAGCCGCCATGAGGCGTACATGCCGTCGGGATCCCAGTGCTCCTTGGGGAAGTGCCGCGCCACGTCCTCGGGCAGGTATGACGCCAGCATGCTGGCGCGTTTCCAGATGATGAGGTGCGCCGCGTCGGAACTGTTCACCACGTCGCAGACGTAGATCTTGCTCTGATACTCCTGGCCGATGCGCTGGAAGATGCGTTCGGCGCCCGAACGCTCGACCTTCATGCTGATGCCGGGATAGGCCGCCTCGAAGGCCTTGGCGACCTTCTCGGCGACCGGCAGGTCGACCGAGGTATACCACGAGGCCTTGCCCTCCTTCTTGGCCGCCTCGATCAATTCAGGCGTGATCTTCTGCGCCTCCACCGGCGCGGCGCGCGCGACCGTGACGAACGACGCGGTCGTCGTCGCCGCAGCAGCCGCGAGCACGTGGCGCCGCGTCAGTTTCCTGCTCATCGTTTCATTCCTCCGCCAATGCCCTGACTTGTTCCGCCGGCAGGTGCAGCCAGACCCGTTCGCCCGGCGCGATGTTGCGGCCGGGCGGCGCCGTCACGCGCAGCTCGGTCTTGTCGTCGAGCGCGACCGTATAGTCGCGTGCCGAGCCGAGAAAGACCTGCCGCGTCACGACGGCGTGAAGGTGATTGTCTGTTGTCGATTGCGGCTTCTCGGCGGCGATCGCGATCTCGTGCTGGCGCACCGACAGCGCCACCGGCTTGCCGGCTGTGAGCGTGCGGCCCGTGGTACGGAGCGGCGAGCCCGCGACCGAGACGCGCGCCTCGTCGAGCGCCGGGCCGCGCAGGATGTTGGCGCCGCCGATGAAGCGGGCGACGAATTCCGAGCGCGGATGGCTATAAATCTCCTCCGGCGGGGCGAGCTGCTCGACCTTGCCGTGGTTCATGACGGCGATCAGGTCGGCCGTGGTCATGGCCTCGGCTTGGTCGTGGGTCACGTAGACCGTGGTGTAGCGGTAGCGATCGTGCAGGCGGCGGATCTCGAAGCGCATCTCCTCGCGCAGATTGGCGTCGAGGTTGCTGAGCGGCTCGTCGAGCAGCAGCGTCTCCGGCTCGACCACCAGCGCGCGGGCGAGCGACACCCTTTGCTGCTGGCCGCCAGACAGCTCGCCGGGATAGCGGTCGGCCAGGGCTTCCAGCCGCGCCGTCGACAGGATCGCCTTCAGCTTGCCGTCGATCGTGGCCTTGTCGAGCTTCCGGATTTTCAGTCCATAGGCCACGTTCTCCGCCACCGTCATGTGCGGCCACAGCGCATAGCTCTGGAAGATCATCGACATGTTGCGGCCTTCCGGCGGCACCGTCCGCGCCGGTGAGGACAGGACCTTGCCGCCGACCACGATTTCGCCTGCCGAGGGCTCGATGAAGCCCGCGATCAGCCGCAAGGTCGTCGTCTTGCCGCAGCCCGACGGGCCCAGCAGGCAGACGAGCTGGCCGTGCTCGACGCGCAGCGAAACGCCGTCGACCGCGACGGCACTGCCGTAGTGCTTGGTAAGGCCCTTCAGTTCGACTGAGGCCATGTGTCCTCCCTGCCCGGCCCAAGATGCTTCGCTTCTCTCAATATGACAATGATGATGTATATTCGCGGCCTCATCGGAGGAACGGCATGCAGGAACAGAAGATCTACGGCCGGCGCATGGGCGCTGTCGGGCATCTCGTATTCAACAACCCGGCCAAGCTGAATGCCGTGTCGCTCGACATGTGGGACGCCTTCGTCGGCGTCCTGCGGGACTATGAGAAGGACCCCGAGGTGCGCTGCGTGGTGGTGAGCGGCGCCGGCGGTAAGGCCTTCGTGAGCGGCGCCGACATCTCCAAGTTCGAGAGCGAGCGCGCCAATGCCGAGGCCCAGGTGCGCTACGACGCGATCTCCAAGGAAGGCTACGAATCGCTCTACAATTTCCCCAAGCCGACCATCGCCAAGATCACCGGCTATTGCATCGGCGGCGGCATGAACCTCGCCGCCTGCTGCGACCTCCGCTACTGCAACGAGGGCGCCCGCTTCGGCGTGCCGGCGGCCAAGCTCGGGCTGGGCTACGGGTTCCTGCGGATCGAGCGCATGTCGCGTATCATGGGCCTGCCGCGCGCCATGGAGTTCCTGTTCACCGCCAAGCAGTATTCGTCGAAGGAGGCCTACGATATCGGCCTGGTCCACGGCGTGGCCGCCGACGCCGAGCTCGACGCCATGGTGGACGGGATCACCGGCACCATTGCGCAGAACGCCCCGCTCACCATCGCGCTCGCCAAGGCCTCGGCGCGCGAGATCGCCAAGCCCGAATCCAAGCAGGACCACAAGAAGCTGGAGAAGATGGCGGAAGCTTGCTTCGACAGCGAAGACTTCAAGGAAGGCCGCCGGGCTTTCATGGAGAAAAGAAAGCCGGCTTTCAAAGGACGTTAGTCAAACGCACATTGTCATCCCGAGCGAAGCGAGGGACCTTTGAGGCAACAGGAAAGGTCCCTCGCTTCGCTCGGGATGACAGCGGTGTTGCAACGAACATTGTGAATAGTGAGGAACCGCCCATGACCACCCTGCCCCTTTCCCACATCTCCGTTCTCGACCTCACGGCGCATCGCGCCGGGCCGACGGCCGTGCGCCAGCTCGCCGACTGGGGCGCGCACGTCATCAAGATCGAGCCGCCCTCCGACGGCAAGACCGATGCGATGGGCGGCCACCGCCATGGCTTCGACTTCCAGAACCTGCATCGCAACAAGAAGGCGATGACGCTCAACCTCAAGAGCAAGGAAGGCCACGAGATCTTCATGAAGCTCGCGGCCAAGGCCGACGTCATCGTCGAGAACTACCGGTCCGACGTGAAGCATCGCCTCAAGGTCGACTACGACACCGTGGCCAAGATCAACCCGCGCATCGTCTACGGCTCGATCGCGGGCTTCGGCCAGAGCGGCCCCGATGCCGCGCGTCCCGGCGTCGACCAGATCGCCCAGGGCATGGGTGGGCTGATGTCGATCACCGGCGAGCCCGGCCGCGGGCCGATGCGGGTCGGCATCCCCATCGCTGACCTGACCTCGGGACTGCTGCTGGCCCAGGCCATGATCCTGGCGCTCTACAATCGCGAGCGCACCGGCAAGGGCCAGTGGGTCCATACCTCGCTGATCGAGGCGCAGATTTTCATGCTCGATTTCCAGGCGTCGCGCTGGCTGATGAAGGGCGAGGTCGCCAAGCAGGCCGGCAACGACCATCCCACGAGCATTCCAACCGGCGTGTTCCCGACCAGCGACGGCTACATCAACATCGCCGCATCAGGCGACAATATGTTCAAACGCTGCGCCACGGCGATGGGTGCGCCCGAGCTGGTGGACCATCCCGAGCACGCGACGCCCGGCCTGCGTTCGCAGAATCGCAAGGCGGTGAACGAACGCATCGCTGCCGTCACCAAGACCAAGCCGTCGGCGCATTGGATCGAGGCGCTGAACAAGGCAGGCGTGCCGTGCGGGCCGATCAACACCATCGACCAGACCTTCGCCGAGCCGCAGGTCAAGCATCTCGGCATCGCCCGCTCGGTCAAGCATCCCAAGCTCGGCGACATCAAGGTGGTCGGCCAGCCCATCAACCTTTCCGACGCGCCGCAGCCCAAGGAGCTCAGGCCCACGCCCGAGCTCGGCGAGCACACCGACGAGGTGCTGGCGAGCCTGGGCTACGACCGCAAGGCGATCGACGCGCTCAAGGCCGGCGGCGTGATCTAATCTTGCCGGACCGTGGGCCTCCAGGCCCGCCTTCCGACAAGCCCAGCAACCCTTGTCATCCTGAGCGCAGCGAAGGATCTCATGGCAGTTCGACGAGCACGCCGCTTGCAATCGCCATCGGATCCTTCGCTACGCTCAGGATGACAGACGCCTACCGCCGCAAAAACTCGCGCAGCGCCCGCAGGAACGCCACGGGGTGCTCGACCTGGGGCAGATGGCCGGCGGATGGAATCGTCACCAGCCTGTAGTCGCCCAGCGACGGCGCCATCTGGCGCGCGCCGCGCTTATCGAGCACAGGCAGGCGGTCGGCTTCGCCCCAGATCAGCAAGGTGCGGACCTGCGGCGCCGGGCATGCCGCTTCAGCCAGCAGGAGGTCGAGGACCGCATCGACCTCGGCGGGCGAGAAGCGATCGAGCGCGCTCACGATCGCCGCCGGCGCGTTGCGCCGGTCATGGAACGCCGTCGCCAGCGCCTCGCTGCCGTAGATGCTGCGCAGGAAGTGCGCCCGCACCATCCGACGCACGCTGGTGTGGGCCGCCATCCAGCGCACCCCGCGGTTATAGGCGGGCGGCGGATAGCCGTTCACCATGACCAGGCTGCGGCAGCGTTCGGGATATTGCGACGCGAAGCGCCAGGCGATGGTGGCGCCGAGCGAATTGCCGACGATGGTGGCGCGCTCGACGGCCAGAGAGTCGAGCAGCGCCTCGAGCCACGCGGCATAGGCGCCGAAGCTCGGCAGCAGCGCGCCCGGCACGCCGATGCCGGGCAGGTCGGGCGCCACCACCTGATGCGACCGCTCGAGTTCGCTGGTCACCGTCGACCAATAGGCTTCGGCGCCCGCCCAGCCGCCATGCAGCAGCACGATTGCCTCGCCGCTGCCGCCGGTCCAGACTCGCGCCGGGCGCTGGCCGAGCGGGATTGTCTTTGCTTCCAAGTGACGCCTTCATGAATGAATTGCCGCGGGAGAATAGAAGATGGCGTCGCGTAGAACAGCATTGATCACCGGCGCCGGCCGCAATATCGGCCGCGCCTGCGTGCTCGGCCTGGCCGAGGACGGCTTCGACGTCGTCCTCAACGGCTCGAGCGATCGCGCGGCCTGCGAAAAGGTCGCCCAGGAAGCCGGGAAGCTCGGCGCGAAGACGCTGGTCGTCATGGGCGACGTCGGCAACGCCCAGGATTGCCAGCGCATCGCCGATGCGGCGATCGAGCATTTCGGCGCCGTCGACGTGCTTCTCAACAATGCGGCGCTCCGTCCCAACAAGCCGTTTCTCGAGATGAGCGAGGCCGAGTGGCGCCGCGTCATCTCGGTCGACCTCGATGCCTCGGTGTGGCTGTCGCGCGCCTGCTTGCCCGGTATGCTGAAAAAGGGCTGGGGCCGCATCGTCAATTTCACAGGCATGAACGCCATTCATGGCCATGCCGGCCGCGCGCCGGTGTCGGTCGCCAAGCACGGCGTGTGGGGCCTCACCAAGGCGCTGGCCATGGAGTTCGGGCCCCGAAACATCACGACCAATGCCATCTCGCCCGGGCCGATCGCGCCGGACGTCGAGGAGAAGAACGCCTCGGCCCAGGCACGCGCTCAAACGGTGGCGCGTGTGCCGCTCGGCCGCATGGGCAAGCCAGCCGAGGTCGCCGCCGCGGCCCGCCTGCTGGTGTCCGAGGCCGGCGCCTACATCAACGGCCAGATGATCCAGGTCAACGGCGGCGCGGAAACCTGACCGCCGGCGCCGTCGCTCCGAGGCAGGCGAAGAGGCCCGGGGTTGACAGCCCGCTCGGCTTGGCCCAACACTTCACCATATGGTTAACTATCAGGAAGGCCAACGACCATGAGCTACATCGATGGATTTGTCGTGGCGGTGCCGACCGCGAACCGCGGCGCCTACAAGGAGCATGCCGAAAAGGCCGCACCGATCTTCAAGGAGCATGGCGCCCTGAAGATGGTCGAATGCTGGGGCGACGACGTCCCGGATGGAAAGCTTACTTCCTTCCCGATGGCCGTCCAGAAGAAGGACGACGAAACCGTTGTCTTCTCCTGGATCGTGTGGCCGTCGAAACAGGCCCGCGATGAGGGCATGAAAAAGGTGATGGCGGACCCGCGTATTCAGCCCAACGTCAACCCGATGCCCTTCGACGGCAAGCGGCTGATCTTCGGCGGCTTCGAGGTTCTGCTCGAGGCGTGAGCCAGGGTCGGCAGCCTCAGGTTCCCCTTGGCGCTCGGACCGACTAGATTGCGGCGTCGCCAGGCAGGGCATTACAGGAGGTCGACATGCCGGTGGTGAGAAACGAGGACGCCCAGGAGATCCCATGGCGCCCGGGCTATCGTAACTATGTTCTTGCCGGCCAGGCGCAGGGCGTTTCGGTAAGTTCAAGCATGGGCGTCCTGGAACAAGGGGCCGGGGCACCGCTGCATTTCCACGAGGAAGTCGACGAGGTAATCGTTGTCGTCGAAGGAACGCTCGACGTGCGGATTGGCGACGAGCGTCTCCTCGTTGGCAAGAACCAGACCATCTCCATTCCCGCTCGCACGCCACACGCCTTCACCGTGGTCAGCCCTGAAGGGGCGCGCTTCATCGCCTTTCTTCCCAAGCAGGGAGCGCACATGGCGACGAAGTACCTCGAGGGCGGGCCGCCTGCCGGCGCCAATCTGAAGTAGAGAACGCTTTCGATCGCGATCGCGCCTGCCGAATCGCGATCAATGTGGCGAACGTCATCGGGAGGACGCATGGTCGACCGTCGTGGGGTCCTTGTGGGAGCAGCCGGCACCGCGAGCATGCTGGCGACCGAGGCCGTGGCGCAAACGTCGCCGGCCCCGGCCGCGACACCGCCGGAGTCGCGGTACGCGGTCACCTACATCGAAGTCGAGCCGGCCCAGGCCGACACCTCGCGCCGCCTGCTGGCGCGCTACCAAGAGGCGCTCAGGGATAAGGGCGCCCTCGAGTTCGCCGTCTTCGAGCAGATGGGCCGACCCAACCACTTCGCTATCGTCGAGCGGTGGCCGAGTGCCAAGGCCCGCGAGGACAATGCCGCTTCGGCGCCTGGCCAGGCGTTTCGCTCAGCCCTGACGCCGCTTCTGATCGCGCCCTACGACGAGCGACCGCACTTCGCCCTGTCGATTGGGGCGCTGTCGACCGGGCCCCCGTCGAGCGGAACCACGCCGGCGACGCTTGCCGGCGTATTCGTCATCACCCACGTCGACATCGTGCCGCCGAAGCGAGACGACGGTGTCGCCGCGGTGCGCACGCTCGCCGAAAGAAGCGCCGGCAAGGCCGGCAACGTCCGCTTCGATGCGCTGGTGCAGGCAAGCCGGCTGAACCACCTGACGCTGGTCGAGGCCTGGACGGACGCGCCGGCCCGGGAGGCGCACAGCGCCGCCAATCCCACCAAGTCGTTCCGCAGCACCCTCGGGCCGATGAGCGGCGCCCTCTACGACGAGCGACTCTACGCGCTGCTGAAATAAGGTGCGGCCCGATCATGCCAGCTGTCTTGTCGCGCCGCAGGCTTCTCGCCCACAGCGCCGTCCTCGTCCCGATAGGCCTCATCGCGCGTCCCGCGATGGCCGCTGACTACAGGTTCCGCCAGTTCCATAACCAGGCGGCCTCGAGCCCACTGCATCGGCGCCTCGTGGAGATGTGGTCGGCGATCGGCAGAGAGACCAACGGCCGCGTCGCGGCCGAGGTATTCGCCGAGAATGCCGGCATCGCGGGCTCCGATCCGGCGGCGCTCAAAATGCTGATCTCGGGTGAACTCGACTTCTTCACGTTGATGGGCGGCATCCTGGGGCAGGCGGTGCCCGTCGCCGAGGTGCAGCAGGTCCCCTTTGCCTTCCGGACGGCGGCCGAGGCGCACGAAGCGGCCGACGGCGCGCTGGGCGCCTACCTGCGCGAGGAGATGGCGGCCAAAGGCATTCATGGCTTCCCGGTTGGCGCGTTCGACAACGGCATGCGGCAGACCTCCTCGACCCGCCGGCCGATCACGGTACCGCAAGATTTCGAAGGCCTCAGGATCCGCCTGCCGGCGGGCCAGATGTTCGCCGACACCTTCAGGGCGCTGGGTGCCGAACCGGTCACGATCAACGTCAACGGCATCTATGAGGCGCTGAAGAGCGGCAAGGTCGATGCGCAGGAGAACCCGCTGGCCGTGAACGAGGTCTTCAGGCTGTACGAGGTGCAGAAGCATTTGGCCATGACGAACCACATGTGGTCGGGCTTCAATCTCATGGCCAACGGTGCCTTGTGGCGAAAGCTGCCGGAAGACATCCGGACCACGATCGAGCGCAATGCGGCCAGGTTCGTGCGCGCCCAGCGCGACGATCAAGGCCGCTTCAACGCGGGCTTGCGCACAAGCCTGGCCGAGCGCGGCATGATCTTCAACGAGGTCGACCAGGCCCCGTTCCGCGCGCGCGTGGCTCCGGTCTATGCGGCGTGGCGCGAGAGACTCGGCAGCAAGTGCTGGACCCTGCTCGAAGGCCAAGTCGGCAGGCTGGGTTGAATGAGATCGCTTCTGGGCGAAGCGCCCGCGTAGACTGCCTGACAAGCGTGATGGCATCCTGCGGGTGCACCTCGAAGAAGCAAAGAGGAGTGAACGCGTGCGGGACTACCTAGCCTGGCGACTTGCCTTCGGCGTGACGACGCCGTCAACCAACACGGTCGTCCAGCCTGAATATGACGACATGAGGCCAGAGGGTGTGACGAATCACCTGGCGCGCATGGTCATCGCGGACGATCCCGTGACCTCCGATGCCGATTTCGAGCGGCAGCTGGAGGCCATCGACAAGTCGCTCGAGGCTGCGGTCGAGCGAGTCATGGACGCCAAGCCCAACGCTTTCATTCTCGGCATATCCGCCCTGTCGGTGTGGGGCGGCACGCTCGACTGGGGCGAAGACCTGAAGCGCCGCGTGCGCAATGTGGCCGGCTGGGACATCCCCGTCGCGATTGCCTCCGACGCCGTCGCCGCCGGTCTCAAGGCGCAGGGGATCAAGCGCAAGATCGCCATCATGGAGCCCTACTACCCGTGCATCGAACCCCGCCTCAATGCGGTGCTGGGCGCCCATGGCTACGAGATCGTCCGCTTCTGCCACATGCGCGGCAAGAGCCCGGCGTCGTACTCCGTGCTCAGCGCCCAGGACATGATCAAGGCCGCCCGGTCGATCGACGGGCCGGATATCGAGGCGATCGTCGCGTTCGGCGCCAACCTGCCCTTCGCCAGGCTGGCCGACGAAGCCGAGCGCTGGCTCGACAAGCCGGTCCTGCAGATCAACGCGACCACTTACTGGCACGCCCTGCGCACCAACGGGATCACGGACAAGGTCTACGGTTACGGCTCACTGCTCGCGCGTTTTTGAGAAGGCGCCGCGACAAGCTTCTGGACTCACTCGCATTTGAAGCTCTCGGCCTTCTCCGTCGGGCCGCCTTTATAGTTGGCGACCTTTGGCCAGAGACAGAGCGGCCGCTGGAAGAGAACGGCACCCTTGCCATGGCGCGCGTCGGCCCCCTCGAATTTGGTGGCGATGATCTCCTGCGGCGGCTGCTTCTTCTCGACCCAGTTCTCGAGCACGATGGCCATATCATGCTTTGCGTCGCTGACCGGCGGCACGGAATCGCGCGTCGCCGTCGAGAAGTTGCTGGCGCCCGCTCCTGCAGCGCAGTGCCACATGCCTGGCACCATGTAGAGCCGCGCGAAATCCTCGCGTTGCCCGATCTTCTCGAAGTAATCCACGATATCCAGCGCGGCCCCGACCGGGTCGTCCCAGCCCATGAACAGAATCAGCTTGCCGCCGTGGGCGTGGAAGGCGGCAAGATCGGCGTTCACCGCGTCGACCATCGGCGATACCGTGGCGCGCACGGTGTCGATGTCCTTGCCCCAATCGAAGCTCCACCAGTCCCATTTGGCGTCGTTGAAGGCCCACAGACGGAAGAACTCGACCCGCTGCGGCTCATCCGGCTTGCGCGGATTGGACCAATAGCCGCTCCAGCCGGGATGGGCGTCCCTCGCCGTGTGCTCGGAGCCCTCGCTGCCCGGCAGGAACGAGGCGTAAAGCGGCTGGCCGGTTCGCGTGTCCTTCGGTGCCGTGTACATGGCCTTCATGGCCTCGACTTGCGGGGGCGTGAGGCAGCTTGCTTCGTCATGGCCCTTGCAGGCCAGCGTGCCGACATCGAATTTGCACTGGCGCGGATCGTTGATGACGCCGTCCTTCACGCCATCGAGGCCATCGCAGGCAGCGATCACGGCCTTGCGCACCATCCGGAGCTTGTCATCGGGCACGATCTGCGTGGCGTTGTCGCCCTTCCGATGGTTCTTCAGGAAGTGCCACAGGAAGGTAAGGTTCAGATTCGTGCGGTTGTTGCCGGGATCGCCCGCGATGATGCCGTCGAAGTCGGTCGGATAGCGCTCCGCTTCCAACAGCGCCTGATGGCCGCCGGTCGAGCAGCCGCTGAAATAGGACAGGCGTGGGCCCGCGCCGTAGAAAGACGCCGTGATCGCCTTGGCCGCGACCACGCTCTCATGCACGGCGCGATGGCCCCAGTCGACGATGCGCTCGGGATGGCCCGCGCCGAACCTGAGGTCGCCGCCCTCGTGGCCGGTATCGGTGGCGACGCCGACATCGCCGTTGCGCAGGCGCGCGGCGACCTGACCGTAATAGAGACGGTCGCTGTAGGCGCCGTTGCCCACCATGTGGAGTCGCCCGCTCCACGCGGACAGTGGCAGCCAGACCTCGAAGCCGATCTTCGACCCTTCCACCGGCGACGAGACGCCCCGTACCCGGCAGAAGGCCGGCAGGCCGGTATGATCGTAAGGCTTGCCGTCGATGTCGGTGTTTTCGTGAAATGTGCCGTCACGACGGGCCTCGGCCAGCGTGATCGACGCGTGCGGCAAGGCTAGCTGGGCGAGGCCCGCGCAATCGGCGTCGGTTTTTGGCCCGTCTGCCCACGCCGGTGAAAGCCCGGTCGCGACGCCGTTCAAGATGACGAGGGCTGTTCCTACAGACACACTGAAGCGCATCGCCTCGCTCCGCTTTCGCTTGGGTCGCCCGACCTTACCCTTTTTCCCCACGGAAACCTTCATCCGACAGTCTCCAGATGCACCGCGCAACAGACCGGTGTGCGGATATACGAATATTTTGATCACTGGTACGCTGTCCGGTCTGAGTCGCCGATCACCGGCGAGACGATCACCCAGGAAGGTCGGCATGGATCTGAATTTGCGCGGCAAGCTAGCCCTCGTCACTGGCGCTTCCAAGGGAATTGGCCTGGCGTGCGCCAGGCAACTTGCCGAGGAAGGCTGCCATCTGCATCTCGCGTCGCGTACCAAAGCGGATCTGGAGCGCGCCAAGGAGACGATCCAGGCACGGCACAACGTTTCGGTGACGATCCATCCAGTCGACCTCAGCAACGGCGATGCCGCGCGGTCGCTGGCTTCGGCCTGCAGCGACATCGACATCCTGGTGAACAATGCCGGCGCCATTCCCGCCGGCGACCTGCAGGCGATCGACGAGGCACGCTGGCGCGACGCCTGGAATCTCAAGGTGTTCGGCTACATCAACATGTGCCGCGCGGTCTATTCCGCCATGAAGGCGCGCGGCGGCGGCGTCATCGTCAACGTACTGGGCGCCGCCGGGGAAAGGCCGACCTGGGGCTACATCGCCGGAAGCGCCGGCAATGCCTCGCTGATGGCCTTCACCCGCGGCATGGGCGGCACCAGCCTCGTCGACAAGATCCGCGTCGTCGCCTGCAATCCCGGCCTCATCAGCACCGAGCGCATGGAGACGATGCTGCGCGCGACCGCCCAGGCCAAGCTCGGCGATGCCGCGCGCTGGCGGGAGCTGATCCCCACCAACCCGCCGGTCGGCACGCCCGAGCAGTGCGCCGATCTCGTGGCGTTCCTCGCGTCCGACCGGGCCTCGCACATCGCCGGCACGGTCGTCACGATCGACGGCGGCGCGGCGCACTTCAGCGGGGTCCTGTAGAGCAGACGACAGCTGCCGGTCCGCCCTGCGGCGCGTGCACCGCTCGTGCCCTCGACAACGAGACGCCGCGGGATGAATATTACCGCACGCGATCTGCACGGAGGAAATCATGTCCAATACCAAGGACTGGGCGTTCAACCACGATGTCGCGACCGCCGCCCAGTGGACGCCGGGCTTGCGGGAGATCTTCGAGTATCGCGACCTCGGCATCAAGCAAGGCACCAAGGGCGACTATGTGGCCCATCTCATCCGTCACAACGGCAACGAGGCCAAGGACGAGGTCCAGCAATGGCACGTCCATGACTGCACGTTCCAGATGGTCTACGTCCTGAATGGATGGGCTACGTTCGAGTATGCGGGCCACGGCGAGAGGACGATCCGCAAGGGCGATTGCATCAATCAGATCCCGGGGATCCCGCATCGCGAGATCAAGTGCTCGGAGGATTTCGAGGTGCTCGAGATCGTGTCGCCGGCGAACTTCAAGACCAGGATCGTCGAAGCGCCGCAGGCGCAGCCCCAGGCCGCGGAGTAGCGTTCGGCTCTCAAAGGTCGAGCAGACGAAAGAACAATCGGCCGGCGGGCAAACCGCCGTGTCTCCCAGGGAGGGAAGCAGATGTCCGGACAGTTCCACCCGTCGCGACGGGCCATGCTCAAGGTTGGCCTCGCGGGCGCCGCCACCGTCGCGTCGCCCGCCGTCCTGCGTCTCGGCGCCAAGGCTGAGACCGGCCCGATCAAGATCGGCCTGCCGCTGGCGCTGACCGGCGCGCTGGGCTCGGTGGGACAGCAGCAGAAGCGCGGCGCCGAGCTCTACGCCAAGCTGCAGAACGCCAAGGGCGGCATCCTGGGGCGGCCGATCGAGCTCCTGATCGAGGACACCGCCGGCAATCCCGCCAACTGCGTGCGCAAGGCGCAGGAGATGGTGGAGCGCCGCGACTGCCGCCTGCTCACCGGCATCACGCTGTCGTCGGAAGCCCTGGCGGTGGTGCCCAAGCTCGCCGAATGGGACGCGATCTTCATTTCGTCCGACAACGGCGACGGCCGGTTGACCGCCGAGAGCCTGGTGCCGAACTTCTTCCGCGCCAACATCTCGGGGCCGATGGGCACGCGCGCGGTGTCGCTCTATCTGCGCGACTCCAAGCTGCAGAAGTTCTACGGGCTGGGGCTCGACTACGCCTGGGGCCACAACAGCGTGCAGGTGTTCGAGCAGGAAGTGCTGCGGTCCAAGAAGGAGTTTTTGGGCAAGGTCTTCGCGCCGACCGGCACCAAGGACTATTCGCCCTACATCACCAAGATCCGCCAGTCCGGCGCCGACGCCGTCTTCCTGGTGATGCAGGGCGACGACAACAACGCGTTCCTGTCCCAGGCGCAGCAGTACCGCCTGCCCGAGAAGGTCAAGCTGCTGACCGAGATCGTCGATCTCGCCAGCATCCGCGCCGTGGGCGATGCGTCGCTCGGCCTCATCGGCTCCTCGCGCTACAGCTTCAGCTACGATCACCCGTTGAACAACGAGTTCGTCGCCTTGTGGAAGAAGGAATACGGGAACGTTCCCGACACCTTCGAGGGCGAGCAGTGGCAGTGCATGAAGGTGTTCGAGGCCGGCATCACCAAGGCGGGCGGCATCGAGGCCGCCAAGCTGCGCCCAGCGCTCGAGGACATCGAGATCGAGAGCGTCAAGGGCAAGGTCTTCATGCGCAAGTGCGATCACCAGGGCGTACAGCAGGGCTTCATGGTCGAGGTGGTGAAGAAGCCGGGCTTCGACACGCCGGTGCCGGAGGTGATCGCCACCTTCCCGGGCGACAGCACGACGCCCACCTGCAACACCATGACGTTCAAAGACTAGGGCGTGATGACGCACAACTCATGTTCCTCTCCCCTTGGGGGAGAGGCTAGGTGAGGGGGTTACGCGCACCGTGACTGATCACCCCCTCACCCAACCTCTCCCCCAAGGGGAGAGGAGCATGACTCGATGAGTCGATGAGCACCCTCGCCCTCCTGCTGACGCAGTTCGTCAACGCGCTATCGCAGTCGGCCCTGCTGTTCTTCCTCGGCGTCGGCCTGACGCTGATCTTCGGCCTGATGCGGATCGTGAATTTCGCCCATGGCGCGCTCTACATGCTGGGCGCCTTCGTCGGCTACTCACTCAGCAGCTGGTCGGGCAACTACTGGCTCGCCCTGGCGGGCGCGCCGGTGCTGGTCGGGCTGTTCGGCGCGGCATTCGAATTCTCCATCCTGCGCAGGCTCTACCGGCGCGACGCCCACGCCTTCCTGATGGTGACCTTCGGCCTCGCTTTGGTGGTCGGCGAGGCCGTCCGGCTGACCTGGGGCTCCGACGCGCTCCAGGTGCCCGCCCCGCCGCTTCTGAGCGGCGTGATCTTCCTGCTCGACGAGCCGTTCCCGGTCTACCGCCTCTTCCTCGCCGCCACCGGTATCGTGGTGGCCGTGGCGATCTGGCAATTCCTCGAGCGGTCGAGGCTTGGGCTGCTGATCCGCGCCACCTCGCAGAACGCCGACATGGCCAGTGCGCTGGGCGTCGACATAAAGCTCATCCGCTCGTGTGTGTTCGGGATCGGCTGCGGGCTCGCGGCGCTGGGCGGCGTGCTGGCGGCGCCGCTGGTCACCGCCTCGAACGGCATGGCGGCGACCGTCATCATCGACGCCTTCGTCATCGTCATCATCGGCGGCATGGGCAGTTTCCTGGGCTCCCTCATCGGCGCGCTGCTGATCGGCTTCGTCCAGGTGTTCGGCAACTACTACGCGCCCGATTTCGCGCTGGCCTTCATGTACCTGGTGATGCTGGCCGTCCTCGTGGTGCGTCCGGGCGGCCTGCTCGGCAAGGAAGCGTGAGCGGATGCCAGAACGGATGCCAGGGCGGATAAAAGGCGCGACCCGGCTGCTGATCTGGACCGTCGTCGCCTTGGTGCTGGCGCTGGCGCCGCTCGGCCTGCCGCCGTTCGCCATGACGCTGCTCACCGAGGCGGTCATCCTCGGCCTGTTCGCCATGAGCCTCGATCTCATGTTCGGCTACACGCGGCTTGTCTCGTTCGGCCACGCCGCCGCCTATGGCTTCGGCGCCTACGCCTGCGGCTGGATGCTGCTGCACACCGGCATGCCGCTGCTGTTCGCGGTATTCGCCGCCGCATTGCTGACCGGCGTCATGGCCATCGGTGTCGGCTGGATGTGCACCTTGGCGACCGGCGTCTCCTTCTCGATGCTGACCTTGGCCTTTGCCCAGCTGCTCTACGCCATCTCCTTCAAATGGACCTCGGTAACGGGCGGTTCGGACGGGCTGGCGGGCATTCCGCGCACCATCGGCCCGTTCGGCTTCGCGGCGCTGTCGAGCAAGACCGGCTTCTACTATCTGGCGCTCGGCTGCCTCGTCGGCGGGTTCCTCGTGTGCGCCGCCCTGGTGCGCTCGCCGTTCGGCGCGGTGCTGCGCGGCATCCGCGAGAACGAAGCCAAGACGACGGCACTGGGCTACAACACCCGCCTCTACAAGATCGCCGTGGTGGCCGTCGCCTACGGG
>Ga0193743_1001210_pt1 | contig 19319 bp, 19 predicted proteins | sample L2c2metaG_FD_143038 | JGI IMG/M metagenome (GOLD analysis project Ga0193743, IMG submission 143038) | Soil microbial communities from a riparian zone of the East river system, Colorado, United States - L2c2 | ecosystem: Environmental > Terrestrial > Soil > Riparian zone | place: USA: East River... | reverse complement strand
TCTCAATTCCTCGCTCCGCCATCATTTGTACCAAGTCGCGAGAACTCAGTTTGTATGTGAGATACCAGCGCACACAAAGCACAATAATTTCCCGGTCGAAATGTCGTCCCTTGAACAAATCCAATGCTCTCATCCTGAACCATTATCACCGTCCATTCCAACCATCTCAGAGTTTGCACCAGAACCCTCTTAGCTGCTTCAACCCTTTCGAAGAAATAACTTGACGGCATACCTGCCTTCCGCTACGTTTCTGAAAGCAATCACATAAGAGAGTTTTGGTTGGCACCTGAGTTTTTTACGCAGGTCCCACGAACGAATAGGGATCGAATGCTTATCTGCCTTGATGAACAGCGACCTTGGTCGGTTGCTTCTGGTTTGACGCGCCTCAACTTTTACAACTCATGCCGACGTGTTGCTCTTTTCGTCTCTAGGGCGACATTATTTGCGGTGTGTGTCACAGCGGCTGAGGCACAGTCTTCTTTGAAGCTTTCAGAGTCACCGGCCCCTGTGACGACGGGAGTTCTCGGTCGTACAGAAGCACTGGCATTGACAGAGATACTGGACCACCTCAAAGTTGTCGGTGCTGCTCCTTGGACCGGCATGCAGGGGACGGGAACGATTGCCTACGGCAACGACGACACGACCTATAAAGCAACGCTGACCATACAGGGCAGTTCACGCTTCCGGTTGGATGGGCAGGCATCGACAGGTGCGCTTAGCATCCGAATCAACGGTCGCTCAGGCAAAATCCAAGAGCCGGACGGCAAGGTGTTTCCTCTTCTGCCTGATACAGCCGCTACAGGAATCTTTCAGTTTGAGTTGCCTCACCTCTCCAATTTTCCAGATTCTGCCTCATCGCTGATTGACCACGGCACATCTGTCGCGAATGGGCAGACGCTCCATCGCATGACATTTGAAGCCCCGGTTGTGCGTTCCCAGAGTGATACAAAGAAGCCGAAAACCATCGCCACTGATTTGTACTTCGACCCTAAAACCCATCTTCTTTCGAGAAGCGCTAACAGCATCCACATCGACGGGGGCGGGAAACAGTCAATTCCTCCGAGAGATTACATACGAGGACTATCGACAGGTGGGTGGCCTGTTGATTCCGTTCCGTTATACGCAATCATTGGACGGACAAAAGCAGTGGACCTTGCAGTTGTCTGAGGTTCAGCTCAATCCCAACGTCGAATCGACATACTTCGAGTTCTAGGGATACCTTCATGAATCGGACTGCACGTGTGTTCCGCCTGCTCGCTTTCTGCCTGTTTACGGTTTCCATCATCGCCAGGGCTCAAGATTATTTAAGCGCCACCGGCAATCCGACGTTTTCCGTCAATATTCCCATCGAGAATGGATTTATCAATTTAGCAAACGGAAACCTACACATGGAGTTTCCGCTCGCGACCCATCAGCAACGTGGCGCGTTGAGCCTAAATGAGCGAATTGTCTATGACAGTCGCATTTGGATGATTGGGCATTACAGTAACAGCTACTGGTGGCCGAATAACATTCCAAATACACCTAATACTCAGGGCGGTTGGCGGTTTGTCACAGGTAATGAGACAGGCAGTATGTCCTACTCGGTGGCCTCTTATGAGACGGTCTCTACTGGCTGTTCAGCCCCACCATATGATGGCTCTCACACGAGAACCACCCTCATTCCATCCTGGAGTGATCCTTCAGGCGCGACGCATATCTTCGACGCTACCCTTGTAGAAGATCAGGATGACTGTAACTTCTCCTATACAGAGAGCGTCAATGGTGGGTTTGCTACGGACGCGAGTGGATACGCGGTACGAGATGATGGAAATGGACATCCGGTTGTCACAGATAACAAAGGAACTCAGGTATATCCACAGGTAATTGATCGCTTCGGTAACTACTGGTCTTCAGATGCGAATGGGAATCTCATAGACGACTTGGGCCGAACGCCGGTCATTGTGACAAAGAGTGGCAGCGTTACCTACTACGATGTGCTCGCTCCGAATGGACCAATCAATAACAACGGAACGCGCGTTCGGTACACGGTCACGACAGCTCCAATCTCTGTCCAAACTCACTTCAATAAAAGCGGCGTTATCGAATGGCCTGCCGATGGTAGCGTTGGCACACTGTACCCTGTCCAGAGTATTCAACTGCCGGACGGTTCGTCATACAGCTTTACCTACGACTCTTATGGGGAAATTACGAGCGTATCGTTGCCGACCCATGGTGTAGTGACATATGGCTGGAGCAACTATTTTGATGCCTGCCAGAATGGGAATCGGTGGCTGACGTCTCGAACTCCTGGTAGTGATCCGGCTACTACATTCACTCCGGCACCACTTTTTCAATGCACCAGCTATCCTGGAAACAAGGTGACCCTGCATGAACCTAGCGGAAACGAGAAGGTATACGAATTTGTACTTACTAATGGCGCTTGGAACTCATCTGTAATAGCGTACAACGGATCAGAGGCAGGTGATCAGCAGATTGTTTACACCGATAACGGCTATTACAATTTGAATAGTGGGATAAATGTTACGAAGTCGAGCTCAACCACAAGGTTCTCGAATGGCGTGCAGTCCGTGACCGAATATTCCTACGACGATCCTTGGCTCGGAAGAATCGGCGCGGTTAAAGAATGGAACTATAGCGCTGCAGGTACAGCGGGAACACTAAGCCGAGAGACGGACTATTCCTACAGTGGCTATGATTTGACGGCGATAACCGTAAAGGATGGGAATGGCACTCAAGTCGCTCAGACAACCTACGATTACACGACGTCGGCGTCAGGGAGCCCAAGCGCTCCGCAGCATGGATCAGCAAATGCTGGCGGTCCTTATCTCCATGCCGTAACACGATGGCTAAATGGAGGTACCTCACCTGTAACGACCTATTCTACGGACGACACGGGAACGGTGAGTGCCGTTATCGACCCACGCGGGAATACCACAACAATTACATACCAATGCGGAAATGCGCTCCAGTATCAATCGACAAATGCTCTCGGCCATACGACCACTTACGGGTATGACTGCAACTCGGGTGCGATTACGAGCGTAAAGGACCCGAACGACGCTGCTGTGAATCGTTCAGGAACGACCTATCAGTACGAAGCTACTGCGGGCAGGTTGCAATCGATCAGCTATCCCGATGGCGGGCAGACAACTTATTCCTACCCGTCTTCAAGTGAGGTTGATACATCCGTTGTCGCCACCCCTAATCCCATCATTTCGTCGCAAGACATTGCGGACAGTCTTGGGCGGCCTTATCAACACATTCAAGGAGGCGTTTCCGTTGAGACGACCTATGACACCAGTGGAAGAGTAAATTGCACGACTAATCCACATTTTACTTCATCCTCATCATCGACAGATGGAAGGACTTGCATAACATCATATGACGGCCTCGGCAGGCCGCTGGTACAGAGCCAACCGGATGGTACACCAGTCTCCTGGTCCTACAATGGCAACACGGTCACAAATACGGATGAAGCCGGACACTCATGGCAGCGTACCAACGACGCGTTCGGCAATCTGACCAAAGTTGTCGAGCCGGGAGGCCTGAACACCACTTATCAGTACGACGCGCTTGGAAATTTGCATTGTGTAGACCAGTGGGAAACTAACAGTCCTGGCACCCCTTGCACCAGTTCGCATTACCGGCAACTTGTTTATGATTCGTTGTCTCGACTTAATACTTCAATAAATAAGGAAGCGGGCACTGTCGGTTACAGCTACGACCCTAACGGAAACGTTCACACGAGGGCCGATAATCGGGGAGTTGTAACGACCTACAGCTACGATGCGCTGAATCGCGTCACCAACAAGAACTATTCGGATGGAGTCACGCCGAATATGTTTTATTTCTACGATATTGCGCCGGGATGGATGCCGGACTTAAAGAATACGGTGGGTCGACTGACCAATTCGGCCAATAGCTTCAACGGTGGCGCATCGAGTAAAGCCTCCGCCGCGGCGTATAGCTACGATGCGATGGGACGGGTCGTTCGTGAGTGGGTGCAGACACCGACGATTGCTCCAGCAGGTTATTACGTCTCTTCCAGCTATGATCTGGCGGGCAACCAAATATCGCTCACTTATCCTGACGGCCGTACGATCTCTCAGGGATTTGATGGTGCAGGTCGGACGTCCTCGGTAAATTATGCAAATTGGAACGGGAACGGGAAGACCTATTCGTATCTAGGCAATACAAGCTACGATCCTGGCGGGCATCTGATCAGTGCGGCGATGGGAAACGGTGTCGGCCTGGCTGCCGAATATGACAGTCGAGAAAGGATTAATCACCTCTTCTACGGGACGTCCACTCAGTTCCATTGGGGAAAGTCGTATCAGTGGACGCCGAACAGCAATCTCCAGGCGATGACAGATCCCTGGACTGGAGTGCAACGGCAGTTCACCTACGACAATCTGAATCGCCTGACGAGCGCGCAGGATATTGTGGGATCGTTCCCCGGTGCCTCTATGCTGCCTCCGGGCAGCAGTTCGACCGGTGCCCCTACTGGAGCAACCCCGGTTCCACAGTGGACGAATCCAGATGACTCTAATGTCCTGCTTAACCCCGAGGCACCGGGCGCCAGCGGATGGTCGCTTGATACTAATGTGACCTATCAGGGCGGAATCATTGCACCGGATGGAACTCCGTCGGCCACCAACCTCATTGCAGTGGCAGGGTCCAACGACGCTTACGCCCAGGATGCAGTGCCGGACCCCTCTCGCTTCAGCGGAGAGACGATGATGGGATCGGTATGGCTTAGGTCACCGAACGGTCCGCACACCGTCGCTCTTTACATTGTCGAGACTGTACCTGGGACGGCACAAATTGCTGGCTGGAAAACGGTGACAGTCTCCAGTAGCTGGCAGCAGTTTCATATAAGTGCTCAAGTAGCGCAGAACCTTCAGGGTCTATGGTTGATGGTCGGTGGTGCTGCCACCATTGCAAATGGCCAAACCATCTCCATCTGGAACCCGATGATGGAGGACTCAGGAACATCCGGGGCGACAGTCACGAACTTTCTTCCCTACTCGCAGCGATTGACTGCCTCAACCTGGGTGACCACAACAACTTCGATTGCGGATAATTCAGGTCCGGCTCCCGATGGGAGCAATACCGCTGCTACCATCACGGCCACCGATCCGACAGACAGCTACGTCGTTGGCTTCGTGCCTAACCCTGCTCCCTTAAGTGGGCTTTCCATGACGGCCTCTGTCTGGCTCCGTTCGCCGAACGGCCCAAAGAACCTCTATATCAATATGGTGGATATAGCTTCTGGTCAGTACCAGGTTGTCGGTGCAACTGTGGTTTCGCTTACAACGGATTGGCAGCGGTTCCAGATCGGCGGAACAAATTACAACACCCTCTCGCAACTTGCACTTCAGATCGGAGGAGCGGCCACATTCCAGACCGGAGCCGTTATTCAGGCATGGGGAGCGCAGATGGAATTGGCTTCGGTCGCCGGTCCCTATATAGCCACAGGAGCGACTGGGGTCAGCGCCGGAACCAGCCTGACCAACATTCTGCCCTATTCCCAGCAGCCCTCGGGGCCAAGCTGGATCAAAGCTGGAGCCGCAGCGGCAAGCAATGCATCGGTCGCGCCCGATGGAACGGGGACAGGCTATCGCGTGACAGTTCTCCCTGGTCAGACCGATGTATGGGTAACGGACGACGTGACCCATCCTGCTCTGTATAACAGTGCTACCGTGACCGGTTCGATCTTCTTACGTACATCGGATGCACCTCGCACAATTTCACTTTCCGTCGCCGCTGAAAGTTCATCGGGTCGGACCTATCTCGGCATGATGACCGTCCCTCTTACCTCAACCTGGCATCGCTTCGCCGTGACCGGCCAGCTTCCGAATGGCTTGAACCGCATATTCCTCCAGGTAGGTGGTGGTGGCAGCTTCAGTTCGGGCCAGTCCGTCGATCTCTGGGGAGCGCAGATGGAGATGGCTTCAAGTGCCGGACCTTATGTGGAGACGAGCGCGCTGCCGGTGGTTGCAGGTCAGGAGCTGACCAACATCCTGCCGAACTCGCAGCAGTTGAACGGGCCAGGCTGGGGCCAGCAGCATGGTTCCATCTCGGTGAACACAGCAACGGCTCCCGACGGCACTGTAACCGCTGCTACACTGACAGCTGACCCAACCGCAGATGACGCCTACGTCGTCAATATGGTGCCGAATCCATCACTCTATGACAGCGAGACCGTCACGGCATCTGTGTATCTCCGAGTACCGAGCGGGACGCATAACGTCATGATGTACCTTGCCAATATCGGGGACCAGGGCTGGAACATCCAGGCTTCGAGTCAGGTAAGCCTGACGACGGACTGGCAGAGATTCTCGGTCACCGGAACCAACCAGAACGGGCTTACCAACCTCTATCTACAAATCGGTGGCTCAGGCACGATCCAGAACGGACAAAGTATCCAGATATGGGGATCGCAGATGACGGTAGGTAGCGCAGCCGCGCCGTATACGCCCACGCCACCAACTGGAGGAACCATCAACGTGGTTACTGGCCAACCGGCGACATTGGTGACGACCGGCCTGAACCAGTCCTACCAGTACGACTCTTTCGGAAACATCCTGCAAAACGGCAGCTTCAACTCAACCTACACGGCCAACAACCAGATGTTCGGTTACGCCTACGACGCCGCAGGCAATCTTCTCTCGGACGGCTTGAATACCTACACCTGGGACGCAGAAGGCAGAATGCTGACTGGTGGAGGGGCGACTTATGTTTATGACGCCGATGGAAACCGAGTTGCAACCCAAGGAGTTGGAGTTGCCGATACGATCTACTTCGGTGGAGTTCCTGTGGCTCGATACAGTGCCGGGAGTTGGACCGACTTAGTCTATGGCCCACAGGGTCTCATTGCGGAAATTCCGGGAACAGAGAATGGTTCTCCCACCTACCGAGTGACCGACCACCTCGGCACGAATGTCGGAAGCCTGCTGGCTGACGGCACCTTTACTAATCCTCTCGACCATACCCCCTTCGGTCAGGTCTTCTCAGGTTCCACAGACGATCCATATCAGTACACCGGCTTGGAGCGTGACCGGGAGACGAATCTGGATCATGCTCAGTTCCGGCAATACTCATCGACAATGGGTCGCTGGTATGCCCCTGACCCCTACAACGGCAGTATGGACCTCGCCAATCCGCAAAGTCTTAATCGCTATAGCTATGTTCTAAACAACCCTCTCATGTATGTAGATCCAAGTGGTTTATACCAGACTTGTTACGCGTCCTCGTCTTGGACGAGCGTCAGCATAGGTGATGGCGCCGACTCAATCGAGAACTATGGTGACACCTTTTGCATTGAGTACAGCGATGGGCCTGAAGGTACAGTTGGCGGGGCAGGAGGTACCGGAAGCAGTGGCGTCCCTTCCGCTGCCGCAGCAGGCGCGTACACAGCCCCAAATAACACGATCAGCCAAACGCCGTATCCGCCGAACACTCCAAAGACGCCAGACCAGTGTTCCATCTACAACAATGGAACAGCTTCTGGAAGCGCCCTCTACAAGCTGTGCCAGACGTTTCCCAATAACCCGAAGTCGAACCAAATGAGGGGATGTCTTCAAAGTTTATATAGCCCTCAGTCTGGCTATATACCGTTACCCGTTCTTATCCCTACATCCCCAGGCTCTTGGTTTGATCTCAATAGCCTGATCCCTGGAACTGGGGCGCACGTGAACTGCGCTGTAGGGACGTTGGGAGGAGGATCATGATCGGATTGGAGAAGTGCGATGAAAAATAGTCTCTTTTGGATCGCAGCGGGTGGTCTTTCATTTTGGCTTCCGGCCATCTTGGCTGGTGCCGTTCTTCACCAAAATGCGAGCGCGGTGTTGATGAATGTCGTTTCGTTGGCAGGCTTAATTTTCCTTGGGGCAGTTAGTTGGATATGCGCAAAAAAAGTCCCTAAGTGGGGATGGGTGCTGGCTGGCATATATATCTTGGGACCGGTCTCGATGCTCGCTCCCCTAGCATTTGTCCATGCTTCGCCAGCGCCAGTCAACCCCGGCGGAACGTGGATATTGATTTTGCTATGCCTCTTTCCGCCGACCACTCTATGGTTTTCACTGCTGAACTTCATGATCTTTTCCGTGTTGATCGCCACGGTGACACTGCCTTTTCTCGCGGTTTATCAAAAAGGTCAGAGTTCACGTCCCGGTTCTTCAATTTAGCATTGAGTTCAAACTACATATGCGTACGATTGGGTGTGGAGTTTGTGTGAACTTTGATTCAGTTAGCGCCCCAAATAACGGGACGCCGAAAACATGTATCCAGCAGGCATTGATGTCAACGATTCCGGGGCTGCAAGATGCGAGTCAGACAGTTGGCGCCCCAGGTCCATACAATGGCTATGGCCATATGAACGAGGTTGACACGCTGACGTTCTCCTCGCCCGGTGCCCAGTACGCCTTTCAGGGATCGACGAGGCTTGGTCTCGTTCCCGGTTCCGTGTCTGAGCTGGGGTATGGGCCGGGCGTGAGACTCGGGAATGGGCTTCATGTCGAGTTCTACGGATTTCCTAACGGCCAATTCGCCGTGACCTCGCATCTTGACCTGTTTAATCCAAATAACGGCTTGGGTCCGCTTCTAGGACACTTCTTCGTTGACGTTCTCTTTGGCCACATTAAGGGTAGGAACTCAGGAGCCCTTGATAAGGGCTGCCCTGCAACTTAGGAGTTCAATGATTTCACGATGCGCATTTACTCTTCTGGCGAGCTTTGGTAGCTTCTGCTGCTTGGGGCAGGCCCAGTCTCTCGATTCAATACGTCTGAACGGCTATGTCCAGGCGGCGGCAGTGTCGCCTGACGCTCGGTACATCGCGGTCGTTACGCTCAATTCCTCACAGCAGACTGACGGAAGCTGGACGAATGCAGAGTCTGTGCAAGTGCTAGAGCCGGGGACTGGGAAGACGGTCAGTAGCAGAGCCTTGGAGCACGGTGCATTAGTAAGGACTGGACCGCTCGATCCATCCAGTGCTTTCATCGGCTACTGCGATGAGGGAAAATACCTTCTGGCTTATGACGGCAATGGCGAAGTAGACGTTTTCGATTCGAGTTCGTTCGCCTTAACGTCGCAGATCGATTTGAATCGACAGAACGACTTCTCACCGGGCGTTCATGTGAAAATCGCGTGTTCTTCTGCCAGCGCTAGTGTGGCCATATCTCTCCAGGGCGGAAGAGCGGGAACCGGCATCGTTAGAGTAGTTGAAATCCCGTCTGGGAAGGATATCGCTACATGGAATGAAGATCGGCCCTCGGACGAAATCAAGGCGCTCAGCATCTCGCAAGATGGCACCAAGGTAGCGCTATTGCTTGGCAATGCCCAGTGGCCGTTGAGGGCTCCCGTGGGACCGAATATCAAAGTTCGGGACACGCGGCATTCCGGAATGCTGTCTCAGTTTTCGACGGGAGATGCGTCGAGCGACCTTCTGTTCGACGGGAATTCAAATATCGCCACGGTTCAGGGCTCCGCCGGTGGGCGCTTTTCTGGTAAACGCGGAATAGTGATCTGGAATGCTGAGACTGGAAAGGAAACAATGCGGCTCGTGGACGCTCATGCAGATGTGTACGGCTCAATCGCATCATCTGCGGACGGTCGGCTCATCTTGGGCTATATCCCGGAGATACATGGCTGTGCTTTATGCAATGGACTTGAAGGCAGAGTAGAAGTCAAAAAGCAGCAGTTCGCAGTGTGGGATGCAAGCACTGGAAAACAGGTGTTTCGCTCCGAAAGCTTTGGTCCGGTCGTTCGACCTTTTCAGCCCGAGTGCACGTTGAGCGAGAAGGGCAATGTCGTGATGGTCTACTGGCCTTCAACCCAGACGACTCCGATACTCATCCCTTGGACGGTAAACACACGGAAGTGAACCTTCTCGTCCTCCGTGCAGATCGGAGCTAAATACACACTGCTTCGGATCGGGTTGAGAGAGATACCACTACGATGCAGACCGCTTTCGCCTACGACTGCACTCCACAACATGCGGATTTATACACTCAAGTACTTGCCCCAAGTAAAAAGGGCTGCCCAGCTACTAACGGACCGTCATCGATTGTGACGCTCACAGGCACAAAGGCACTAACCGATGTCGGTGCAGCTGTAGGCTCACTTTTTGGGCCGGAAGGCACGATTATAGGAGCGGCCATTGGAAGTCAGTTTGGCCTCGGGGCAAATATATCGTATGTGAACTCGACGCATAGTCTTTACATCGGGCCGACCGCAATATTTGCACCTCTCCAAATCGGAGGGGGCGGAGGCTTTAGCTTGAGCTATACCAACGTGCCATCCGGTCAAAATCCTAACGCAATTGCAAATGGAACAAGCTATGGCATAGCGTTTCAACCGAATCCGTTGTTTGGTTCTGTTGTCACCAAATCTCCCGGCAGTGGTCCGCCAGTTGTGGGATATCAGGTAGGTACTCGGTCCCCTGTCTCGTACAGCGCCTCACATAACTTTTGTCTATGGAACTGCGGATGCTAAATCAATTACTACGTATAGGCCTTTGGGCCGCGTTGGCCGTCACGGTGGCAATTTTACTCATCAACGCGTTCTACATGGTTATCTCGCCGAGAGCATGGTTTGCATTACCTAGATGGCTGGGGCTTCAGGGCGTACTGACATTGGATCGGTATGGTGCCCGACGGGGGGCGCTTCAGGTACGTGTCCTTGGCGCTATTGTTATAGCTACGGTTGGGTGGATTGCGATCGAACTGATCTCCACATTAGGTAAGAGATAACTTTGTAGCCCCAAATAAAACGCTTGGAACTTGCCGAGTAGGTTCAACACCCAGTCACTCGCAATATGCTTCGGCTTTTGGGTCAGTTGCGGCTATGACTGCGCAATTCTTTTCAGGCCTTGGACCGGTCAACAATACATTCGGTTCGGGGTCGGCGGTGTCGCAGGTAATGGCTCAATCTCCCGGTGTGCAAGATGCAATTAACGGGTACAACATCTTCGGGAAGACGAGCGGCAATTACAATTTCGGCGTATCGGGAGCTTTTGCTGCGGGGAACAGCATCGTGGCTCAGTTCGTCGGTGGCTACTCTTACAGCATCAGTGGGGCCAGCGGCGGGATCAATCTTTCGCTTAGCAACTACACCAGTTTCCGTTCACTAGCGGCTGACATCGGACCAAGCTGGGCACGTCCTGCCCCGATGGGAACCACCCACCAGACGTACAACCTCTTTATCCCGTGTCCATGAGGAACTGACATGAATGAGAATGCTTCGAGCATAGCAAGCAAGCGTCGGTTGATGGCAGGAGTTGTGTCAGTGGCTACCTTCATGGTTCTGTGCGCCGTTGCGCTTCCGGGAATGGAAACCTCGTTGGTGTTCATCCCTATACTGGCGCTGTCGGCAGTTGCAGGAGTCGTCTCGTGGGCAGCTATGCGATACGTCGCCCGCAGATCGGAGAGAACATCATGAGTCCACAGTTCCGGCTTGCGCTAACTTGCTGCCTTCTGACCGGGTGCAACACAGGCCAGTCGCCCTCGCTCACACAACAGGCCCTTGTAGGAGACTATGTGTACCGCTCCGTCGATACTTCGGTCGATAAGCCGACAGATCACCAGTTCGATCACCTAATCTTGAAAGCGGATGGAACCTACAATCTTGTGCAGGGTGGGTCAACAAAGGCCAGGTCTGAAAAAACGGGAGAGTGGAACATCCAGCCAGGCGATCCCCCCAATGTCCTCCTAGACCATGCGGGTTATCCAATCCAGAAAAAGAAGGGTGAGGTGCGCCTTCTCATCAACGATGATCTGGGAGAGTGGTACGTGAAAGCTAAATGAATGTAGCCGCAGGCCGTCCTCTGGGATGGCCTTGCGGCATCTGTGGCTTCCAGCAGGGCGTATGAAACTACATCTCCAAGTCGCAATGCTGGCGTGATGTGCTCTGGCCGGGTGCCATGCGGCACCACCGGTCACACGAGATGCCCTCGTGGGAAGCTACGCCTATCAGTCGCAAGACCCTGAAGGCAAGCCGACAGATCACGAGTCCGATCACCTGACGTTGCAGGCGGATGGGAAGTATGACCTCGTGCAGGGTGGATCGACCAAGCCCAAATCTGAGAAGACCGGCATCTGGCAGTTCCATGGCGGAGACCCTGCGGAAGTCGATCTGGACCACTCGGGTTATCCGGTCCGTGTGAAGCGCGGTGAGGTCAGGCTCATGATGGATGACGACGTGGGCATCTGGTACGCCAAAGCTAAGTGAGCCGCAGGCCGTCTCTTCGGAGGCGGCCTTGCTACATCTGGCCCTCCATCCGGGAGCTGTGGCGACCGGGAGAAAGAACGACGGTGCTCTGCACCGGGAGTAGCATGACACGTCACCCCAGAATGGGAGCTGTGCGGTAACTTGAAGTTACCGCACAGGAACTATAAGAAAACAGGCGGCTAATAGACAGAAATGTCTATGTTGGCGTTACTCTATATGCGAGCGCACGTTGCTGTAGGGGAACCCTCTGAGTATCAGTCCCTTAAGCCCGGCTCCGGCCCCCTTGCTGTCCTCCAGGTGACGCACAGCCAGCGTGTGGTCTTCCTCCAAAATCCAGTTCAGGCGGTGCTCTGTGAAGCCGCCGCTCCGCACAAAATCCGTAGGCACCAAGGTCTCTGACGCCGAGTACGCGGCGCTGGAGAGCCGCGCCCGCGCGAGCGGGCTGACGCTCTCGGAGTGGGTTCGGGATGTGCTGCTGGCGTCGTCGCCGGAGGCGGGAGCGGAGGCCGACAGCCAGGTCGTGCTGGCCGAGCTGCTGGGTCTGCGGACGATCCTGATGAACCTGCTGTTCTCGATAGCCAGGGGCGAGGCGGTGACGCCGGAGCAGATGCAGGCGCTGATCGAGCGGGCCGATAGAGACAAGATGCGGAGGGCGCTGGAGAAGCTGGGCGAGGCCCGGCTGACAGTTCCACCGGAAGCTGCTGAACCTGTTGAGGAGGTGGAGCGATGAGCGAGTGGGGACGGAAAGAGTACAAGGACTGGCCGAGCCGTAGGCCGGTGTGGACGTGGGGCGCGTTCCTGATGGCGTTCGTGTTGCTGTTGGGCGGGCTGGCTTACCAGTACGCGCGGCAGTGGACGTTCGCGGAGCGGGAGTACCTGGGCAACTACATGCTGGCCTCGACGCTGGGGCGGACGCGGGACAAGGGGCACTACCGCTTCGTGGCGTATCTGGATAAGAAAGGCAATCCGTACATCGCCAGCGGCGACGAGATCGAGCGGGTGAAGATGCCGGACGGCAGGCCGGGCTACGAGCTGACGGAGGCGGGCGTGCAGGCCGGAGCGGTGCGGTTGCAGATCGAGGACGGGGTGTTCTCGAATGCGTGGATGCGGCAGACGCTGGGGCATGTGGTGTACGGCGACCGCACGGTATGGGAGTACGTGCAGTGGCCGGTGTATGGGGCGCTGGGCGTCTTCGTTGTGTTGCTGTTTTACGCGGTGCCGAAGGACCGGAAGCGTGCGCTGGTATGGAAGCATGGGCGGCGGCTGCGGGGGCCGGAGGTGGTGACGACGGCGGAGTTCAATGAGAAGCTGGGGCGTAAGAAAGGGCTGAATGTGTACGTGCCGGACGGCCTCGCGCTCATCAATGAAAACCAGAGCTGGGGCGACCGGACGTTCAACAACAAACTGAGCCGCTGGGTACGCATCCCGCGCGAGCGGGAGGCGATGCACATGCTGATCGTGGGTGACTCGGGGCACGGCAAGAGCGCGACGGTGCGGCAGGTTCCGGACCCGGTGACACCGAGAAGGTCAAAGCAGCAACCAAACTCCCTCCGCTTTGCAACTATCCCGGCGAGGGATTCGCCCAGATGACACAGGCCGAATGGGACAAGAAGCACAAGGACTACAAGACCACTCGCGCCGTCGAAGTGACCGCAACCCATGCGCGGCATCGGGTACGTCATGCAATGACCACAGGCTACAAATACGGTCACATCTTCATCACCGACGCCAAGCGTGTTGACCCACCCGTCGCGCCTCTTGCCCCTGCCAGTCCCAATGTTTTCGCGCGTGAGAAAGATTCGCGCCAAGGCACGGACGTTAATCCTTCTATGGAAATGAGCCGCGCGATCCACGCGGCCATTCCGAAGGATGACCGTATCCCCAGCTATGAGCAACTACACGACATGGGCAAAACAGCAGCCGCAGGGGTTCAGGTTGTCATTGCTCCGCAGCTCTTCCCTACCCCGCCCGAGTTGGCAGACCGTATGGTCGCGCTTGCGGACATTCGCCCAGGGCAACAGGTTTTAGAACCCTCCGCAGGAACAGGCCGAATCATTGATGCGATTCGCCGCAATGCTCACGGCTACGCGATCACAGCGGTTGAGCTAAATTGCAATATGGCTCACCGGCTACGCACGATTGATTGTGTCGATGACACACGGCAGGCCGATTTCTTGGAGTGCAACGGCGATCTAGGAACATTCGACCGCATTGTTATGAATCCTCCGTTTGCAAACGCAGACGATATCAAGCACATTTTGCACGCCTTGAAGATGTTGAAGCCCGGAGGCCGACTCGTCGCCATCTGTGCCAACGGCCCGAGGCAGAACGACAAGCTAAGGCCCATCGTTGAAGCGCGTGGCGGTATCTGGGAAGAGTTGCCTTCAGATACTTTCATCGGCGCAGGTACAAGCGTTCGCACCGTCCTCCTCACGCTGGACGCATAACCAGGTGCCGCCCGCTTCAGGGTGAGCCGCCGCAATGCGGCCCCTGAAGCGGGCGCAAGGGGACAAACCCCTTCGGTTTTTCCCCTTGACCGCTTTTCCCGCTATACGGGGACACCGCTGAGACAGGCGCTATCCTGTTCCTATGTGTGGACGATACGGACGACGAAGCGACAAGCAATACATCGCAGAGCACTACGCCATGCGCCGCAAGATTGCCGATCTTCCACCCATGCCACCTGGGTACAACATCACCCCCGGCACATTCCAACCGGTTGTGCGCCTCAGTGAAGAAACAGGCGAGCGGGAGATGTGTCTGATGGAGTGGGGCCTGGTCCCGTACTGGTCGACAATGCACAAGATGATCTCGAATTGTGCCCGCGATGACAAGCTCACCATTAGCGGGGCTTGGATCAAGCCTTTTCAACAACGCCGCTGCCTGATTCCCGGTGAGTTTTTCTACGAGTGGGAGGTGCCCACTCCAGAGGACAAGAAACGAAAGATCACTAAACCGTGGGCGGCTTCGCTCACGGATGACAGGCTGTTTTCCTTCGGCGGCATCTGGGATAGGTGGAAGGATAGAGCAAACGGCAACGTGTTGGAGAGCTTCGCAATCGTCACTGTGGAACCGAACGAGGTCCTTGAGCCATTTCACAATCGCTGTCCTCTCATCCTTGAGCCGAAGGATTATGACCGCTGGCTTGCGCCCGCCGAATCGTCGCATCTGCCGATTGATCTTGTGAGGACATACCCTTCCGAAGGTATGAGGGCGTGGAGAGTAGCGCCGTTGAAGGGCGATGGTCCTCAATTGCTGGAGACTCTGAGAACACCACCTGAGGCAATGCAAATCACGCCGTCGTTGTTCCCCGAGTAATGGCGCTAATCTACCTTGTAGGCCGCTCGACGCTTTAAGGGCTTTGGCTGGTCGGGACGATGATGCAGCAGGAGGACCTAAAAAACGTGGGTGATGAGATCAAGCGAGCTGTTGTGAAAGACGACGCGCTGCACTTCGTTAAAGGTGCGGATGTGTGGAGCGTGAAAGCGGAAGAAGGCAAAGAGCCGAACCAATGGAAAGTAGTTCACTTTGCAAATGTCGGCACGTCAGAGGAGTTTATCGAGACGTTTTCCGGTGAGCTTTTGGAGCTTGTGGATGGGAGCTTAATTTTCGGGGAAGAGCGTGAAGCAGTAAAAAGCGCGATCATGACCGTTGTCGTTGAAGGGCTGATGCCAGCTTTTGAGCATTTGAAAAAGATTCGGGCATCAGTAACAAACCCTCTCCCTGAACTCAATCGGCGGCAGCTATACGAGGATTTTGCGCGGGTGCTGTGGCACGCCTACAAAGACCTGTTCCCGAAAGCGGTGCAGCTTTTAGGATTCAACATCGGTTTTCTGTTCAAGGGTGAAGCGGACTTTGAGAAGGGCTTAACAGACTTCATGAGCAAGGCCCCTTCCCTCATCTTGGACGTGCCGGAGCTGCTGCGGCGGCAACGGACCAACTGGCAACAGGTGCTTCATGAGTTCCGAAACGATTTCCTAGAGCATCGCAAAAAGGACGTTGCTGAGTTTGCCGCCTACTACCAACCAAACACGGCAGAGATGCTTTTCGATCATGCTTGGCGAACGATGGCCGAGCTGTTCCCTGCCTTCATCGAGGCCCGCTATCCGGCTACATGGTCGATCATGGAAATCCCGACAAATGAACGCGACCCGAAGCACTTGCGGCGCTGGCGGTTCTTTCAGTGTGAGCCGGTGGAACGAGGAAGTTTTCTACTAACGTAAATAAATTTCCGTTTCGTGCGGTGAGCCCTTTATGGCCGGTTGAATTCAAAACTCGCACAGCTGTGCGAGTTTTGTAAATGACTCTTCAATAATCACTTAGTGCAAGATCAATCGATGCCAGCCAACAACGATGCAATCTGATCGGCGCTCGGCAACTGACCTTGTAACCTGATCGGCACATTGGGGGTCACGCTGTATGACGAGACTCCGATTGGCAGAGTAGCGTCTTTCAAAGCATACTCGACGATCAGCCGGTCCTTGGACTTGCAAAGAATAATACCGATCGATGGCTGCTCCTCTGGCAGACGAACCGTATCGTCGAGGACCGAAAGGTAGAACTGCATTTTGCCTATGTACTCCGGCTCAAACTCACCAATCTTGAGTTCGAGCGCCACCAGGGCTTGCAACCGGCGATGGTAGAGGAGAAGATCGATGAAGAACTCGCGCTCCCCCACCTGAATTTTGTACTGACTGCCTACGAAGGTGAACATATTGCCCATCTCTTGTAGGAAAGCCTCGACACGTCCCGTCAGAGCCCGTTCCAGTTCTCGCTCGCTGTGAGCGTCCTCCAGGTCCAGGAAGGCGAATGTGTACTCATCTTTCACCGCCAACTGTGCGTGAAGCGCGACCGCAGGATCTAATGCGGCTCCAAAGTTGGTCTGGCTGCTCATCGTTCTCTGAAACGCTTGGTTTTCAATCTGATGAACCAGGACGCTCCGACTCCAGCCATGCTTACGGCAACTGCGGATGTAAAACTCGCGCTCCTGCTCGCTCTTGCACTTTTCCAAGATAGAGATGTTGTGGGACCAGCCAATTTCTCGCACAAGCTGTGCGAGTTTTTCATCGCCGCCGTAGGCTTCATAGAAATTCTTCATGCGCCAGAGATTTGCAGCCGAAAAACCGTTGGCTCCCGGAAACTCTTTGCGGAGATCGTCGGCCAGGTTGTCGTCGACGATACCTTGCCCCACGAATCCCCCTGCTGCCTCTCGACGATCATCCGTCCGATATCTGTGTAAAGGGAGATCTGCTCACGATTGACAGAGCGTAGCGCGTCCAATTGAGCGGTGCGGATTCTCTCCTTCAGCGCTCCAAGAAGGGGTCCCGTCAGAAAACGGACAATAGAGCACGGTAAGGCGCCTGATCGCCTGCGTAAGCGACCATTCTCGGGTAGCAATCGCTCACGGATGTCCTAGCGGCCCCACAGACGGCATTCAGATGAGCTTGCTCCAGCCATCAAATCGACGACGTAGAGCTTGCCGTTCTCACAAACGCTGGTTTGTGAGAACGCTTGGAATCGAGAAATCACCGGACCAAATCGCATGTCTAGCGTTCTCGCAATCAGTTCTCGTTTGCTGTTTTGCCAGCATTCAGCAAGATGATGAGTTCTGAGAAGGGAGCGAGGCGCTGAACGGCTCAGCGGAGCGACCGGATCGCTAACGTGCTCTTATCGTCCGTTTTTTGAAGGGACCCCTCGTTTAGGGTTTGCGGAGGAGATCCCGATTTTCTTGATTGACGCCACGGGCGAGGGGTGGGATGCTGGTTCCTACACACCCAACCAATTCCGGGAAACGACACCCGGATATCATTGCCGTCGAATCGCCTTCTTCCCGCCTGCATAAGTTACCCAATCCAACAAAGACGCAACAGTGGAGATCCGTCATGCCCGAAAATGCTCAGAATCCTGCCGCGCAGAACGCAAATGAAAACCCCGGCGAACCGACCGAAGCCGCTAGAAATCCTCAGACTGGAGATATCCAAAAAGATTGGAATTCAGGCCATCCCGGAGGCGTGACTACTACAATCGAAGATCCTTCCAACTCGTCTAGCTGCCCCGAGACGCCGGGCACCCCCAACACAGAAACAGAACCTGGGTACGGGAATGGTAATGGTGCTCTTTCCCCCGTCAGATTGGATTTTCCAGTCGTACCCCCTGACCTTAAAGACCTTCGGCCCACAGACGGCTCGGCGCCCGGCAACGAGCGGGCCGAATACCGCCATGTTGACCTCGCAAAGGTCTACGGGAACGAATAACGATAAACAGACCGCAAGCCCTCGATAAGGAATGGGAAGATAATTCGCTAATCACTTCTCTTACTCTCATTGGCCGATCCATTAATCGCCTGATCGGTCCGAAGGGTTACCGTGCTCTATTGTCCGTTTTCTGACGGGACCCCTACCATCACAGCGGGGATACCCCGCAACGTCCCGGCCATCGTGCTTCGCACCCTTACTGGTCGGCTACGCCGCCCGCCTCAGCTTCACAGCCAGGTCAAAGTGTATCGGGCCTCACCACACCGAAAGTCATAAATCGTACTGTAACGTTCGAAAAGGATAATATTTTCCGCTACTTACATAGATTCATTCATCCTGCGCGGATCACCTCGTCAGGATCGCATTGCGGTCAAACCAGCAAGAATCCATCATTGTTGCCAGATTCCCGAGAAGATGAATAAGTAGTAAGCGTGTCACGGATGCGATGCAATATCGCTTCTAACTCAGTGATGTTGTCCGATTGCTCATTGCCGAACTCGGCCACGATGCCCATGATGCAAATTTGGAACGGCGAGAGACTGTTTGGTTCACTTTCCGGGCGCTGTATGTTTATCTCGCGTCGCACTATTGACTTAATCACTTCAAGCAATGAGTCGAGGCGTTTGACCCGTTCTGCTTGTTCTTCTCCATGAATCGCCTTGCTCGCCTCAGCGACCTTGTCGGACAGAGAAACGAGTATCGTTCTTGGGGTCTTTGGAACAACTGGACGGAAAGTCCGGTTAGGCTCTTCTGTCGCGCTCGGGATGGCATGGGCTTGTCTCTCAATAGGGCTCGCACCAGCGATGGAAGGCAAATGCCGGTAAAAAACCTCTC
>Ga0193743_1001209_pt1 | contig 19324 bp, 22 predicted proteins | sample L2c2metaG_FD_143038 | JGI IMG/M metagenome (GOLD analysis project Ga0193743, IMG submission 143038) | Soil microbial communities from a riparian zone of the East river system, Colorado, United States - L2c2 | ecosystem: Environmental > Terrestrial > Soil > Riparian zone | place: USA: East River... | reverse complement strand
CTGCCCGAGCCCGAACCGCCGCCGAACAGCCCGCCGCTCGAGTTGCCGCCTGAGCCGCCATTTGATCCGCCGTTTGAGTCGTCGTACTCGCCAGAGGAACCCGAGGACGGGTCAGGGCGGCTCGGCTGAGCATCACCTCGCGGACCCCGCGGCGCATCTTCGGCGGAGCCGGTGCCGACCGGCGGCAACACCCTCGGCTGGGGCGACTGAGCGACCGGCTGCTCCGGGGACCGGACGGGCGGCACCCGCGACGGGCTTTGCTCGGGAGCCGCCGCCGGCGGCACCCGGGACGGTGGTGGGACCGCCCTGGGGATCGTCATCGGCCTCTGGGTCTGCGCCGGAGGCGACGTCGGTCGCTGCGTCCGGGTAGGCATCGGGGCCGGGACCGGGGCGGTGGCCGGGGAGCCCGAGTCCGCCGGCATGTTCGTCTTGACGCAGATGACGTCGTTCGGCCCGGCGTTGGCCACCGCGGCCTTCAGCCCGTCCTCGTCCAGCACCTCCTTGGTGCAGTTCACCCGCGCGGTGGCACCCCCGGATCCGGCCCCGCCGGCTTGGGCCGAGGGCGGAGCCACCGACGGTGCAGCCGGCGGGACGGCCGGGGAGGCAGCCGACGCAGGTCCGGCGGGGGCGGGACCTGAGGCCGGGATGGGCCCGGATCCACCATCCCCGGAAACCCATCCGCCGGTTGGGGCCACACCGCCCGGACCCCACGCGGGCGACCCCGCGCCGGCCGAGCCTCCGCCGGAGCCATCACCGGAGCCATCACCGGAGCCATCACCGGGCTGTCCGCCGCCGGCACCCGTGTCAGGCGGGCCACCCTGGGCCGGCGCGGTGCGGCGCAGCGCGTCCAGCCCGTGCGCGGCCACCGAGCTCGGCTTGGCGGTGGCCACCCGCGCCGAGGAAGCCTCGCCCACCATGCTCAGAGCGGCGAAGAAGACCACCGCGACGCTCAGCACGGCGCCGCACAGCACCGCCGTGGCGGCCAGGCCGGCGCGCCAGGGGCGCACCGATACGCCCGGCGCGGAGTGCCCAGGCCACTTCATGGCGCCCAGCGAACACCCGGCCAACCCGGTGGGCGGGCCGATCGCGGCACATCGTGTGCGATCGCAAACGGCGTCCGGTCAGCAACCCTCGCGCCGGCCCACCGGGTTGCCGGGTGCGAACCTGCTCAGCTCGGCGCGATGGCGCAGTGCGCGCCGTCCGGGGGCAGGGCGAGGTCGGTGAAGTACTTGGTCACGATGTCGTCGACGCACTGGGTGCCCTGCAGCGCCACGGTGTGCTGGTTGCCCTGCACGGTGAGCAGCCGGGCGTTCAGCGCCTTGGCCAGGTTCACCCCGGCCTGGTACGGCGTGGCCGGGTCGCCGGTCACCGAGATCACCATGACCTGCGGCAGCCCGACCACGTGCGGCATGTGCGGCTCGCTGGTGTTCGGCACCGGCCAGAACGCGCAGGGGTCCCTGGCCGGGTTCGGGCCGTGCCCGTCGTCGCGGAACGGCGCGGCCGCCCTGGAGCGCTTGTCCGCCTCGAGCACCACGGCCGGGTCGGTGACCGGCTTGTCGTCCACGCAGCCGATCGCGGTGAACGCGTCGAGCGTGTACTGGTAGGTGCCGTCCTGCTGACGTCCCTCGTAGATGTCGGCCAGCAGCATCAGGATGCGGCCCTGCCCCTGGGTCAGCTCCACCAGTCCCCGGCGCAGCGGGTCCCACAGCTGCGGGGTGTAGAGCGCCTGGATGCTGCCGGTCATCGCGTCGTTGTAGGACATCTTGCGGCCGTCGGCCAGCGGCACCGGCTTGTCGATGGTCGGCAGCACCAGCTTCTTGAAGTTGTCCGTGGCCTTGCTCGGGTCGTTGCCCAGTGGGCACGCCGGTTGCCGGGCGCACCACGCGGCGAACGCGTTGAACGCTTGCTGGAACCCGGCGGCCTGGGCCACCGACCGGTCGATCAGGTTCTGGTCCGGGTCCAGCGCGCCGTCCAGCACCAGCGCGCGCACGTTCTGCGGGTAGGCCTCGGCGTAGGAGTAGCCCAGCCGGGTCCCGTAGGAGTAGCCCAGGTAGGTCAGCTTCTGATCACCCAGGGCGGCGCGCAGGATGTCCATGTCCCGCACCACGTCCCGGGTGCCGGAGTTGGCCAGCAGATCCGTGCCGGACCGCTGCGCGCACTTTGCGTCGTAGTCCTTGTTGTCGTTCTCGATCCGAGCGACCCCGGCCGGCGAGTTGTCCACCAGGACCTTCAGCCGGTCGGCATCCCGCTCCGGCGGGGTGAAGCACTCGATCGCCGGCTTGCTCGCGCCCACCCCGCGCGGGTCGAAGCCCACCACGTCGAACCGCTGGCCGAGCTGGCCGGCTTCCACACTCTTGGCCACTCCGGCGGCGGCCTCGGTCCCAGACGCCCCCGGGCCCCCCGGGTTGATCAGCAGGGAACCGATCTTCCGCGCCGGCTGGCTGGCCTTCTGCCGCAGCACCGCGATCTGCGCCGTCTTGCCGCCGGGCTGGCTGTAGTCGATCGGCACCTGCAGGTAGGTGCAGTCGAACTTCGGGTCCGCGAAGGTCTGCTGATCGTCCTGGGTCGGCGCGAACGAGGCGCACGGCCCCCAGTTCAGCTTCTGGGCGTAGAAGTTCTTCAGATCGCCGGCCGCCGCCGCCGGGCTCGCGGTGGTCCCCGCGCTCACCGACCCGTCCGGAGAGCACGCCACCGCCGGAATCGACACGGCAACCAGCGCGAGCAGGATCAGTACTGGGCGGCGCAGGCCGCGCGCGGTCAGCTTCATCGACCGACAGTCTGCACCGCATGCCGGGTGGGGGATAGCAGCGGGTGGCCGTAGGGCGTGGCGCGGGTCTGCGCCGGCGTCGCGGGGCTGCTCAGGCCGCCAGGACCTCGTGCTGGTCGCGGTCGCGCACCATCTCCCAGTACCGCGCGGCGAGCACATCCGGCTCCACCCGGGGTATCGCTCCGGACTGCACCCCGTCGAAGTGCCCGGTGTCCCACAGCGCGGAAGCCGCGCTGTGCTCGATCAGCGCGCCGATCAGCATGCTGCCCACGAAGACCCCGCGCCCGGCCACCTCGGCGGCCAGCCCGTTGAGGTAGCTGAGCAGACCCGCCTGGGGTACGCCCACGCTGGCCAGCGGCGGCATCACCTGCCGGGCGGACGCACCGAGCGCGTACAGCAGCGCGCCGGAGCCACGCTCCAGCATGCCCGGGAGCATCGCGTTGGCCAGCGCGATCGGCGAGTACAGGTGCAGTGGCAACCAGGTCTGCAGCTCTTCGACGTTCAGCTCGAGGGTGCCCACCGGCAATCGGCTGGTGTCTCCGGGCGCGTAGAGCACCACGTCCGGGGTGCCGAAACGGTCGGCGATGGCCGCCGCCGCGGCACGCACCTGGACCAGGTCGGTGAGATCCGTCGTCACGCTGTACGCGCTCACCCGCTCGGCGCGCAGCGCCTCCTCCAGCCTGTCCAGCTTCGTCCGGTCCCTGGCCACCAGGGCCACCTGGTAGCCCTCCGAGCCGAACCGGCGGGCCACCGAGAGCCCGAGCGCGGGTCCGGCACCGAACACAGCCAACGTGGGAGTCATTCCGCCCGCCTTCCTGAGTGGCAGTCAAGTTGAGCTATGCCTCAACATACGCTGAAGTTGAGTCAACCCTCAAGTTGGTAAACTGCCGCCGATGAGTACCGAGAGCGCGCCGGTCACCACCCGGCCGCTGCGGCGCGACGCCCAGCGGAACCGGGAGCTGCTGCTGGCCGCCGCCCGCGAGGTGTTCGCTGAGCGCGGGCTGGAGGCTCCGCTGGAGGAGATCGCCCGGCGCGCCGGGGTGAGCATCGGAACGCTCTACAACCGCTTCCCCAGCCGGGTGGACCTGGTGGATGCCGCGCTGACCGAGCTCGTGGAGACCTCGGTACGGATCGCCGAGCGGGCCCTGGCCAACCCGGACCCCTGGCAGGGCCTGGTGGAGCACTTCACCGCGATCGCCGAACTACAGGTGGCCGACCGGGGCTTCACCGACATCTGTGTGTACGCGCTGCCCCCGGGTTCAGCCACCGAGCGGGCCAAGCGGCGCGGGGCCGAGCTGACCCTCGCCCTATGTGAACGCGCCCAGCGGGCCGACGTGCTGCGACCGGACGTGACCCTCACCGATCTGGTCCTGCTGGTGTGGGCGGTGGTGCGCGCCAGCGACGGCGTCCGCGCGGTGGCCCCGGGGGTGTGGCGCCGACACCTCGCGCTGCTGCTGGACGGGCTGCGCTCGGACGCGGCCCACCCGCTGCCCGGCCAACCGCTCGACCCCGAGCGCCTCCGCCAGGCGATGGCCTTCCGCTGAGTCATCAGCCCTGGTCACAGCCCCTATTGGGGGACCCTCAGCGTGTGAGACTCGTCGCAGCTAGTCCGCTGCCGGCGTCCCGGCTGCCACGCTGGGCCCATCACACCGGAGACGACCCGGGGACCCCGCACACGGGCCTCGAGGGAGGACGGTTGACGATGACGTCACCCGCACCGCGCGACGCGGAACCGTCGCCGCACCGCACATCCGCCGACGAAGTGCAGTCGCCGTATCGAACCGGTCCCAGCGAGCCGGCCTCGGCGCCGGCCCAGCCCGCACCGGTCAAGCGCACCCGCATCCCCCAGCTGCACGCCATGAAGGAACGGGGCGAGCGCTGGGCGATGCTGACCGCCTACGACACATACGCCGCGGAGATCTTCGACGAGGCCGGGATTCCCGTGCTGCTGGTCGGCGACTCGGCGGCGAACAATGTCTACGGCTACGACAGCACCCTGCCGATCACCGTGGACGAGCTGTTGCCGCTGGTCCGCGCGGTGGTGCGGTCAACCCGACGGGCCCTCGTGGTGGCCGACCTGCCGTTCGGCAGCTACCAGGTGAGCCCGGGGCAGGCAGTGGAAACCGCCACCCGATTCATGAAGGAGGGCGGCGCGCACGCGGTCAAGCTGGAGGGCGGGCGCCGGTTCGCGCCGCAGACGGAGGCGCTGGTCGGGGCCGGAATCCCGGTCATGGCACACCTCGGGTTCACCCCGCAGAGCGAGCACACCATCGGCGGCTACCGGGTGCAGGGCCGGGGTGGGGCCGGCGAGGCGCTGATCGCCGATGCGCTGGCGATGCAGGAGGCCGGCGCGTTCGCCGTGGTGCTGGAGATGGTGCCGGCCGATGTGGCCAAGCGGGTCACCGCCGAGCTGGCGATCCCGACCGTCGGCATCGGCGCGGGCCCGGACTGCGACGCCCAGGTGCTGGTCTGGCAGGACATGGCCGGGCTGAACCGGGGGCGTACTCCCAGGTTCGTGAAGCGGTACGCCAACCTCGGCGATGCCCTCCTCACGGCGGCCCGTACATTCGGCTCGGAGGTCCGTGACGGGGTCTATCCCGATCCCGAGCACTCCTACTCCTGACTCCCGCTGACCGCCTCGGCCCGACCGAGGCACCAGTCGTCCCGCGCGGGCGCGGCGAACCCGTGCCCGCGCGGAGACTCTCACGCTCCCGGGTCCGCTGGGGCCCCTCGAACGAGCGGTGTTCCGGCGCTGAGCTCGCGTGACGCGGTATCCGGGGCAGACTGTCCACGAGACGGTCCGCCCGTTCCGCCATGTCCGCGAGGAGATTCTGTCCATGAACGAGCTGTCCGGCTCGGACCGCGCCGACGCGCTGCCGATCGTGCTGCTTCCGGGCAACCTCCATGATCAGGACCGGGCCGGGTTGGCGGCGCTGCGGGACACCGATCGGGTCCAACAGCGCGAGGCCCGCCGCATCCTGCACGCCTACGTCCAGCAGGTGCTGGACGACGCCGAAGCGGAGGGGCGCACCTGGATCAGCGACGCCAGGCTGACCAGCTGGGCGAATCTGCACGATCTGACCGGCCTGCTGCTCGAGGCCGCCGAGGACTAGCTGGCGCTGACCACGGCGGACGGGCTGGGACGTTTCGCGCCGACCACCTTGGAATACCGCGTCGTCGCCCGGAAGGTCTCCGGCGTCCACACCGCCGGAACCCCGACCTCGGGACACAGATGCAAGATCTGGCCGGAGCTCATCCAGACCCCGAGATGAGCGCCCTGCGCATCCGACGAATCGTTGAACAACACCAGGTCCAGTGGTTCCGGCGCGGCCGTGACCCGCTCGGTGTGGCTCGTGTCGGCCCACAGTTGCGCCGGAGTCAGCGCCGGTAGGTGATGGCCGAACAGGGCCAGGATGGCGTACGCGTAGTGCTGGGCGTCCGCGCCTGAGGAATCCCACCGCGGGGGGCCGGCCCGGTAGGGCACCGTCCACAGCCAGCGCGGCCAGCCGCCCGGGGGTTGCCGCCATTGCGGGGCCGGCCGGGGCTCGCTCGCCCGCCAGGACTCGATCTCGTCGGCCTCGGCCAGCACCGAGGCGAGGTCCGGATAGCTGAGCAGTTCGCCCAGCGGTCCGGTGCGGATCGGCCCGGCGCGCTCGATCCACGGCTGGCCGTCGCGGTCCTCGCTGAGCCGGGTCGGGGTCAGCGGGGTGGCCCGTTTCTCGTCCCAGTCGGGATCCTCCGGATCCCAGTCGGCCGGCACCGAGGGCGGGTAGTACCAGGCCGGGCCCCAGTCCCCACCGAGTGGATCAAGCGCCCAGCCTCGGGAGGTGAGCGTGTGGTGGGTCAGCCGCTGCGCCGGGTCCAGGTCGTCGATCGCGTAGCGGGCACCCGGCGGCAGGGCCCGCCGGGACGCCGGGGCGCTGGACCGGGACAGCGTCGGCGCGGGCCGGGAAGGCGGCAGTGCCCAACCACGGGCCCTCGGCGGCGCCGTAGGACGCTTCTTCTTCCGGCCTCGGGACACTGGTGACACACGGGCCACCCTAAGCCGCGGCCGGCCGAGCGCTGCGCCGACAATGACCCGGTGCGCGAGTCATATCCACCGATCGAGCCCTACCGGCACGGCATGCTCGACGTCGGCGACGGACACCAGCTCTACTGGGAGTCCTGCGGCAACCCGGACGGCAAGCCCGTGGTGTTCCTGCACGGCGGGCCGGGTGGCGGCTGCAAGCCGGACCACCGGCGGGCGTTCGACCCGGACCGCTACCGGATCGTGCTGCTGGACCAGCGGGGCTGTGGACGCAGCCGGCCACACGCCGCCGATCCGGACCCGGCGACCGCGCGCGCCGCGCTGCACCGCAACACCACCGCCGACCTGGTCGCCGACCTGGAACTGCTGCGGGCCCACCTGGGCATCGACCGGTGGCAGGTGTTCGGCGGGTCGTGGGGCTCCACGCTGGCGCTGGCCTACGCGCAGACCCACCCCGCGCCGGTCTCCGAGCTGGTGCTGCGCGGGATCTTCACGCTGCGCCGCTGGGAACTGGACTGGTACTACGGCGGCGGCGCGAGCGCGCTGTTCCCGGATCTCTGGGAGGAGTTCCTGGCCCCGTTACCGGCTGAGCTGCACGAGGCCGGGAGCTTCCTGGGCAGCAGCACCGAGATCATCGAGGGCTACCACCGCCTGCTGCACGACGCCTTCGTGGCCGAGCGGGCCGCGGTGGCCTGGAGCGGGTGGGAAGCGGGCACGATCACCCTGCGGCCGCGCAAGGCCCTACTCGAGTCGTTCAGCCAGCCCAGGTTCGCGCTCGCCTTCGCCCGCATCGAGAACCACTACATGCGCCACTCCGGATTCCTGGACGAGGGCCAGCTCGTGCGTGACGCGGCGCTGCTGGCCGGCATCCCCGGGGTGATCGTGCAGGGCCGCTACGACGCGTGCACCCCGATGCGCACCGCGTGGGACCTGCACCGGGCCTGGCCAGGCTCGGAGTTGATCGTGGTGGACGACGCCGGCCACGCGTTCGACGAACCGGGCATCCAGCACGCCCTGGTCACCACCACCGACCGGTTCGCCGACTGAACTGTGTAACGATGATCGCCGTGCGCATCATCGACCCGCCGATGGACGATCTCCGGTCGGACGATCCCAACAGCCCGGCCTACGAGGTGACGTTCTGGTCGCGGCTGTCCGAGCCGACTGATCTCCCTGCGCACGAGCGCGGCTGGCTGGCATCGGTCGTGCAGCTGGCCGAGGCGGATGTCAAGCAGGTTATCCAATGGGCCGAGGAGAACGTCGGCGACCGCACTTACCAGATCAAGGTCGCCGTGGCTTCCCGCGACGACGGCCTCAACCTGGTGTGGCTGTACGGGACGAACCCGGCCGCGGACGACACAATTCAGTGATCACGCGTAGCCGCACGGCAGCGGTACTGGCTTGCTGAACGCGATTTGCCAGTACTCCCCGCCGTCGGACTCGTAAGAGGTCCCCAGCACCCCGACCTGGTAGGTGGTGGTGTTGGTATTCACGCAGGGCACAGTGGTGTCCTCGCTGCCGAGCGCCTTCTGGTTCTTGTTGCCAGTCGGACGGCCTTCGAGGATCTCCTTGTGCGCGCCGTAGTCGAAGATCGACACCGACAGCGTCAGCTCCTGCACTGGAACGCCGCAGGAGGTGTATGCCTTGCCCTTCATTGCGTGCCCGTTCTTCATGACCTTCTCGTACGTGGACACGTGAGGTTGCTGGATCGGGAGCGTCAACTTGCAGCCTGCCGGGGAGGGCTTGCCGTTCCCACCGAGCCCGAACGCCATCGGCTGCTCGAACGCCAACTGGGACAAGTCGAACTGATGCGCCGCCATCACTGGCGGCGCCGAAGCGGGGGCTGGTGTGGGCGAGGTCGTAGCCAGCAGCGCAATGCTGGCTACGGCGAGCGGTACGAGTACACGGCGGAACATCGATCCCCTCCGGTCGAATGTCGATCTAGAGGATGTGCCGCCGTATCCCTGGTCGTGGGTGAACGGGGTCCGGTCACTCGATAGGAGGAGGCGCGCCGGAGACCGTCACAGCCGAGGTGAGCAAACCTCAGGTGGCGCGTTCCGCTGAACGCCGCGTTCCGCTGAGCTCGCCGGTCAGCGCAGCCGGGCGTCCAGCTCGTTGCGGTCGGCGAGGAACCACAGGTGGCTGCCCCGGTTGGTCTCGCGCACGAAGCTGGCGAACGTTTCGCTGCGCGCCGGCGCTTTGCGTCGAGATCTACCTCAGCGGGTGTTGATCACGCTGTGGACCCCGCTGGCGTAGATGTCGGCGATCGACCCACGGATCCAGCCCCGCTCGGCGACTAGCGCACCAGCTCGTCGACCGCCACCGCCCGCGCGCTCGTCGACCTGGGCGCGGTGCTGCGCCGAGCCAACCGCCGCGCCGACGCCAGGCTGCCGCTCGCCCAAGGTCTGCCGCTCACCCAAGGTCTGCAGCTGGCCCACAGCCGCGGCGCCACCGTGCTGGAGTCCACCGCGGGCACTGAGCTGGCCGCCAGCGGCGCGCGCGTCCGCCGCCCCGACCCGTTGATCGGCTAGCCGCTGCTGAGGCGGGCGTCCAGCTCGTCCCGGCCGGGGAGGAACCACAGCTGGCTGCCCCGGTTGGTCTCGCCGACGAAACTGGCGAACGTCTCGCTGCGCGCCAGGTGGCCTGAGACGTCCCCGAGCACCGCCAGCCGCATCCGGTACGTGGCGAACTTGCCCGCTACCGCCCCGGCCACCCCGGTGCGCAGCTGGAAGAACTCCGGGGCCAGCCGCTCGACCGGGAGCACCACCAGGGCGGCGTCCCGCCCGTGCGCGTCCGCGATCAGGTCAACCGCGTGCTGCTCGGTGCTGATCACCGGGCCGTCCGCCGTGCAGACCAGCGTCTTCACCCCGTGGATCTCGGTGATCAGGTCAGCCATCCAGCGCCTCCTCGAGTTGGCGGGTGAGCACGGGCCGGGCGCCGGCCAGGGACGGGCCGCACCAGGTGAGCAGCCGGCCGTCCAGGAACGCGCAGCGGGCGCCGGGGAACGCCTCCGGGCCGTCGTCCGGGGTGAACAGGTAGGGCTCGTCGGGCAGCACCACCAGGTCGGCCCGCCCGGCGGCCAGCAGCGCGCGCAGCTCGTCCAGCGGCGGGCGCGGGTACCGGTCGGCGTGCTCGGCGTAGGCGTTCGCCACCCCCAGCCGGCGCAGCACGTCCCCGGCGAAGGTGTCCCGCCCGAGCAGCACCCATGGCCGCCGCCACACCGGCACGATCGCGGTGGCCCACACCGGCGGCACCGGCCGGCCCCACTCCCCCTCGGCGAGGGCCAGCCACTCCGGGTCGGCGTGGAACACCTCGGCGAGCAGCCGGCGGATCGAGGCCAGCGCGGCGGGCACGGTGGGCGCCGCCTCGGTCACCCACACCGGGATGCCGTCCGCGCGCAGCGCCGCCACGTCCTCCGCGCGGTTCTCCTCGGCGTTGGCCAGCACCAGGTCGGGCCGGGCGGCGCGCACGGCCGGCAGCTTCGGGTACTTCGAGCCGCCCACCCGCGCCACGTCCAGCTCGGCCGGATGGATGCAGTAGTCGGTGGCGCCGACCAGCACCCCGGGCACGCTCACCGCGACCGCCTCGGTGACCGACGGCACCAGCGAGACCACCCTGCTCGGCGCCGCGGCCAGCTCGACCGGTTCGCCCAGGTCGTCGAGGAGCGCCGGGCTCACGGCAGGTCGGTGATCCGGATCCCGGCGTGCGTCTTGTACCGGCGGTTGATCGCGATCAGGTTGGCGGTCAGCGCCTCCACCTGGCCGGCGTTGCGCAGCCGCCCGCCGTAGACGCCGCGGAACCCGGGCACGGTTTCGGCCAGCGCGCGGACCTGGTCGGTGGCCGCCCGGTCCTCCCCCAGCACCAGCACGTCCATGTCCAGCTTGGCCACCGAGAGATCGGCCAGGGTCACCGCGGACACGTGATGGAAGGCGGCGGTGACCGTGGAGTCCGGGAGCAGCGCGGCGGCCTGCTGGGCGGCGCTGCCCTCCTCGACCCGCAGCGGGAACGGCCCCTGCTTGTCGAAGCCCAGCGGGTTCACGCAGTCGATCACGATCTTCCCGGCCAGTGGCTCGCGCAGCGAGGTGAGCAGGGCGTCGTGCCCGTCCCACGGCACGGCGACCAGCACGATGTCCGACGCCGCCGCGCAGCCGGTGTTGTCCGCCCCGGTGACCGGCCCGCCGGCATCCGGGCCCGGCAGCCCGGCCTGCTCGGCGAGCTCAGCGGCGGCCTGCCCAGCACGCTCGGCGCTGCGCGACCCGATCACCACCTTCAGCCCGGCGACGGCCCAGCGCAGCGCCAGCCCCTTGCCCTGTGGTCCGGTGCCCCCCAGCACGCCGATGGTCTGACTGGTCAGGTCCGGGGTCGCCGCCGGCTCGGTCACCATGTCCTCCACGCCTACTTGGATCAGCACCGTCCACCATAGAGACCCACCCGCGCCCCGGCTGGCGGCGGGCGGAGACGGCGGGCGGCGCCGCGGTTTAATTCCGCCCGTGAACCGCTCCCCGCGCCACCCCGATCCCCGCCGTCGCCCCGGTCGTGCCCGCCGCAGGCTCCTCCCGAGCCGGCTGGGAGTGGCCGCCGCGCTGGTGACCGCGCTGGCCACGGCCGCCTGCGGTCCGTCCGCGCCGACCGGCACCAGCGCGCAGTCGAGCTCCGGCCCGGAGTCGACCTCGGCCGACGGCTCGCACACCGAGCAGACCACGTACGAGATCACGGACACGATCAGCCAGTTGCAGCTGGACGGGCGCGCCGGCCGGATCACCTTCACCGCCGCCGACGGCCCGATCTCGGTCACCGAAGCCTTCACCTACAGTGACGACAAGCCTGCCACCAGCCACGACGTCAGCGGGGGGACGCTGAACCTACGGGACAACGGCTGCCAGCGGGAGCGGACGATCAACGGCCGCTGCGAAGTCGCCTGGGACATCCGCGCCCCCGCCGGCACCAATCTGCAGATGATCACCCGGGCTGGCGGGATCGCGGTCACCGGAGCGGCCGGCACGATGGACGTGTCCACCAACGCGGGCGGCATCCGGGGCCGGGCTCTGGTCAGCAAGAACGTCACCGCGAAGAGCAACGCGGGCGGGGTCGACCTGCAGTTCCAGCAGCCGCCGGACCAGGTCCAGGCCAGCACCAACGCCGGCGGCGTGGACATCCAGGTGCCCCCCGGCACCAGCTACGCGGTCACCGCGAAGAGCAACACCGGCCACCCGGATGTCGAGGTGCAGCAGAGCGGCAGCTCCACGCACAAGATCGACGCCAAAACCAACGCCGGCGGCATCGACATCACCAACAGCTAACCCCGTTCCCGCGAGTCGGGGCGCACAGCACCTTGAGTCGGGGATCTGGGCACATCGGTCTGGTGTGCTGAAATCCCCGACTCAGTGTGCCCAGAGCCCCGACTCGCGGGCAGTTGGTGCGGGTCAGCGGTTGACCAGGCCGGCGTCGTAGGCGAGCAGGCCGGCCTGGGTGCGGTTCTCGCAGTCCAGCTTGACCAGGATCCGGGAGACGTAACCCTTCACCGTCGTCTCGGACAGGTACAGCCGCTTGGCGATCTGCGCGTTGGACAGGCCCTCCCCCAGGCAGGTCAGCACGTCGGTCTCCCGGTCGGTGAGCTCGCGGATCAGGCTCAGCGCGCGGTCCCGGTTCGCGTGCTCGTCGGCGGAGGCGGCGACCAGCCGCCGGGCGGCCGCCGGGGACAGCACGGTGTGCCCGTCGGCGGCCACCCGGACCAGGCCGATCAGATCCTCCGGCGGAGTCGACTTGACCAGGAAGCCGGCGGCGCCGGCGCGCAGCGCGCGAATCACGTACTGGTCGGCGTCGAAGGTGGTCAGCGCGACCACCGAGGGGGGATCCGGGAGCGCGGCGATCCTGGCGATCGCGGTGAGCCCGTCCACCCCCGGCATCCGCAGGTCCATCAGCACCACGTTCGGGCGGTGCCGGACCACTGCCTCGACCCCGGCCGCCCCGTCGTGTGCGGCCTCCACCACCTCGATGTCCGCCGCCGAACCCAGGATGGTGCGCAGATGCGCGCACACCATCGGTTCGTCGTCCACCACTACGACCCGGATCATGCGTCCCCCCGCACCTGGTGCATCGGTAGCTGCCCACCACCGGCCAGCGCCCCCGGCGCGGGGCGGCCGACGGTGCCGATCGGCCCGGTCCGGGGCCCGGCGGTCGGCGACACCGAGGCCGGCCCGTCGCGGGTCGGCACGTAGGCGGGCAGCGTGGCGTCCACCACGAACCCGCCGTCCTCGGTCGGCCCGGCGTAGAGCGAGCCGCTGACCAGCTCGACGCGCTGGCGCAGCCCGAGCAGCCCGGTGCCGGAGCCGCTCGCGGTCAGGTCGGCGTCTCCGCCCCGCTCCGGCGCGGAGTTGCGCACGGTCAGCCGGACCCGGTCGGTGCCGAACCTCATGGTCACCGTGGCGGTGGCGCCCGGAGCGTGCTTGCGCACGTTGGTCAGCGACTCCTGCACGATGCGATACGCGGTGCGGGCCACCACCGGGGACGCCAGCCCCGGGTTGCCGTGCTGCTCCAGTTGCACGGCCACCCCGACCGACTCCGCCTCTGCGAGCAGCTCGGCGAAGTCCGGCACCGCGGCCTGGCCGCCGGCCCTGGGCAGCGCCAACTCCTCGGCCGCCCCGCCCGGCGCGGAGCGCAGCACCCCGACCAGGTCGCGCAGCTCCTCCAACGCCTGGCAGCCGGCGGCGCGCAGATCCTCGGCGGCCGCCCTGGTCTCCGCGTCGGTGGCGGTCACCCCGAGGGCACCGGCCTGCAGCACCATAAGGCTGACCCGGTGGGTGACCACGTCGTGCATCTCGGCGGCCAGCCGCACCCGCTCCTCCACCCGGGCCTGCTCGGCCAGCCGGTGCTGGTCGCGCTCGGCCCGCTCGGCGCGCTCGGTCAGGTTCGCCACGTAGGTGCCCAGCAGGGCGGGCAGCACCACGATGGTCCCTACGCTGATGGGCACCACGACCGAGGGATCCCACACCCGGGCGGCCACCATGATGATCAGAGCGACCATCAGCCAGGCCCGGCGGCGGTCCCGGCCGTAGGCCAGCGCGCTGTACGCGGCGAACGGGACGGAGAGCACGAGCCAGCCCTGCTCGCGTTCCCCGATGGTGGACAGCAACAGGTTCGGTGCCCACTCGCCGATGCACTGCAGCGCGAACGTGCTCATCATCATCAGAAACAGCACGGTCAGCGGTGCGGACCGGCGGAAAAGCAGGGTCAACGCGCAGCCGCACTGGATCACCAGCCCCCACGGGCCGAACTGCCGCGCCGGTGCGGACAGCAGCGCCACCAGCACCGAAATCACCAGCGCCACCACCGCGACGTCGAACATCGCCTCTCGCCGCGACGCCCACGGTCGCGGCCACCGCGCTGGCATCGAGTGGTCCACATCGCGAACCGTACTTCCCCGACCGCCGGGCAGGCTGGCTCGCCAGCACAAACACCTCGGATGGGCGCCGCCCATCCGACGAAAGTCGCAGCGGGCCGCGGGTCTGCACACCTTCGCCACTGGGTCGGCCGACATCCCCCGGTGCGCGCGGGTTCACCCCTGCGCTGAAATAGGTGAGAGTGCAATCAGGGGGGACAGCACGCATGCGCACGGCGATACGGGCACATCCCGGGGGGCGGGGCAGCGACGGCGAGGAACTCGCGCCGCTGGCCACCAGCCCGGTGCTGGTGTTGACCGGCTGCGTGGGCGCGGTGCTGCTCGCGCTGAGCTGGCGGTCCGGCTTCAGCGGCGGGGAGCTTTCCATGCTGGCCGCCGGCCGCCACCTGGCCTGGGGGTACGCCGACCGGCCGGCGATGCTTCCCGCGCTGTCCCGGCTGTTGGACGCGGTGACCGGCGGCTCCCCGATCGGCGTGCGGCTGCCCGCCACCGTGCTGACCTCGGCCGGCGTCGTGGTCACCGCGCTGATCGCCCGGGAGTTCGGCGGCGGCCGGCACGCGCAGATCCTGGCCGCGGCGGTGTACGCCGGCTCGGCGGCCACCCTGGGCACCGGTTACCTGCTGGCCGCGAGCACCGTGGACGCGTTCCTCTGGACCACCTGCGGATGGCTGCTGGTCCGCTGGGTGCGCACCGGCGACCGCCGGATACCGATCTGGCTCGGCGTGGTCACTTCGGTCGCGCTGCAGACCGAGTACCTGATCCTGCTGCTGTGGGCGGTGCTGGCGATCGCCCTGCTCACCGTCGGGCCGAAGCAACTGGCCACCCGGCCCGGTCCGTGGCTCGCGGTCGGCTGCGCGCTGCTCACCACGCTGCCCGAGTTCATCTGGCAGGCCCGGCACGACTGGCCCTTCCAGAGCGTGCCGACCGGCATCGAGCGCGACCCCATCCACGCCACGCTGACCTTCCTGCCGCTGCTGCTGCTCGCCGCCGGGTTGGTCGCCGGCGCGGCGGGGGCCCTGTACGGGCTGGCCCGGCTGCTGGGCCGCCCCGAGCTGAGTCGGTACGCCTTCCTGGGCTGGACGGCGATCGGCGTGACCGCCGCCTTCCTGGTGCTGAGTTCCCGGCCCTACTACGTGGTCGGCCTGTTCCCGGTGCTCTGGGCGGCCGCCGCTGCCGACCTGGAGCGGCACCCGCTGCCCTCAGCCTGGCGCTGGCTGTCCGGCTGGCCGGTGCTGGCACTGTCCGCCCTGCTGGCCCTGCCGGGGGCGCCCGGCCTGCCCGGGTGGGCGGGCTGGCCACAGGCGCCGATCGCCCCGGTGGCCTGGCTGACCAGGGATCACGGCGCGGCCATGGCCGGCCCGGTGGACCTGCGGGTCGGGCCCCGGCTCAACCAGGCCGGCTGGACCGGCTTCGCCGCCGAGGTGGCCCGGATGTACCACGGGCTTCCAGCGCAGTCCCGCGAGCATGTGGTGATCATCACACGCGGTGTGTGGGGCGCCAGCGCGCTGGACCGCTACGGCCCCGCGTTCGGGTTGCCGCCGGTCTACTGCACGAAACGGAACTACTGGTACTTCGGCGCACCACCGCAGGACGCGGAGCGGGTGCTGTACGTGGGTGAGCCCAGTGAAATCCGCCCGCACTTCGATGAGCTGCGGCAGCTGGGCACGGTGCCCGAGGCCGGCCCGGGGACAGCGGTGTTTCCGGCCGGCACCCAGCTCTGGCTGGCCGAGGGTCGGCGGGCCCCGTGGTCGCGGCTTTGGCCGGAGCTGCGTGGCACATAGCAGGCTCACAGTCTGAAAACGCACCTCAGCTTTCTCTGGACATCCGAGGGCCGGCGGTTCAGCCTGGACACCAGACGTACTGATGCCGTGACACACGGAGGCTGGGATGAAGCTCGGGAAGATGCTGTCGGTCGGTGAGGTCGTCGAGCACCCCGCCGCCGAGGAACCACTCATTGCCGAGTTGCCCGTCGAGGCCGCCCCGGTGACTGTGGCCACCCCCGAGCCGGCCAGCGCGCTCGCGGACCGAGAGCCAGCGCCCACGCCGGCCGTCGCGCGCGCCGCCCGCTAGTCCGATGGCGGGCTGGTCGCCCGTCCGTCGCACCCCCAAGGAGCGACCGAACGCGCCGCTGCACGGCTTCAAGCTGGCCCACCCGATGGTGTCCGCCGACGGCAGCCGGGCCGGATTCGGCGGGGTGACCCTGGGCAGAGCCAATGTCTACGGGGTGGTCGCGGACGCCGAATGCGCGCAGGGCGGACGGCACCAGAGCCCGTCCCGGTGGTGCGACTGCGGGTTCTACTGCGTGCACACCCTGGACGACGCCCGGGCGCTGGCCTGCGATCCGGACTACCGCTACGCGGTCCTGCTGGAGGTCACCGCGTCCGGCCGGTTCATGCGCTACGAGCGCGGGCTGCGCTACGCCAAGCAGCGGGTGACCTTGGTGCGGGTGGGTCGCTGCGGGTGCGGGCACGCCGCCACGGTGTTCGTGGAGACCGGCGCCGGGTCGGTGGGCTGGCGGCGGGTGGTCGCGGTCTGCCCGGCCTGTGCCGGTCCGCGCCCCGGGCTGCCGCTGGCCGGCTTCGCCCGGCTGCTCGGCGGCGTCCGGGTCACCCAGGACGACACCGCCCACCCGTACGACCCGGTCCGGCCGTTCGACCTGAGCGCGGACTCCTCGGCCGCCAGCCCCACCCCGACCTCGGCCAGCCCGCCGGCGAGCGCGCCGACCGGGTCGGTGCCCAGCCAGGCCAGCGCGCCGGCGCTGGATCGGGTCGCGCAGGACGAACTGGTCCCGGTACTCACCGCCGAGGTGGCGCTGCTGCAGGCCCGACTGGACGAGATACAGCGGCAGCTGGTCCGGCTCACCGACAGCCGGGACTAGGGCAGGGTCAGCACCCGGGGGCCGTCCTTGGTGATGGCAACGGTGTGTTCGGCGTGCGCCGCCCGGGCGCCGTCCTTGGTGTACACCGTCCAACCGTCCGCCCCGGTCCGGGTGCGGTGCCCGCCGGCCATCAGCATCGGTTCGATGGCCAGCACCAGGCCGGGGTGCAGCCGGATGCCTCGGCCGGCCCGCCCCTCGTTGGCCAGGTGGGGCATCTCGTGCATCTCCCGGCCGATGCCGTGCCCACCCAGGTCGTCCGGCTGGCCGTAGCCACCCTCGGCGGCCACCTGGCCGATTGCCTGCGAGATGTCCCCCATCCGACCGCCGGCGCGAATGGCGGCGATCCCGGCGGCCAGCGCGCGCTCGGTCTGGGCGATCAGCGCCAGGTCGGCCGGGTCGGCCTGGTCTTCCGGGCCGACCACGAAGGACACCGCGGCGTCCCCGTGCCACCCGTCCAGATTGGCCGCGCAGTCCACGCTGAGCAGGTCTCCGGGGCGCAGCCGGTAGCCGTTGGGCGGGGCGTGCACCACCGCGTCGTTCACCGAGGCACAGATGGCCCCGGGATACGGGGTCGGCGCCCAGCTCGGGTGGTAGCCGAGGAACGAAGGGCTGGCGCCGGCCTTCGCGATCACCTCGCTGGCCAGCTCGTCCAGCTCGCGCAGCGGCACGCCGACCTCGGCGCGCTCGCGTACGGCGGCCAGCACCTGGGCCACCACCTGGCCGGCCTGTCGCATCGCGGTCAGCTCTGTCTCGGTCTTGAGCTCGATCACCCGATACCTCCGGGTTGTGCACGGATAACTATCCGGTATTACTATCACAGCTATGGTTCGACCGCCATTGACCCCAGAAGACCGCGAGCGAGGCGCCCGGCTCGGGGCATTGCTCCGCGAAGCGAGGGGCACCCGGGGCATGGCCGAGGTAGCGGTGGCATCCGGGGTCTCGGTGGATGCGCTGCGCAAGATCGAGGCCGGGCGGGTGCCGACGCCGGCGCTGTTCACCGTCGCGGCGCTTGCCACCGCCCTGGGCCTCTCACTGGACGCCCTGGTCAGCGACGTGCAACCACCGCCCGCGCCCGCCGACCGCCAAGTCAGCTGAACCCGTGAGTGGCTAGCGTTGCTATAGCAACGCTAGCCACTCACGGGTTAGACCTTCTCCTTGCGGCAGGGGTTGCGGCACTCGCCGATGCCGGCGATCCGGGTGGTCAGCACGGCGCCCTCGGTGAGGTAGCGCGGCGGCTTGCGCACGTGCCCGACGCCACCCGGGGTGCCGGTGGCGATCACGTCGCCCGGTCGCAGCGTGATGATCTCCGAGATGTACGCGACGAGCGCGCACGGGTCGAACACCAGCTGCCCGGTGGACGAGCGCTGCAGCACCTCGCCGTCCACCTCGGAGGTGATCTCGGCGTCGATCGCCGGGCTGCCGCCGGGGAGATCGTCCGGCGTCACCAGGGTGGGCCCGAGCGGCGTGGTGGCCTCGAACATCTTGCCCTGCAGCCATTGCAGCGTGCGGTTCTGGTAGTCGCGCACCGAGACGTCGTTGAGCACGCTGTAGCCGGCGATCGAGCCGGCGGCCCGCTCGGCCGAGACGTGTCGGGCCGGCGCGCCGATGATCACCGCGAGCTCGGCCTCCCAGTCCACCGCGTCGGACACCGCGGGGAGCAGCACGTCGTCGTAGGCGCCGACCAGCGTGCTGGGGAACTTGGCGAACAGCGTGGGGTACTCCGGCGTGGCCCGCCCGGTCTCCTCGATGTGGTCTCGGTAGTTCAGCCCCACGCAAATGATCTTCTCGGGGGAAGGCACCAGCGGGGCGTAGTCCAGCCCGTCGACCGGGTGCGCCCGACCCGAGGCGGCCGAGGCGCGATCCCGCCAGTCCTGGTGGCGCAGCAGCGCGCCCAGGTCGGCGTCCCCGGTTTCCACCGCCGCGTCGGTATCCACCCGCACCGCCCGGGTTCCCGACTCGGTACGGATCGTCGCCAGCCTCATCCCGCTCCCGCCTTCGCCCGCCTCGCCAACTAGTCCGAACTGAACCTACCCTCGTGGGTCGGGAGAACGGGCCGGCCGCTGAGGATCACCGGGCCGACGTGCGGCTACAGCGAGGCGTAAAGGGCCCGCTCGAAATCGACGTACACCTTCAGCGCGCGGGGCTCCACGAACGGGAGGGTCTGGGTGTAGATCGCGGCGGTCACTCCGCTGCTCGGGTCCACCCAGAAATGTGTGTTGAACAGGCCTGCCCAGGCCCCGCTGCCAACGGCTC
>Ga0193743_1001208_pt1 | contig 19340 bp, 18 predicted proteins | sample L2c2metaG_FD_143038 | JGI IMG/M metagenome (GOLD analysis project Ga0193743, IMG submission 143038) | Soil microbial communities from a riparian zone of the East river system, Colorado, United States - L2c2 | ecosystem: Environmental > Terrestrial > Soil > Riparian zone | place: USA: East River... | reverse complement strand
ACGCTCCGAAGGCGGAGGCGCGGGGTTGTCTCCAGAAGATCTTTCAGATACTTTGCGAAGCCTAACCGTTTTCATTTCGCTTAGGAAGGCCGCCATCTTGTCCGCTGCAAGTCCAACAGTTGGCTGACCAGCTCTCCGACCAATGAGCGGGTTGATGGGATTTTCAACAGGAGGCGGAGCCTGATTTAAGGAGGCGCGAGCAGATGCAAATAAATGAGACTCTGGGGCAGCAGCGGGTATGTTGAGCAGTATCTTCTTGGGCAAGACCGAGGGTGGAGGGGGAGGAGGAGGAGGAGGAGGAGGAGGAGGAGGAGGAGGAGCTTCAAACCGAGTTGGGACAGGTCTCTTCGATAACTTTTTGCACTTGTGAGCATGGAGGTTCCTGAAGTAAGATGTCCACTCACTTCTTGCTTCAATCTCTCAACCTCTTCCTCCAGCATCTTGATCTTTACTTTATCGCGGTTACGGTCATGTTCTACCTGCTCAACAGACAACGCAGGGGCTTCGTTATCACGACGTTCATTCTCACATAGCTCTTCTCTAGCAGCAATAAGCTCCTTCTCTTTGCCCTTGACGCGAAGAAAACCAGAAGTATCGCCGCAGTCATCCGAAAAAGACTCGACCGAACGATTCTTTCTCTTATGTCTGGTGGCAGCGGCTGATGGAGAACTTGGACTGCTTATTCTGCGGGATTGAAGGTTTTGAGAAGCGACCACGGCATATGGGGATCTTTTGGGACTGGGTAGAAGAATAGAGGGATCGGCATCGTCATGGCCGATGTGAAATTTATCAACAGCTGTCTTTACGGAGGAGGCAGTTTGAGAACGGCGTCGAGGGGATCCAGATGTGGATGCGGATCCATCCAAAAGCCTGGACGATGAAGATTTGTGTCTCTGAGGAGACTGGTCCGAAGTCTGAGAAACATGGAAGGCAAATCGAACGCGCTGTTCCTTGTCCGCCGCAGATGGATCGGCATCGGATTCCATAGAAGGGGATCGAGGAAATAGAGATCCCGGCATCGATATTGAGGGTCTGCGCTTCAGAGACCGAGAAAGTTGGGGTTTAGGCGAATGTCGGGAACGTTCAGATGGCAAGTCATCTACATTATGACAGTCAACAAAATGAAGAATATAAGTCGCGAGAGTATAACTCGCCTTCTTCAGACGACGCGACAACTTTTTTGATGCGCTTTCTCCGTGAGTTTTTAGCCTCGCGTTCTTTTTGAACGGACGGGTCAGACTGGGGCTGCTTAACTTCGCGGGTAGATTTCCTAGTTTCCCTTTCGACTGGTGAAGCCTCCCTCGAAAAATCTGAGCCTATAGAATCATCCAAAAGTACGCGGGATGTTGACGGTTCCTAAAACGCGTAAATTAAGGACACAAAAGTAGAACCAAGAGAGAGCGTACCGATCCAGTAGCATTTGCGATAAAAGACTCGAACTCTCTTGATACAAAGCTGAATACGCCTGATAAAATACCAGAATCGCTTGCGCTTGCTGATCCCATTAGGAGGTTGCCCAAGAAAAGGAGCGTCTGTCACATGTCACGATTGGGTGACACACCTTTTGTCCATTAACTCTAGTCAGCGAAAATCTATTCCATTCCATTAACATGTTTGAACCCGTTCGAGGAGGTACCCGCGGTGGACAAGCAGAGTTCAAGTGGTCAGACGTATCGGCGGACAAGGATAGAGAGGTAAGCAATGCTACTGCTCTCGATAAGAAAAACTAGCTAACTTAAGTCAGAATTATCTCGGCCATAGTATTAATGCACCCACAGGCCGCTGGCAGAAAAATAAAGATATTCACTGGTACAACCGTGAGGCAGGACAAGGAGCAGAAGAAAGAGCAGAAGAGATTAGGAAAATTAAAGAGATGGAAGCAGATGCTTTGGCAGTCGCATTGTACGTTCCGCCAGAACATATACACTCTTGCTCGTGTTTAAATATCTTTACCAGAGGATTTGAACCCTCATCAAAATCTCAAGGCGCTGCTACAGGTGCTAATGCAGCCCCAGTGGCCTCGTCTTCTAATTCCGACAGTAAAGTCAAACAACTTGGCGGACAACAGAGGGAAGATAAAGCAGAAAGACGGCGAAAGAAGGATGAAAGAAAGCAGGGAAAGAGGGCTAGAAAAGAGCTAAAGAAGTTGAGCAAGAGTGGGGCAAATGGCCTCACAGATTTGGATGACGTCCCTCGCAGAAATCATAGTCGATCACGGTCGCCGCGATTCCGGTCGACCGAACGAAGGCTTGGCGATGAATGGAGACCTCGTAGTCGAAGCCGCAGTCGAACACCGCCAGGAGAACGGTATGGCATAGGTTCAGATTACGACTCCTTCGAAAGGGAACGAGAGAGGGAAAATGATCGACGACGATGGGATTCAAATAATGCAAGACGAGATCCACCATCGGATGGGAGGAGGTTCTAAAAACGTTATATATTCTTTCAACCAAATGTGTATATACTCAGTGATTTTTGCCATGCAGTTTTTCATTATCTACTATCCATAAGTACACGATTGGTTTACCCTCCAGCTTTCCAGTATGCAATGTCACCATCCACCACTAAAAGGTAGTAAATATACAGGTGGACATACTAGCTGCCGAGAAACACGTACTTTCATAAGGTTTGCCCTGTTGTCGAAGTTTTCCAGCAGCCTTGACAGCAGCTTCACTCCCATGTTCTTTGAGGTCTTCGTAAGCCATGATTTCACCGCAAACAAATTTATTTTCAAAGTCAGAGCTACAGGGTTATGGTTAAGTAAGGGAGGAATAAAAAGTAAAAAGTTGGTATACTGGATGACGCCGGCAGCTTGTGGGGCTTTGGTTCCCTTCCTGATCGTCCATGCGCGGACCTCATCTGGACCGCAGGTGAAATAACGAATAAGCTGTTAATCGGTTGATTAGCCCCAGAAACTGGGAAGTCGAGGAATTGAACCCACATCAAGACTGCTGTAACCAGCTTGTGTGATCTTTGGTAGAGCACTTGTTGCGCCAGCCTTTGTTTCTTCCTCTTTTTTCTCTTCTGGATTTAAGGTAGCCAAGCGCTCCTCCAGCGCAACAGAGAAGGGAATCAAGGGGTCGCCGGGGTTGTTGGTATCAATCCAAGATTTGATCTTGGCCAGCCTGAAAAGGAATCAGTGCGAAGTTGAATGGTCAAAATTAAGGAATTTCTCACCATTTATTTTTCTTGCGAACGTAATCCTTTTCGCTGAGGTTTACGAGATATGTAACCGGCTTTGCTGTGAGTAGTTGCAAACCATTGACCACGTCTATCTGAGAGAAAGATATATAAGCGAAAAAATTCAGGGGAAATGATGCAAAGATATCAAAAAGAGGTAGATCAATGGACGGTTCCGCGACGAGCTGGGTGAAGTCCGAGCATAATCGCTCTTTATCGTCCCTTTTGAGGAGAATCACCCGAGAGGGGAAGTATTAGTTAGAAATGGTAAGGCATGTATAAACAGACTAGTCGAAGCTAAGGTGATGATTGAATCCCGCCATAGACAAGAAAGGGGAATCACCTAGTTGAAAAATGGTCAATAAAGGTATTTAATGACTATGGATGGAGGGATCAAGAAGGCCAAAAATCAGAATAAATTTGTTCTCATGAGTTACTTGGGGCGTTACTCCCTCCTCGACGAGCTGGGTTTCGAGCAGAACGCTCTTTTTCATCACGTGGATAATGGATGTATGACAGGTATCGAATTATTTATGAGCACTGACCTCTTTGTTACTCCAGTCAGCTTTTCGGATGTCCTTTGCATCCACGGTAAGAGTTCTGAGAACCTTTTCCACTGTTGCCTGCAAAAGGATTGGAATTGAAAAAGAACCAGGAGAATGACCAGGAGAAAGATATTACAATTTCTTCCTTTCTCGCTTTGTCGGCCAAACTGTTGCTTCCTAGACTTCTACCAGACTTTTTTAAGCCATCTAGAGACTTCTCGACCCATTCGATATCCTTGAGTCTGAGCTCAGTTTGGATGATGTCCATATCCCGAAGGGGATTAACATCGCCTTCTACATGGATGACTTCTGCATCATCAAAAGCACGAACGACTTGAAAAATTCCGTCGACGGCACGAACATGAGATAGGAAAGCGTTTCCAAGGCCTGCGCCAGTTGAAGCACCCTAGGATGAGATGAGTGAATTGATTAGGTGGGATTATGAAGGCAAACTTACAGCTGTCAAACCAGCAATATCGATGCAAGTGAGGAATGCCGGAACGCGTGAAGCAGGCTTGTAAACGTCACACAGCCACTCAAAGCGTGTGTCGGGGACAGGGATTCGAGCTTCCTCGGGATTTATGGTAGCATAAGGAAAATTAGCAGCTTTGCCTAGGTCTTGAATAATCCAGGTTTAAGTATTTATATTCTTTAGTGAGAGAATTTTGGAACAGTGCACCTGTCTCTGATAGGGCGTTGAAGAACGATGATTTTCCGACGTTTGGGAGACCTAAAAAGGGTGGGGGAGGGGAGGGTGAGTGTTAGAAAATAGTTGAATGGCAAGAACAAACCTACGATGCCGATCTTGAGATTATTGCTAGGTCGACCCAGGAGAGTTTTCTTCTCGACGATGGCTTTCTTTGGAGGCATCTTCTTTTTTATCAAAAGTGAGCAAGTAGTTGAGAAGGAAGAGAAGAGATAAAATCGATGCGGTCGATACATGGAAAAGGACGGTCAATATGTACAAATAAAGATGGGAAAAGTGGATTTGTGGGTTCTGACCCAACTGCACACACACCAAGCATGCTCAGGCTCCTTGTACTGTTTTCATGTTTTCTATATCTTATCAATGCCCAGACCACTAACCCGTAACTTCAATTTATCCTCTTCTTGTTACCATCTAATCATTTACTAGCGTTGGTCAAACTACAACCCAAACCTCGTATGAGATCTTCTTCATTCATCCATTCACACTCTCATTTTCATCCTTTGCCCAGTCAACCCTCCTCCACCTCTACCACAACCCCATCGACAACCACCACCACCCCCATAATACAACAACAAGGCCCTGTTGGCCAACCCGCCCCAACTACAGGCACTCCAGGCGGCCCCACACCCTACACATATTCCACCGTAGTTGACGGCGTCACCACCGCAATATCCGCCATATTTACACCAACAAGTCCTGCCACAATTCCAGTAACTCCCAGTGCCGCGGGCACGATTCTGGATTACAATTCGTGGCTCGCTATCTATGGTCCAACACACACACCGTCGGCTGGCGCGGGATTTGCATTGCATTCCATCTCATTTCCCCTCATCCTCGTGGTGTTGTTGGGTATATTAGGTGGTGGTGGTGGCATGTTATATGTTTGAACGAATATTACGCACGACATACCTCGGACTACAATTTATAACCAAAATAGACCGAATATTTAACATTACGACCTGTATTGCAACTGTGTATATACAACCATAATACCACTCTATTTGAATTTTGTATATCTGTAACATCAATTGTCACTCTTTCCTTGCTGCCATAACATCTATGTCACCACCGGAACAAGTACCAGTGGGATCGCTTGCAGTCGCATTTGTTGTCGAGTCTTCTCTAGCCGTTGCACAAGAATGGCGCCAAGTACTCCTGGAGTATGTTCAACTCCTCCTCAAGCGTTTGGCCGACACCCACCCTAATTTCAAAGTGGGTCTCCTCTATATTTATTTTGCTTGACCAGCAGTAATATTCTTCAAAGCTTCGCATCGCCTTCGTTTCCTATGGCACTGCGGACACCCTTCCATCCCCCCTTATTTGCAAGAGATTCTTCGCAGACTATCCTACTGTAGCCAAGGAATTGAAGGACGCTCTAACGAACTTTGGATTGGGTCAGATAAACTCGGGAGTAAATAGAGGCATGGCTGCCCTCGAAGGCCTTGTGGCTACCCTAGAAGTATGCGCAATGTTAGCTTCACTGATATATTATTCTAATTGTCTTCAGTTATTTGATGTCTTGCAGACTCACACCCAAAACCGGGATAATTTCAGTAGCCACGTCTTCCATATTGCAGCCTCTCCTTCTGACGGCTCTATACGCCCTTTCTGCAATGAATCACCTGCTCTGGATGAGGTTAACTGGGAAACACTGCCTCTTGAAATCAAGAAGGTCTGTTGTATGAACAACTCTTCGCTCATTCGTATCAAAACATGCATTATTTAGCGAAACATTCACTATACATCCATCAACCTACGAGCCAATTTATCCGAATTCTCACAACTACATTCAGCGGTACATTTCTTCCATCGCTCGGCTGCTGTTATAATTAGTCATCTTTCCAGGCAGTCGTTGGATCAACAACTCCTTGGTTCAATGTTCGACCATCACATTCATTGCTTCTGGCTGCTTTCTCCGCGCCCCAACAACAAAAAGGTTCCTTCTATCATACAAATCCAATTATGGATAATTTAAGCTCCTTGTAGGCATTGCGATAAAGCGTCCAGGCGAAACTCAGACCGAACCTACGCCAGAACCAAAACGACCTCGTTTGCAAACCAACACAGAATCCCCCAAAGATGTTCCGCAAGCCCTAGGTACTACGCAGCCAACCACTCAGGTATCCAATCCATTAAAATTGCAATCCCCTCTATCTCCACAAAATATTCCGCCTCCAGCTCCGCCACCTCCACGATTAACTCAGCAGCATTTCATGGAAGGTTTGCGGAAATTGGAAGAACGGATACAAGCACTAGAACTTGCCCTCGCAACTGCACGATCAGAGGGCAAGGCGGAAGAGGCGGAGAATATCTTACAAGACCTGATGAGGAATAAGGAGGCTCATGCAAAGTTCAAGCAATTTTACAGTAATTCTGTCGCCCAGTATATGATGGCGCGACAGCAGGCACAGGCACAGGCACAGGCACAGGCACATGCACATACACAGTCACATCTCGCGCCCAACCCCCCACAAAACCAAGGTGAATTCTTGCCATGTCCTCCTAGAAACTACATTTTTCTGAATCCATGTCATAAAGGTCCCCCAGCCCCTCCGTTTAGTCTTAATGGTGCCAACAAAAACCCGTCCACTGGAGGAATACCGACTAACCAGTTGCAAATGCAACATGCTCGATCTTTGAGCAACTCGACATTCCAGCCAGAACCCAATCCACCAAATGCAACGATGGCACAGATACAGAAGGCAAATGAATTGCAAACAAGGCTGCTTCCAAATCAAATGAGTCCCGGTCATAACATGAGAATGATTTCTCAAAATAACTCTCCGTCTGGCCATCCTGATTCTGATCCTGCTTCAAGTTCTGGTTTCAATAGCGCTTCAGGGTCTGGACCATCTTCACAACCGGAACATGTGGGAAATGCAGTGCCAGTATGGACAGGTTCTTTGAATTGGAGTGGACTGGGTACGTCAGGCAAGAAAGAGGTTTGCACATATATTATAGCCACCAGCCCAAATGCTGTCGCATGGTGCGTCACCTTTCGACATGAAAGCAAACTTGATCTTTGATCTTGTACTTTTATTATTGACAGTCATGCAGATACGTGGCCCAAAGCACTCTCACTCGCTCCGATACGTGAAAATGGGCTATCTACTACTGACCTCCATATCTGGATAAAGCGTTTCAAGCCGGCGCTTTGTCATTTACAAGTTCAGCCTCGTGGTCAAGATTCAAAGGTGAACCAGAGCAACTACGATTTACTCGTCCAGCTTCTCAGAGAGAGGAAAATGGTTTGTAATTCAATATTTGATTTTCGGGTGCTTGTGATTTGACCATCTGTGAAGTTTGCTACTGCAGCTTGGACAACGCCATCTGGTGCCCAAACAAGTAACGTGCTCGTATTTCCCGTCCCTCCAAAAGGCCTTGTCGGTGCTTTCTTCCCAATCAACGGCATACCTGAGATGCCAAAGCCTTCTGCCACACCGATACCGAAACCTATGCCTATAATTCCGTTTAATCTACCTCCAGCCGTGCTCTCTCATTTGCAGCAATTTACCCCGGAACAACGAACTACTGTAATGGCTCAGCTAATGCGCGCTCGACAGCAGCAACAAGTACGCGTCAAATTTCCTTCGGCCAGTTAAATTAATGATACGCTTTCTAGAATCAACAACCCCTCAATCAAGATGGCACACCCATTAACCATGAAATGCAAAATCATGCAAATATGAATGCCGCTTTGAGGCTCATGAGCAATCCAGGTGGTCAAGGACTGAATATGAATGAGCCTCCTGGATTTCCAAGACCTGGTGCTAACAACGTGCTCGGTGGGGTTCAAGGTAATCTGAGTTACGAAATGTTACAATCGTTTATGCAAAGAAACGCAGACGGAGGGATGAGCATGAATCAGCAAGGTTGATTGTAACAGTACGACTGTAATTTATGTACTACATCAAAGCAATGTCTTCATGGCATCAATGTCCCGGAGAACTAAACGTCCCATCCAAGCCTTGTATCTTCTCATGATCAGCAAGGTTGGCCTGCGTCTCGTAAACGGTGATTACTGGCTTCTGTTTATGCTGAAAAGGTGATGAAAATCTCCTGAAAATGATGCAAACAGACTTTGACCTCACTTCTGTCCAACTACCAAGAAATCCAATGTAGTATATTTGCGTGTTTTCTGCACCCTGCGATGCCGGGATGAAAAGAGTGATACTCGACAGATTTGAGAATTTTGCAGTTCTCGTTACGCCATAATGAATATTTCTTTTGACGGAAAGAAAACACTCACTTGACTGCATATTCCCCAACGTCTCTACTTTGTGGGACAGTGAATTCCTGGGTAGGGGTCTTGTCGGACACATCGTCAAAATCAAGGCTGGCATTATTTGCAAACTGCTCATGTAATAATCAATTAATATGCATATACGGAGACTCATAAGGCAGTTAAGGACCTACCAAGCTGACTTTGGAAGGAGTTTGGGCTCCTGGACCAGCTTTAAGGAGGAGTGCTCGAAGTCGGACTGAGCCTGTGAACGGAATGCGAAGAATTCTGTCAAAACCCATGTCATTGTAACAGAGAAACTAATGGTACACATATATGCCTACATTTGATCGTCCGCATCCGATTCAATAAACTGGTCGCGATCTGTCAGTTGTTCCTGTCAAGGAAAAGATATTCGTCTGCCACCTGGGTTTCGTCTAGACGGGCGTGCCATGGCTTAATCACAACTGAGCCGCTGCCTGAAGTATTTAGAGCGACTACATTGTCACGATCAATGTGTAGAAAGAGGTTATCTTGAGAACCAAGGTCGGATGTGAGTTCATGGCTATGGTCATGATCATGACTTTCATGACATTGCGACATTTTTGTGATGAAAGGGGGCGGACACAGTGCTATGGCCATGTCCTTACATAATAAGTATTCTTTCTTCAACTATTACTTACCCATTAACAGTGGGTCTTTTCCCTTCTTTCTTTTTTTTTACATTTCTTATGATGCTTTTTGTAATTTGCGTTCGATTGTTACAACCTCATACTCAAGGGATCACCCGCCAGTGAATCCTGGGGCTTGTACCATGAGACAATCTTCATCTTTCTGATTCCTCTCATCTTTCGGCAAAAAAACAAAAAAAAAAAAACGCTCGAGCTGACTTTGTTTGCTGCAAAGGTGTAGGATATATTACCTCATGTATTCATCTACAGGTTAACATTTTTGCCCCATCGACTTCAGAAAATGTCCAACTCTCCAGTCCATTCGATTCCGCAGCATACCTCTGACATTGGATCATCACAGGCGGCAGGCCTTGAACATCCACAGCTCTCTGATTTCAAATTGTACAATCCGTCAACGCGTCCTGCTGCATCACCAGGTGAGAATCGCAATTCGCTCCGCCTTCTGGAGCTCATATAGTTCCAGCACAACTTCCAGACGAATATTTCACTCCGACCCCTACGGACCTCAAAGCAGCTCAGGCGACACTGTCTGCGCGAACTCAAGCATTAATCAACGCTCCACTACAACTCCGGGCTGTACGAGAGGCAGAATCGAAAGCTAGGCGTGATCGTTGGCCAGAGGTACTCGACATTCCTCTATGTAAAAGAGTGATTAGTTAATAACCGTAATTTAGACGACTATTCGCATCAGATTCGCAGATCAGACCCAACTCGAAAAAAAATTTCCTTCCACAAATAAAATAAGATCTGTCTATGCCTTTGTACGAGCATGTCTTCGAGAAGATATAAAACCCATCAAATTCATTCTTTGTATGATATTATTTCTCACATTTTTGATTCATGTACTGACGTATTGGAGATCAATCGCCCCCAAAACGTGATCTCAAGGTCTCTGACCCCGCTGTACGTGATATAACTCTTGCGGAGCTGCAGCTAGCTCCGTCATCTATCTTATTGTTGAGATTTGATGATGACAAGTTAAACCGTGAGCCTATTGCACCCTTATGAAATTCCTCATGACAAGAGACCCCTAGATTCACATGTTCCCGCGCCACTTGCACCAGAAGTAATTTCGCAAGCCATAGATCTCCCAATGCCTCCGCCTCCGGTGGTTATCGAGGCCAATAACATCAACGTCGAAAACGTAACTGGAACGAAGTCTGTTGAAAGCAAGGTACCCAAATGGCTTAAATTTGTGCAGAGTGGGTGTGACATGCAAGCCATTTACCGTAAGTTTGCAACATGGCTGATACTCTTGTCCCAGAAAAATAAGCTGCCGGGCGCTCTTGATCTAGAGAAAATCATTATTCAATACTGTTTATCGGAATATAAACTATCATGATGATACTACTGACTCTTAGATCAGTATTGGGGAAAATGAGGATCAACTTGTTTTGACCAGGCTTTCAGACCTCCGATGACGTCCTTTACAATCCCTGCACCTTCTACTTGCCTAAGGGATTCAGCAGCAATCTGGGAGTCATTTCCCAGCCGGCAAATGACATATGTATCTAGCTCAGAACTTGCAGGCAAATATTTGTCTGGTTCAAGAAGCAAGCCCTGGAGAGGAATGTCTACGAACGACTGTCATTGTATAGGACGCATATAGGGTTGCTATTGAGATCTCACTGATGGAGCCTGATAGTTGACATATCCCATACTCTGTCGGGGAGCGTACATCGATAATTTGAAGAGGCTTTTTGGAAGTCCGGAGGACCTCTAGATCCTGCGTTTGTCTCAAATCAAGATGATAATTGTTCCGTACTGTAAACTTAAATGTACCTTTGGCTGTATACGATGTCCAAGATATCCAGTCGCAGTGCCCTGAGCAACCCAATCGGGTGCAGGTCCTCCACAGAACTGCACATAATCTGTATCCGTGATAGATTTAAGGCTTTGGTCGGGATTGCTACAAAAAGCGCATGTTGCTTGTCGAGGTCGGAGCTTGATGGTGCGAAACGGAGGAAAGCCAATAGCAGAAAAGATAAGCATCGAAGGGCGCTTGTCTTGATGGTTTATTTAAGGTTTCAGCCAAGACAGATATTAATGGCAGCTTTACCATGGAGCCCTGAAATAAGTTTGATAGTTTCCAATGCCTGCATATTCCCAATGATTCCAGTAACCACCCCCAAGATACCCAATTCTTCACAAGATCCCAAGGTTTCTTTTTTTGGGGGGATAGGAAATAGACACCGATAGCAAGGACCTTCCTTTCCGAGGTTATACACACATAATTGACCTTCGTATTTTTGAGCTGCTCCGCTTACGAGTGGTCTGCGGAGAGTAACTGCTGCGTCAGAAAGTAGGTAACGTGTTGGTGAATTATCGGTGCAGTCTAAGATAATGTCATAAGAATCTAGAAGTGACAGAGCATTTTCGGGCGTCAATGCTGTGGTGATCACATCGATGACCAGGCTTGAATTTATCCTACGAATACATGGAACAGGAATAGGATAAGCATAGAATCAAACGACATGAAGCAAAGTGTAAAGCCACCTCTTCAACGCTATCGCTGCGGATTCCGCTTTATACATTCCAACGGTTGCTTCAGTGTGAAGAATTTGTCGTTGCAGATTGGATAGCTCAACACGGTCGTGATCAACGATTCCTATCCTGCCTACATAAAATGGTAGATCGAGGGAGGATATGAAAGTTTGTTCGGCTTGCCGTACCTATTCCAGAGGCCCCGAGGTACTGAAGGGCGGGGCAACCAAGACCGCCAGCACCAACAACAACCACAGCTGCCTGGTGTAACATGAGCTGTCCTTTGGATAGTAATTGCTATACGAAATGGAACATACGCAGGGTACAATTTGACTTACCAGGAAGACCAAAGTCGTCGAGAATCATCTGTCGGCCATATCTTTGGTAGTCTTGAAGGGCAAACATGGTGTAAGGATGGTTACTCATTTAGGATATGCCTTTGCACGTCTCCCCCGACGACGGCACCCCACTTATACATTCAGGTATGTATGTGCGAGTCTTCTCATCTCTGGCTCACTAATCAATACAAACCCAAGGTTCAAGAAAACCACCACTTCCTTGGCCTGATATCTCCTCGCGCGCCAAATGGTCTGTTTCTTCATTCAAATTCGGCTTTGGCGCCGAGTGTCTCTTGGATGGGGATCCAGATACTTTCTGGCAGTAAGCCTGGCCCAGCACCGTCCACTTCCTTAATCTTTGACTGTACCACTAGTTCTGATGGCCCACAACCGCACTTTATAACCATCGAATTTCCTCGCAAAGTAGCAATTCAAGTAATGCACGACCAACTCCATTTTCCCATTCCCAAATCTGACGAGCATATCCATCACAGAAAATCAGTATCCACCTCAATTTTCCTCAAGACGATTCCTATACCCCCTCCACTCTTGCAATCCGTGCAGGGACGGGTCCAAGTGATTTGCAAGATGTGCGAGTGGTGACTTTAGATAAACCAGATGGTTGGATCACCTTTGATGTCACTTCAGAACCAAACGAAGATGGCGATGGACTGTATGCTTCCTCTCACTCTTGTCTTTCATTGACTCTACCTGGAATCTGCTCACAGGAATCCCGTCTACGCCTATGTTTTGCAGATCATTGTTGCTGCCAATCACATGAGTGGAAAGGATACTCATGTTCGCGGTTTGCGTGTTCTTGGTCCAATTGGGTATGTTCTTTGTCTCAAAGGATAAATGTTTTCTCAAAGGACTTAAGAGATAGCGTCGACGGTGATGACCCATTTTCTTTCCAATCACCTGTGTTCAAGATATTCGAAACAATTCGTTGAGATTGATAGTCGGGCTATATATAACATGTCTTTCTCTAAAGTTGTATTACTATCCGAATAAATTAGCTGGAGTCTAGGCTGTCATCTGCCTAACGGCGGCTGAAATGACGCAGAATGATGTTTAAACTGGCTTATAGGATAATTTTGGTGAGAGGGATACCTTGGCGTGGCGGACGCCGACGAAGATGAATCATTGAGTTGATGTAACCGAAGGTTTTCGTTGGGCGGATGTGTATATTGACTGGAATTTACAACTTCAGTATATCCATTCTGCGCGGCCGTATATTCAGGGTTCCGGGCTTGTGTGGCAACGTTCCACCCAGGTGTATGCGTCTAACAACCGAGCGCTTAGTCAACGTCTAATTGAAGTCAAGATTATGAGTAATACCTGTGGCTTGTATGATGTAGCTGCAATGACCCCTAATTGTTGATTTCCATAAACGGAACGAGCAGGGTCTGCTATGTATGCTCTTTGTGTGCTTGACGATAAACTATGCTCAGCCGGTTGGTAGTGGTTGAAGGAAATCAGTTGCCGCGGTGTAGACGTTAATGGAGGATCATAGATATTAGAAGTTGAGGATAAGGATAAGAAATGCCCCTGAGCGCTTGAGGAATGGCCCGCGCCATTAGGTCGGCGATCATAAGAACCACGAAAGGAACCTTCTTGCAACCCCCGTACGAAAGTACCGGAAGGCTGAAGAGTATCTAGTATCGTATGTGATGCTGGAGCCTGTGGCGCATCTGAATGTTGCGGCATCCGCTGCTTGTTAGTAAGTACGGAGTGTGCAGCTGGTTTGTCTAACTGATAAACACGACAGCGCTGGCAAATAAACTCTACAGAATCCCAATTCTGCGGTGGGTGCCCTGCTGCTTGGTCTCTTTTGTTGTGACAGATGATGTGCTGCCACTTGGAACACAATGCACAAGACATCATAGGGGCGCCATCATCCTAGTAAGTATATAAGAGCTGGGGTAGAAAGGCAGAACGGGCTAACGCACAATATTAACACCTTGACGATGACAAATTTCGCAGCAAAGTTCCCAATCACCTACGGGTGTGCGAGTACTACTTCTGGATAAACCGTGTTCACCTTCGATCTTATGCTCATGAGGATAGTTAATAGAGCGATGACTAGTTGACGATCCTGCATCTTCAGGTTGTCGTTCTGGTCTGAAAAATGCATGCATAACCAGGGCACAGCTTATGAAGGCAGAGGAACTTACGTGGAAGTTACAACCTTTCTCGATGGCTCTCGAACCTCCCGTTCTTTCCGCCTCAGTTCACGAGCGTTTTCACGCTTCAGACGTCCGGCCTCTTCTTTCTGCAGCCGTGCTTCCATTCGTCTAGCACGGGTAAGTTTTTCTTCTTCTTCCTGTTTCTTTTTGGTGGCCAAACGTGCTTCTTCTCGTTCGCTTTCCTTGGAAGCAATGCGAGACGACCTTTTTCTATGAATAAGGGCTTCTTCTAGGCGCCGCTTCTGCTCAACTTCCTGATTTCGAAGGGTTTGAAAGTAGCGGTCAAGATGGTGGGAGAAATCTTACCCTGAGTTCTTGAGTGGCGATAGGAACTATGTCGTATGAGAGAACCTTGTAAAGGGCCTTCTCACTGTAATGTGTGGCTTTCTCAAAGCGCTCTGTTATACATTCCCATTCTTCCAGGGTTGTGCAAATCTTTGTCAAAATTAGTACGGAGAGGAAGCTAGATGGTGTTCACTAACAGTCTCCCACTCCACATGAGTGTTGTCTAACACTTGCAGCTCCCCGGACTCCTCCCTATGTTCGATTGTAGGACTCTTGTCAAGTTTCTCGCCAAGGCCAGGAGAATTCAGGTTTGAGTCATCGGAAACCTCTTCACTAAGCTCCGTCAAGTCGCTGATAGCGTCTTCGTCACTTTCTAACCCCGTCTTGGATAACTCTGCCCCTGTTTTACCATTCTGCAAACTATTCTCTTCGTCCAACCATTCTTTAGGGACAGATTGCCACTCTTCCTCCTGTTCACCTCTCAGTCGAGCACTGATTCGTGTTCCTAGAGGCCGGGAAGTATGTCCAGTAGGCTGGGATTGTATCAAAGTGTGGCGATCAATAGACTCATAATTTAGCAGGGTTGCCTGCCGGTTCAAACTGGCCAAATCCTTTGCTTGAGCATCCAACTTCATTAAGGCTTGGTCTTTTGCGGCTCTGCTATGGCGCGTCGGGTGTTGTGGGTAGACGGCATGCGAGACTTTCCTGTTTGAAGGTTGCGTAGTAGAAACTGTCAATCTAGACCGCTTAGCAGAAGCCATTACTTGTGGAGCTCGCTTTCTTTTCAAAGGTTTGGCAGGTTTCGGTGGTGTGCGCTGTATCCAGAGGCGGTTACCTATTAAACAATCAGTCTTGCCTAAGGTGGCAAGGTGGGAATATCACCACCTATGAACCAATATGCGTTCTTTTTACTATCGTAACCTACAGGTTCAATTCGCTATTCCAAAGTTGTCGATAAGTTAGAGTTGATGGAAAAAGTGGATAGATCTGACCCATAGCGCTAATTCGTCGTCGCTCTTCATAATGCTTCTCAATCTCGCAGGGTACTGAAACTGCCATTCAATGAGGGTGTGCATGGACTCTAGCTTGGATAACATAGGAAGCTGAAGCCAGTTATTTGATATGTCTTTCTCGCTCATATCAGATTTAGTTCCATTCAATATTTGCTGATGCAAGACCGGTTTCACGCTTCTATCATCAGGGTAGCTGGTCTGTGAAGGGGAACATGGGGTTAACGCGGGCGTGTCGACCACCTGAAAAGCCGCCTCCCCGTCAACAGGATGAAAGTCGTCCTGGTTGGAAAGGTTCATGTTTGGTTCCGGCCCAAGAGGGTTCGCTTGAGAATCTCGCTTGTTGTATTGTTTGCGGAGGGCTGTTTGCCAATTGTCAAGGCTAACGCGACAGTTGTTGAACGATGTGAAAATGAGAAGGTACTAGGAATACGCACGACACCTTACGATCATAAGACAAGGTATACAACAACCTATGCATGATACGAGGGAGTACATCATTTGTCGCGTGTACTAAGTCCCTTTCGATATCCTGTGAAATGGAATTGAATGGAAATGGAGGTCATATATATCCGAGGTTGAAACTAACATTCAAAGTGACATCGCTCATGGCAAATAGAGGGGAGAAAGTATAAAAGAACTGGCTGAATGCCGCCCATTTCCATTGTTGTCTCAGAAGAGGAATGTTCGAGATAGAGGAGGTTGGAGAAAAGGTTGTGTGTTTGTCGGGCATTGAGGGACGGCGGGGCATTGACGAATTCTGTATGTTTTTCTTGAAAAGACCAATAACAAACAATTATATTACGTAAACTATCAATAACTTCATTGATAGAATGATTATATAATCAGGCTTATATTTCACAATCTAAGTGTATCATCTCTATCTTTAACAAGAAAAGTCAATGACATTCACCAACGGTCACCTCCTCCTCCTCCTCCTCCTCGACTCCCATATCCATGGTCATAGCCTCCTCCCCCATATCTCCCGCTATTACCACCACCGCCACCACCACGACCACGACCACCACCCCCATAGCGACCTAAAAGAAAGTTTGAGAGAAATGAAAAGCAGCTTGAAAACAAACAAACCTCGTCCCCCACCACCACCAAACGATGCCATCTCTTCCAACTGGGGCGGAACGGGAGCCTTCGCTTCCCTCAGGATGCTGATAAGTTCCCGGGCGGATTTTGCGTTATCCGTTGTGAAGTAAGTATATGAGATGCCTTTCATACCGGCACGCTGTCAAGATTTAAACCTTAGCCGTCATGACCTTTTTTTTAAACTGAAACAATGACCTACACCAGTTCTTCCAATGCGATGAATGTAATCCTCACAGTTGTTGGGGAAATCGTAGTTCTATGGTGCAACAATTAGCAGGAAATCGAACCAAAAAAAAGTGACATACAATAACATAGCCTACGTCCTTAACATCTAGCAGATGAAAGGGCCAGGTAGAAAAGGAGTGCACAGTTATTTATAAACGGAAGATGAGAGGCGGACAAGCAAACACATAGAGGAGACACATATAAGTCAATACATGATTGAATGATAGAACAAAGCGCTTCCGAAAAAGTGCGTCACGGCGGACCGGTGAAGTCTTGCCCAGTTACTTTCAGTGTCATTTGAACATGGAGGAAATCTGTCCGTCTCTGGATACACGCCTTGAAAAGCCCATTGAATGCAGAGGATGAGTATTGTCTTTCAATCTCCCAGCCTTGCAGTCGGAGTGAACTTTAACCAAGGTGCCCAGTTAGTGTAGCGTAACCGCTTATGACGACTACTACTGGGTGACGTGGAGACGCGAGAGCACTAACGGTCGCGAAGCACTTTCTTCAGATTAGAATAAAACGTACCAAGCCCACGAGATGCTACATCTGTGGCAATCAGTATAGGAGAACGTCCAGCTTTGAATTCGCCTAGAACCCAGTCCCGTTCACGCCTTCCAAGGAATTGAGCTACTGAAACATTGGTTGGCAGAGATTAGGCTCACTGTTCTTTATCTCCGTGGATAGCAAGAGCAGGCCATCCATCTTGACGAAGATACTTCGTGATATCGTCAGCAACGCGCTTCGTGGCAACAAAGATGAGGACTTTCGCATTTTCAGCGCTTATTTGATCGAGATGTTTCTCCAATTTGTTTCGCTTTTCGAAGTCACTGCATACTTCGACAACCTGCTGAATGTTGTGATTGGCAGTTAACTCCATCGAACCAATGTTGACTTGTATCATGTCTCTAAGGAAATCCTATATGATATAAAATGAGGCCATCGAAACAAACAATCACGATGACACTTACATTGGCGAGTTTTTGCACGTCTTTCGGCCATGTAGCACTGAACATTAACGTCTGTCGATCTGGCCGAATCTGACTAACGATCTTGCGAATTTGAGGTTCGAAACCCATATCAAGCATGCGATCAGCTTCGTCCATTACCAGATACGTTACTCGCCGCAAATTCGTTTTTTGGGTCTCGAGCATATCAATGAGACGTCCGGGAGTTGCAATGACAATTTCGACACCACGTTGCAAATCCCGGATTTGTGGCCCTTTCGGGGCACCACCATATATAGCGGTGTTACGGATACGGGAATTAGACCTGACTGCCTGTCAATCCGAATGTGTGATTGCAAACGAAGAAGATTGTATTACCCAAATTTGGTGCACTCTTGCTGGATTTGTACTGCAAGTTCCCGAGTAGGGGCAAGTACAAGGGCAATCGGACCATCGCCAGGGGTCAGAAGAGGCTGTCTGAAAAGATAAAGAGACATGAATGACAAAGGCATGTATGGGAAAGAGGTATACTTGCGCATTGATATGGAGCATTGCAGGAAGTGCAAAAGATATCGTCTTTCCAGAACCCGTCTGAGCAATAGCAACAACATCTCTGCCGCTGAGAGCCATAGGCCATGCCTGACATTGAATGGGAGTCGGCGCAGCAAATCCTTGTGCACGAATGGAAGACATCAAATATTCGGGAAATCCCACTTCGTCGAATGACGTTACAGGCCTTGGGACATTACGACCTTGAACCTACAAGTTAAGGTAAATATGAGAGTAAAAAATGAGAGGAGGTCTGCAAACCTTGATTTCCTTCAAACGTCGAAATTCCTCAGTCTCTCGCTCAGTGCGAGTGGTGACCCGTTTGTCTTCAATATAGAAATTCTTCTCGAAATGTTCTAACTTCGTACTGGACCAATCCACCGTACGAAGGCCACCACCAAGGTTTGACATTCTATCGTCATGACCGCCTCCCCATCCTCCATAACCCCCACCGCCTGATCCATAACCGCCATAACTCTAGGAGGACATGAGTAAAGGCGGTGTGAGAAAGCAAGAACAAAAGAAACCTACCATTTTTCGAGAAAATTACAAGATGTAGTACGAGTGGGAACTCTGAGGTGGTTACTTCAAACGGCGGTTCTCCCAATTTTTAGAGGAAAATGTAAGCACATACAAACAAAGGTGTGCCACAACATGACACGTGACGCGTGACCTTACAAAAAAATGTGACCCCTTTCAATATAGCAGTCAAGCATCAGCGCTCAGCGTTCAGCGCCATTTACCAGAAAATGAATTGAAGACCAGGCCTCATCTGACAAGGCAGGGCTTATAGTGAGAACTTGAAATGAAATTACTCCTTCACTGTCACAGTACGTAAAATTTCAAACTTACGGTTCTGTCAGTCCT
>Ga0193743_1001206_pt1 | contig 19357 bp, 17 predicted proteins | sample L2c2metaG_FD_143038 | JGI IMG/M metagenome (GOLD analysis project Ga0193743, IMG submission 143038) | Soil microbial communities from a riparian zone of the East river system, Colorado, United States - L2c2 | ecosystem: Environmental > Terrestrial > Soil > Riparian zone | place: USA: East River... | reverse complement strand
CACAACCCACCTCTCGCCCCAAACAATATCACTGTGACGGAGCCCGGCTCCAGCCCCCTCCCCTCTAGTCCTGCAAATCCTGTCCCATAGCTCCAGTACAAGGTGGCGCGGGAATCAGGCAGCCCACGGATATGACCGGCCCGCGGCCCCGGATCTATCTGCATCGAACACAGGCGACAAAGAATCTACCAGTGCACATCAGGAGCATACGGATGCAGAATTCCTCCTTCGAGGTCGTCCATCTCTCCTCCGAATCAACGACGGAGAAGAATTACGAAAACCATTCCATCGCCACGATCAACGATCATGAGGTCCGTATCAGCACCATGACGGAGCCCTATCCCTGGCACTGTCATCCCGACTCCGACGAGAGCTTTCTGGCGCTGGAGGGCGGACTCTTCCTCGATTTTGACGATCGAACAGTCGAGCTGCTACCAGGACACATAATCACAGTCGACCGAGGCGTTCGCCACCGCACAAGACCCATCGGCGCACGGTCCGTCAATCTCACCTTCGAACGCGCCGGCGCGCGGACGGAGATGCTTGCTCCGCCTCCGGAGTAGTCCGTTTGCTGCTTCCGCATCAGCTAGCTTCGCTCGATGCCTGTGACGTCAGTAGCCGCATAGGCATCGGCTCGCGATTCCCCGATGGCGGGAAATTCTGCCCTTCACCTGCTAACCGGAACGTCGAATAGGTGATCCAATGACTGCACGTGCGATTCATTGGGCTGCCTCAATGCAGGCCATTTTGGTTTCAAGGGAGACTCATCATGAAGATGCAGAAGCTTTTGACCGTCCTGACTATTACCAATGCCCTGCTGCTGGTATTTCTGCTGACGCGGCCGCATGGGGTGGAGGCCACCAGCACGGCTTCGGTGCTGCGCGGACGGGCTCTCGAGATCGTCGACGATCAGGGACGCGTGCGTGCGGAGATCAAGGTACTTCCTGCGCAGCCTGAGCTGAAGATGCCGGACGGCACGAAGGGATATCCGGAGACGGTGCTGCTGCGGTTGCTGACTTCAACCAATGGACCGAATGTGAAGCTGGCAACGACGGAAGACGGGTCGGGACTGGTGCTGGGCGGCGATCCAGGCTATGTGCAGATTCTTGGGCGCGGCCCCGAGCCTCTGGTGAAGGTCGTGGCAAAGAATGGCAAAGAGCAGACCTTCAAGCCATAGCTGGAAGAGTTCCTTAGAACAGAAACTTCCTGCTTCCGTTATGAGGGCTTGGCAATCACTCCGAGATCGGCCATTCCATTGACGAAGTACTGCACTGCCAGGGCAACAAGGAGCAGGCCCATGATGCGGACGAGGATACGGATACCCGTATCTCCCAATGCCTTCGCTACCTTGTCCGAGTTGCCCAGCACGAAATAACAGATCACCGCCGTAATGAAGATCGACGCCAGAATCGCCACCATCTGCCAGGAGTTCTGGGCCTGCCCTACCAGCACCATAACGCTGGCGATCGCGCCTGGCCCGGCAAGCATAGGAATCCCCAGCGGAACAATCCCTGCATCTTCCTTGCTGGCCGCGTCCTCCGCGTCTCCACTGGTCTCCTGAGTCGGCGAACGCCTTGCTTCAAGCATGTCCAGTCCGATCAGAAGCAGGATCACTCCGCCCGCGATCTCGAACGCCGGCAGCGTAATTCCGAACATCTTGAAGATGTACTGTCCAGCCATCGCAAAGGCGCTCAGAAAGATCAGAGCCGTCAGCGAGGCCTTACGTGCCATCCGTCTTCTCCTCGCACTATCGGAGCCCGCGGTCACCGCCAGAAAGGTAGGCAATGCGGCGAACGGATCCACCAGGAAGAAGATCGAGCTGAGCGCAAGGACCGAAAAGCGCACGTAGACCGAATGCTGGAGGCCATAGAGGCTGACTGACGAATGGGGCTCGTAGAACACATCTCATTCTCCCACGCCTCCTCACAAAATCTCGCGCAAACAGGCTTGAAACGCTCTCCCCGCGCTGGCTCAGCCACCGCAAGCTTGGCTATAATGAATCTTCCACGCGAGGAACATACATGCCCATCCAAACCACCGCGAACATCTGGCACAACGGAAAGCTGATCCCCTGGGACAAGGCTCAGATTCACGTCATGAGCCACGTCATCCACTACGGATCTTCCGTCTTCGAGGGAATCCGCTGTTACACGCAGCCCTCCGGCGCCGGTGTCTTCCGCCTGCAGGAACACATGCAGAGGCTGATCGATTCGGCCAAGATCTACCGCATGCCCCTGCCCTACACCGTCGAACAGCTCTCCGCCGCCGTCATCGACGTCATCGAGGCTAACGGCATCGCTCCCTGCTATATCCGCCCCATCGCCTTCCGCGGCTACGGTGAGATCGGCGTGAATCCGCTCAAGTCCCCCATCGACATCTACATCGCGAACTTCCCCTGGGGCAAATACGTCCCCGGCAATGAAGGTGCGGACGTGTGCATCTCCAGTTGGTCGCGACTGGCCCCCAACACCATGCCCTCGCTGGCAAAGGCGGGCGCGAACTACATGAACTCCCAGCTCATCCGCATGGAAGCCGAGGTCAACGGCTACTCCGAGGGCATTGCGCTCGATGTAAACGGCTACCTCTCCGAGGGCTCGGGCGAGAACCTCTTCCTGGTGCGCAATGGCGTCCTCTACACCACGCCGCTCGCCAACTCCGTGCTAAGCGGTATCACTCGCAGCTCCGTCATCACGCTGGCTCGCCAGCTCGGCATCGAGGTCGTCGAGCAGACGCTTCCACGCGAGCTTCTCTACATCTCCGACGAGGCCTTCTTTACCGGGACCGCGGCCGAAGTCACGCACCTTCGCTCCGTGGACCGCATTCTGGTTGGCGATGGCTCCATGGGACCCATCACTTCAGCTCTGCACGAAGAGTTCTTCGGCATCGTAAACGGACTTAAAGCGGATCGGTATAACTGGCTCACTCCCGTGAACGTCAAGGTCGCCGAACCCGTTGGCGTATAGCTATCTTTCGATAAGACAACGAGCAACCGCGAAGCGTTTAGCTTCGCGGTTTTCTTTTGACTTCAAATCCTTCAGCTTCTCTCGCCAGAGCGCCTTAAGACTGAATGCCACTTTTGATGCAGACCTTAACCCGCTCTATAAATGTTCACCCTGCGATAGTCTTGTAGATGCCAGGCTTGAATGCCATCTCCCCATGGAGGCTCCCCTATGTCTACCGTACTTGTTACCGGAATTGCCGGTTTTATTGGATCAAGCATCGCACGAGCCCTTTTAGCTGAGGGCGCCCATGTGCGCGGAGTCGACAACCTCTCCACCGGCTCGTTGGAAAACATCGAAAGCATCCGGGATCAGATCGACTTTCGCCAGGCGGATGTGCTGGACCGCGAGGCAATCGCCCACGCCTCGAGTGGAGTGGACTACGTCTTTCACGAAGCCGCCATACCCTCCGTCCCCAAATCGGTCGACGACCCGATCGGAACCAACGGCCCCAACCTGACGGCAACCCTTTACGTCCTCGAAGCCGCCCGCAAGGCTGGCGTGAAGCGCGTACTTTACGCCGCATCTTCAGCAGCCTATGGAGATTCACCCGAGCTTCCCAAGAACGAGTCCATGCTTCCGGCTCCGCTCTCGCCTTACGCAGTCCAGAAGCTCGCCGGCGAGCACTATCTCGCCAGCTACTCCCGCGTCTACGGCCTCGAAACCGTGTCTCTTCGCTACTTCAACATCTTCGGCCCGCGGCAGGATCCGTCTTCGCAGTATTCCGGCGTGCTGGCGCGCTTCATCTCGCTGATGCTCGCAGGACAGGCCCCGACCATCTACGGAGACGGGCTGACCAGCCGCGACTTCACTTACATCGATAACGTGGTCAGCGCCAACCTGCTGGCCGCAAAGGCTTCGGCGGACAAGGTCGCCGGACGTGTCTTCAACGTAGCCACCGGAGACCGCACGACGCTGCTCGAAGCCTTCACCGAGATCAAGCGAATCACCGGCTACTCCGGAGGAGTGAATCATGCTCCCGAGAGAGAGGGCGACATCAAGCACTCGCTCGCCGACATCTCCGCCGCCCAGGAGGCCTTCGGCTATAAGGTCATCGCAGATCTGGCATACGGTCTCGAACAGACGATCGAATGGGCCAAAGAGTCCGTGGCAACCGTTTAAGAAGAATTCGCGATCTTCACGAGTTAAAGCTTGTGGAGATTCTTGGGCATGTTCCGCATCCCGAGGACATGAAAGTCCTTCAGGCCGCTCTTGTTCACGTAGGCAAGCCGGTTATTCCCGTTCGGATCGGTTGGGATCAGGAAGAAACCGTTCTCCAGGACGAAGTCGCGGGTATTGCTGATAATTCCCTCGATCATCTCTCCGTCATAGAAGTAAACCCTCACCCACAGCCCCGGAACGATAGGGGCATTTTCGTGAAAGTGAAGGGCCTTATGGCGAAGATCGCCGTTGAAGGTCTTCACAAAGAAGACCGCCTTCGCGTCGCGAGTAGGAATATCTTCGGTCTCCCCACTCTCCACCAGATCCAGCTTGATGGTATCGAGCGGTGAGTGCGGATCATTGTGCAGCAGCTGCTCAATGGTGCCGAGATCGCTGATCCGCACCGTTCCCCGAACGGTACGGTCCTCAAACCGCACAACGACGCGGTGAACTCCCTCGGACGCAGCCGCAGCCATAGCGGCGACCTTAGCGGCTACGCGCGATCTTGTGGAGATAGATCGTACTGTTTGATCTTGTAGAGCAGAGCTTTGTAGCTGATCTGCAGATCGTTTGCCGCTGCCTTGCGGTTCCATCCGGTTCCCTCCAACACCTGTGCAATCGCAGCCGCCTCGGCTCCGCCCTTAAGGTTCTTTACCAGCGCTTTCAGGCCCGTGCCATTGGTCGGTTCCGCCGAAGCTCCTGCTGGGGTTTGTGTTGTCGCCGGAGCCAGCTCATCCAGGATCGCCCGCTCGTCTCCAAGGACAAGATAGCGATTCACCACATTCTCAAGCTCTCGCAGGTTTCCTGGCCAGCTGTGCGCCGACAGAGCATCCATCAGTTTCTGGGAGAAAGGCAGCGCATCGCGGTCATATCGCCGCGCACCCTTGCGCATGAAGTACTCCGCGAGGACGGGAATCTCTTCCTGGCGCTCGCGAAGCGGAGGAATATTCAGCGTAAAGCCGTTGAGGCGGTAGTAGAGATCCTCGCGGAAGCTCTTGTTCGCCATCGCCTCTTTCATGTTGATGTTCGTGGCGGCAATCACACGGACATCCACCTTCATCGGAGAGCGGCTTCCAAGCCGGGAGAAGGTTCCATCCTGAAGCACCTGCAAAAGCTTCGCCTGCAGAATCGCCGGCATCTCCCCGATCTCGTCGAGAAAGATCGTTCCACCGGAACAGATCTCGAACTTGCCGGGCTTCGTCTTTACGGCTCCTGTAAACGCTCCCTGTTCATAACCGAACAGCTCGCTCTCCAGCAGATCCGCGGGAACAGCGGCGCAGTTCACTTTGAGGAAGGTGTTCTGGCTGCGCGACGACATCTTGTGCGTATAGAGCGCCAGAATCTCCTTGCCGGTTCCGCTCTCTCCCAGGATCAGCAGGGGAATGTCCGCGCGCGCGACGAGCGACGCCTGCGACTCCAGGTCGCGCATCCTCTTGCTTGAGCGCACAAAGGAGTGGGTCTCGTTGAGAGGGATCTCTCGCGGCGAATCCGCCGCTGCCCCCTTGCGATCCGCCGAGACAAGATGCTCTTCGATCGTCTCTTCAATGTCTTTGCCCACAAAGGGCTTCATCACGATGGCGCGCACGCCAAGCCGGATCACCATCTCCAGGTCGCGCAGCTCAGCCGAGCAGGAGAGCACAATAACCGGAAGATTGGGACGCGTGGCACGTATATGGGCCAGAAGTGGTTGAGGTTCACGGCCCGAGTGCAGCGCAAGCAACAGAATGTCGGGATCATCGTTCTGCTCGAGGCGGTCCAGAAGGGACTTCTCCTCGGAAAAGAGGCTGAGCGCGAACCGATCTCCCAGTGTCAGACGAAGATAGTCCAATACCGCGAGATCAGGTTCCAGGATAAGGACCTGAGGACGGGATTTAGCCACTGACTTCAAAGCAGACGACATGCTGTAAGACGGAGAAGCCGACATACCAACACCCCTATGATGCCGATTCGAGTTCTTGCGCCCGAACCTTGCGAACCCGGCTGGTCGTGCATTGGTCGTGCCTGGTTTCCCAGCCTATGTACTGTAACCCGAACCACCCGTGAAGTGGGGAGATCTCCCGGTAGAGCTACTAGTCGGATTTTAGTTCGGTTTGTCCAATGTGCGACACAAAAATGTTAATAATTTTGCCGACAAAAGAGAAAAATGTTTACCACTCCAGAGGAAAAGAAAGCCTATCCCCCACAAATTCAGACCCTCTGATTGAGCAAAATGCTCCGATCTCTTCCATGTTACTCAAGTAAGGCACATTAAGGTTACCTTCAAAATCTCCCATAAACACTGCTTCACCGTTCGTTTGCAAAAAACTCTCTCCCATGAGGGAGCCTTCGTAGCAGATTTGCACCGCGGAACCTCCTCTCCCCCTCCCGAATTGGAGCACAACGTGCTCAGTGAAAGGTATTGCACTCTTTGCCTTGATAAACCCAAAGATGGGAAAAACAACTTGGTTCATAACGCTGAATCCGCTGCGTCTTTCAGTCTGCCGCCGATGGACATCCTCTTCGGTAAAACTCCTGCGATGCAAGCTGTTCGAAATAAAATAGAAAAAGTAGCCGAGACCGATGTTCCAGTCCTAATCCAGGGAGAGAGCGGTACCGGAAAAGAGATCTGTGTTCAATTACTTCACTCCCTGTCCCTCCGTTCCCGGGGCAGCCTGGTCAAGGTCAGTTGTCCGGCAATCCCTCATTCCCTTCTGGAGACAGAGCTCTTCGGCTACGAGAAGGGAGCCTTCACCGGCGCCAGCACCACAAAATTAGGACGCGTCGAGCAGGCCCACAACGGAACCCTCTTTTTAGACGAGGTTGGCAGCCTTGACCTCAACGTTCAGTCGAAACTTCTTCAGGTGCTGCAGGATGGGACTTTCGTCCGTGTAGGCGGACACGAATCCCGCTCCATTGCCACACGGCTGGTCTCGGCGGCCAATGTAGATCTGCGAACCCAGGTGGAGAATGGGACCTTCCGGCTCGACTTCCTCTTCCGCATCAATGCTGTCACCATCAATCTCCCTCCGCTGCGCCAGCGCATCGCCGATCTGCCGATCCTGATCGATTACTTCATCGAGCACTACTCCCGGATCTTCCGCCACACACCGGAGCTCTTGTCCAAGAGCGCAATGCGGCTCATGCAGAGCTACCACTGGCCAGGAAACATCCGCCAGCTCGAGAACCTCATCCGCAGCTATGTCCTCATCGGCAGCGAAGACGCTCTGGTCGCCGAACTTATCCCGGATCAGGCGCGCAACGGCATCACCGCCGAAATCGACCTCAGCGAGCCGGTCTCGCTGAAGAACATCACCCGGCAGGCTACGCACGACCTGGAGAGACAGATCATCCTGAAGGTCCTGCAGGCAAACAGCTGGAACCGGCAGAAGACCGCCAAATGGCTGCAGATCAGCTACCGGTCGCTGCTGTATAAGCTCAGCGAGGCTGGAATGCCCGAGGTTCCTCCGCGCCCCCTGCGATCCTCCACCGCAAAGAGGACCGATGGAACCGTAGGTTCACCACAACCCATCTCTTCTCAACGGACCCGGCTTTACTAGCCGGAACGTTTTGCAACTAGACCAGAGACTTCGTCCTGGACGAACCGGCCCGCTCCAGCGTAGCCGTGAGGACCTTCTCAACGTCGCGGCTGACATCCGCCCAGCTTCTGCCATGGCGGGCCGCGATCGCCGCAGCATCCCACGGCTGCGACAGAACCTCGTCTAACGCCTTGCCAAGGGCCTGGCTGTCTCGCGCCGGGACCAGACGGCCGCTGCGGTCGTCCATCAGCTCCGGAATACCGCCAACGTCGGTCGCCACGACAGGCCGTCCGGAGGCGAGAGCCTCGATGACGACATTCGGGCAGCCCTCCCGGTAACTGGGGAGCGTTATCAGGTCCGAGGCAGCCATCCACAGCGCAACCTTGTCCGTAGAACAGGACGGCATAAGCGTGACCCGATCCCCGACGCCATGGCTCGCAATCGCATCCACGAGCTCCTGGCGGGCAGGACCATCTCCCACGATCCACGCATGCAGATGCGGGCGTCTCTCTCGCAGATCGGCGATGGCCGCGATCAGCTCTCCCAGACCCTTTGCCATGTCCATCCGGCCGACGTAGACGACTGCCTCGGCATCCCCTGGAATCCCCAGAGCGGCCCGGGCCTCGGCGCGATCGCGCGGATGAAAGATCGTAGTATCGCAGCCGTTCAGCACGGCGCCGCTTCGCTCAACGGGAGCTCCCAGCCTGCGCGCAGTCTTCAGAAGATCTCCGCTGACCGTGACCGTAAAGTCCGCCTCGCGAAGCACTCGCCGCGTAAGCCAGCCGCAGACAGGATCGGGTATGACGTTCAGGTCCGAGCCGATCGCCGTAACCACCAAGGGCACGCGAAGCGCCCGGGCCACCCTCAAAGCAGCATCCCCATCCGGATAGACGATGTAATTCAGGATGATCTCCGGGCGATACGCCCGCACCCTGGAAAGAATGCTGCGCGACGCCGAAAATCCGTTCAGCGGCCGCGAAACCGCCGGCAGAGCAAAATAGGGGATGTACTCCACCTCCACTCCATCAACCCTGTGTTCGAAGTCGATCTGCCTCCCGGCACGACTCCCGGGCGTAAGCATCGGCGGATACTGCGACTCCGGATAAAACACCTTCAGCTCACACTGCCGGGCCAGAATCCGCAGCGTCTGGAAAGCGGAGTGCCCCGCCCAGGGCTCCTGCGAGGTCGGAAAGTACCTCGTGATCACCGCGACCCTCATGACGCTCCCCTCAGGGACAAGTCCGTCTCCTTCCGCTCGTCCGCAGCCGCCTGTACCAGCCCTTTCAAGAGCCCGGCATACCGTGTTGCGAGTGGACGGCGATGATACGCGGCAATGCGCGAGTAATCCGGCTGAAGCTGGGGCCCAGCATCCTCCACCGTCTCCAGCAGCATCTTCCCTATCGCCTCCGGGTCATCAACATCTGCCCATCTACCCGCGCCAGTCTCTTCCAGTAGCCGGCGCACATCACCATCAGGATGAACGACACCGAAGATCGGCTTGCCGCCGCCGAGATAATCGTAGAACTTCGCCGCGACATTGATTCTGTCGTGCGTAATCAGCAGCAGATAATCGGTATCGCGAATTGCGGCGAGCGCTTCGGCCTGCGGAACGAACCCCTTCAGCTCAATCGCATCTCCCAATGAGAGAAGCTGTTCGCGATAGGACTCCGCCTCAATGTGGCCGATAAAACGAACATGTAGCCGCGACCGGATCTCCGCGGGCAGCCCCAGGACCGCCTCAACAAAGCTACCCGGAGCAGTCGACCCATAAACGGTCCCAATATAGGTAAGAACAATCTTCCTCTGCCCGGATGGAGGAACCGCTCGAGATGCCGCCAGCACAGTCTCCACTGTCGGCGGAGTCACATCATACCCGTTGTTGATGCAGACAAACCTCTGCGCAGGCACATCCGGATAGCGTGATTGCAGTTCGCGTCGCGCCGCCTCGGTCACCAGCACGACCTCCGTCGCATCCCGCACGGCCTCGCGCTCTGTCTTCTCCGCGACCACGCGTGCACGGCTGTTGTTGTTGAAGCTGACAAGATCCAGCGTCGTCGTAAGCCACTCGTCGCGGAAGTCAACAACGATGGGAAGCGAAGGAAACAGCTTTCGCAGCCGGGGAACAAGCTTCACGCTCGAGAACGGCGGAACCGTAATCACCACCGCATCGATCGAGCGCCTGCGGATGATCCTCGCCGCGGCTGGAAGAGCAAACGGAAGCCACCCCACCTGCGGGTCCGGGAGAAGCAGGTTGCCGATCATGCGTTTGATCGGGTTCCCTCCGCCCTTCCGATCCGGCGCAGCCGCAACCGTCGCAGCAGGTCTCGCCTTACCCCCCGTCAGGGCCTTCTTTACCGACTTGCGCAGCCAGAAGGGCAGATCGAGCGTCCATGTCCGATGCACCATGACCTCCTGCGGAACCTGCCGCAGAAGCGTCAGATCCTTCCCCACCGCCGGAGCATTCCGCGCCGTCAGCACATCCACGCGAACGCCGTTCTCGGGCAGATACTTCGCCAGCGAGAGCGCCCGCAGCACACCGACGCCGCCCGCCGGAGGAAAGGAGAATGTGATCAGCAGAAGATTCAAGTCAGCGCGCTCCGGCAGGCGTTTCCGTCGCTTCCAGTGGAATCCGAGCGCCAGGATAGAGAGGTCCGGTCAGGGCCTCGACGGCGCAGAACATATCGTAGGCACTCGCCCATCGCAGCTCGATCCCTTGCCTCTGCGTCTCCTCGTGCAGCCAGCGGAACATCTGTTCCAATCCCCCCGCACGCGAGCCCGTCCCCAACAGCGTATCGGCATTGTCCTCACGCGCTCCGTGAGTATGGACCTTCAGGAACATCTCGTCGCCTACCTGCGGGGCCAGCTTGAGCCACTGCTGGACACGCTGCTCCGTTGGAGGATCGTTATGCGCAATCTCTCCCATCTCCACGCGAGGCACCAGCCGCCCCCCGAACCGCAGCCCCGCTGGCCCGGTAATCATCAGCAGGTCTCCCCGGGAGCCACCCCCCACAGAAGCCTCAATCCCACGGTCAAACGCCTTCGCGCGGCCGGGCGTTCCCGTGCACCAGTAAACCTGGTTCACAATGCGTCCCTGCGTCGGCGAGGGGATCGAAGGCATGGTGAAGTCCGCATAGCAGCCCAGGTCGCGCAGAAGCTCAATCTCGCCCGTCAGCCCGCAGTCCACTCCCTTCGGGTGCGAGTTGTCCAAAGCCCAGTTCCCATGGATAAAGGCGAAGACCATCTTCCCCCGGTGGTCGTGCAGCATCCCATGGTCGTTGCGAAGCTGGCGGCAGAACTCCGTGATCTTGCGAGTGAACCCCTCCGGCGTCTCATCTCGGTGGTGAATATGCACCTCGACGTCACCGATTCCCTGCCGGGTCATCTCAGCCAGCGGAGCCAGCAGCTCCCGTCTGTACTCCTCCTGGGGATAGAAGAAGCTGTAGCAAGGAGCCCTGCCGGCGGCATCGCGCGGAGCGGCATCGGCAATCCGCGGCCACGCCTCCTGCCATCGGGCTACGCGGTCGAGCGCGGTCTCCATCGACGCCTTCTGGCAGAGCGGCTCGTAGTGATCGGTAATGGAAACCCACAAACGGCGCGGTGCGGGCCGGGAGAAGCGGCCGATACGGTCGCGAAGATATCCTGGAAACCACAACTCAGCGTGACGCGGAAGCTTCATAATAATTATTGGCCCGAGTGAAACCGGACAATCCCGGAAACATAACCAGAGACCTGGCCGGCGCCCGAAACCCCGCGGCTCCGCCAGTTCCCGCTCTCATTTGGAATGCCAGATGCACTAGTATTGCATTGGGACTTCGGCTTCTATTTTATGGGACTTTTTCTAACGCTACTCTATATTCTTACGGCGTATCTCGGTCCCGAGACCATATGGGGGCCGTTGTATGAGTTCCACATCGAGATTATCCTCGCCTCGCTGGCTCTGGTCGCCTCCCTGCCCAGAATCCAGCAATCGAAGATCTTCACGATACCCCAGAGCTTTGCCCTGATCGGCATGTGCATCGCCGTCTTCTGCTCCATGGTGCTGACGGGATGGCTGGGCTCGATTCTTCCGGCCGTACTCGGTTTTATTCCCAACGCCTTCACCTTCTTCCTGGTCGTGGTGAACTTCAGGACCAAGCGGCACCTCCAACTGCTGGCCCTTACGATGTTCATCATCTGTGCCCACGCAATCTTGCTGGGATACCACGCGCTGAGGGTCGGCGATTACCTCAATCCCTATCTGATGCCCCAGGGCAGCGAAGAGGGAAATAGTCTCTTCTACCGCTTGCGCGGTATGGCCTTCATCAACGATCCCAACGACTTTGCCCAGGTCATGGTCAGCCTGATTCCGTGCATGTTCTTCTTCTGGAAGAAGGGCAGTCTGCCCCGGAACATTCTTCTGGTCCTGCTCCCTGTCGCCTGGCTGATCTTTGGGATGTACCTGACCCACTCCCGCGGCGCAATCATCGCCCTGCTGGCCGTAATTCTCTTCGGAGCCCGCCGCAAGATCGGAACGATTCCTGCCGCCATCATCGCAGTCGGCTGCTTTGCCCTGACCAGCGTCATCGGCTGGTCCGGAGGCCGCGACGTCTCTGTGGAAGCTGGCTCGGGGCGTATGGAGGCCTGGGCCGTCGGGATCGACCTTCTCAAAGCCCACCCCCTCTTCGGCGTCGGGTTCGGCCGGTTCGGGGAGTACTTCTTCATCACTGCGCACAATACCATCGTCGTCTGCGCCGCCGAGCTGGGAATGTTCGGCCTCTTCTGGTGGGTGATGTTCGTTCTCCCCACCATCCGGGATGCAGCGGTCTGCTCCAAATCCACCAAGCCGAAGCAGCCGAAAGAAGACGACAGCTTCTCCTATGATCGCGCCCTGGGGATTCGCAAGGAGCCTGCGGTAGCCGGGCACAGCCCTGCGGTAGCCATGCGCAACCGGGCCGCGGCCTTCTCACCGGCTCCAAAGAACGCCGCCTCGGCCGTGATGCTTGAGGATGCGGCCCAGCATGAGGAGGAGATCAAAACGCCTCTGCATCTCGCGACGGAGCTTAAAGAACAGCAGCCTCCGCCGCCTGAAGAGATCGAACGAATCGCGCAGCTCATGCTGGTCTCCATCGTCGGCTACTTCGTAGCTGGATGGTTCCTGTCCCGCGCCTACATCATGACCCTGTTCATCTACGGCGGCATGGTTCAGGTGATCTACTCCATGGCGCTCGCCAGAAAGATGGCGCCGCCAAGGATGAAGGCCTTCAAGGTAGTTCAGTACTCCGCCCTCGGATCGGTCGGGCTCATCTTCCTGGTCTACATCATGCTGAGACTACAGCACCTTACCTCCCACTAATTCCATCGATCCTGGCGATCCTACCGAGTCATCAAAACGGCCGTCATTCTGAGCCGCAGGCAACAGCCGTCATTCGCAGGCAACAGCCGTCATTCTGAGCCGCAGGCGAAGAATCTCAGTAGTTCGCCTTTGCCCTGGATGCTGCTTGTCTCGGATCCTCTACATCTGTTCCCCAACCAACTGGGTACGGGTCCCCATTCATGGCATGAGTGGGCTCATTCGAGCGAAGCAGCCCGTCAAGCCCCAAACCCACCTAACTACAACAAACCAAACCCAATAAACTTGCCGATCAGTTTCCTCCACCCTGCTAGCCTTAAATCAAGGATGAAACAAGAAAAGCCCGGCGCAAGCCGAGCTCTTCATCTCCCCGGACAACCCACGAAGTCCAGACTTATGTCATCTGTTTAGAAGACTTTGCGCAAAAAACAGGGGGGCGGGGGTACCTACATCGGCCGAAACGCATGCAGGATCATCTTCAGCCCGCGCATCGAGTTCGTGACGAAGATCAGTCCCAGGGCAAAGTAAGCCAGGGTCACCGCGTTGGCGATGTGGTAGATCACCCTGTTCTCCCGATACTTGGCATAGCGTGCCTTGCCAAGCCGCTTCTTCAGGAACAGGGTGTAGTAGTGAACCGTGACCACGCCGACAGCGTGCCATAAGCCATAGATCACGAAGTTCCATCCGGCTCCATGCCAGATGCCCATCAGGACGAAGACGATGGCGATGGCCGCTGCGATGCAATGCGGAGCGGAGGCAGGACCGAACCGGCGGATCAGGACCTTCGACAGCGGCACAAAGACCATGTCCCGCATGTAGTTGGTCAGGGTCATGTGCCAGTGCGCCCAGAACTCCTGCAGATTCCGCTTGCTGAACGGACGGTCGAAGTTCTCGTGGACATGAATGCCCAGCAGCCCGGAGACGCCGATTGCGATATCGCAGAAGCCGGAGAAGTTGAGATACAGGTAAGCACAGTAGCCGGCCACCGCGAGGGGAAAGTCGATCCAATGATGCGGCAGCCCATCGGCCAGCAGGCCATCGTAGGTCAGCTGATTGGCAAGATTGCCCAGAAAGATGTACTTCGTCAGGCCAATCAGGATGCGTGCCCAGCTTCGGCCGATGGGAGTCAGGCTGCGGTCCGGCGTCTCGAGAGATTTATGGAAGGCGCTGTACGGATTGATTGGGCCGATCGAGAGCGTCGGCACGAAGAAGGCAAACGAGAGATACTCCGCGAAGCTGGGAAGCGGAACGATGCGATTCCGGATCTCGTGGACCATGTAGGTCAACCGGAAGGCCATGTAGGACAGGCCCAGGAAGAAGTCCGCGAAGACCTTGTTCGAGAACGGCGCAGGCACAAACCCCTGCGTCCAGCGTCCGGGAACATACTTGACCAGCGCGAGAATCAAGAGCGGAAAGAAGAGCGGAAGCCAGGAACCCAGCTTCTTTTCCAGCAGAAGATACTGCACCGAAACAAGCAGCACATAGACCACGAACATCGCGGTCGAAAAGACGAAGTACTGCTTCACATCATGCAGGCGAACCCCATAGGTTCCCCGCGAAAGACACACCGCCAGCGCGAAGGCGAGGTTGACCAGAGCAAACAGTGCCATGCGCTGCCTGGTGGGGACGAAGCGCAGCACAATCCATGCCGCGATAGGAAAGAGCAGAAAAGGAACTGCAAGGGTCACCAGCAGCAGAGAGTTCGACAAAAAGTGAGTCAGGCCGGGCGGCATCGTGAGACGGTTCCTCCAGTTAAAACGCCTGATAGACGAGATTGACCGACAACGAGTCGGGAGTGATGAACAAGGTCAACGTAATCGCCGCAACGCAGATTGCGAACAAGACGCCGACAAGAACGGGATTGGGTTTACTGGACGGTTGAGCCATTGGCTACCTCCCGGGCGTAAAGATCCAGCACCGCAGGGGTGATCGCCCGCGTGAAGAACTCTCTGCCGTTGTCATTGAAGTGCTGATCGTAGTAATAGTTGTCGATCTCCGAAGGCGGTGTGTCGCGAAAGAGCGTCGCCGACGGAATCCCCAGCACGGGAGCCGAAGGAATCCCGATGACTGAAGGCCAGTACATCCTCTCCGGCACATGGGTCATTCCCTTCTCCGTGTCCTCGGGGATATGCATCATGGCAAAGGCGACGTTGTACTGTTTCGTCAGGTTGCCGATCTCGCGCGCCCAGTACCGATGGTAGGGTCCAAGAGGCAGCCCCTGGAAGTCGAAGTTCCTGTCGGCCTCACCGTGCGAAAAAATGTCTTCGACGGGGATCGCCGGTGGTGTCCGAGGCTCGGCGACAAACGGTCCGCCGAAGTACCCGACCTTTCCGTACTCCGACTGCGACCCCAGCTTCGCGGCTACCTGAGGATCTTGGATGAGGCGATTCGGGCGCAGATAGTTCACCAGCTGCCGAGGCGCGCCCAGAACCTCTGCGCCATAGATTGCCATCCGCTGACGGAACGAAAGCCCGGCTGTAGACACGGGAAACTCGCCCCAGCGCATCCAGCGATACGCCTGGATGTGCGGCGAGTCGCCGATCAGGGCCAGGGTGGGCATGTCCATCATCACCAGCCCTACCCTGTGATGCTCCAGAAAATCATGCACCAACATGTACTGCATATCCAGGCCCTGCCACTTGAGCGACAGGTAGCTGACCTTCGCCGGCCTTCCCAGCTTCGCGCTCAGCTGCTGCTGCACATAGCCCATGTCGACGCCGCGCACCATCAGCGAGCTGCCGACGAAGAGAATATCGACCGGCCCCTTCTCCTCGAAGATCTGCTTCTCATCGAACGGCCCCATGCCCGTCTCGACACGGATGCCGCTGTAGACGCGGTCGCGCGGAGGCAGGCCCACGACCGACATCAGGACAGGCAGCGTAAGCAGAACGGTAATGACAAGGGTCAGGGCCACCGCATGGCGGTTCGACCAGATAGCGGGAAACATCTACGCCTTCACGCCTTCAGCCATGCGCCGCTGAATCAGGTCGGCGAACTCGCCAAGATTCTTCGTCGCCTCCACCTCGCCGACGCGGAATCGCACGTTGAACGCCTTCTCGACTCCAAGAACGAGCGAGATCTGAAGCAGGGAGTCCCACTCCTCCACATCATTCGCACTGAGCTCAGGGGTAACCTTTATGTCGTCTAAAAAGACGTCATCGAAGACAGTCTGCATCTTGGCAAGAATTTCAGTTTGATTCATAAGCTCTCCGGTCGATCTGAATATGAGTTTTACGAGGTACAAAATCTTCAGTGGTCAGTTGATACGACGCGCGCTCCGGCGTCTCCTCCGTCAAGGCAAATCCCATGCGGGGAAACAGGTCGCGCACCATTCCGTTCTTCTCCGTCGGCAGATAGTGCCCGACCACCTTCGTGCATCCGCGCGCGGTGGCCAGACGAACGATCTCGTTGACGACCTCGTCCTCCATCTGACGCTTCAGGACGCGGCAGCTCATCAGCCACGTGTCGATGATGGCGGTCTTGTCTTCGGCCTTTACGATCACCACAGAGATGAGGCCGTTATCGCCGAACTTGTCGGCAAGACGAACGCTGAACCCGTAGTGGTCTCGATCCGAGATCAGTGCCTCGACCTCGGCCTCGCTGCGGCGGCGAGTCGTCACGTTGAACTGGTTACTCTTGTTGATCAGCTGCGAGATGCGAGGAATATCGACCTCTGTGAACTCGCTGAGGATGCTCCGCATCTCGAGCGACTCCAGGTAAGACTCCATATCGGTCCCGGAGCTCATCGCCTGAGTGCGCGCGGCCTGCTGCTGGTACTGCTCCCCACGGTTCAGATCGTCGGCCGTGATGGAGCGAGGCTCGAAGAACCGGCAGTTGAGCAATTGCGCGGCGTATTCGGCGGGATCGGGGCCGAGCCAGATCGTCTCGATCTCAGGAACGAACTGCTTGACGATCTCGATCTCCGCCGGGTTGTCGTCCACGAAGACGATCGAGTCCAGCCCCAGGTTGAGCTCCTGCGCGATCTTGCGGAGGTTCTCCGACTTAGGCTCCCAGTTCGCCTGGAAGCTGGCGATGTCCTTCAGCCGAAGAATCATCTCGGGGTGCTTCTCAAACGGTTCGGCGGCGTTCTTGTAATCGTTCTTGCTGCAGACCGCAAGGATGACGCCGCGTTGTGCCATGGAGGCGATCGCCAGCTGGAACTGCTTGAATGCCTCTCCGCGAGGATGCGTTCCACCAATCTCGATGCCAGCCATGCCGTCGTCGCCGATCACGCCTCCCCAAAGCGTGTTGTCGAGATCGAGCGCGAGGACCTTCTTCGACGACCGATGCAGCGAGGCGACGATACCGGCTACCTCGCGGGCGATGTCTACAGAGAAGTCGGAGGAATAGAGCTGTTTGGTCTCGAACCATGCACGCGGGTCGTAGCAGTTTGCGGTGCCCCAGCGGGTTGCCAGGAACTCTGCGTCGCAGATGTGGACATAGGCTGGCGCAGCAAGGCCGAGCTCGAGATTGACCAGCTTGCGGAAGCTCCAGTTGGACCCGAGGGTTCGCACACGGAAGGAGCCCGGATCGAACTCCGCTGCGGGAAGAAAGTTGGCGACAACGATCTCGGCTCCAGTTCGCTCGTGCGCCGTGCGGCAGAGGCTCAACAGATCGTCGGCGGTCTTCGTCGCCTCTGCCCGCTGTAGGTCCTGCGGGTCGGTCATCGATCCCTGATAGACACAGCGCTGGCTCGATGGAATGAGAAAGATTACGTCCGGCTTGAAAGAATAGAGCTCGCTCTCCGGATCGAGGACCTCGGAGATGTAGTTGTCGTAGTCGCCCTTCCAGAGCTCGGTCTCCCACCAACCGGTCGACGATTCGGCGCCGATCATCTGCTGCACAAGCTCATGCAGAGGATAGAGGCTCGATCCTCCCACCATCGCAAGGCGAATGGTCTTGTCAGCGCCTCCTGGAATGCCCGCTCGCTGCGCCTTCTTGCGCATCGTGGCAAGGGCAAGGACCTCGGGGAAGTCCGCCGCACCTCGAGTGGCCGTCCGAAGGGCTGGCCAGATCTCTGGCGATCTCTCCGCCAGAAGCTCGCGGACACTCTCCAGCCCAGTCTTCGCCGTTTGTGGCTGAACTGCCGTTTCAGTACTCATATCCGCACAGCTCCTTCGCTGGTTCGCTTCGCGCTTCTCTCTAGGCTGAAGATTTGCATGCCAGCCGGTATTCTGTAGATTGATCTGAGGACTTTGTTTTCCGCCTTTACCACGGGACCAACGCTGCGCTTAGCATGAAGATCATTCACGTTGTCTACAGTCTTGAGATGGGCGGAGCCGAGATCCTCGTGGCTCAGCTCTGCCGCCTTCAAAGAGCGCGCGGGCATAACGTCTCGGTAATCGCGTACAGCAATCTGGGCACGCTCGGCGAGCAGCTTCTCGCCGAAGGCATCCCTGTGCTGGTTCTTGGCGAAGCCTCTCTTCCTCGGACATTCATGCGCTTTGTCGGCGAGTTTCGGCGTCTTCGACCTGATGTCGTGCACTGCCACAACCCTGCTCCCACCCTTCAGGCGGCCATTCCCGCGAGACTCGCCGGAGCGCATTGTGTTCTCTCGACGCGGCACAGCCTTGTGGCCCCACCCTACGAGAGAGGCGCCGAGATTACCTTCAACCTCGTAGCGCGCTTCTGCGACTGGGTGGTCGGCATCTGCGACGCGACCTGCGAAAACCTGCGGCACACACCCGGCGCACTGCAAAATCGCCTGGTACGCGTCTATAACGGCGTCGATCCTGTAGTTCCCGCAGCCGCCTCCGATCAACCGGCCAAGCGTGGGCTGACCCTGCTGTTCGTCGGACGCCTTGCTCCTATCAAGAGCCTTCCGACTCTGATCCGCGCCGTAGCGATTGCGGCAGAGCGCGTTCCCGATCTTCAGCTCTGGCTGGTGGGCCATGGAGCCGAGCGGCCCCAGCTCGATGCTCTTGTGGATGAGCTTGGGGTCCAGAACTCCGTTACCTTCTGGGGAGAGCGGCTGGATGTAGCAGGCTTCTTCTCGGCGGCTGACATCTACTGCATGTCCTCCACCTCCGAAGGACTTCCCATGTCGCTTCTGCAGGCCATGTCGGTTGGCCTGCCATCGATTGTGACGGATGTAGGCGGCATGGCCGAGGTGGTCAGAAACTTCCATGCAGGTCTGACGACTCCCGTCGGAGATGCATCCGCGATGGCTGAGGCGATCGTTCAGCTCGCAGCCGACCCTGAGCGAAGAGCGCTCTTCGCCGAGAACGCCAGGGCAGCCTATGGCGAACACTTCACGCTCGAGCGCATGGAAGCGTCCTACATGGAGCTCTACCGGGGCCGGCCCTGAGATCAAGAAAGTCATCATCCTCGTAATCGGTTTCCTGCAGGTTGTA
>Ga0193743_1001205_pt1 | contig 19370 bp, 15 predicted proteins | sample L2c2metaG_FD_143038 | JGI IMG/M metagenome (GOLD analysis project Ga0193743, IMG submission 143038) | Soil microbial communities from a riparian zone of the East river system, Colorado, United States - L2c2 | ecosystem: Environmental > Terrestrial > Soil > Riparian zone | place: USA: East River... | reverse complement strand
TAGAGTTTGGTCGCTTTCTTGAAGAGCCTTTTTGTGGGTCTCTAATATCTCCACAGATGTGCTATGAAGGACGTCGACAACATATTTAAGCCGCTGGATGTCCTCCGAAGGTATTAAGTCTACTATGGCTCTCCGGAAGCGGGCTGTTCCTATTTTTGAGACAATAGGTATCAACGGGTTCTGGATAAACTTGGTTTTCAATGCCAAAGGCCTAAAAACTCACGTAAATTCCATGTTTTGTTGTTGAATTATGAATACGCACAGGAACTGTTTAATGGCATCCAAGTATCGATGTGGTACAGAGTTTTCAGCAAGGGTGTCGAAGGAATAACCCAACCCACTTCTTCCGATGAGTTCCATCGCGCAGCGAGCCATCCATGCGACAACGTCGACCTGTGGTCATTAGAAAAAGCGAAGCCTAATGCTCTCACATATACAAACCTCTTTTGGTCCATTTGCGACTTTCTGCAGAAATGTTTCCCGAAGCTAAACAGAAATGGTGCTCCAGCGGACGACAGGATCATGAAGTGTGTGGCATAGTCACCTTATGACCGACTTCGTAGAAGATAGGGACTAAAAATTGCAGCTGGATCAATGGGACGTCCTTGTGAGGCTGAATACTGTGGCACATACCCATCCCCCGCAGATGAGCAATAGAAAAAGCTGGGCCAAGTAGCTTGCGATGGACGCGGTGGCGGTTACCTAGATAACGCTCATTTTTTGCAATCATTCCTTCTATTTTTTTGGAAAATTATCATACCGATCGATGATAAAATACCCTCACCGAGGAGACAACGATTTGCTCTGAAAAATTTACGAAGGTATTGAGTACTCATCCTTCGAAATGTGGCAGAGAAATTCTCACTCCAAAAGGGCTTCCGTTTCTTCATAAACATGAGGATCCTGGTAGAAACTATAAGGCGTAATAAATAATGCAAAAAAAAATTGGTTGCTCACTTTTATTAGGATGTGATAAAGAGCCTTTGTATCGTAAATATATAAGATGTTGGACTGAAACACCTTTCAATAATCTGGAACCTAAAAGCAGATCGAAATGCTCACCCCCATTCTTCCCTTCAGTTTAATGACACCGCCATCTATGTGAGTATGGCTAAATCGAAAGCATACAGAGAGGCATCGGACAGATAACTTACAAGTTTCTACCATTTTCTGAGTAAAATCCCATGCTCTGGGATTCAGTATGTCAGGAACAGAACCTTGGGTTCATGATGTGTTACGAGATGCATAATTGGCGAACTTAGTCGCTCACCTGCCCAGAACGATGAAGGAGATGGACCTGGAACATTGTCCAGCACTGTATGGAAGAAAAAGCGGCGTAGAAGTTGCCAGAAAGCCAAAGCCAGAAAACCGAAGATTAATACTAGTTGAAACATGAGGAATTTTTTTCTGAGTAGACTATGCCAGTCAGCGGTTCACAGTTATATATCCGTTTTTGTGGGAGGGCCCAAGATTCGATTCTCTAATTTAATAATTGAAGCCCACGTAGGTGCGAGGGAAATTGTGGGGGGCCGTGGAGAGTCATAATCATGATTTGCAAATAGAAGGGGGGGTTGGTCAGCGGGTCAAGGGATAATTTCGTGCAGGCCGACTGCAGCGATTCAGCTGGTCATGTAGACGCGGTTTTTTATAACCTCTTACGTGGAATTTCACCGCTGTGCAGTGGCAGCAACCAAGATTTCGAGTATGTACACACCGAGGATCGCAATCAAAATGGCTAAAAATGAGGTCGGAGAGGCGACGGATAAAAAAGAAGAGACTATTGTACGCGTAACAACAGAGGCAGCGGAGGTAAGATGGTTTGGACACAGCAGAAGAAGGACAAACTATGTGGCGATCATCGGCATCTGCCGTGGTGTGTCATCACTGTGTCACCGATGTAAGCAATACAAAAATTTAACCAGATAGAAAACACCACAACCGCAGTCTTCGTTCAAAAGTGACAGGCCAAAAAGCATCAGACTTTGCAAACGAAAACCTGCGTTAAGAGGCCAGAGAAACCCTTTTTTGCTTACCGTTAGTTCTACTTATACCTCTGCAAAGGCCCAGAATTTGGCTTTGTTGGTTCCTCAGACTCATCTATCAATGTCGCATCTCTTCTATCTTTTCCTGTTGTCACCTTCGGATAATCCATTGTACAGTCTTACACACCATTCAAGTACCAGTGCCCCTTAAAATACGATGGGTGGCCCAGAACGTATATGACTCATGAGAGGCGGACAGGACAAATATGATATATAGAAGATCGCTAATGCCAGCCTCAATGTGATTAAGGACGGGATGCGAACACAATGTGCGTATATTGGGTGCCCCATAGTAGTGATGATTACAGGTCTCAAGTTTGTAGAAAAGTCCAATGAATGGATGGTTTTTACGTTTAGTATGCCAGGATATCAGCTTCCATTGTTTTGTTATGTGCATACTGATTCGGGCAGATTCGAAGTTTGTGTTGTTGCACGAAGGGAAGGACGATGATGTGATCGAGTGGTCCAAGTCATCGACGCCTGGGACTTGTATGTTTTCAATAGATGATAAAAAGTTGAACGTTGACCCTTCATAGACGATGCCAATGAATCCTTTCACAAAGTGCATGGCCTGATGAGAAATGTATTCGACGCATGCGTGCACCGGAGTGCAAATGATATTTAATATGTATCAGCTGAGCTCACCAATTTAACTTGAAGAAGCCAATAAGAATAGACATCTATGCTCCGGGCTTTCATCGTTCCCTATGAAGTTATTCTCAGACAATCTGTTTTGATTCTGTCTTCGTGACCTTGGAGTACACTCTGGTTGATCATGACTCGCCTCTTCAGTGCCTTAGTCAAATACTTTTTCCTTTGAGGTTCAAGCTCTAATATTTTCCCTCGTCGAAATTGCCAGTTACTTGGCCTCTTTTTATATGTCGTCCTAGTATTCAAGGGACCTGTAGTACTAAATTCAGACATTCACTCCGCCACAATCGTCCATGCTAGGGACGAAGCAGAATCGCGCTCCACCGTCTGCTTTCCAAAAACAACCACAGAGTCGACCACGCGCCTCGTTCAACGACGCTGGGAATAGGGAAAGCAAACAAGTTTCTCGACCACCCTCTTCGCAGTCCTTTTACTCGGGTCAGACACCTAATGCAGATGAAAGCCTCATTTCCAACCACGCCTCGCGGTCGCCAACCTAAAACGAGATCCAATACGTACCTCGGACTCTAATCTCCTCGTTTTTCGAGAAAGGAGAACGGAGAATTCTTCATAGGTCTTTGCAAGCTTTTTGAAGCGATTATCGACCGCATGTCATAAAGTGGCGAAGGTGCCTGCGCTACAAGACCGTTGCATGGAGTTTGATTCAACAGCTCGCACACTTTATCCATGGCCCTATCCCACAAGCCCACCCACTCAGCGCCGGAGGATGAAGCCTCCGGCTCCAAGGCTCATTTTTGTAGGTGACAGTTTCACATATGGGGCCCACGATTCCCTTATTTTCCACAAGGACATCGGTAGCATGCAGTCGATCGGCGAATACGAATTCACAGCCATTTAGACGGGTTCAGGCCCATTTTAGATCTTTATGATTAAATGCAGTGCTTGTGCGCCTTTATTCATCGGACGTGGTAGTCCAATAGAATTTTGCAAGGGAATGAGCTCTTGACAATTTTTATGGCTTGCTAATGGCACCCGCAAGGTCTTTTTAGTTCCTTCCATAGCCAAATTTTCTAGTCAAAATCGGATTGAAGTCGCAAATGATTTAAAGGCATCTCTCTGCTTCCATGAACTTCCTGGTCGTCGGAGGACGAATGACGTTTGAAAAGAGTGAAAAGTACCGGGGGGCAGCTGCTCCAAAGTTATGTCCGAGATCGGAGATCTGAAACCTGACTCGGATCAAGATTGTTTGTTTGTCTGGGCGCTTAAGTATCATGGCTTCAGTGAATTGTCGCCAGTAATACTCAATTTTTATGCAAATAGTTTGTCGGAGTAGTCGATCACATCATCTTTGTTTTTCTTTTCTTTTTCTTCGTCTGTAATTTACTAGCGGCACAAGTGAAAACTCGATATTTTCCATTTCCGAAATATGAAGAGGCTTGCGAATTTTGTTGGAGTTTTGATTCAACATCAAAAGAAATCTGTGAACGACATACTGAAACTTAGCGCAGCATATTATATGACTCTAAATCTAGATTTCGCGCACTGCCTTGGATAGAGTCCTTACTTAGTCTGGAAAAGCGCCAAGCACCGACTAGAATGCCAGAATTGTGGCAAATGGGTGTCCAATTCCAAAGCGGTCGTACCGGACGCTGAAGTGGATAGGTTCAGTTACAATATGTTTAGAGGTAATCCTTAAGCGCGTATTGCGCAGTGTGCTATTTGACCCCAATTGATCCCTGAGGTTCGACTCTCCTTTTACAATATCGACGTTAAACTGGTCTTTGAGTATAAATCCTAATGTTACATGTAACGTACCCATAAAGCACGTTATTGTACCACAACTGAGTCCGCAAATGCTCGAGTCCGTTCCATGATATCTCACTTCAAGTTGTCGGCCACTTATCCGCATTCATTTGTCTGTAAATGACTGACCATAGATCGACATTCCGTCATTCCGAGCAGAGTCCTTACTCCTAGTATTCAACTTTGAAAGGGACCTGTAGATCGCATACTCGATGTTAGCTATTAGATACGTATATGACCAGGCGCAAACAGCAGTCAACGTCTACGCACCTTTGATACAGTCTCGTCAATTTTTTTGGAAAAGTATTGGGAGACTTCATTTAGTCTTTCATAACCATACTTTTTGCACTGATTACATTTGTCCAGGGATATTAACAGCCGTGTCGGCCCAGTTGGTGAGGGGCGTGGGACGCCGAAACCACTTGGTTGTTCCTCTAACCCAACCCCCATCACCGCGATATGGTCAGACCACCAAGGAGCTGTGTTCCGCCTGGAAAGCCACAAAGCAGTTCCATCCGCTGTTGATAACTTCGTTAACGAAAAGTACTCTATTCCATGGGTATGTGGCTCTCCTTTAGCTGGCTTGCATGACATTAGATGGCGGGCCACCGTCCTCATTTCCTGGGCCCACGAGTCACTTGCAAAGAGAGATCGTATAGCTACCTTACATCTGTAATGGTAGTTGTGAAGGTTTTGAACGGCGAAACCGGATATGTGTTTGAGCTGTGGGAAATTGTGGCAGCGCGCCAATGGTATTTGTAGTGTTGCTTGAGCCGCTTTTTGTGCTACCTCGTCCAATCGAAAGCGGATGGCAGTTGCAAAAAACTTGAGGGGATTAGATTTTACAGAATCATCAAGGGCCAATAGATCACTCTCAGCATGTGCGACGATGGAAGACATCCCGTATTTACTTGCAATTTCCAACGTCATCGTTAAATTGTCCGGTGATGGCGATGGTCTCTTGCATCTAGGATCGCACCACGAAAGTAGGCAAAGTAGATGGCGACTGTCATCACTGACGGGCAGGCAGGGGCGGTCATCGTAGATTTCTTGGGAAGTGTCATCAAGCAGCATGCCTTCAAACACGGGAGAGACGAGAGAGAGTTGCGACTTGTGAACATAGAAATGTATATTGTCGGAGGAACGAATGATTAAATCTGCTTTAGGGTCGTCGAAAGGAGAAGAAGCAGTACGAGCAACAGGGTTATCACACCCATCGAGGCAAGGAGACTGATCGCTATCTGACTGGGGAGGAAGTGCGGCCATCGTGGTTTGTGGGAAATGCTGCACAGTGTACTCAGGCTAGAGTCGACTCTCATTTTACCCTTAGATCGTGTTTGGGTAGAAATCCTAATATTACTTGTAACGTACCCAGAAAGCACATTATTGTACTACAAGGAACTGAGTCCTCAAATGCTCGAGTCTGTTCCATAATATTTATGTAACTTAAGTCGTCGGCCACTGATCCTCATTCATTTGTCCGTAAATCACTGACCATACATAGATCGACATTCCGTCATTTCGAATAGAATCCTAACTCCTAGTATTCAACTTTGAAGGGAACCTGTAGATCACATACTCGATGTTAGCTGTTAGATACATATATGACCAAACGCAAACTTGAACGACAATCAACGTTTACGCACCTCTAATACAACCTCGTCAATTTTTTTGGAAAGGTATTTGGAGACTTCATTTAGTCTTGCATAACCATGCTTTTTACATTGAGTACATTTGTCGAGGGATATTGATCGCTGTATCCGACCGGTTGGCAAAGGACGTGGGACGCTGAAACCACTTGGCTGTTCCTCTAACGTAATCATCATCGCCTCGGTATAGATAGTCCACCAAGGAGCTGTGTGCCCCTCAGAAAGCCACAAAGCAACTTTACCCATTATCAACACCTTCTTTAACGAAAAGTACTCGACTCCATGGGTATGTGGCTCCCCTTTAGCTTCCTTGCATGACATTAGATAACTGGCCACCGCCTTCATTGCCTGGGCCCACGAGTCACTTGCAAGCAGATATCGTACAGCTATCTTACATTTGTAGTGGTAATTGTGAAGATTCTGAACGGCGAATGCGGATATGTGTTTGAGCTGTGGGGAATTGTGGCAGCGCGCCAATGGTACTCGTAGTATTACTTGAGCCGCTTTTTGTGCTACCTTGTCCAATCGAAAGCGGATGGCAATTGCAAAAACCTTGAGGGGCTCAGATTCCACAGAATCAAGGGCCGATAGATCACTCTGAGCATGTGCGACGATGGAAGACATCCCGTATTTACTTGCAACTTCCAACGTCATCGTTAAATCGTCCAATGATGGTGATGGTCTCTTGCATCTAGGATCGCACCACGAAAGTAGGCAAAGTAGATGGTGACTGTCATCACTGACAGGCAGGCAGAGGCGGTCATCGTAGACTTCTTGAGAAGTGCCACCAGGCAGTGTAAGCATGCCTTCAAACACGGGAGAGACGATGGAGAGTAGCGACTTGTGAACATAAAAATGTGTATTGTCGGAGGAACGAATGATCAAATCGGCTTTAGGGTCGTCGAAAGGAGAAGGAGCAGTACGGGCAGTAGGCTTATCGTGACCATCGGGGCAAGCAGACTGATCGATATCTGACTGGGTAGGACGAAGGGCCATCGTGGTTTGTGGCAAATGCTGCAGAATACACAGGCTATGCATGCGTATTTATATATCATGCGACGAACCTAATCAGATCGATTGTCATTTGCCCTTAGGTCTGTTCTTAGAGACCAGGCGACATCATTTCTTGGAATGTGAGTACTATGCATACACCATGTCGTAACGGTTTTTCATATCCAACGAGGGTTCCGTGAATATCCCGCAAAGAAGAAGGGTAGAAAATAACAAACAATCAAGTCATGAAGGAGGCCCAAGCCATATCAAAAGGATGAATCTGGCCCTTTGGAATGCTGCGCGCAAAGTATCATTATGTAGCTGACCACGACGATGTCTGGTTACAAAATAGCCTTAGGATCGCAGTCACAATGTACGCGGCATCACATGAATGCAATCTAGAAACGAAGCTCTTGAATGATATGCCAGTTTAAAGCCAAGCCTTGGGAAGGAATAGACCCTTAAATGAGTATACCTTCGTTCCGACAGAGGGTATGGGCTTCGAAAAAACATCCAAATCTATAAGGGGAAAGAATGTATATTCAGTCAAGCGCAGACTATTTGATGGCACACACCGACCTCACAGATATGATAATACAAACAAAACGTTCGATACAACCCAACCGATACATCCAACCTTCCGACTTCACCACTCCACTTACCACCCAGTGCCACCTGGAGGGCTCCCAGACCTGGTTGGACTTGGGATAGTCTGCGGAAGAACTGTGCTCTTTGGCATAGGTGCCGTTTCTGATTCCTTCCTCCACTCAATCTTCTCAACCCGTACTTCGCCTTCAATAAGTTGATAAACGTAAGTGACCACAACAGATCCTTGGATGTCCATCAATGCAAAGGAGGGAATGGGATCGCTGTAGCAATAAGTTAGAAATGATAGCGTTGGAAATGGAAAAAGACATGCCCGTTGAAAGCCCCTGTCCAAGCACCAGTTGCTGTACCAGGGTTTACGAAGAATTTATTATCGTATTCAATGGCCTGAAACCTAGAAATAACGTTATGCGTACGACTTCAGAGGTCGGCTAAGGATGCCTACACATGCGTATGACCCGATACTAGCACGTCCACATCCATCTGCCTTGCTAGTGAGCTCAGAGAGTCAAGGTCCCCCGTTGGTATACATTGATGCCCATGTATGACACCAATCTTGATAGGATTGTGCATGACCGTTATCGACAGTGGAAAAGCTGATTCATCATAATCACCCTTCACAATATGCACATCTGGAGAAATGGTTCGAAGGTATTCATAGGTTTCCTTGTCACAAACGTTTCCTGTGCAGAGAATTTGTTGGATTTTCCCAGGAACAAGGAGTTTCTTAAATTTCAAGGGTAAATCATGAATGCGATGTGGAATATGAAGGTCGCCGATGACAAGAACGAGAACCATGGTGCGTTTGACAACGTGAACGTCGCCGACGACGATGATTCATGATTTGCTTGCACTTGCTTGCCATGATGGCATCAGATGTACCTAATTCAGAAGTACTTTATTTCAAAGGCTAAATCTCATAAAACACTCCGAATTCAAAAGGTGAATTGTCATCATATTGTGTGTGGGCATTTAGTAGTCATAAAGAGATAGTAAAGACAGTGGATCTGTTAATAGAAAGTAATAGAGTAACGAGAGTCCAACTGGGCAAGTGACACTTAATCCATAGCAGTGGTATAGCAGCCAATATAAGATAGAGATAATGATAGCAATTCCAAAAAAATAACAATAGCACATATCATGCTAACCTTGCGCACTGCTAGTGAAATCGGACCCTATGGCGCCCTTGAAATACCTTGGCGGTGACTGCAGCAAGCTTCCTCAGCTGGTACACCACTCCAGCCTGAATTCCAGAAAGAGGACCGCGATGAGAACCTCGTGTCTGAACGAGAGACTCTGCAGTCGGAATTCGTCGCAAAGGTAGTCTGACGACCGGGGGCTCATCGCGCAAGAAGTCAGCTCGAAGATCAGACGACTGCGTCTTCTTACGAAGAATACGCGAATGAGATAGGGGAGTAATGGTCGTAATTGCCTCTTTGACTCCCGACCCCCCAGCGACGACGGCCGGGCAAGTGGGAATTGGAATATGATTCGGGGCACTTTCGTCTGGAATAGCAATGGTGCATGCGATGTGCTCAGTGTAGAAGGCGGCGATGGAAAGTTGCTCGTCGTCTCCGATACTGAAATTGCTAAGATCGCTGTATGTGTGATGCATGCCGGCGTTCATGATGGATATTTTGAAAAAGTTTGATGTGCGTTGGCTGAGTAGTAGAATTTTCTTGGTAGCGGAGTGTGGATGTAGTAGTTCGAAGTCAAGTACGAATCGTTGACGAGGTGAGTGAATGTGTGGTTTATATACCAAATGCTGAGTTTCAGGTTTCGGTAGACATCCATAGATGTAATATGAACACACGACGTCATTGAGGGAATAGGAGGATCGAAGGAGAGAAAAGTTCGACATTGCTCAATAAATAATTATTGAGCGTTTGAATAAAGGTAAGATTTGGTGAAGCCCTCTCCGCAAGTAGCACAAGAATTTGCTCCGCGTCTTGCTTGATCTTGAAGCGAGCTTCGAAGCAAGGATAGGTGGGGTCATTTCGATAACAGGACTGATTGAATATAAGTGTATTGCAAAGACTAAGGCGTTTCGCGGCTGGCTGTTGCAGTCTGAGACCGAACGAACCAAGACTCACCGAGCCTGGCAGCAGTCCCCTATAGTTCTTGAAAAGACTTTGCCCAGTTCAGCACGAGGACAGCCGTTTTGCCAGTGGGTTCAGATGTCTCACATTAGAGACATTGGCATGCCAAGTTCGTTTTTTCGTCCGTCAGCACTATGAAAATTATATTAGCTATAGGATGGATTTGAAGACTTCATGACGTGGTTTCTTTTTTTACCTTTGCATTCTTTCCTCCCTTATCCGCAGACCTATTCCCCTTCATCCTGGTGTTGTGCCACCGGTGGTAGCTTTTGCAGTTGAAGGGTGCTATTCCGGCCAACGTCCCCCTTGTAGTACCGTTTTTATCACTGGCGAGGTTGCTATCAATAGTTACCTGAGCTGCTTGTGTAACGTAGCCAGTGAAAAATTATTCCAATTCCTGCTCATACGTTCAATATTCAATGTTCAACCTCCAATTTTGCATCGATCAAAGAAACAATAGAAACAATAAGATCTCAGAGAACCGCCATGATAAAGAAAAGTTCGTGAATAATAAACCCGATGTCAATTACGTATACTCACTGAAAATTATGGGCTATATTACTAAGCACTTATAATGTCTACCACCATTTTCTTTGATACTGCTGGCTATGTGTCTACAACGATTTACTAAGGGAATTTGACCTCTCACGGAGAGGTGGTTAGTATTCTAATCTGGGGCTCTACTGCGCTCGAACCAAAGCTCTCTCAAGCCTGTCATGCATCCAGATAGATATTCACGCTGGCTTTCATGTCAAAGTCGTATCCTTGTGGCTGATTTGACTCAGGAAAACCCTCATTTTCCCGCGGCCGAATGTAGGCTTAAGCCCTAAGGCCTACGACCTTGTCTTGTCTTGTTTTTTGTCTCAAAACTGTCAAAAAACATTGGGATACAGCACACGTTCATTTATCAGAGGTCCAGAGTTCAACACTAGAACAATGTAACTGTCAATATTTCTCTCACATTGGATGTTTATGTCTTAATGATTGCACGCTTCTGAAGTTGGTGACACGACAATGCTTCTAGGCTCCCATAGGGCGTGTTTCGCGGAAATGATCTATCCCGCGACAATTGATTGTAGCCGCTTAAACCTCTTCAACTTCCCATCATCGCTATCTGTCCTCACGGCCCATTTGTTGAAGCCTCAATGACATTTATTAAGTCTCGATGGATCTACTTTCTGACTTCTCCCTCATGCTGGTGAAGTGCTTCATCTAAGTACAGAGGCACTTTCTCTATCGAGGTCGACATGATCGCGGGTCTTCCCAATAATGGGATTCACCTGTATGCAAGGGTCGTGCCGTATCCGAATTCCTGCCGTTAATCAACTCGCTCGGTTCCGATTGTCATCGAAATGCCTTCACGCATCCAATTCTCTTGTAGTTTCGTTATACGCACCCTCCTTTTCGCTCGGTTCAAACTCATTCATGCTGTTCTATCAATGCCAAGAGGTGGCTTGACATGTATTCTACATTTATGTGGCTGAGTCCGTGTCAAACATCTGATCTTACATTCCTATAGATCCCAGGGTTTTTAAAACTTCGATTTGGGAGTGACCTTGGGCCAGCCGATCCAATCGTGAGGCTGGCCTTCCACTGAGGAAGCCTGGATAATCTATCATTTTCATATCTTTCGTTGGAGCTAAATGTCATCGTCAGCGACCTTCGACGTTCAAGATCGATTGCGTGATTGCACCGAATCTTGTACAGTATTTGGTAAATATGATTGACAGGTTTTGATTAGTTCCAGGTACTTGCGCACAAAAGAATACTTATGGCACAGCGCCAACCAATTTCCTCAAAAGTAATTGTATGAACAGACGAGCTGCTGTTGCTTGGGGCGCTGATTGCTATCGACTGGTACTACTAACCCTGAGGCCTGACGCGAGGGGAATGTACGTCCTTGTGTGCTACTGGTTCACATTATTTGTTGGCAATCCGAATCGCACCCCTCCTAGTGCGTTCGGCACTCGGACCTCAATCGGATCTCCACAATTTACGCGTCTATCGGAAGCCACGAAGACCAGATTGACAATCTTGCGGCTGTCGATTGTTGTGTCAGAGGATTGCGATTCAATTCTGGATATCATACACAGTTGTTATGGGCCTCAGAGACGTGGAAGAAATTTTGACTAACATGACCGTCACTGCTTTGTGCCTCTCAAATTCGACCGAATCGTGTCCCACGGTCGTTCTGTGGATGTTATGAATGATATAAAAGCCTCCAAATGATCCGTTCTATAAGATAATGTTAGGGGTCAGAACTTGGACGAGGATATAAGAGAGAAAAAAGATTAAACGAAAAATAAATTACTCTATTATATTCATCCTGGGGAACTTCGACAGTCTGCTTCCACTCTACTCTGAGGCCACTCGGTGATTCCGCTCGCATCGAAAGCACCAACTGCTTGATTTCAGGCTGGCCTACTTTTGTGCCGTTTAGCGTTGCGTCAAGTTTTACGTTACTCGAGAAGGTCTCGTCAACTGCTTGAATGGATTCTTCTTGGGATGGGGACTCGAAAATGGCTTGGATGTGTTCTTGAGACCACTGGGTAAGGGATGAAAGTTTTATAGCGTTGTGGGCCATCTCGCATCGGACGTTTCGTATAGTAGTTTTTGAATGAGCATGGGTATCATCAACTTGGTCTTTTTTTGATGGATCCGACCTGTGGCACATACTGCAAGAATCGCCATCGGCAAGATGCTTTTGCTAAGGATCCGCGTCTGGGAGGAGTTATAACCTTACTTTCGAGGACATCTTTCCTGTTTCCGCCTTCAACCTTACCTACATCTAGATCTATGGGGTAATTCGGATGCTTTTGAGGTGGGAAAAGCTAGGGCTGCGATGCGAAAAACGGTATCATAAAAATAGTTTCTTGCGAGGCTCGATTCCAGCGGTCATGAACTTGAATCCTTGATATGGTTGTGTTTTTTTTTTATTTCGTTTTCCTCTGCTACTACTCCTGGAGGTGTTTTTTTTAAGGCCAAGCCGTCGGTTCAGGAGGAATATGCAGCGTTCTGGCTGCGTTGGTAATCAAGCTTTGCAATTCTTTCCCTCAAGACAAGTGTGGAGCGAAATATCCGCCACCGCACCAGACCTAGAGCATCTCAATCAAAAAAAAACCTTTTCAAAGTGTGGATTTAGAAAAGATGTGGAAGTTTTTCGATGACAAGTTGGATGAACTTTGTCATGACTGATATAGGTGTTTGTATTTTTTTGCTGCAGTTCAGTGTCTGAAGAAAATACAAACCAAAATTTTGGGGATATGACCAGTGAAGAGACATCCAAAGGAACTGAGCTTTCAAGGAAAATACCCACGGGTTGACCTTATTCATTTTCCGTAGAGTGCACTAGAAAAAAAAAAAAAAATTCCAGAGAATGGAGCAGCGATGAAACGTCCGCTCAGCCTGATTGGCACACGGCAAGGCCCAGCTACTATGTGTGAATTAAGCAGGGAAATATTGAAGGGTGTAACAGGAACGTTTGCATCCGTGATGGCGAGGAACCTATGTCGATCATCAGTTGAGGATCAGGCACACTGGAAGGGGAAAAAAACGTACATGGTGCCGTTGACGATTGGTGCGGTATTATCGCCGAACACTCTACCATAGATTTACCCGTCCTGCCATTCACATCAATGAGGACGGTGAAGGTGGTGTACAGTTGCGAAATCCAAGCAACGAATTATTGGAATTGCAGATATGAGCTGCTAGAAGGTATATCAAAAATCATTAGACTGAGCTTTCGTGGGCCAGCAGTCGTGTTGTTTAGTAAAATCCAACCTTCATTCCAGGCTGCTCCTAGCCGAGAAAAAATTCACGACCTGGGAACGACAGAGGCACGGTACGCTTGCGAGTGATGGCGAGGCTGGTGTCGTTACCAACTATACTAGTGTTGTCATACCCAGCCGCATTGGGTTGTTCTACGAAAGAAGTGTCATCGATGTTCATGCCAACAATAAGGATGAAGAAGAAAGACGTACTGTAATATTGAGAGCGGGGAAATCGCGATTCTTGGGTTCAAAGCCGGGCAACTAGTCCAAGCCATGGACTGGCTGATACCAGTTTCGAACCACACAGGCATAGGGAAAAGACCCTTCGAATTGGAGGTTAATCATTTGCTGGTGGGCTATCGTGGCGATCGAGTCCAAAAGCGGTCTGGCCGCAGCACGGGAATCAAGTATCCATAAACGCCAGATTCGCGAAACGTGTGAGCTAAGAATATGTAAGTAAGGTGTAACGAGAACTAACGATTGGCTGGAAATCAAAGTCGCTCAGAGGATGGTAGAATGGAGGTGTCGAATTAGTGGCCGAGCCACCTTTCGGTGTGAAGGGCCAAGCGAAGACGATATTGGCTAGACAAACGATAGAGGCTAAGTGGCTCGCATCATGGGGTAGAGGAAGGGATGTAGATAAGACTTTGCCCGGACATGGTTTATAAAGGACAGGCGGAAACACGGACAAATGGACTATCTCAGTCGATTGAATCAGAAAGCTGTGATCAGTTAACGAGCACTAGTTCTCCGCCCACGAGTATTTCCTGAAAGCATTTGAGCGTCATGTTGCGGAAAGGAGAGAAACATAAACTGGATCTGCGACAGCACTTGTATGTCATTATCAAATCGGGTTTCATCACATCGATTTTTTTGTACAACAGAATAGGGAACTAGAATGGAAACTGTCGCAAGGAGTGAGGGGCGAAGGACCTCAAGCCAGTAGATAGGAGAAAATTGCCGGAGACATCACGCATGTCTTGCAATTATACTTACATGATGCCAGCATAGAAATAGGACATTCAGATAGGAAGATTTACGACTTCGTAGCTTCCCCTAGAACGACGATATCAGGGCGTGACCTATTGTAGCGTCTGGGCAGTGGCTTAATAGGCCTCGAGGGAACGAAGCAGGTTATGATCTCGGATGATGCGTCAGAATCCCAGTCTGAGTCGGGATCGTTGTCCCTTTCCGAGATGTCAGATATATCAGATGAAGAAGAGATCGACATCTCAGAGTCCTCAGTGCACTGTGCATTCTTATGGGAGCTTTCTTCGAATATCCCAAGACCAAGGTTCTAAAATAGGTTGGAACGAAACGCAGTTGCGAGGAAGATATCGAACTTACCATTTCAATGTATTGATCCATTCCGTCAGGAATATGCTCAATATCGATACTACTCGGATCCTCCCGCGCGCGCTGTGCTAAAACTGCATTTGAAGCTTCCAGTTGAGGAAGAAAGGCTTGAACACGCGAAAGGACTATGAAAAAAAAATCAAATCAGCAAAAGCATATCAATGAGGTGGTCAGGGAAGAATCATACGCTCTGTCGGCGGTTTCACAGTAAATGTTGTTCTGTCGCCAAAATCGAACGCTTGGAAAGCAGGTTGAGTAGCAAAGTTAGTCGTGTGAGAGGATGAATTGAGTTTTTCCAAGTAAGCTTCTGATCGTACGACAAGTAGATTAGCATTTTCTGACAGGATCCTTGAAAGTTAGCATACGGATTCTACTGCGTCTGATTTCTTCATCCTCTACGTCCAGCTTCTCGATTACCTTACGGGTAGAGTTGCCACCTTCGTGCATAGTGGAAGGGTGAGAGCTGTGTGTGAAAATGATGGAGAATATTTAATAGGCAGTCATCACGTGGCTTGATTCAAAACAAGCAAACATCAACACCATTGTTCGTTCTCCAGCAGACCACCGCCTTGTGACATAAATGGTATCCTTTCCTTTATAATCTGCTTTACAATGGTATGCATGTCAATGTACTGTGTAAAAACATTTTACTCACCTAGTGGATAGGCTACAGAAGGCAGACGACGGCAGACGATAGAGGAACTTAGGATCGAACTCCAAAAGATCTTTGAAGGACACCCAGGTTCACACTTAAACGATGCTGGCGAAACAGTTATGCCAGCAGACGCGCTGGTAGATGTATTTAGCAGCTTATCCGACAGCCTGAGCGATGAACCACTCATGTCTGGAGAGGAAGTCGCCATGTTCGAAGCGCTTCTCAAAAACAATCCAGGTCTCGAAGTAACGCCTCAGATAATTCTCAACTTTATTGAAGAAAAGACGAAGATACATCCACCGCGAAGTCCAGGGAATAGCGACGACGATACGGCTGCACATGAAGAATATCATGGCCGTTCTCGTTCTTCAAGTAATGAATCTGATGGTGTGGCGTTCTATCTGGATTCAGATAGCAGACCTCCTTCACGAGGTTCCCAAACCCCGGGATCGATGAAATCACCATTAGATTCGCAACGTAGACAGCGTTCCACCCCGCTGGCAGCTCCGTCTAGTTGGTCAACAAAGCGTCCAGTACCTCTTCGGCGGAAGAGTGATGCAGGAAGTCGTAGTGATTCTGATGTATGTTCTTTCCTTCACCGAAAGGTCGATTTTTGTCTCTGACATGTGGCATATCTCGTGTAAACAGTCGCATGGAAGCGTTTTTGGTCGCAGCAGCAGCCGCACCCGCATGCGCGGACCATCAAACCCAACCTCTCCTACGGGCTCCTATAGAGATTTAGGCGTTTTCTCTCCAGGATCTCCTCCCTTGGGTGCCACTATCTCTCGACCACATTCACGGGCACAATCCCAACCTCAAAATAGCTTTTCCAGCTCGCATCTCGATCATGGTTACTCATCTCCCGATGATAGCAACTACACGATGAGACGGCCAAGGTCTCAGTATGGCTACAATTACAATGATTCTTTCGAGTCGAATGTTCCTATGCCCCGTGCCTCAAACTCCGATTCTGATGATGAAGACGAGATTGACGCTGACCTTGTGCTAGACCGAAACAATGCTAGTTCAACTATTTCGCTAGAACTCCATGATCGACTAGATGCATTGCAAAGGAATAACGAAGAATTGTCGCGAAAGCTGTTGGAAGCTGAAAAAACTTTACAAGACAAACTTGCCAACTACGATGTGGAACTCGATGATGCTCAGCATAAATTGGAGGAATTAAGAATCGAGCTGAGCGCGTCAAATAGAGAAGAGAAGGATTTGCGAACAAAAGATGTAAGAAATATTTCTCCGCTTATAACTTTCCCCCAGCTAACTATGGTTATAGACTAAAAACATGTCCACAATAGCGTCATACGAACTCGAGCTTAATACAGTGACAAAATCCCTTGAGCAGTCTCGCACGACATATCTCAGCTTACAAAAACAATATCAAGAACAATGCAGTATGTATATTCGCACAACCGAATCCGACTACTTTTTCAAACTCCTTATTCCTTAGCCGTCTCCGAAAAATACCGCGATTATCTTAGGCTGAGAGAGGAAACGATTCGCAGTCTCAAGGATACTGTCTCTGTTCACGAAGCTGAAGCTGTCAAATGGCTTAGAGAGCGCGAAATGTATGAAGATCGTATCGCCTTACTTGAACGTGAACTCGAGGTCCTATCGATTGCTCAGACACATCTAGACGAACAAAAGCAGCAAAATCTCTTTTTGAAAGAGACCATAGATAGGGTGCGCTATGAGATGGATGAGATGCGAAATGCTGTTCCCGCCAATATTGCCGGTAGCGGTCAATCGAGTGCTGCGAATACGATCAGTAAGAGCCTTGGCGCCGAGCTTATGGGAAAGATGAAATTTGATATGGATCCCGACGAGGAGCTAGAGGAGGGCGACACTGCTGTCGAAGACGAAGTCAAGACGGAAGGTGAAGAGGATGAGGAGGAAGATGTTGTTCAGACCATAATTACGAAAAGGACAAGGGTACGGATCTTTATTTAATTCTTTGAAGTTCGCCTGGTTGACGCTTTTCTGTTTATCATTTACAGAAAGTTGCGAGTCGGGCGAATGTTATTGAGACGAGGCGCACATTTGATGAGCTCAAGGAGTATTCTGACGGCGCGACTCAATACGATCCTACCCTTTTTGCAGTCAATCACGGTATGCAGACCGAGCCTCTAGCCAAAATCACAAAGTCGTCCTTCAGCATACAAACGGAGACACCACCGGAACCCATACCACTACCTATCCCTCCGCCCAGAATTACCGTCGAAATGGAGATCCAGACTGAGGAAATAGCAGAGCCTTCTCGATCTCCTTCACCACAGTTCAACGATGAAAGCCTGGCTTCTTCCTCGTCGACGATCGTACCCCCAACTCCTAAACCCCAGACGAAGGCTCTCGATCAAGAGCATGCAGATGAACCTCCTGCCTATAATCAGATAACTGACCGAGAGGAACGCGAATGGCTTGTGGCGGCCGAGACTCTAAAGAAATGGCATAACGGCGTCAAGATCCCCTTTGAGCCTGTTGCAGGAGGTATATCGGAGGAAGCAATCGAAGACTGGAAAGCTCTGAAACAGGAATTAGGGGTCGAGTGTACGGTCATCGACAAAATCGTGGCGAATTCCGAGAGGGCTATTACCCCCAGCTCATCGCGTCTGCCTAAAGAACAGAAAGCGCGTCGCAGCGGTCGTTTCTACAACATCTACAACACTTACGTCTATGGCGACAGCAGCAAGTCCTCCCCCGTCACTGCTGGCGGTTTCTCATTTGGATTCGCTAGTCAGGCTGTTGTGCTCATGGGAGCTTCAGCGCTTGTCCTCATGGCAGCTACCCCATATCTGACACCGAACTATTCAATTCCCGGTGGTGCGACCTACTACGATCGTTCGGCATGGAATAGCTTTAACTCCATGCAGGCAGCAGGTGAAGGATTCGGGCCTGACGGGACTGCAGCCGTATGGAATTTCCTTGGGCGGGTTGGGGGTGGAGCAGTCAGGATGGCGAGGGGGTGGCCAACCTAAAAAAAAACCGCTTTTGGAAACCCCAATCCCCCGTGATACCCAGCACCACTCCTAACCCGAACCACTGGTCGATCATAATCTTACTCTCTCTTCTTTCCTTCCATACCCCTATGCATTTTTTTTCTTTTGCTCAAGGTTATCTTTTTTTATGCCAACTTCAGGCCCTCATGCAATATATATACATGCCTCGCACCCACATTCTTTATCTCAACCACCGCTCATTTCTTTTTACTTACCTACTGAATTATTACGTCCATGCTCATTTTTTTTTCCTTTTTCATACATACCAACGCTTCATATTCTCTCTGCAACTAAACTTACATATATATACTTCTTGTTTGTGCACATTATAAACCATTTGTAATCTATGTAGTGTTAACAAGTGTACAAATAAAGTGCAGAGACAGATTTCTTTTATTTTTTGTGTTCCATCTATATATAGTAAACGTAGAATGCTCACTCTCTCCAATGCAATCTTTTTTGTGCACAAAGTAAGTAGGTAGGGGAAGGTTACCGGGAACTTACACAAGCCATCTATCATAAAAGAGAGGGGTAAGCAGGTTCTGAAAAAAACCTGACAGGGCAAACAAAAAAAAAAAAAGCGAAAAAGAACAAAAATATGGGAGTGGTCGGTCGTAGTGGTGTTGCTGAGTGGTATCAATGTGATGGATTGTGATGCACAAATAAAGAAAAAAGAAACAAGTCCTGAGATTGTCCATGAGATAAAGGGGGGGGGGGGAGGGGGGGAGAAGGAAAAAAAAAAAAAAAAGAGGAGGGGAAGAAAAAGAAATGTTT
>Ga0193743_1001204_pt1 | contig 19398 bp, 8 predicted proteins | sample L2c2metaG_FD_143038 | JGI IMG/M metagenome (GOLD analysis project Ga0193743, IMG submission 143038) | Soil microbial communities from a riparian zone of the East river system, Colorado, United States - L2c2 | ecosystem: Environmental > Terrestrial > Soil > Riparian zone | place: USA: East River... | reverse complement strand
CGAAAGGTGACATCATCGAAGCTTCCATTGTCGCGATTTAAATAGAGGGAGCTCGTATCCTGTTCGAAGTTCGTCTTGACGATATCCAGCAGACCATCTCCGTTGAAGTCCGCCACATCTGCTCCCATTCCGCTCTGCTCGCGTCCGTCCTCACTGTAGGCAACGCCGCTGAGAACCCCTGTCTCGGTGAACGTGCCATTCTTGTTATTCTCCAGCATCAGGGAAGGAGTTGAGTCGTTAACAACATAGATGTCAGGCCAGCCGTCGTTGTTGTAGTCAGCGATCAGAGGAGTAAATCCATAGTTCAACGCTGTCGGGATTCCGGCCTTTCCTGAAACGTCTTCAAACGTGTCATCTCCGCGGTTGCGATAGAGAGTATCTGTTGTGCCTATAAGCCCGCGAGGTCCACAAAGCACAGGAAGGCCGCGCCATTTGCAACTGTCGCCATTTCCCGCATCGTGCGACGTTGCGTCCTCATAGGCTACGTAGTGAACCACAAAGAGATCCATATGACCGTCGCGGTCGTAGTCCACGAACGCAGAACCGGTACTGTACAGGTCACTCGCTGTTAGCAGACCGGCAGCCTTTGTTACATCGGTAAAAGTTCCATTGCCATTGTTGCGATAGAGCACATTCTTCCCGTAATAGGTGACGAAGAGATCAGGCCGACCGTCACCGTTGTAATCACCAACGGAAACACCCTGGCTCCATCCGTGATGCAAGAGCCCTGCCTTCTCTGTCACATCAACGAAACTGCCATCATGGTTATTGCGATACAGATGATTCATCGCGAGCTGGGCTGTGGGAGCGTTCGCAGGGCCGCTGTTCACGATGAAGATATCAAGCCAGCCGTCACCGTCATAGTCAACGAGAGCGACACCACCGCCGGTCATCTCATTGATATGTCGCGTACGCAGACTGTTTACATTCGTATGGGCAGTCAATCCAGCGCGGACTGCAATATCTACAAAGTCGGCTACAGGTGCGCCGGCCTTCGGCTGCACTTGCGGCTGCGGATGACTCGCGGCCATCTGCGCCAAAGCATACGTGGCCATGCTGAAGGCAATTAGCGGAATCAATCTCACCCATCTCGTGTGTTTCACGGCACGCTCACATCGCTATCAACCGCTGAGCCGCCCTCAAGCAACGTTGAGGAACGGACAGGCGTAGCCTCAGTCTTCTTCTGCAGATTGAAAGCCGCCTCGTGCCGTTGCTTCAGGAGACGTAATTTCTCGCTCCATTCCAGAGCTTGTTGCCGATCGCCCATCTGTTGGTAGGTCCGGGCCAGCAGATACACTGCCGAATCCTTATCGGGATTTAGATCCACCGCGCGCCGCAACTCCCGCACAGCGTCTTCTCTTCTGCCTGCACTTGCATATAACTTTCCGACCAGGGCATGGCTGTTGGCGTTATTTTCTTCAAGTGCGCTCGCCCGCTGGGCATAGCGCAGCGCTTGATCGATCTGGTTCGCGCGTCCGTATGCGAGAGCGGCGTCCTGAGCATAAAGAACCCGGTCAGGGTCGAGCTCCGATGCCTTGCCATACGCCTCCGCTGCCTGCGCATACTGCCCTTGCTGGAAGAAACAGAAGCCGAGGACATTGTGCGCGCCCGCAAGTGAGGGATCCTTAGCGATCGCCTTCTTTAGTTGCGCCGCTGCTTCAGGCACCTGATGAGTTGCAGCAAGCGCGACACCGAATAACATATCGACTTGTGCCTGGTCTTTTCCAGATGCTTTGACCGTCATGAGTACGGCGCGCGCTGCCTCCGCTCGGTCCGTCACAAGCAGAATGCGTACGAGGGCGAGGGCATAGGTGGCGTTACCTGGGTCTAATCGATGTGCCGATTGAAAGAATGGAACTGCGTTCGACTGTCCTTGCGGCATTGCAGCCGTGATCAGGCCAAGGTGATACAACGGCCTTGCATCCTTTGTGTCCTGTTGCGCGGCGAGCCTAAATGTATCGATTGCCTTTTGCGCCTCTCCATTGCCCGCGTATGCCATGGCGAGCAGGTATGTCATATTCTCATTGTTCGAAAATGTCCCATCACTAGCCAGGGCGATGGCATCGGAGTTCAAACCTGCACCGATGTACGCTCGGCACAGCAGAGAAACAATCGCGTTCGACTTCGGGTCGCGCTCATGTGCCTTTTGAAGAAGGTCCACGGCATTTTTAAAATTGCCTGCTTCGAGCAATGCTGTTCCCGCATCCTGCTGCACAGCCATCGCTGTGGAGGCCCCGGCAAGTTGATCCACAAGAGCTGGCACGTCGTCATCCTGTTTGAGCTTGAGCTCATCCACCAATAGATGAAGCGCTACGCCCGTGTCCTGCGGATCGATCGTACGAGCAGCGACCAATTGCTCCTTTGCTCCAGCGAAGTCGTTCCTGCTCTCCAGAAGAATCGCCAGGTTATACCGTGGCTGCACAGCATTTGGCTGGGCCGCTATCACAATCCTCAGCTGCTCGAGAGCCTCATTAATTTTTTGCAAGCGAATCAAGCTGAGAGCAAGATTGTAGTGCGCCGAGAGAAGCGTTCCATTTAAACGCAGTGCTGAACGCAGATCCGCAGCTGCGTCTGCATAACGTTGCATCTGGTTTTCGCAGATCCCTCTCCAGGTCAATGCCTCTGCTGATCGTGGCTCCGCTCTTACGGCCGCATCGAATTTGACCTTGGCTTGCACTGCGTCTCCATTCCGGAGGAGTTGTATTCCTTCAGCGAGACGAGTCCGAGCGATATTTACTCCTTGAGCGCGCAGGTCTCGTTGTATTCCGGAGGCACCCAGAAAGAAGACAAGGAATAAGGCTCCAGCGCTCCGTATGATTGTCATGCTTCCCGCCCCAAGGCGGTAGTCTTGCCGCCCTCTTCAATCCGAAGAAACTGATTGGTTTCGACCTTCCGCAGGCGATCCACCGTCCCGCTTGGCCAGAAAATCTCGATCAGGTCGACCGTCGCCTGATCTCGCAGGCCAAAGTGGAGACGCAGGTCGCTCTGCGAGAGGTAGCTTCCACCGCTGCGCACCTCTTCCATCTGCGTCAAAGTTCCTGCGACACATCGAACACGCGCTCCGATCGCACTTCGATTGGACTTCGTCCCTACAAGCTTTAGGTTAATCCAGCGGTGGCTGTTCTCTCGCTGAAACCGAAGCAGCGAAGGCTTCGCTCCCTGGTTGTTGATCAACACATCGACGCAGCCATCGTTATTGAAATCACCGAACGCGCATCCTCGGCCCGTCGACGGTTTGGTCAACGCCTCACCGGCCAGCGAAGAGACATCTTGGAAACGCCCTTCGCCGAGATTGCGGTAGAGCATCCTCGGCTCTCGATAGGTTGTGTCTGCATGGATGCGATCCAACTCCGGGTAGACATGGCCGTTGGTGTACAGAATATCGGCCAGCCCATCGTTATCCGGATCGAAGAAGCCGCACCCCCAGCCAACGAAATGCGTTTGGCGGTTCAATCCCGCGGCCTCGTCCAGATCGCTGAAGATCGCCTTCCCATTGTTGTGATAAAGGTTGGGAACCTCGTCTGAAAAATTTGTTTTGAGGATGGAGAAGGCTCCGCTGTTATCGTAGTCGGCCGCAGCGACACCCATGCCAGCCTCTTCCATGCCCTCCGCGCTATACGCGACTCCACGTAGCGTCCCCTCTTCGCGAAACGTGCCATCGTAATTGTTCATGAACAACTGGCTCGGCGTTGAGTCGCTTGCAATATAGATGTCAGGCCAGCCATCGTTATCGAAGTCGGCTACGAGGATACCCATTCCAAACAAATCGCCCTTCGTTCCAATTCCTGACTTCAGTGACACATCGGTGAAGGTGCCGTCACGATTGTTGTGATAGAGAGTGCTTCTCTCAGTCTTCAATCCACGTGGGCCACACATCACGGCGAGCCCTCGATAGTTACAGTAAGGATTGCTACCTGGATCTTTCGCGTCCTTCAGAGAGAAATCGACATAGTGCGTCACCACAAGATCAAGCCAGCCGTCACGGTCGTAGTCCACGAAGGCGCACCCTGTACTCCAACGCGTCGGGGCTCCGGCTATCCCGGCTTTGTGAGCAACTTCGGTAAAGGTTCCGTCGCCGTTGTTGTGGTAGAGCACGTTCTCACCCCAGTACGTCACGAAGAGGTCGTCGAAGCCGTCGTTATCAAAATCTCCAATGCAAACCCCCTGTCCCCAACCGCTCTTCCCCAGCCCCGCCTTCGCAGTCACGTCCGTAAAGGTGCCATCGCGGTTGTTGTGGAAGAGTTTATTTTGCGGAGCGGTTCCGGAGGGAGAGCCGTCAAGCGCAGAGCTGTTGACGAGAAAGATATCCAGCCAACCGTCGTGGTCATAGTCGAAAAATGCCGCGCCTGCGCCAGTCGTCTCCAGGATGTACTTCTTCTCTTTATCTCCGCCTGAGACCTGTACAAAATCCAGCCCAGCCTGTGCTGCGATGTCATGGACCGTATACCCGAGGGGCTTCTTTTCAGAGGGCAGAACAAACGAGGAAAGCGCATGGATTTGAGGAGAAACCAGCGCGGTCGCCAAACCGCCTCCAATGCTCTTCAGCAAGGAGCGGCGATTGATTGGTCGCGCCGGTAACTTCATAGATCGATTAAGCTCAAGCAGGAACACGCCTCATTCATTGGGACTTGTCGCTGCACTCGACGGCGCAGTCTCCGCGCTGCCAGTCAGCAGCGCATTCAGTTTCTTCTGGAAGTGGTCCGCACCACTCTGCTGCAGCTTTTTAAAGGTGGCCATCTCTACCATCGCGTCTTGCAGCTTTCCTTGCTCGCGAAATGTCAGCATCATCACATAGTGGGCCTGTGCATTTTCAGGATGCTGGGCAATGAGGGTGCGAAGCTGCGCCTGTGCAGCGTCAATCTGATGTTGGGCAAGCAGCGTTTGGGCCAACCCCACCTGAGCTTCTGGAAGGCCAGCTTCCAGCTTCATCGCGAGTGTATAGTCCGTTTTCGCCTCTACCAGCTTGCCCTGGTGACGATCAATCTCTCCCATGGCCAGCGCAGACATCGCACTCTGGGGGTCGAGCGCAAGCTCCGCGCGAAACTCCTCCATGGCTTTCTCGTCCGCGTCGGATTTTCCGGTTCTCAATATGAGTTGGCCGATGCGATAGTGCATTTGCGGCAGCTTCGGATTTTCTCCCAGGGCCGCTTTGTACTGCCGGATCGCCTGAGCCAAATTTCCCTGAGCCTCATTTACCTCGGCCGCAAGCTGGTGAACACGGTACGACTCAGGATGCGAAGTGATCAGTTCATTCGCCGTCTCGCTCCACATGCGAGTAAACAACTCAGCAGACTCATACAGCACGTCCGGATCGCCGGGATAGTCCTTCTTCATCTGAACGGCCGTTTTGAGCGCAGTCACCGAATCCTTATCCTTCCACGAGCATTGCAAGAGAGTCATTCCCGTCAGCCGTTGCAGCTTGCCCACCGGCTCGCTCGCAAAGTACTTCGTCAGCACAGGAAGAGCCTTGTCGCACTCCCTCATGTCTGCCTGGCTTAAGCCTAGGAAAAGTTCTGCTCTCGCTGCGGATGGATTGACCTTCAGCGCCTGCGCTAGTGCATCAGCAGCTTCAGCCGCACGTCCTGAACCATAAAGCAATACTCCCAGACCGGTCCACGCCTCGCCGTTCTTAGGGTCTGCTGTGACCATGGCACGATACTCCCGTATGGCGCCCGGAGTGTCTTGCGCACGCAACGCCTGTTCGATTCTTGCAGGAGCACCGTCAGCCGGATTAGTAGAAGTCGATTGCTGCGCTTCAAGCGTACACAGAGCTGTTACACCAAGAAACAGCAGCAACGGTGAAGCGCTTCGCATATTCCGACCTCCTGATGTGGGTAGAATCGCCCGGGATGACAATAACCTTCTCATCCCACGCCAACATTTCACATCATCCTGAGGACCACACGCAAGCCACATGGCTTGCAGCTCCTCGGAGTTTGAGAGGAAAGGCACATCTCCCGGAAACAAAGGGTGCCCCGCTAGAAGAGGTACTTCAAAGCGAACTGGGCGATTCGTCCATCCTTTGCCGAGAGGCTCTGCCCGAAGGTGCCATTACCGACCGTATTGTCCGGGTTGGCAAAGTTTGGGTGGTTGAACAGATTGAACAGCTCGCTCCGGAACTGCACCTTACCATGCTCGTGAATGTTGAACTCTTTGAAGAGCGAGAAGTCCACGTTCACATAGCTCGGGCCATATAAGCTGTTGCGGCTTGAATTTCCGAAGGTGCCGGCTGCAGCATTGGTAAATGCCGCAGCGTTGACGTACGTTGTAGCGCCATGGTTGGTTGGAACGATGCTCTGCCCAGGAACCCTGTCGGCTGTGGTGCCGCCAACGCCAGCCGCAGCAGAATCAACACCGGACCGAACCGAGTAGGGAGAACCCGTCTGCGCTATGATGATGCCCTGATTCTGCCATCCATTTACTACGCCGGAGAGGAAGCCGTTCGCGTTCTTCACCCGCGGCAGCTGATAGATGTATGACGCCGTGAAGCGGTGCCGAACGTCGTTATCTGAGGGGCCGTAGTCCAGAGCAAAATTCTCAGGATTACGCGGTCCGTTTCCTCCTTCAGCCGTGTACGACACTATATCGAGATACTTGGCATACACATAGGAAGCAAGCAAGCTGAAGCCCTGATCGAAACGATGGTTGAGTGAAACTTGGACAGAGTTGAAGCTTGACCATCCCGTCGGCTCAAGCATCTCAGTCGCGCCATAGCAGGGACCGGATGTGGAACTACCTGCAGCGACCGGGCACTGCACACCACTCAGCCGACGTCGTCTCGATAGCACGGCATCGCTGTTGTTGTAGGCGATAGCGCTGACATTCCCAGCCGAAGCAGGTGGTGTCTGGATGAAGCTCGAGATGGGCGCATAGTTATACTCTCGCGAGATGAACAGATGCGTTCCCTTGTTTCCGATATAGGAGACGGTGAGGGTGTAGTTTTTAGCGATCTGTTGATCGATCGTCAAGTTGTACTGCTGCGTATACCCTTCGTTGAAGGATGGAGAGAAGACTGTCTCAGCAGAAGAGATAGGCCAGATGAAGCCCGCACGCTGCTCCGCAGTCCGCGGAATCACAAACGGGAACGGATTGGTGCGTCCGCTGTTGGTAAAGATGTTGTTTCCACTCAAGCTTGGCGCTAGGACCGTCGGTCCAGTTACAGTCGAGTTGGAGTCAAAGGGCTGCGCTGTGGAGAAGCGATTCCACGCAATCAGACGAGCCTGATCGTAGAAGATACCGTAACCCGCACGGATGGAGGTCTTTCCGTTTTTGAACGGATCGACATTTATACCAATGCGCGGAGCGATGTTCTTATGACGATTCGGGATACCGGCGCGTGGGCAGTTCTTGTCTCCGGAACCCAGAGACTCGCCGCCGACAGGCGGACCAGGAAAGAGCAATCCGGCAGGAGCGTTGGGATAGAAAGTAGACTTTGACGCAAGGTTTGGATCAAAGCAGATCTGATCGTTCAGGTTATCAACCGGGGGCAGGAACGGCTCCCAGCGGATACCGGCATCGATCGTCACGGACGAGGTAACCTTGTAGTTGTCCTGCGCGAAGGCGTCGAGGCCGTTGTGGCGCAGACGGCTCTGCACCTCGGTTTGCTGGTTGAAGTTGTTAGGAAGGCCAAGCAGCAGATCGACGAGAGCATTGCCGGAATACTGCCCGTTGAAGCTGAAGTTCGGGTCAGTCTCGTAGTCTTCCGTGCGGTTGGATGCCTCCCGACGATAGTCGCCGCCAAAGGTTAGCGTGTGCCTTCCCTTGATGATGCTGATACTGTCGCTGTACTGCCAAGTCTGGCGATTCTGCACGAAGGCCCCGTCACCGCCTGCGCTGATCGACCCGTTGACCGAAACGAACAGATCTCCAAGAACCCCCGGAGCAGATCCACTCGCCGGGCCACCGAACTCCGTCCAACCCACGGATGCGGTCGGCCCACGATGATGTGCGACGCGGGTAAATCCGAAGACTGCCGTGTTGATCAGATTCGGGTTGAATGTGTGATTCCAGTCGAGTGCAGCGTTCTGGTTGCGGAAGTATTTGAGGTGAGGACGTCCCGGCAGATTGCCCGAGCCCAAGCCGGTGGAGGTGTCTTGGTTAAAGAAGTACCGCCCAAACACGATGTCGTGTGTACCAAAGGTCCGGTCGATCCGACCAAGGTACTGATCCTCATTAAGATCATCTTGATTATTGGCAACCGGGCTGATGAAGGTGTACCCGCCTGAGGCATTATTAGGCAACGGCATCAGCGCCTTAATCATGTTCAAGGCTGTAGGATCGATCCGATTGGCTGGAACGACGCCCCCTGGAAATGGCTGACGCGTGAGGGGGTCAACAGCGCTGCTCAGACCTGAGATGTTTGCTACGCCACCATTCAGATCGGGCCGTTGAGTCTGATTGAGTACCTGCCCAATGGTCTGCGTTTCATCTTTGCGCTGCCGTGTCCCCTGGTAATAACCAAAGAAGAACATCTTGTCTTTCTGGATCGGACCACCAAGAAAACCACCGAACTGATTCAACTTAAAGGAAGGCTTACGCGATCCTGGGGTATCGAAATAGTTGTGAGAGTTCAAAACCGTATTGCGGAAGAACTCAAAAACACCTCCGTGTATGGCGTTTGAACCGGATCTACTGACCGTATTTACCAAGCCACCTGAGTTGCGGCCATATTGCGCAGTGAAGTTGCTAGTCTGGATGTCAAATTCCTGCAACGCGTCGGGCGCTGGAAAGACTGGAGCAGTTGATAGGAAGTTGTCCGTCATGTCCACGCCATCAAGAAGATAATAGTTGGACCCCGGGCGGTTACCATTCACCACGACCCCTTCATGTTGGCCTTGTCCGTGAGAAACGCCGTTGTTGTCGTAGGAGACGCCAGGCATGATGTATTGCAACTGCAACGTATCGCGACCATTTAGTGGAAGATCATTCACGCGTTGCTGATCGACGACATGGCTGACCGTCGCGTCGACCAGATTGACTCCCTGTGGCGTCGAAGAAACCTCGACCGTCTGCGTCACGGATCCGATCGTCATCGGCGCTCGTACGGTAACGTTCTGGTCGACCTCAAGAATGAGGCCATGCTGTAAGTAGGTCTGGAAAGTATTGGCCTCAACCTTTACGGAGTAATGCCCCCCGGCGATCGACGGAAAGGTGAAGTTTCCGCTCGCATCTGAGGTGGCAGCATGAACCTCGTTTGTATTGTCGTTAGTAAGCGTCACCATAGCTCCCGAAATGGGAGAACCGCTAGGGTCAACCACTGTACCTACAATTCTTCCTGTAGGAGCGGCAAGACATCTCGATGGCATCAACATCACAGCCATCACAAAGACGGTGAGACTAAGAAGATATCGAAACCTTAGGATCATACTGACCTTCGCAAAATTTACTTATAGAACCAATTTTTTTCTTGGAACGTCGCGACTGAAACGCACGACATCATGCGAATACGTTTACAACTATTCTCAGCAGTTTCCGGAAACGTTACCGCGAACCGAGAGAACGTTATCAGCGTGCTACAGGGTTGTCAATCAAATGGTTGCTCAAAATCTCGATCAAAAGGTGGAATCAGTCGGTATCCTGCAGGACTATGACGCCACCCTCGATGGTCAAACTCTCTATGCCAACCGCGTGCCTCAGCGAATCAGCAGATTCGAACAATATGGGAAGGTGAGCGACCGACCCTGTCGAAGCTTGCGAAACAGTTTGCAGAAGAGAACAGGGACTTGAGCACTGCGACTGCAAAGGGATCTGTGGCATAGGTCGTCCGGGCCATCAATTCTAAAGGACTTAGAAGCTCTGGCAACCTTGAGTGACAATCAAATTTAGGTTCGAGATGGGTGCGATAAGACACCTTTACCGAAATTTGAGGGTGTGTAACCCTGCTTTGGGCCGCCCGCTTATTGGTAGTCGCTTGCGTGTAGACCTCCAACGTGATTCGGCTATGTGTCGGACTCGCGCGCTTCATAGGATACGCAGATCTTCACCAATGATGCACTACGCTCTCGAAAAGCCTCAGCCACATGTGTCAAGACGTCGACCATCGGCTTTGAAAAAGCAAAAGTGCCTGTCCAAACCTGTGTACCGAACAATCTCAGCTCGTGAAGAAGGCGGATGTAGTGGGGTTTGGGATAGCGCTGTAGCGCTCAATGTAGCGTACGCGCCAGCTTGTTTTTGGGGTGCTCTGGAGTCGAGCGCATCGGAGGTCAGGATAACACTTTTTTGATTTCCAAGCTGATCGACAATCGTCATGAAGATCGTTGAATACGTGTTCGTACACGATAACAAAACAAAACATTTAGCCCGTTATTTTTTTGGATTACAAATTACGTTGACATTCATGACCGTGTACGTATACGTTATGCCGGTTCGCGAAATCAACGCTCTATCACACGTGTGTATTCACGCGCGATCAAAGAAGAGGCCACCTATGCAAAAGTTGCAATATCGGGATAGCGGCAGGGCAGGAGCCAGACTCTTCGGACTCCTACTCGCGTTATTCCTGTGTGTGTTCCCAGTGGGACGTCTCCTTGCGCAGGTAGACCAAGGGGCTGTCACCGGCATTGTTACGGACCCCTCCGGGGGAGTCATCCCGGGAGCTACGGTCACTCTGACATCGATAGAAACCGGTCTTGTGCTTCAACAGACAACCAGCTCAAGTGGTATTTACACCTTCCAGCCGGTGAAGATCGGCAGCTATAAAGTGAGCGCAACGGCGTCTGGCTTTGCCGCGACCACTCAAGAAAACCTGAAGGTGAACATCCAGGCGCGTCTGAGCGTTAACCTCTCCCTGAAACCGGGCGGGGTATCAGAGACAGTCACTGTCTCCACGGCACCGCCGCTGCTCGAGACACAGACCGGAGCTATTGGGCAGGTCGTCGAAGCCAAAACGATCAATGAGACTCCACTCAACGGTCGTAACTGGGTCTTCATTGCGCAGCTTACCAACGGTGTTACGCCGTCACTCGGCAACACCCGTGGATCGTCCAAAGGCGACTTCATCGCCAACGGTCAGCGCGCTACGCAGAACAACTTCGTTCTCGACGGCGTGGATAACAACACGAATCTGGTGGACTTCCTGAACGGTTCCACTTTCGTGCAGCGGCCGCCACCGGATGCGTTGGCCGAGTTCAATATCCAGACCAGCAACTACTCGGCGGAGTTCGGCCACTCGGCTGGTGCCGTGATGAATGCGAGCATTAAGTCGGGTACGAACCGGATTCATGGGAATCTGTGGGAGTATTACCGCAGCGACAAGATGAATGCGAAGGACTGGAATGCTCTTACCGTTCCTCGTTTTCATCAGAACCAGTTCGGGGCAACCATCGGTTTCCCCATCCTGAAGGACAAACTATTCTACTTCGGCGACGTGGAGGCAAACCGGATCAGCAACGCAAACGTAAATAATCTCAGCGTTCCTTCTGTCCTGGAGCGCCAGGGAAATTTTTCCGAGCTATTGAACCCGGCAATCAGCGGTTTCAGCCAGGCCATTCACCTGAAGCAGCCGAACACCAATGGAACGGTTGCGCTGGGTGCGCCGTGCGGGCGGGCAGAGAACGTCATGTGCGCTGCCGATATCGACGCGAATGCGCAGAACATTCTAAACATGTATCCCCTTCCGAACCGCGGTAACACGTTAGTCAACAACTATGTTTTGAATGTTCCACGCATCGACAGCACAACGCAGTTCGATCATCGCGTGGACTGGAACATCAGCCCTAAAGATCTGATATACGGGCGCTTCAGCTATGTGCACCAGATCGTGAAGAGCGCTCTTCCGCTGGGACCGGTACTGGATGGTAGCGGCTATGGTGGCTACATCCAAAGCAATCTCGCCGAGAACGGTATGGGGTCGTACACCCACACCTTTAGTCCGTCGATCGTGAACGAGTTCCGTTTTGGCTATAACTGGGGCGTCTTCAACTTCGACACGCCCAACGGTTTTAACGGAAGCATCGCCGGATCGCTCGGTTTTGGGAATGTCCCCTGCGTACCTGGGTTCTGCGGTTTGCCTCTGGTGCAGATCGGCGGTTCGGTGGGGATTTCACAGTTCGGTTCGACGGGTACTTCGCGTGAATCGCAGAACGTCTACCAAATTCTAGACAATCTAACGTTCAACAAGGGGAAGCACTCCATCAAGTATGGTGTGGCCTTTCAGAACGTCCGCTTTTACTACACTTATGCGGACAGCCCACGTGGAAACTTCACCTTCAACGGACACTACACGAAGATTCCTGGAACTTCGTTGAGCTCAGGCGTCGCGGACTTCCTTGCCGGACGTTTGGCAAATGCCTACATTACCAATGCCCCGGGAATTCACGATCAGCAGTGGTACAACTCCGCCTACGCGCAGGATGACTGGCGTGTCACGTCGAAACTGACGCTCAACATCGGCCTGCGCTGGGATTTCTATCAGCCGTTGGCGGAATCGCGTGACCGGCAGGCAAACTTCCTCGTCACCGGACCGGTGGGCCAGGGAACTGGAAGCGGCGCTTTCCAACTCCCTTCTTCACTGAAGAGTACCGCCCTGGCTCCGAATTTTGTCAACACGCTCGCGGCGAGCAACGTTCAACTGCAGTATGTGGACAACAACCGTCTGGTGACGTCGCAGAAGACGAACTTCGCTCCTCGCTTTGGCTTCTCATATCAGGCAAACGAGAAGACGGTATTCCGTGGCGGAATTGGAATCTTCTACGGCGGACTGGAGAGCAACGGCAACGGTAATCTCGGTGCCAACTATCCCTTCAGCCTTTCCCAGAACTTCCCTGAACAGACCTGCGATGTAGGCAACTGCTCGACTTCGTTCCCGTACACGCTGGCGAGCGGTCTGCCGACGCTGACGCCTGTCACTGCGGCTACCTCGTATCCAGGCTTCCACTCTACGGACGCGCACATCCAGACTCCATATACCGAGAACTACAGCTTCTCGATGCAGTACGCGTGGACCAACAATATGGTCAGCTCGATCGCATACGTGGGCAATGAGACGCGTCACCTGACGACGTATTTTGCGCAGAACTCGGCCGTTGCGCTGTACCGCAATGGCCTGAACACGCAGCCTCTGCTTCCGTTCCCGACCTTGGGCGGAATCGGTGCGACGGTCTATACCGGTTACAGCAGCTACAACTCGCTGCAGGCCAAGCTGGAGAAGCGCTTCTCCAGCGGCTTGAACTTCCTGGCCACGTACACTTGGGCCCATGCGATGGATAACAGCAGTTCGTCGGGCGGCCTATCGACGGCAGTCGGAACGCGTGCCTACTACATGCTTGGTGGGCCCAATTCCGAGTACACCAATTCGTCCTATGACGTGCGAAACCGTATCACCTTCAACGGTCATTACGAGCTTCCGTGGGGACATGGGCGGAGATTCCTCAAGAATAGCCGCGCTCTGGATTTCGTGGTTGGTGGGTGGGAGCTCAGCAACACGTTCACAGCGCAGAGCGGCACACCGTTTGGCATGAGCACGACGACTGCTAACGTCGCGGGCGCCAGTGCGCGGCCGGTGCTGGTGACCGATCCGTTTCGTCCCGGAGATATCAACCTTCCGGGAACCAAGACGGGCTGCCCCACACAGGTGAAGACGAGGGATCACTGGTATAACCCGTGCGCTTTCGCCGAACCAATGGGACAACTGGATCCGGGAAACCTAATCTGCGCTCCGGGTGTTGCACCGGGCAACGGCTGCCGTTATGCCTCTGGTCTGACCGATCCGAGCCTGGTGGCGAAGTTCCTCGGCGGTAAGCAGAATCTCGTCTACGGTCCAGGCTACTGGCGAAATGATGTCTCGCTTTTCAAGAACTTCCCGGTCTGGCATGAGCAGACCGTGCAGTTTCGAGCGGACATCTTCAACGTCTTCAATCACCCGACTTGGGGTAATCCAAGCTCTGGCGTCCAGAACAACGATCCTGCGTCTGGCGGTCAGATCCAGGGCCCGAAGAACTTCGGTGCGAACACGCCGGATGCACGGTTTATCCAGCTTGCCGCGAAATACTACTTCTAGGCAGCACAACCTCCTAATCAGGACGGGGCGCCGTCACTGCGCCCTGTCCTCTTTCCTTTCGCTACATCGCAAAGGCCCCATGTTAGAGCTCCCGCCAGGCTCGGACTTCCTTGCACAAACCGCCCAGCGGGCCCTGAGCAGACGCAGATTCCTGCGCGACATGACAGGCGCGGGAGCCGGCCTGCTCATCGGTGCAAGACGGGCATCCGCGTTGCGGCGTGAATACGGACAAAAGACCATCATCGTGACGTTTGGGGGCGGCGCGCGCGACCAGGAAACCTTTGCCCCCGAAGGCCAACGATACATTCCGCGGATTCTGATGGAGTTGATTCCGCGCTCCACCTTCTACACGCAGGTAGTCAATCGCGGCATCCTTGGACACTATGTTGCGAATGCCAGCCTCGCCACCGGATGTTATGAGAGCTTCAATAACTTTCAGTCCATCCGTCCTGAAAACCCGACCATTTTCGAATACTTCCGGCAGGATCGGCGGCAGCCGGCTTCCGACGTTTGGGTTATCGCCCCAAGCAATGGATTCAGTTCCATTGGTGAAAGCGGGCACCGGGCATACGGACGTGGAAAGGGAGCTACGGTCGTCCTGCCGAAAGCCCTGTTGGCGGGTGTGAGCGGAGGTTCGGAGCATACGTTTGAAAGCCTGTTGCGCGATAGTCATGAAGGGCCGGCTAGCGTCGGTGTTTACGCCTCGACAGCGCGGCAGGACGAAGCCATACGCGATTTTCTGCAAATCTCCATGAGCGATTTCAAGGCACACGCGCTGAGTGTGTCGAGCCCCGACGAACTGTCACTGTATATCGCGCTGCACCTGATGCGCTCGAAGGCACCAAGTCTTATCTGGATTACGCTGCACGATATTGATATCGCGCACGCTGGCGCGTTTTCGCTTTATACAGACGCTATTAAAAGAACGGACCGCATTTGTGCGGAGCTTGTGCGCGCCATGGACCAGGAGCCGGAATACAAGGGTAAGACAAATTTCTTTATCCTCCCGGATTTCGGCCGGGATGCCGATGATGATCCGAGCGGGAACGGTTTTCAGCATCATCGCAGCGGAGACGCGTTGTGCCGCACAACTTGGCTGCTTGCGATGGGGACGGGCATCCGGGAGAACACTACGGTTGACCGTCCAGTAGAGTCCATTGACCTGGTGCCCACTGTCGCAAAGATGCTGGCGTGCGATGCACGGTTTGCGCAAGGGCGTCCCTTGGTTGAGGTGCTATGAGCCGCGAAGCAGTCACTCCCTTCGGTCCCAGAGACCTTCCACCGCAAGCAGCAGTATTGGCGTCCCAATATTCGAGAATGCTACAACAACTGCCCCCAGTGCTTGCCGCTTTTCTGCTTTCGCAGGTGCGTGGCTATGACTGGCAGTTTCCTGCGGAGCGTCGCGAGCTTGAAGAACAACTGCGATTCCTTTCGGTCTCCCGCAGCGAGGAGACACAACGTATCCTTACAGGCTTTCGAGAACTTCCGGTTCCGGAAAAACTCATGAAGAATGCGTGGATTGCTCCGGAAGCATTCCTGCAGGAGTTCACCGCGTACCTGTGGCAGGCACATGCAATGGATCAATTTCGTAAATGCGGTGAAGCCTACGGAACCATCCTCACTTCTGTCCGCGAACGATGCGCATCGTCTTCGGATCGTCTCGTCATTGTGCTGATAGGTCAGGGAGCCCGAAAGAAAACGACACCGGTGTTCGAGAAGTTGCGAAGGCTTGGCACTTACTTCGCCAACGTTCCCGAGGCCGATCTAGTTAGCGAAGCGGTGTCGGTGCTGGAGCAGCGAGCGTTGCGGGCGGATGGAAGATACAACTGCTGGTTTCTTGATGGAGCCTCAACCGCAGAAATCGAAGGCAAGCCGTACGCGCGTCTCTCATATGATGAGCTTCGCCCGGTACGAGAGTCTTTGGCGAAATCCGTCAAGAAGATAATGAACCGAGAAGATATGGGTCCGGAGAAGATCCGCTCTTACATGATGGCGCTTAAGCCTGCTGATCTGAGTGGCTTCCTCGCGGGGCAGGACGAAGTGATGCGCAATTTTGCGGTCCGAGTACTCTGCGACGGCTCAGGGACGCAGAACCTGAGCACCTCGTTTGTGCAGTGGTCGACGCGCGAAGCTCTTCGGAGAGCCCAGCCGGCGACGCTGCTGGCGCGCTTCGCGCCACGTTCGCGAGCGGTAGATTTTCTGGATGACTCCGCACAGCGGGATGCACTCGACGCTGAAGGCGCTCTCATCGACGCTGATATGGGCGCCTACTACACCTGGCTCAATCTGAAGCGCTTGCCTGGATCGGGGCGCAAATCGTTTCTTGCTCTTGCGGAGAACGGGCAAGGAGCAGTAGCTATCGGTCCCGGTATGCCGGCGGGAACCACCGCAACCAGTCCGACAGATCTCCGGCAGGTTGTGGCCTGGATGACTACTTAATCATTCGCGCATCGCGAAACGTGCAATGTTTTGGAAGTTCAGCCATGCATCTTCGAGAAGAAAGACAAACAGAAACTACTCACTTCAAATACCGCAGCAGAAAAGGAAACCGATGATGAAGCATTTGATACTTGCCGGCGCACTTGTCTTGGTCGCAACTAACCTCTTGTATGGTCAGCCAAACAGTTTGAAGTCGCCGGATGGGCAACTCGTCATGACATTTTCGCTGGATTCCTCCGGTCCGATGTCGACCGAGGGAAGCGGCCGTTTGCAGTATGCCGTTACCTACCACGGTAAGCCGATTATCGATGCATCCGCGTTGGGGCTTGACCTGGACGACAAGATGCCGCTTGGAGAGAACGTCAAGATCAGAGACACCAAGGAATCAAGCGGCACCGATGACTATCCGCTCCTGTTTTCCAAGGTAAGTCACGTTCGCGACGCATACAACAGCATGTCACTTACAGTGCAGGAAGCTTCCGATAGCCGCGGTCGTGGGCTGACGGTGGAAGCACGAGCATATAACAGTGGTGTCGCATTCCGTTACCTGCTTCCAGTGCAGGGAGGCAGCTCGGCTCTCCATTTGCGCGATGAAGAGACAGAGTTCCGCTTCAGCCAGGACGATACGGCGTGGGTGCTGGCACTCCCCAGCTATCGCTCCAGCTATGAGAGCGAGTACGTCCGCTACAACCTTTCCGCCTTGAGCAATCAGGGAGGTGTCTCTAGCAAGTTTTTAATTGGCCTGCCAACGCTTCTGCACCAGCCCGGTGGTGCATGGATGTCACTGATGGAGGCCGATCTAGAGGGAAACAGCTCTGCCTATGTGACCAACCCGACCGGTAGCTGGGCCGGCCATATGTTTCGTGTAAAACTATCGCCCCGGTGGGACGACCCTTATTATGCCGTGACAGGAACCCTGCCGCATCACTCTGCGTGGCGTGTTCTTGGTGTCGCCGACACTCCCGGTGCATTGATCGAGAGCAATCTGCAAACAGACCTGAACCCGGGGAACCGCGTCCACGACATGAACTGGATCAAGCCAGGCAAGGCCTCATGGAACTGGTGGGTTGATAACGTCAACCAGAACGGCGACTCCGGGAACAAGCAGTTCACCACGGAAACGATGAAGTACTATATCGACTTCGCCGCGAAGTCTGGCTTTCCTTACTTCTTTCTGGATGCGGGATGGTACTCGGGCGACATCACTAAGCTGAATGGCAAAGTCGATATACCGGAGCTTGTGAAGTACGCTGCCACAAAAAACGTGAAGGTCTGGATCTGGCTCTACTCCACTTCGGTCATGGCGCAGATGAAGGAAGCGTTCCCACTGTATGAGAAATGGGGAGTTGCCGGTCTTAAGGTCGACTTCATCAACCGCGACGATCAGGAAGGCATCCAGTTCTTCTACGACGTGGCACGCTACGCCGCGGAACATCATCTGATGGTGGATTTTCATGGCTGCCACACACCATGGGGAATCATGCGAACGTATCCGAACGTCCTGAGCTACGAATCTGTTCTCGGACTTGAAAACAATAAGGTCGGTCGTCGTGATAGCCCAGTGGATCGTGCAGTATTCGCCTGGACACGCTCATTGGTCGGTCCAATGGACTATACGGCTGGAGCCTTCGATAACCAAACGGAGGACAGTTTTGTTGCCCGAAATGCGTCTCCGCAAGTGATGGGCACGCGTGCGCAGCAGCTTGCACTGTATGTCGTGTATGAAAACCCGGTCCCAATGGTGTCCGACAGCCCCCAGAATTATGCAGGAGAAGCTGCCGCAGCATTCCAGTTTTTGAAGGACGTTCCTACAACCTGGGATGAGACGCACGTTGTGGGAGGTGAGGTGGGCGAGTATTCTACCGTGGTTCGCCGGCACGGCAAGGAATGGTATCTGGGCAGCATGACGAACTGGACACCACGCGATCTGAATATACCGCTGACGTTTTTGGGCAGCGGCAACTTTACGGCTGAAGTGTATGAGGATGGGCCCAATGCGGCGACACAGCCGAAGCAGGTAAACATCCGCAAGGTCTCGATAACGGCAACCTCATCACTCAACATCAAGCTTGCACCCGGAGGCGGAGCGGCTGTCCGGTTCATACCAGGCAGGTGAATCTGAAACCTAGCTGCTATTAGCGTTTGATTGTCCGCGCAAGGCAAATTCGAAGCGGCGATCACGGCGGCACCACAATCGCCCGCGTCTGGTTTCATGGCAAAGAAGGAACGAACGCGGGCCGATTTGCGTTTCTCAGGAGTCGCTTACTGCTTGCCAAGTTGCTTCTGAATCAGATCCGTTACCTGTCCGGCCTGCAACTCGCTTCCTTCCTCGTTCCAGTGCGGTTGTCTTGATGCAGGTCCTGATGGGACTGGATGAGCGAAAACTGATGCATCCATTTATCGGCATCGCTGTTCGGTAGAGCGGTGCGCTCGTTCGTCGCACCATCTGCTTCGCATGCACCGGCGTTGTGTTCCCAAATGAGATTTGCCTGCGGCTGCAACTAGCGAAGCGCGCTGACCTTTGCTGGCAGTGAAGCTGCATACTGCTCGTCCGTTTAATTTCCAGCCGTGCATTCCGTTGTTGAAATGGATTACACGGAAGATTATGCCGGCCATTACGAAGTAGTCCTCAATTTTGCATTACGTAGCGCGGTCCGCGCGGCAGGCAGAAGTAGTGAAAAAACGTCGACGATCCCTTGAAGCTTCCTAGATGTCGCGGGATAGTAGGCGCGACAGATCGAATTGCCGCGCATCAGCACATTGTGAAGATGCGGCTCGGGTGATTCCGGCCGGTCCCCAGGTCCACTCAATCTTCTCCGTGATGGTCTTTGGAGAACCAGGCACTTGTGCAACTGCGAGGAGCGGCGAGAGCGTAAGGACAGTAAGCGCAATAGCAGACGATTTAATGTCCCGTTTCCCTATTGCAGCATGTCGGCGCGTAAGCGTAGCGTCGATCTTTCAAT